>Ga0316620_10000526_pt1 | contig 15429 bp, 17 predicted proteins | sample OWC_Aug_M1_C1_D5_FD_207651 | JGI IMG/M metagenome (GOLD analysis project Ga0316620, IMG submission 207651) | Wetland soil microbial communities from Old Woman Creek delta, Ohio, United States - OWC_Aug_M1_C1_D5_B | ecosystem: Environmental > Terrestrial > Soil > Wetlands | place: USA: Ohio... | reverse complement strand
GGCTACACCGCCTCGATTGAGCGCTGGAGCGGAAGACGGGATTCGAACCCGCGACCTCCTCCTTGGCAAGGAGGCATTCTACCGCTGAACTACTTCCGCTTTGAGCAGATTTTACCGCCTTTTTCTGGTTCTCGCAAGCTAGTGTCACCGCCAGAGAGTGTTGCCACTCTTCGGAAATTGCCTGAGCAATTTCATCTAAATCAAACTGAATCGTGGCCAAAATTGCAGCCTACCCTGGCTGATCTGACTATGGTGCCGAGGGGGAGATTTGAACTCCCACGGGCTTTCGCCCACCACCCCCTCAAGATGGCGTGTCTGCCTATTCCACCACCTCGGCAGGACGGTCCTGAAAAGTCTCATTTTTGAGGGGACTCAAATCAACCTTTCACTGGCAGGGGCGGCAGGACTCGAACCCGCGACCTGCGGTTTTGGAGACCGCTGCTCTAGCCAAACTGAGCTACGCCCCTGAATTGGGGTAATTATATCAAAAATACCCCTGGGGCGACTCGAACGCCCGACACGCGGTTTAGGAAACCGCTGCTCTATCCATCTGAGCTACAGGGGCATGCTACTACCATAACCCTCGTGTCTCCCGAGTTTCATGGTGGAGATAGGGGGATTCGAACCCCCGACCCCTGCGATGCGAACGCAGTGCTCTCCCAACTGAGCTATATCCCCGAATCCAATTTTAGCAATACGCCAAGTCGCGGTCAATTCGGCTGCCCTGATTTGCTTCAGATTGGAGGGTGGCACTCTGGTTGGTTATGACATTGCTCAGCAATCTCCGTGTCATTGCGGGCCTCGACTTGTCGCGGCACAGCAATCTCCTGGCACAACTGGAGCCTGCTGTGCTTGAACCAGTGAACCTTCCTTAGGAGATTCCTTCGTCGCCCTTCTGCAGAATGGCTCCCCGCAATGACAGCAACAGGGTGCTGCCAAGTACCCGATCGCGGCTGCTCCTTGCTCCTGCCTCGTAACACTGCTATACTGAACTAAAGCTATGCCGTACGAAACCGTCATCGGCCTCGAGGTCCATACTCAGCTACTAACGAGGAGCAAGATGTTCTGCGCTTGTAGCGCTGACTATGCCAGTACTCCTCCCAATACCCATGTCTGCCCCGTCTGCCTGGGCATGCCGGGGGTACTACCCGTCATCAATCAAAAGGCGATAGAATATACGGTGATGACTGCCCTGGCTTTAAACTGCACCATCCCCGAATATACCAAGTTCGACCGCAAGAACTACTTCTACCCTGACCTGATGAAAGGGTATCAGATTTCGCAGTATGATGCTCCCATCGGCAAGAGAGGTTGGCTGACTATTGATAGCAATGGTAGCAAGAAAAGAGTCAACATCACCAGAGTACATCTAGAAGAAGATACCGCTAAGTTGTTGCACAGGGGAGATTACAGTCTGATAGACGTTAACCGCTCAGGGGTGCCCTTGATGGAGGTTGTCAGCGAGCCTGAAATAAGTTCGCCCGAGGAAGCCCGGGATTATCTTGTCAGGTTACACAATATCTTGCGTTATCTGGGGGTGTCCACCGCCAATATGGAGGAGGGAAGCTTCAGGTGTGATGCCAACATAAGCATACGTCCGGTGGCCAGCAAGGAGTTTCTGCCCAAGGTGGAAGTGAAAAACATGAATAGCTTCAAAGCAATTTATCAAGCCCTGAAGTATGAAGCGGGGCGACAAGGAAAGGTGCTTGAGGCAGGGGGAGAACTGGTGCAGGAAACCAGAGGTTGGATAGACGAGACGGGAATGACAGTGACCCAGAGGACTAAAGAGTATGCTGAGGATTACCGATATTTCCCCGAACCTGATTTGCCTCCGTTGGTTCTGGAGCGGTCCTGGACAGAGGAAATCAGAGCTAGACTTCCTGAATTGCCTGAGACCCGTAGAGACCGATTTATGACCCAATATGGGTTGTCCTTGTATGATGCTAATATCCTGACTGGCTCTAAAGCCATGGCAGGTTATTTTGAAGACTGTGTTAAACTGGCCGGTCCTGGCAAGGCGAAGATGGTTAGTAACTGGCTTCTGGGAGATTTCACCCGACTGCTTAACGCTACCAACACTGAGATTGAAAATGCTAGAATAAGCCCGAAGCATCTGACAGACATGCTTGTCCTGGTGGATAATGGTGTTATGAGCGGACCAACGGCAAAAGCAGTGCTTGAAGAGATGTTTCAGACTGGCAAGGGAGCCAGCGACATCATAAGAGAAAAGAAACTCAACCAGATTAGCGACGCCAGTGAGATAAAGGAAGTGGTAAAACAGGTCATGGCTGACAATGCCGGGGCAGTGGCTGACTATGCTTCTGGCAAACAGCAAGCTCTGATGTTTCTTATAGGGCAGGTAATGAAAGCCACCAGAGGAAGAGGTAATCCAGGTCTGGTAAGAGAGATTATTATGCAGGAGCTAGGAGGTAAATAAATTGCCTACGTATCTTTTAGTCACTCAGATACTAGTATCGGCAGCCCTAATTGCTACCGTGCTATTCCAGCTACGCGGTGGAGGCATAGGGGGTATCTTCGGGCAGGCCGACTCGGTGTATCGCACGCGGCGAGGGATAGAGAGCACACTTCTGAAGCTGACCATAGTCTTAGCTGTCGTGCTTGTGGTCCTGGCTACTTTGATTGCTGCCCAGCCTTAGTATCTGTAGATGAGTCCCATAATAACCCTGACTACTGACTTTGGTTATGATGATGCCTACGTTGCCGCTGTGAAAGGCGCTATCTTAAACATCAACCCCCAAGCTAGTATCGTAGACGTCACTCATTCTGTCAGGCCTCAGGACATCCTTGAGGCTGCTTTCATACTTAATACTGCTTACCGTTACTTCCCCAAGCAAACAGTCCACGTGGCTATTGTTGACCCTGGCGTAGGCAGTGAGCGCCGGGGAATAATATTGAAGACGGCTTCGGCTATCTTTGTTGCTCCCGATAACGGGATCCTCAGCTACGTAATTGATGATTTGTTTTCTGTTGAAAGTCGCTCAGTAATTGAGCAGACTCACGGTCTCACAGAGATAGTATTTAAGACCGGCCTTGAAGCTGCGGCTATTACCGACCCCCGCTTCTGGCGCCACCCGGTCAGCCCTACCTTCCATGGAAGAGACATTTTTGCTCCTGTGGCTGCTGGCCTTTCTCTAGGCATATCCCCTTACGAATTCGGAGAGAAGATCAGTTCCCTGCATGCTCTTCCCGTAGCGAAGCCGTCGCTTGACCCAGATGGTAATCTGGTTGGCCAAGTTTTGCACGTTGATCGCTTTGGCAACTTGATTACAAATATCAGGAGCAACAGTTTAACCGGCAAAGACGTCGCGATTGAGGTAACTGGGCAGCGCATCCAGGGTATCAGCGACTACTACGCACAAAAAGAGGGGGTAATGGCTGTCGTAGGTAGCAGCGGTTATCTTGAAATATCTCTGAGAGACGGAAGTGCTTGCGATTTTCTTGGCATTGGAGTGGGAGACGAGATAAGGGTAATCTCGGCTGCATAGTCAGGAAGCACTAGAGATGCGGATCCTCATCACCACGCTAGGCTGGAATACTGTCGACAGGGTGAATCTTCTTGTCGATTCAATAATCCCGGTATGCATATCAATCTCTGGAAGGCGCGTGCCAGAATATCTTGTCCGTTGCCGTGATGGCCTGAGCGGCTGAAGTCAGCCTCGCAATGATTGGGAGGAGTTACCGCCCTTAACAAATGCAATATAGAAGTGGTAATATACTGTGTCATGTTCCAAACCCAGACTTGAACTAAAGAGCTTTGCGGACAGAGACTGATGGACAAAAAGAGATGTCTAGTAATTACGGTAATCGCGGTGGCAACAGTGCTATTCTTGGCCTCATCTTGCGCGACATCAACCAACAATCAACCGATTATCGCCAGCCTGGAACCTGAGGTGGAACGGGTTGCTCCCTTGGCTAGTCTCCAGGTGGTGTGTATTGCTTCAGACCCTGATGGCGATGAGCTGAGCTATGACTGGTCGGCTAACGCAGGCGAGATAAGTGCCGACGGAGATACGGCTACCTGGACCGCCCCTGCATCTGAAGGTTCCTACAGTGTTGCGGTTGTGGTGACCGACGGTCGCGGTGGCGAAGTCACGGATTATGTAGCCATTACGGCGAGAACCAATAACGCGCCAACCATTGCCAGCCTGACAGCCGATACGGACTGGACTCTTCCTTCGGGTAGTCTCCAGTTGACGTGTACTGCCTCAGACCCCGATGAAGACGAGTTGACTTATGAGTGGACAGCCACCGCAGGCAGTATTTCGGGCACAGGGGCGGCTGTAAGCTGGACCGCTCCCCTGCAAATTGGCATATACAGCGTCACAGTTGTGGTTACGGATGACTATGGCAGCTCAGCTACGGTTTCGCTGCCTATTAGCGTAGTGACAGGGCAGCCACCAAATATCGAGGCCTTGCTTGTCACGGCGGAACACTGCTACCTCCAGACACATTCCTGGGGATATAGAGTCGGAAAAGAACAGGAATATGATATTGAATGCATCGCTGCGCACCCGGACGCAGAACTGTCTTACGAATGGTCAATTGAGTGCAGGAATCCAGACACGGGGATCTATGAATGGCCATGCGACGGCGGTGAGTTCTCCGGACAGGGTCCTATCATTACCTGGACTGCCCCGAATAGAGTAGTTTTTATTAGAGTCACGGTAATAGCATCCGATATCGTCGGCAACCCGGCCACTGAGACCGTGGATCTCGAGGTGGTGGATTGCTCACCATGTACGTTTGGGTGTTAGGAGATTAGGGCCAACTCTAGCTAATGGTATAGTCTTGCCAATGGCGACCTGCTCACCGTCGCACTTCACGGAGAATATGCCTGAAAAGCCATTGAAACCATACTTTGCATCACCCTCATGAGAATGGTAATATGTGTGACAGCCTTGGCGAAGGATGGACAAAAGGGGGATCCCGTGAAAGATAAGCTAATAAGAATCGGTCTAGTAACTATAACGGTGGGAGTGCTGCTGACAGCGTCATCCTGCACCACGGTAACCAACCGCCTACCAATCATCACCAGTCTGGAAGCTGAGGCAGGGTGGATTGCTCCTTCGGGTAGCCTCCAGATGACGTGTATTGCCTCGGACCCCGATGGCGATGAGCTGAGTTATGAATGGATAACGACCGCAGGTGATATTTCCGGCACAGGGGCAGTGGCAATCTGGACTGCTCCCGAAGAAGTTGGCATGTACGACATCACAGTGGTAGTTGATGATGGTCATGGCGGCAAAGATACAGCATTTCTAACTCTCATCGCTTCAAATGGTCCTCCGCCAACTATTCAGAACCTGATTGTGACTGCTAAGGAGCCCAAATACCTGAAGACAACCAGTACCGGGTACAAGGTCGGGAAAACGAAAGAATACTATATTGAGTGCATTGCTTCAGGGACGGGCGGGGAGCTCGTTTATGAATGGTCGTGCAATGGTGGCGACATTTCTGGTGCGGGCTCTCTGATTACCTGGACTGCCCCAGATACATCCCGTTACGTGACAATCACGGCAAAGGTATTTGATGGCGCAGGTAATTGGGTCAGGAAGAACGTAGTATTCGAAGTGGTGGATTGTTCATCGTGTGTGTTTGGGTAGAATTGGGAGACAAGTAGCGATTCTAGGTAAGCCACAGTCTGCCCGATGGCGACCTACACACCGTGGGCAATCGTGGAGAAGATGCCGAGAAAGTCATTCGAATTGCACCTTCCACCCCCTTTAGAAAAGTGGTAATATATGCGGTGACCTCGAGAAAGGCTTGAACCAAAAGAATACTTCAGGAGAGAGAAACTGATGAACAAAAAAAGACTTCTGATAACTATAGGAATTGTGGCAGTGGCAGTGGTGCTTGTAATCGTGTTTGATATGATGCTAGCGAACCACCGACCGGCCATCGCGGGCCTGGAAGCGCCGGAGAGGGTTGTTCCTTCGGGAAGATCCCAAGTCATGTGTATTGCTTCAGATCGCGATGGCGACGCGCTAAGCTATAACTGGTCGGCTGACGGAGGTAGTATCTCTGACGCAGGTGCGGCCGTGAACTGGACAGCTCCTGAAGAGGTAGGCTCCTACAATGTTACGGTCACGGTGACCGACGGCCGCGGTGGCGAAGCCACAAAACAGGTAACCATTGAGGTGAGAGCCAATGAGTCGCCAGCTATTACCAGCCTGGTAGCCGATGCAGACTGGACTCTTCCTTCGAGCACTCTCCAAGTGATGTGTAACGCTTCAGACCCCGATGGCGACGCACTCACTTATGAGTGGACAGCCATCGGAGGCAATATTTCTGGCGCAGGTGCAGCTATAAACTGGACTGCTCCTCAAGAAGTTGGCATACACAACGTCACAGTTGTGGTCAAGGATGGTCATGGCAGCTCATCTGCGAGCTTGTTGCGTATCAGCGTAGCAACAGAGCAACCACCGACTATCGAAGCGTTGCTTGTCACGGCGAACCATTGCTACCTGAAGACATACTCCTGGGGATACAAGGTCGGGAAAGAAAAAGAGTATGCTATAGAGTGCGGCGTTGGAAATACCAGCATCAACCTGTCTTACGAATGGTCATGCACGGGCGGCGAAATTTCCGGAGAGGGCTCTCTGATTACCTGGACTGCCCCGAACCCACCTGGCACCACTGACGTTACAGTCACGGTAATAGTGTCTGATATCGCCGGTAATATGGCCAGTAAGGACGTAATTCTCAACGTGGTGAACTGCTCGCCATGCACGTTTGGGTGTTAGGATCTGAGCGGCGACCCCAGCCGAGGGACATAGTCTTTTAAGTGGTGACGTACAGACCCTGTACCTTTCCCGCGCAGAATCCTGAACAGGAGAAGCTATCTTGAGGTGGCATTTGTCAATATACAACAAGGTCATTAGCTTCCTGAAAAACACCTTCCAGGACCCGTTCAAAAGATACTTGATTATATCCCTGGTGATCCTGGGAACAGTCATCGGATTCACGAGTCAGGGAACATCAAGCACCGGTGAAGGATATGAGGTCCACTTCTTTTATGTCACGGGCTGTTCACACTGTGCAGACCAAAGGTCGTTTAACGAAAGGTTAGCCAATACATATCCCTCGATTCAGATCCTGGAACACGATGCCGCTACACCTCAAGGGCGTGCCCTATTGGATCAAATGCTCGAAGAGCGAGGGATAATATATGGACTAGGCTTTCCTATAACAATCTTCGAAAATCAGGTATACGGTGATTGGGAGTCCGAGGAGACGACAGGCAGGGCGATTGAAGAGGCTCTGCAACAGTGTCTGGCCGGAAATTGCCCGCCGCCGACGGGCGAAGAACCCCGGGACACGATTGTGCTGCCATGGATAGGGGAGATTATACTTGAAGATTATTCGCTTCCAGCTTTGGCAGTAATTCTGGGTCTTGTCGACGGCTTCAACCCCTGCGCTATGTGGGTGCTTGTTTACCTCATATCGCTTGTGGCGACCCTGAGAGACAGAAAAAGGATATGGCTGATTGTTGGCTCCTTTGTTCTGGCTTCAGGCATCCTGTATTTCCTGTTCATGACAGCCTGGCTCAACGTTTTCCTGCTCCTTGGCTATGTCAAGCTGGTGACAATTGTGATTGGACTGGTGGCTATGGGCGGTGGGATACTGCAAGTAAGGGAAGTAATAAAGACAAAAGGTGCCGTTGTTTGTGAAGTAACGGACGAGGAGTCCCGAAAAAAGACCATGACCAAAGTACAGAAAATCGTGTCCTCCCCCATGACCTGGGGAACGATAGTGGGAATCATAGCTCTGGCCTTTGCGGTAAACTCTGTCGAATTCGTCTGTTCCGCAGCGGTCCCAGCGGTTTTCACTCGAGTCCTATCCCTGGCCAGCCTCACTACCTTTCAATACTACGGCTACATTCTGCTGTATGTCCTCTTTTTCATGCTGGATGACCTCGTTATCTTCGGCACAGCCGCTTTTGCTTTCACTTCAAGCCTGGGAGACCGATATGTGAAGTATTCCAGGCCGGTGGGTGCGACAATACTGATAATTCTGGGGCTACTGCTCCTTGTGTGCCTTTACTCCTCGCAGTTCGGGTTTCTAGGAAACATTTGCGGCGTGCTCTGGTAGACAGGTACATACCGCCACGTCCCTGATTCCGGGTTCCTTCTAAGGCCAGACACCCTGTACCCAGTTAAAGGCCCCGATCATCTCTAAGCCCGCGTACACGAGAAAAGCAATAAAGATATACCTTAGTGGTCTGGCGGGCAGGGCGTGTGCTACCCGGGCTCCGAGTTGGGCCACTGGTATGCTAGTAGCTGCCAGGCATAGCCATATGGGCAAGTTTATATAACCTATGGAATGAGGGAGGAGTCCGGGGACTCCTAGTCCATTTACCATATAGCCAACAATCCCACCGAGGCTGGCAAGTATTATCGAAGCCGCCGATGTTCCCACAGCAACGTGCATGGGAAAGTTCAGGGCTAACACAAGCACAGACACTATCAATACGCCACCACCTAGGCCGGTCAGCCCGGTCACCATCCCTATGGGAAATCCGCAAGCCGCTGCAACCCCAAGATTTTCCTGCGGCTCTGCACCCTCTTTTTTGAACTTTGGCAGCATCCCCAAGCCCATCCATAGAGCGATAGCTAGTACAAATCCTCCGAAACCCTTTTCCAGTATTTCGCCAGGAAGGTGAGCCGCCAAGGTAGCTCCAATCAAGGCCCCGACCAGGGCACATGAGCCTAGAACTAGGGCGGGTTTCCAGCGAACTGCCTTCTCTTTATTATGCCTCCAGCTCCCACTTATGGCTGTGGGCAAAATGACCAGCAAACTTGTCCCAAAGGCTATTTTGATGGCAAGATCCTGAGAAACGCCCATGGACTGGATAAGCCAGTAGCTGATAGGGATCATGACAGCTCCTCCACCTATTCCCAACAACCCGCTGGCAAAGCCGGTACCCGCTCCTGCTGCCAGCAGTATCAAAATATGAGTCGTTGTCAGCTTCTCTCCTTTCTTAACTTGCCTTCAAGCCAGCCAGATTTAACAACCGACCCCTCGTCTATATTGAAGGGATATATGGTTTGATGTCTAGAAGTGGGGTGCCGTCTATGGCATCCAGTCCTTTCACCTTGAGGATATTCTCTTCTCTGGCTACCAGTTCCGCGACAGTCAATCCCAGAGGACAGGGCCTATGCGGCGATCGGGTAGCAAAAAGACCGTGTGGAATGTCGTCCCAGGGTGTCCTAACCAACAAGTGATGTCCCTGAGATTTGTGAAACCAATAAATGACGATGATATGTGAAAAACCCTCAATGTCCTGCAAGCCTTGTTCGAATTCCTTGAATACTTCTATCCGCGAGATTCTCTTGCTTCTACGCCCTTGGTAGGGCATCCGGTCCCTGCCTTTGTAAGGAGAATGAATTATCCCAATGGGCTTCAATTCCAGCCTCTCCGTTTTTCTCATTCTTGGGCCCTTACTGACTAACCTATCAGATCTTGGAATCACACTGCCTACGTGCAATCTTGTCTGCTTCTGTAAGCTCTCTTCCATGGCTCCTTTTTGAAGACCAGGTAGTCCTTTATCGCTTCTTTAAGTGTATTAGCTGCCAAAAGAGCGCAGTGGAGGTCATCTTCAGGGAGCCAGTCGAGTGCCTTCAGTACATCTTGTTGGGTGATCTTCTGAGCCTCAGAAAGGCGCTTCCCCTTAGCTAGGTCGGTGACCATGCTGCCTGAGGCAATACTGCACCCACAGCCATCTGTCCAGAAAGAGGCATTCATAACCTTCCCGTCTTTTACCTTAAGATATATTTTCATAGTATTCCCATGCAGACCAGTCATGCTGGCAAATCCGTCGGGGGTGGGAATCTCGCCCAGATTTCTGGGATTGAGAAAATGGTCAATTGTCTTCTCCGAGTAGACCTTTCTCATGTCTTCCATGACGGATTGCTGCAGTTCTCTGAACGAGTCATCAAATTCCTGGGCCATCTTCGCCGTTCCTCTAGAAAAAGATTTCGTAGGTCAGACTAATGCGTATGGCTGCCTATGACTATTCTCATGTCCTCTTGTCTAGGGCTGCCACCACATTGGCAAAAAGTTCAGACACCGCATCTGAACTATATTTCTCGATTTCCCCTTTGTCACACAGCCTGGCCAACTCTGGGTCGATGGGCAATCTCCCCAACAGTGGAGCTCCAGAAGCCTTAGCCATTTCCTCCCCCTTGCTCTTGCCGAAGACTTCTAGCTTCTTACCTGTCTCGGGCGATACGAGATAGGTCATGTTCTCGACTAATCCGAGAACTCGAACATTCATCTTCTGTGCCATTCTCACCGCCTTCTTGACTATCATTTCAGTCAATTCTTGGGGAGTGAAGACGTCGATTACTCCTGTGATAGGTATTGCCTGTAGCACCGTCAATGGGGCATCTCCGGTGCCCGGGGGGAGGTCTATTATGAGGCAGTCGAGCTTGCCCCATAGAACCTCCTCCCAGAATTGCGTGATAGCTCTGGACATGAGGGGACCTCTCCAGATAACCGCTTCATCTTCACTCGGCAAAAGCAGATTCATGGACATAATCTCGATTCCAGACTTCGACAATACAGGCAGAATACCTGTCTCGTTACCGCTGGGGCGAACGTTCAAGCCGAACATCTTAGGGATACTGGGGCCGGTGATATCAGCATCGAGTATGCCCACGTTTCTTCCTTCCCGAGCGAAAGAGGTAGCTAATAGACTAGCCACCAGAGATTTGCCGACTCCACCCTTACCGCTCATGACCGCTACTATTTTCTCGATCTGATTAAGTTCCTTGGGCTTGACTTCGACAAAGTCGACGGTCACTTCTTCCACCCCAGGAAGCTTGCTGACCGCTGCCGCTGCTTGGTCCTTCAGCAAGTTGTGATACTGGGTAGGGATAGCAGTCGAAGCCAAAGTTACATTTGCCCTGTTTTCGCTAATTTCCGCACTTCGAACCAGGTTCATCTGTACCAAGCTACGCATTATCCCGGGGACAAACACCTTGTTCAGCGCCTTCTGCAGTTTTCCTTCGATTTTGTTCACCAAATCACCTCTTGACGATAGTTTGCTGAGATTCACGGGCGGCCTATTTTCCGTGAAGGCCTCTCCTTTACCCTCTGCTTTCTGTGTTTCTCTTCCTTCCTCAACAGAGAATATACTTCCCCTACCTGCCTCTTCGTCTCTTCTGCGGGACCATCATTATTAATGACAAAATCGGCAGATTTAATCTTTTCCTCGAGAGGAAGCTGGGATCTCATCCTGTTACGGGCATCCTCCCGAGTAATCCCCTTTTCTTCTAATCGTCTTAATTGAGTCTGTTCACTCGCAGACACGACGACTATTTTGTCCACAGATGTATGGCGAGCGACTTCAAACAATAACGGAATGTCCTTAACAATTAGAGCATCGGGGTCATGGCTTTTGATCTCATCTGTAATTCTTTCGTCTTCTTCAAACACCTTGGGATGGACTATCTGATTTAGCTTTGCCATTTTTCTTTCGTCGGAAAATACTATATCGGCCAGCTTCTGTCGATTGATGGTCAGGCCCTCATTCACAATACCTTTCCCGAAATACTCTACTAGTTCTTTCCAGGCTTTTGAGTGAGGACGGGTTACCTTCCTAGCCAGTTCATCCCAATCGATCACATAAGCGCCCAGGTCCTTGAAAAAATTGCCTACTGTGCTTTTGCCCGTGCCCACGCTTCCTGTCAGACCAACGATAATCATTCCTTCCTCTTCCTCAGCTTCTACATGAAGGAACGGATTGTTTCACGCCTCTCCCAATTTTAGGACGCTCCATTTTCCTCTGATCAGAGCCACAGCCTGGGCAGCTATTCCCTCTTCCCTGCCTATGAAGCCTAAACCGTTAGTCGTGGTAGCTTTGATCGTCACCTGTTTTGAATCTACACCCAAAGCTTGGCCAACAAGCTTTCTCATTTCAGGGATAAAGGGGGATAGCCTTGGGCTTTGCGCTATGATGGTAACATCAATGTTGACCACCCTGAATCCTTTGGTCTTCAGCAGTTCGCTGGCCTTGCTTAGTAAAACCAAGCTTGAAATATCTTTGTATTGCGGTTCCTGGGGAGGGAATAAGGTGCCAATGTCGCCCAGATCAGCAGCGCCACATAAAGCGTCTATTATGGCATGGACTGCCGCATCAGCGTCACTCCAACCGTACAAGCCCTTGCCATGACCGATATCAAGGCCTCCCAAAACTAGCCTTCGCCCAGAAACCAAAGGATGGCTATCCCAGCCAATACCAACCCTTAATTCTTCTGCTTCCATTCTCTTACGATGATACGTGCCAATGCTAGATCTTCAGGTGTAGTTACCTTTATGTTTCTATAATCGCCCATATAAAGGTGTATCTTGTATCCCAGGCGTTCCGCAGCCGCGGCATCATCGGTAACCTCTGCGGTGAGGTTCTCATAAGCCCTAGCTATGATATCAAAACTGAATATCTGCGGGGTTTGCGTTGCCCATAACCTGTCACGCCGCAGTGTTTCTCTGATCAAATTTTTGCAGTCAGCAAGCTTGATCGTGTCTTTAACCGGCACTGCAGCTACACTAGCTCCGCACTCATTGGCCATCCTCAGACCATCCTCAATCAAATCTAGAGTCAGGAAAGGGCGGGCTCCATCATGAATCATGACCCAATCACTATCTTTTATCTGACTTAGCCCTTCCCTCACCGAATCTTGTCGGCGTGCGCCACCCCGGCATAGAGTAACCTTAGACCAGTTCCTCTCCTTTTTCAGTCTCTGCCCCCGAACTAGATCCTTGTCATGTAATACCAGGACTATCTGCCGGACCAAGCTGCATCTCTGACAGGTATCTACTGACCAAGCCAGTAAAGGCTTCCCCTTGAGAGGGGCAAACAGCTTGTTTATACCAACCATCCGCTGGCTAGTCCCAGCAGCAACTATAACCACGTCCACATTTCCAAACTCCGAATTTAGATCTCTGACCTTGCCTCCAGGAGATTGAAATGCAAAGCTCTTCTATTTCTGCTCTGCGTTTTCAACTTCTGCATTTTGCATCTTACCTTCCCTTGCAAGTCCCAGTCTCAGAGCTTCAGTCACCGAGCCAGCCTGGATTAACTGGGCATCAACCAAGTCAAAGGATGGTTTGGATTTAAGTCTGGGCATAAGACAGGATTTGAAACCTAACCTGACGGCCTCAGCAATCCTTCTTTCCACTTGTGATACTCCTCTAAGCTCTCCATTCAACCCCACCTCTCCCAAAGCAACCAAACCCGACATTGGCTTTGCATCACGAAAACTGGAAGCAATGGCTAGGGCGATGCCTAAATCAACCGCTGGCTCATTGACCCTTAAGCCACCGGTAACGTTGACTATAATGTCCTGGTTGAAAAGCTTCAATCCGGCACGTTTAATAAGCACGGCAATTATCAAGAGTAGCCGGCTAAAATCAACGCCGTTAGCGATGCGCCTTGGTGGAGAAAAACTATTAGAAGTAGTCAAAGCCTGAATCTCCACCAGCAAAGGACGATTCCCTTCAAGAGTGGGTACCACCACTGACCCCATGGTGTCATCCTTATATGCGGATAGGAAAACCTGAGAGGGATTATCTACTTCTATTAGTCCCCTATCGCTCATCTCAAATATTCCCACCTCGTTAGTGGAACCGAAACGATTCTTCGCGCTACGTAACACTCGGTAACTACTAAACGGTTCTCCCTCAAAGTAAAGGACCACATCAACGATGTGTTCCAGTGTTCCTGGACCGGCGATGGCTCCTTCCTTGGTCACATGCCCGGTGATTAGCAGGGGCACATTGTTTTGTTTCGCCCACCTCTCCAGCCTCCAGGTGCATTCCCGCACCTGGGAGATACTGCCGGGCATGCCGGCCACATCGTCTAAATACATGGTTTGGATTGAATCTATAATCGCCAACCCGGGGGAAAGTCCTTCAAGGCATTCTAATACGGCAACTAGATCGGGCTCAGAAAGAAAATATATTCCCTTACCTCCTATGCCAAGTCGCTCGCTTCTAAGCTTAACCTGACTAACAGATTCCTCACCAGAGATATAGGCGACGGTTCTGTTATTCTCAGCCATCATCGCCGAAATCTGGAGCAAAAGCGTAGACTTGCCTATTCCAGGCTCGCCACCAACAAGCACCAAAGAACCCGGAACTAGACCGCCTCCCAGAACTCGATTCACTTCAGTGAAACCAAGGTGAAAGCGAGGAAAGTCACCCCTCTCCACTTGGCAGAGTTCTTGGGGTTTGTTTGCGCTAGTGTGAGGACGGCTGGGGGCGCGGGAGAAAGCGAGCTTGGTTTCTACGAAGCTATTCCATACCTGGCAATCAGGACAGTGGCCTAACCACTTGGGGCTTTCCTTCCCGCATTGCTGACAAACGAAAACACTCTTGAATCTAGATTTGCCCTGATTGTTAGATTTCAAGTTTGCTGGCCAAGATAACTAATACTCGATAATGGCTAGCTTTTGCCCGGTCTTGACTATCTGCCCTGGTGAAACTGCCACCTCTACAACCGAAGCTTTTGCTGGAGATAATATCGGATTTTCCATCTTCATGGCTTCGATGGTACAAATCACACCACCCTCCTGAACCGTGTTACCCACGGTGACCTCAACCCGTACTATCTTCCCAGGTAATGGCGCTTCGATTACTTCTCTAGGCATATTTACACAGTCTGTTTAACCAATGGTCTCATTACAATTTTGTCCTCGACACAATCCACAACCACTGTGTCCCCGGGCAGGAATTCTCCACGCAGCAAAGCCTCGGACAGTTGATCCTCAACCAGATTCTGGATGGTGCGACGCAATGGGCGTGCTCCAAAAACAGGGTCATAACCCTTCTTGCCTAGAAAATCTCTAGCTACATCAGTTACTTCCAAAGTGACATTCTTCTCTTGCAGGGAAGCGATAACCTGGCTAAGCATAAGGTCCACAATCTGGCGAATATGCTCTTCGCTTAGAGCGTGGAACACGACAGTGGCATCAATGCGGTTAAGGAACTCAGGCCGAAATCCTTTCTTCATCTCGCCGAGCACTTGTTCCTTCATTTTCTCGTACTCCACCCGCTGTTTTCCCTCGCCCTCGATGTGCGCAGCAAAACCGAGGCTCATATGACGCTTAATAAGCTCGGCACCAACATTGCTGGTCATGACTATGATGCTATTACGAAAATCAACCCTTCGCCCTTTGGCATCGGTCAGATGGCCATCATCGAAAATCTGCAGCAGGATATTGAATACATTGTAATGCGCCTTCTCAATTTCATCCAGAAGGATGGCACAATAGGACTTCCGCCTTACTGCCTCAGTTAATTGACCGCCTTCCTCGTAACCAATATAGCCTGGTGGTGCTCCAACCAAGCGAGCTACATTGTGAGGCTCCATAAACTCCGACATATCAAGCCTAACCAGAGCATCTT
>Ga0316620_10000525_pt1 | contig 15434 bp, 9 predicted proteins | sample OWC_Aug_M1_C1_D5_FD_207651 | JGI IMG/M metagenome (GOLD analysis project Ga0316620, IMG submission 207651) | Wetland soil microbial communities from Old Woman Creek delta, Ohio, United States - OWC_Aug_M1_C1_D5_B | ecosystem: Environmental > Terrestrial > Soil > Wetlands | place: USA: Ohio... | reverse complement strand
CCCTCGCAGACCTGGAGGCCAGGGGGAGCGACGTGTCCCCGGTCTACCTGGGCCTGCGCGCGCAGTGCCTCGCCCGTCTTGGACGGCCCCAGGAAGCCGTGGAGCTGGTGAGAAAGGCCGTCGCCGACCCTGCTGCCACGCCGGACGTCTGGCATTGCGCCTCCCTCGTGGCCGCGCTCGTCGGCGAGAGTGAGGCAGCCGAGGAGTACGCGGTGGAGGCGCTCCGGCGCGGACTATCCACTGCCTGGTTCAGGCTGCGCTGGTTCGACCAAGTGCGGCAATCTCCGCGTTTCCGGGCGGCCGCGGCCGAGAACGCGCGGACACCCACGCCGTAGGTAACGACGCCCCTCCCCGCCAGTGCAGCTGCGGAGGGGAGGGGCAGGCCCGACTCTAGCCTCCGCCGGGCGGTGGAGGGGGGGGCGGTTTCGGCCCGCCTTCGCCAGCTCTCAAGTCGGTGTGAACTCTCATGATCTCCCTCCTCGGCGTTCAATCAGGTCCATTGGGCGCCCCTGCGGTGCGCCGGCTTCTGACCTCAGGCAGAAACGGCGGGGACCGCGCTGTCGGATGAGGCCGCGCGTGCGATCGCCCGCATCGAGGGGCAATCTCGAATCCGTGCATGTTGGGGGCAGCCCTGAGCTCCCGACCCTGGGCCAGGCGGTTGCGACAATGTCCGGAATGCGCGAACTGCCGCGCGGAACAGGCAGGCAGACCCATTACGCGACTTAACTGACTGTATACACTAACCATGTTTCCGTGAGTGACTCTACATCTTGTTTGCCAAGTGTCAAGCTCTAGGCGGCGTCGCTGTCGCACAGGAGCTAGAATCGACCTTGTGGAGGGGACCACCTGTATGGTTTTCCGCACTGCCTATGCCCCAGGAAAGGCGACCGTGCGATGACAAGGGCGGCCGGTCGCGCGATGCTCGCCGTGGTCGCCCTGTCGCTCGTCATCGGCGGGGCTGGCTGCCTGGTCCTATGGCGCAGTGCGACCAGCCTCGAACGGCGCGCGCACCAGACCGTGGAGCTGCTTCGTCGGCTCGACGGGGCGGCAGTGGCCGTGGTCGCAGCGGCAGCCCCTGCGACGGAGGACAGTTCACGGGGAGCCTCGAGTCGGCTCAGCGCGGCGCGCGTGTCCCTGAAGGGCACACTCGACGCTCCAGGCATGCCCGCGAGAGCCGGGTTGTTGATCGTGAGGGCTGATGCGGTGCTCCAGCAGTCCGAACGAAGACTTGCACCAGACCTGCCAGATGATGCAGGCGGATCGAGAGATTCCGGCGGCTGCGGCGATGTGGCCTGCGACCTTCGCAGGGCAGCCGAGTTGGTGAACGGTGCCCGCGGCGAGGTCGTGGCTGAGCTCGAAGCGGCGACCGTAGCGCTCGAGCGCCAGGCGCTCGTGACCGGGATACTCGTCTGCGCAGGCCTGCTCGTGGGCTCCTTAGGTTGGGTGACTCGCTGGCACCACTGCCAGCGCGCTGGAGCGAGGACCGAGGGGGACGAGTCTGCCCGCCTTCTCGCTGCGGCGGTGCGCAGCACGGACGAAGGAGTGCTCATCAGCGATACCGGCACGCGCGAGGGGGGACCAACGATCGTCTTCGTGAACCGGAGCTTCCGGGAGATGCTCGGTTTGTCAGAGGCCGAGCTAGTCGGCCGGCCCCTCAAGGTGTTGCGAGATTCCTGTCTCCGGGAGCAAGAGTTCTCGGTTCTCGAGCACGGTCGCGGTGACTCCAAGTCGGCCACCATCGAGACGGTGCAGTGGCGTGGGGATGGCTCGAAGCTCCACTGCGCCTGGCATATCTCACCGGTGCGCGATGAGGCCGGCAGCGTGACCCACTTCATTTCGGTGCTGCGCGACGTCACGCAGCTTCGCAGCCAGGAGGAGGAGCAGCGCAAGACCCACGCGGAGCTGCTCGCGGCTTATCGCAAGCTGCGAGAGAACCAGGAGCAGCTCGTCCAGTCTGAGAAGATGGCCTTTCTCGGCCAGCTCGCGGCAGGTGTGGCCCACGAGATCAACAACCCGGTCGGCTATGTCATGAGCAACCTCGGGACCTTGGCCGACATGATGGGAGACGTCAGAGAGCTGGTGGAAGGGATGGGCGGCATACGAAGGTGTCTCGACCAAGAGGACGTGAACGCTGCAGGTCACGCTCTGGCCGGGGTACAGCTCGCCGATGCTACCGCCGCGGCGGAGTTCCTCGACGACCTCGATGAGATCTTGAAGGACTCTCGAGCCGGGCTCGTTCAGGTTAGGGAAATCGTCGAACGGCTCAAGAACTTCGCCCGGCCGGATGAGGGAACGATGGAAGAGGCTGACGTCAACGCTCAAGTCGAAGGTGCGCTCAAGATCGTCTGGAACGAGCTCAAGCACCGCTGCGCGGTGGAAAAGAACCTCGCGGCGCTTCCCCTCCTGCTGTGTCGTCCGGGCCGGCTGAGTCAGGTATTCACCAACCTCCTCGTCAATGCCGCGCAGGCGATCCCCAACACCGGCACCATCACCATCACGACCACGTACGAGGCGCCAGACATCGTTGTCCGCATCGCAGACGACGGCAAAGGGATCGCCCCCGAGCACCTTTCCAAAGTGTTTGCGCCGTTCTTCACCACCAAGGCTACTGGCCAGGGCACCGGACTCGGGCTCGCCGTCTCGTACGGCATCGTCCAGAACCACGGCGGCACCATCGAGGTGCGAAGCCAGGTGGGAAAGGGGTCGGAATTCACGGTCCGGCTCCCGGTGCGCACGGGATCAACAGCAAACGGCCTCGACGACCAGAGTCGAATGACACATCCAGGTTAGGTTGGCGCTCTCAGTCAGCGTGCTGTACAGCCGTGGGCAGAGCACTCGGCCTGGGGACTGATCGCCGGCGACTGACGGATCAGACCTGCCTTCCAGCGCGGACCAGCGGCGCACCAGGTCATGACACGGGCACCGCATTCGCAGCCCCCCGCATACCGGATCGCCAGCTACCTGCGTTTTCATGATATTTCATCTATAGCTTGCTTTTCTTTCCCATATCGGTTATAAGCCTCATACGAACAATTCATGCAGAACCATCCGAATCATGTTAGAGAGCACTCTATGAGTCCGACAACCTCGCGGTGGCGCGAGGGAGCCTGGCACCGGCGGGACCGGCGCTGCCGGTGGTCAGGCCAATACCGCGGACGTCAGCTGCCGATAGCTTTGGAAACAGAGCAAAGGAGGAGATCAAGATGAAATCGCAAGCGTTCCCCTGTTTGGCAATCGCATTGGTCCTGACCGGCATCATGGCAACCGTGAGCGGCATCGCCGAGGCCGACTGCCTCACCGTGGTGGAGGTGTGCGCGATCCCGAACGACCCAGAGGCGAGCGGCGACCTGTTGCTGGAGAGAGTGGCTGCCATCCTCGACGCGTCGTGGGGCAAGCGGTACCTGGTGAAGGTCTCCCCGGGAGTGTTCAGCCTTGGTACCCAAACCCTCGCGATGAAGGAATGGGTCGACATCGAAGGGTCTGGCAGAGAGGCTACCGTCATCCAGGGGATGGGAACCACGCCACCCAAGGGCGTTGGCCTGCCGGACATGGCCAGCAACCGCAGCGACTACCCGAGCGTCATCATCGGTGCCAGCCACGCCGAGCTTCGCGACGTCGGCATAACCTCGTACGGGACCGCGGGAACTGAGTACAACGTGGCGGTCGTCACCGAGGCGACAACCAAGGCGCGGTTCTCGAACATCCGCATCGCCAGCTGGGGAGGTGCCTCCTGCTGGGGCTTCCGTCTTTCCGGCGGATCGGGTCAGATCAACGATGTGGACATCTCGCTCGACTGCACGGGGTACACTTCTGGCATCAGCGCACTGAGCTCGTTGGACCCGACGGTGTTCGACATCCAGCACGCGACCATCCGCTCGACCGGCAGCTCCCTACCCGTCGGTGTGTGGTTGGACGACGGATCGATACCGTCGCGGTTCGAGCACGTCAACATCTCCGCCGTTGGCCCTGCCGGGCAAGGGACCGGCGTGTGGCTGGACAACTACTTCGGCACAGCCACCGACACTCTCGTGATCTTCGATTCCCGGATTCTGACGGGCTCTGCTGGTACGGGCATCAAGACACTCGTTCCTCTCTCCTTGAAGATGGCGGAATCAAGGGTCGAGGGCGGTCTCTACGGCATCCACTTTAGCTCGCTCGCCTCGGGCGACGTCTTCATCGACCAGTCGATGGTGGCGGGAAGCACGAACACCGTCTACGCTGATTCCGGCCTGCTGAGCACAATGAACGCTGGTGCCAGCGGACTGTTCGGCGGCCCGGTCTCCGCGACTGGCGCGACTCTTCGCTGCGCCAGCGTTTACGACGAGTCCTATGTGAACTACGCCAGGACCTGCCCGTAGCAGCACACCAACATGGAAAGCGCGACAGGGTGCGGTGGTAGGCCGCGCCCTGCCCGTCTTCCCTGACGCCCTGGCGTGATGGCGTCGGAGCGCCGCGGATTCGGGCTGATTTCTGTGAGGCGCGATTCCCCTGTTAGGAAAGCAACGCCGTTCTCGAGCGGGTGCCTGGCTCGGGCGCCGTTTCGCGCCGCGGTCGCGGCTCAGGGAGCCGGTCCGGCGCTCAGGTCGAACACCGCCACTGACGAGCCGTGCTCAGTCATCCGCGCCACGGCGACCTTCCCGCCACCAGCCAGGGCCATCAGCGGATGGAAGCCCGCATCGGGAAACCGGAGCCGCGTCGTGCGCCCGGAAGCCAGCTCGACCAGGGCAGGGTCGACTCCGGCCGACCAGAGCAGGGCATGGCCTTCCGCGACGTCGTGGAGCACCCAGTACCCGGCGCGCAGCGAGCTGAGGTGGGAGAGCCGGCCGTCGGCGGTCATCCGCCACACATGGCTCCACTCGCCGTCACCGGCCGTGCACAGGGCGGCGATTTCTCCGCCCGGGCCTTCCTGGCAGGCCACACCGAGCCGGGTCTTGACGAGCTCGCGGACGCCGCCCGGGTCGACCAAACGCAGGGTCGTCTGCGACCGCCGGAACAGCCATGACAGGGGCAGGCCGAGCTCGGGCTGCGGGTCCTCGGGGTCGAAGCCGCAGGCCAGGGCAGCGTCAGGCCCGAGGGCGGTCCAGGTTGGCCACGTCTCGCTCTCGCCCAGGTACCAGCTCGTGCTCTCGAGCTGGTCCGACCCGATGCTCCCCTGCAGGCGTTTGAACGAGGGGCGACTGCCCGTCCCGTCTACGGCGCCCGTGACCTGCCAGCGCCGGCCCCCTGGGTCGATCTCGAGCCGGGGCCTCGTGAGCTGCGGCAGCGCGATCTCCCACTCCAGCCCGGACGCGCCGTCAAGCGTGCGTTGCTCCAGGCGCAGGCCCCGCCCCTCCGCGTTCGCCGCGCGGTCGTCCGTGCACAGGAGCAGTGCCCGCTCGCCGTCCAGCAGGCGGGCCTCGAGTGCCGGCTCGGCAAGGGTCACGAGCCGGCAGCTGTCGGCCCGGACAGCGCTCCACCGGTACTCGGGCCCGACCGGCGAACTGCCGTACTCCTCTGGCGCTGCGTGCTCCCCCACCAGCACGGTGTCGCCGCCGGGCGAAACCCTGAGGACCGACGGAGCGGCCTCGAGCCGGCACTCCCAGCGCAGCCGAGGTGCCGCCTCGTCGAGCTCGGTGCCGAACTCGGTCGGCAGCAGGGGGTCGCGCACGTGGGCGCGGCGGAAGCCGTCGCCGGCCAGCCACAGCGGCAGGACCACGGTCGTGGCCGCGAGCGCGGCTGCGGCCCGCCGCCTGAGGCCCTTGCCCGCCGCCAGGGCAGCCGCGATGGCGAGGGGGAAGGCGACCAGGCTCGGCGCGTGACGCACGAGCGAGTGCAGACGGTACAGGTCGGGAGTGCCGTCGCCCGAAAACCACGCCCCGGCCGCCACTGCGAGCCACACGGCGCCCAGGCTGGCGCCGAGAGCCGCGACCAGCAGGCCCAGGCCGCGGCTGCGCTCGGCCTCGAACCTCGCCGCTCGCGCCCAGCCCACCGCCAGGTCGACCACCGCCACCACGAGGGTGAGGACCAGGCTCGGCACGAGGACAGTCCCGAGCGGGCCTCCCCCTCCGGCGCGCAGCCAGGAGATCAGGGCGCCGGTCGCGACGCCGGTCGCCGCGGCGAGCAGGAACGCCGCGCGCGGGTAGACCGCCACCAGCACCGACGTCACGGCGATGGCGCCGAATCCGCCCAAGGGCATCGCGACCAGGATCGCGAGCACGGCGCACAGGCGCACCAGCAGCGTGGCCTTGGCGACTTGGTCGACGACGCCCAGGGTAGGGGTCGGGGCCAGGCGCGAGTCGACCGCGTCCAGCGCCCGCTGCAGGGCGGCCACGCCCTCGGCCGCGATCGGCACCGTCCAGGAGCGGCCCGCAGTGTCCTTGACCGCCAGGCGATGGCGGCCCCCGCGGCGCAGCTCCACCCGCAGGTCGCGGGTCTGCTCGATGGACTGGGAACGGGTCGCCGCGGCCCGGGCCCGCATCGCGTCGAGGTCGCCAAACGCGTCAGCGGGAACTCCCTGCAGCCAGGTCACCCGCTCAGCCTCGATGGCGACGTACTCGCCGGCGACCAGGCCAGGGACGATGGTCGGCAGCGGCGTTTCACGGGTCGTCTCGACCCGTCCCGCAGCCGCACGGATGGCCTGGATCCGCCGCGCCAGGCTGGGGTGGGTGCTGCGGTCCTCGTCCTGGCCGGACAACCGGCGTGGGACTCGGTTCGCCTCGTGCAGCTTGACCAGGGAGGAGACCAGCGCCTCGGCGTCGTGACACAGGGCGAGGGCGCGCAGGTCGCCCTCGCGCTCGCGACCGCGGTGGCGGGAGCGGAACGTCGACATCACGACCAGCACCAGCACGGCCCAGCCGGCCGGAAACCAGGAGCTCGAGCCGAGCAGCAGATTGGCTGCCGGCACCAGACCGAGCGCGAGCACGGCCAGGCTCCACGCCGTCAGGCTGGCGCGGAGGATGAACCTGGAGTGGTACTGCTCGAGGTGGGCCACCTCGTGGGCGTACACCGCCCTGACCTCGATCGGCTCGAGCAGCTCGAGCAGGGGCTCGGAGAAGACCACGCCCGGAGACCTGCGGTGGGGCACCGCGAGGGCGTTGACCCAGCGCCCGCCGCGCATGGGCAGGCGATAGAGGGCCGGGCGTCGGGCAGTGGAGCTCGCGGCCACCTGCTCCGCGAACTCGTCGAGCCCGGCAACCCGACCGGGCGGCATGGGCTCGACGCCGAGCAGGCGCAGCATCACCCGCACCGGGCACAGCAGTCGCCCGAAGAGGAGCGCGGCCAGCGCCCCAGCCGCCCACGGCCAGGCTTCGCCTGACAGGTCCACGAGCAGCGGCGCCATCAGGATCAGGGCCCAGAAGCTGCCGAAGTAGAGGATGATCCTAGCCAGCCAACCCAGGTAGCCGACAAAGCCCCAGCTCTCGGCCATGACCGCCCGCCGGGCGGGAAATCCGCCGGCCAGGACGAGCAGGGCCTCGAGCGGCGCCAGCCACAGTGTGTGGCGCCCGCCCGTGAGGATCACCGCCACGCAGCCGATCCCGGCGAGCTGCGCCGAGCGGCGGCGGAAGGACCACCACAGCTCGGCCAGCGCCGGGATCTCGACCGACGCGACGACCCGGCGCCCCCACCAGCAGACGATGGCGCCAGGCGCGACCGCGGCCAGCACTGCGACGAGGAGCTTCACGATGGCGGGAGCATATCAGCGCCGTCGTGCGAGCCGCAGCGGATTGCCCGCCGCTGTCGTGGACATCGACGTGGACCCCGCGATCCGCATTCGCATCCCGCAAACCATCTCGCCGGCCGCGCAGACAACACGGCGCGGGCCCGCGCCCGCGCCGTTGCGATTCCGCGATTCGACAGAGCTGCTACGCGATGGTCACGTCCTTGCACAGGTAGACGTCCTGCACTGCCTGGATCAGCTTGACGCCGTCCTTCATCGGCTTCTGGAACGCCTTGCGACCCATGATCAGGCCCATGCCGCCGGCGCGCTTGTTGATCACCGCTGTGGCCACCGCCTGGGCGAAGTCGTTGGCCCCAGAGGCGCCGCCCGAGTTGATCAGGCCGGTGCGGCCCATATAGCAGTTGACCACCTGCCAGCGGGTAAGCTCGATCGGGTTGTCCGGGACCAGCTTCTCGTACACCAGCTTGCTGGTCTTGCCGAAGTTGAGGGCGTTGTAGCCGCCGTTGCACTCCGGCTGCTTCTGCTTGACGATGTCGGCCTCGATGGTCACGCCGAGGTGGTTGGCCTGGCCGGTGAGGTCGGCCGCGGTGTGGTAGTCGACCCCGTCCTTCTTGAAGGCCGAGTTGCGCAGGTAGCACCAGAGCACGGTGAACATGCCCAGCTCGTGGGCGCGCTGGAAGGCATCGGAGACCTCCATGATCTGGCGGCGGCAGCCATCCGAGCCGAAGTAGATAGTGGCGCCAACCCCGGCCGCGCCGAGCTCGAAGGCCTGCTCGATCGAGGCCCACAGGGTCTGGTCGTGCTCGTTGGGGTAGGTCAGCATCTCGCTGTGGTTGAACTTGAGGATGAACGGGATCCGGTGCGCGTACTTGCGCGACACCGCGCCGAGCACGCCCAGGGTCGAAGCGACCGCGTTGCAGCCGGCCTCCATGGCCAGCTTGACGATGCTGTCGGGGTCGAAGTAGATCGGGTTGGGCGCGAAGGAGGCGGCGCCGGAGTGCTCGACGCCCTGGTCCACTGGCAGGATCGAGAGGTAGCCGGAACCGCCCGTGCGGCCACCGTCAAAAAGCCGTTGCAGGCTCTGCATGACCCGCGGCAGGCGGTCCGACACGGCCACGATCCGGTCCACGAAGTCCGGACCTGGCAGGTGCAGCAGGTCCTTCGAGATGCCGGTGCACTCGTAGTCGAGCAGGCCGGCCTGATCGCCAAGATGCTTGCGGATGGTGTCGATCATGATCAGTTACCTCCGGTTTGCTGAGATTGTACCGTCTGGCGGCCGCGATGGGTAGCCGTCTTCGCCGCCAGCAGCACGATCAGGACCATCCCCTTGACTACGGTCGTCGCGCCAATGGCAAACCAAACCGCCTCGACACCCCAGCCGAGCTGCACCAGCCACCACGCCAGCGGCACCCGCAAGCCGGTGAGCGTGATCTCGAGAGCGGCCGGCACGGCGGTCCAGTGCAGCCCGGCGAAGGCCCCCAGCAGCACCACCTCGGCGGCCATGAAGACCTGGGACATGCCAACCAGGAGCACGTAGGTCAGCCCTGCCGCCACCACCTCGTGGTCGTTGATGAAGACCGCGATGGCGGCGCCCGGGAAGCGGACCAGGACCATCGTCACCAGCCCCACCGGAACGGCGGTGACGAAGAGCGCCCGCCAGGCCGCGCGCCGCGCCCGCACGCGGTCGCCCGAGCCCACGCTCTGGCCGACCAGGGTGGTCGCGGCCGCGCCCATGCCCACGCACACGAAGTAGTTGAAGACCTCGAGCTTGTGACCCACCCCGAGGGCGGCCACGGCCGGGGTCCCGAAGGTGGTGGTGATCCTGGTCAGGAAGAGGTAGATGAGGGAGAAGAGCGCGCCCTCGGCACCCAGCGGCACCCCGACCCGCAGGGCCCGCCCGCACTCCGCAGGGGGCCGCAGGAAGTCGAGCCAGCCCGGCTGGAGGTTCTTGCGCGCGAGCAATCTCCAACCCAGCACGGCCCCGACCAGCCACGAGGCGGCCGTGGCCAGCGCGGCGCCGACGATGCCCAAGCGTGGCAGCGGCCCGAGGCCGAAGATGAGCAGCGGGTCGCCGACCACGTTGATCGCCGCCGCCAGGGCCAGCAGCTTGAGCGGCGTGCGCGCGTCCCCGGCCGCCCGGAAGGCGGCCGAGATCCAGGTGAGGACGAAGTAGGCGGGCATCGCGAGGAGGATGATCCGCAGGTAGGCGGCTCCCGCCTCGGTCACCTCCGCGGAGGTCCCCATGAAGCGGAAGCTGGCGCCGAGCAGGGCGAGACCGGTGCCGGTGACCGCGAGCGAGCCCCACACCGCCAGGGCCTGACCGGCAGCGGAGGCACGGCGCGCAGCCGCGGCGTCCCCGGCGCCCACCGCCCGCGCCAGAACCGCACCCGAGCCCGACGCCAGCCCCTCGCCGACGACCTGGGCCATCCACATGACGAAGCCGGCGGTGGAGGCGGCGGCGAGGGCGACGGCGCCGACCCGCCCCAGCCAGAAGGCATCGACTATCAGGAAGCCCGCCTGCAGCATCGCGGACAGGGCCGCGGGCGCGCCCAGGTGGAGGATCGCCCGGTCGATGGAGCCGGAGACCATCAGCTCGCGGTGCTCGAGGGCGGCGTCGGTCATCCGGGGAAGAATAGCGGTTCGGGCGCGGTCGCGCACCGTCGCCTAGCCGCACGATCGAAAGGACGCCGCCCCACGAGCGCGGAGCGCGGCTCGCGCTGTCCAACGCTCCCCTTGGCGTGGCGAGGGCAGAGCACTCGACCGGGGCCGGCTACAGCTCTTCCGAGCTATCGGTGAACGAGATCCCGAGGCGTTGTAGCTCCGCGAGCGCAGGCTCGTAGAACTCGGGCATCACGGGCATGGCAACGCCCGGCCGGGTGTAGCGGCCCTCGAGGATGAAGCGCGCGGCGACCGCGGCCGGCAGTCCCACGGTGCGGTTCATGCTCGAGTCGCCACCCGGGATGCCGAAGTCGATCATGGTCGAGGTGATCTTCTCCCGGCGGCCGGGGTACTCGGCGACGAAGGTGTGCTGGAGCACGAGCAGGTCGCGCTCGCCCTCCTTGTACGACATCCTGTTGAGCATGTGGGCGGTGAGGATGTCGACCGGCGCCTTGGGCCCGGGCAGCGGGGTCTCACCGAACAGGCCGAGCCACTCCATGTTGGCGATCTCGAGGCCGTCGGCGGCCACCCCGAGATGGGCCGCAACCCGCTCCTTGAGGCCCGGGCCGGTCGTGCAGCCGGCGAGGCGGGCGCTGAGGTCGGCGAAGGTCTTGCCCTCGAGGCCCTCGATCGTGTCGGTGCGGAGCATGCCGAGGCGGGCCACCTGCTTCATGCTCGCGCACCAGCCGCGGTAGCGCAGGGTGCCGCGGAACATGACGTCGCGGGGGTCGATGCCGTAGGGCTCGGTGTAGGGCATGCTGTCGCGGTTGGGGTAGCCCTCGAAGTCGATGGTCGCGCCCTCGATTGCGATCGGCACCGACCAGACGTGGTCGAAGAGCCGTTCGCCCGCGACCTCGACCACCTTGCCGTCGCGGCGGTAGCGGGCGTTGTTGAGGCCGGCCAGCAGAACCCCGCGCGGGCTCCACGAGAACTTGTAGCCATAGGGGTTGTCGTTGGCCTCGGGCGCCGGCAGACCGCCGCAGTAGGACTGGAAGGTGGTGATCGCGCCGCCCTCGGCCTGCACCTTGTGGATGACCTTCATCGCCGTCATGTGGTCGATGCCGGGGTCCACGCCGAGCTCGTTGAAGAGGATGACCCCCTTGGACCGGGCCTCGCCGTCGAGGGACCTCATTTCGTCCTTGATGTAGGAGGTGGTGACCATGTGCTTGCCGGTGGCGAGGCAGGCCCGCGCCACCACGGGGTGGTACTGCCAGGGCAGCAGGCTCACCGCCAGGTCGTTCCCGGCGATGATCCCCGCCAGCTGATCCAGCTCGGTCTCGATGTTGAAGGCCATGGGGGTCCCGTGGGCATGCCCGTCCAGGATCGCCTCGGCCTTGCGCACGGTGCGGCTCGCAACCGTGACGGCGAACCCCTGGTCGAGCAAGTAACGCACGTGCGCCCTGACCACCAACCCGGCGCCGAACACGACGACCTTCTTCATGTGTCCTCCCATTGTGCAGCGCGCTCAGCTTCCGAGCGTGGCGACCATCACCGCCTTGATCGTGTGCAACCGGTTCTCGGCCTGGTCGAAGACCCGCGACCAGCGGCCCTCGAAGACCTCGTTCTCGACCTCGCAGATGTCTGGGTACTGGCGGCCGAGCTCGGTCTCGAGGTTGTGGAAGGCGGGCAGGCAGTGGAGGAAGATCGCCTCCGGTCGGCCCGTCTGCTCCATCATCTTGCGCGTGATCTGGTACGGCTTGAGCAGGTCGATGCGCTCGCGGATCTTGTGCTCCTCCCCCATCGAGGCCCAGACGTCGGCGTAGACCGCGTGGGCGCCGGCCACCCCCTCCTCCACCGACGCGGTCACGACGACCGCGCCGCCGGTCTGGGCGGCGATGCCGCGGCAGGTCTCGACCAGCTCGGGCTCCGGGTGGAGCGACGGCGGGGCGACGATGCGCACGCTCATGCCGAGCTTGGAGCAGCCGACCATCAGCGACTTGGCGACGTTGTTGCGGCCGTCGCCGACAAAGGCCAGGCCGAGGCCCTTGAGGCGGCCGAACTCCTCCTGCACGGTGAGCAGGTCGGCCAGGACCTGGGTCGGGTGCCAGGCGTCGGTCAGCCCGTTCCAGACCGGCACGCCGGCGTACTTGGCCAGGGTCTCGACGGTGGCGTGGGCAAAGCCGCGGAACTCGATGCCGTCAAACATCCGGCCGAGCACGCGGGCGGTGTCGGCCACGCTCTCCTTCTTGCCGAGCTGGATGTCGCCCTTGCCCAGGTACTCGGGATGGGCGCCCTCGTCGACGCAGGCCACGGTGAAGGCGCAGCGGGTGCGGGTCGACGGCTTCTCGAAGATCAGGGCGATGCTCTTGCCCTCGAGCGAGCGGGTGCGGACGCCGGCCCGCTTGTTGCGCTTGAGCGTGGCCGCGAGCTCGATCAGGTCGCCGATCTCGGCCGGGGTGAAGTCGAGGAGCTTGAGGAAGTGACGTCCCTTGAGATTTCCAGCCATCGTTCCTCCACAGGGCAACGGCCCGGTCGGACGCCCCGGTGGCACATCCGCCCGGGCTTCTCGGTCGGAGCATGGTACCTGGGCCGCGATCCCCTGCCAAGGCTGCTGAGCACGAGCCGGCCGCCAGGGCGGCGACCCGGGCCACGTCGGCGAGAGCCTCCTGATGGGTGCCCCCCGCCTTGAGTCGAGCGAAGCTCTGAAGAACGAAGCTCGAGACGTCGAGGCGCGATCGGTCGTAGAGGAGGAGGAGGATCTCCAGGTTCTCGTCCATGAGTCAGAGCCCGGGTGCAGCCCGCAGACGCCGTGCTGTATGGCGGACCTCCTGGATCTCAGCCCCGGCTCTCCGCGAATCCCCCGAGTGGCAGAGCGTGCCTCAGGTCCACGTCCCGGTCACCCATGGCTCGATCGCTCCCTTGGCCGAGGCAGGCCTGGGCCCGCCGGTCCGCTGGGGTCGCGGTGGCGCGAGTCTCACCTCGTCGAATGCCGACAGTCGCATCGAAGAGGTTGCAGATTCTGAGATCCCGATCTTGTTCATCCAAACAGAGCTCACACCACTGCGTATGTACCGGGCAGGACAGGTCGAGCCTCGTCATCGAGACAGGAGAGCCCCTCATGTCTACCTCGACCGGTGGGTCATCCGAACGCTCCGCGCCCCGGCAGGGCATGGCCCGAGCTCAGCTCTTGGCCGCGGGTTTGGCCGTAGTCCCGCTCTACTCCACCCTGATCTTGCTCGAGCTTGTGAGCGGCCGGCCCCTCTCCCTCCGGTCCTTCGTTGTGTACCTGGCGGTGATCGCCCCCTTGTCCATGGTGATCGCCTGGCTGAGCTTGCGGTTTCTCTGCGGGGAGGGGTTTCGAGGTCTCAACCTGCGCCCGGGCCGGCCGTACTCGGACCTGCTATCCGCACTTGCCCTGTCCCTCGCGACCCTGGTGGCCGGCGTCGTCTCGACCGCCTTGCTCCTCGCGCTGCTGCCGGCGGCCGCCTCTGACACCAGCGTCCGAGACCTGTTCAGGGGGTTGGCCGGCAACCCCGGCCTGCTGACCCTCTTCCTCGTCCTCCTCCTGCCCCTGGGCGCGGCCTCGGAGGAGCTCATCCGGGTGCTCCTGCTGAGCCGCCTGTGGAACGTGTGGCCCTCCACTTCTGCCAAGGGGCTCGCGGTAGCCGTCTCTGCGGTGCTGTTCGGCTTCCTGCATCTCTATCATGGAACGGCCGCAATCATCTGGACTGCCCTCTACGGCCTGGTCATGGGGCTGTACTACCTCCGGTTCGGCCGGGTGGTCCCCATGATCCTCTCGCACTATCTGACGAATGCACTGCAGGTGGTTGCCGTTGCCGTCCTCGCACGATAGGTTCCCTGGAACAAGAAGCCAGTCCCCCACGCCTCGAGCGAGGCCCTGCAAGGGCCGCTCGGACACGCCTGTGGCAGCTGACCCCCAGCTTCGTCCTGTCGCCATGCGCCGTTGCGATGCTTGCGTCACGTGGTCACCCTCCGCAGTATCCTGGGCCTGATGAGCGACGCCGAGCAGCAGCCAGCCCTTCGCTCACCTGGCGATCTCATGATCCTCCACGTCACCACCGAGCGCGGCTGGCGGGGCGGGGAGCGGCAGCTCCTGCTGCTGGCGCGCGAGCTGGGCCGCCGCGGCCTGGCCCAGCAGATCGCGGCGCCGCGCGGCTCGCCGCTCGCTTTCCGGGCAAGCGCCGCCGGGCTTGAGGTGGTGCTGCTGCAACCCTCCCCGGCGTGGCATCCCGGCAGCCTCGTCGCTCTCCTGCGCTGGCTCAGGCGCCACCCGGGCGCGCTCCTCCACAGCCACAGCTCGCCAGCCCTCAGCCTGGCCGCGCTCGCCCGCCGCCTGGCGCCGGCTGCGGGCGTCGTCCACACCCGGCGGGTCGCCTACCCGGTGCGGCGCGCGGCCAAGCACCGCACCGCCGCCGACCGCTACGTGGCGGTGTCGCAGGCGGTGGCCGACGGCTTGCTCGCGGCCGGGCTCGCGGCGAAGCGCCTGCGCGTCATCCCCAGCTGCGCCGATCTCGAGACCTGTGATACGGCGGTCGCCTCGTCCGAGTGGGCGCGCGTTCCGCCCGCGCCGCTCGTCGGCTGCGTCGCCCACCTCGCGCCCGAGAAGGGCCTCAGCGTTCTCCTTGCCGCCTGGAGCGAGGTCGCAACCGCCATGCCGGGAGCCCGCCTGCTCCTGGTCGGCGACGGCCCCGAGCGGGCCCGGCTCGAGCGGACCGCCGCCAGCTTCGTCCCGGACAGCGTCGTCTTCACTGGCCAGCGCGACGACGTGGCGGCGTGCCTCAAGGCCCTGGACCTCTACGTCCAGCCCTCGCTCGCCGAGGGGCTCGGCACCTCGGTCCTCGACGCCATGGCCTGCGGCCTGCCGGTGGTCGCGTCGCGGGTCGGCGGCCTGCCCGAGGCCGTGGCAGACGGCGAGACCGGGCTGCTGGTGCCGCCCGGCGACCCGAGCGCTCTCGCCACTGCCGTTCTCGAGCTGCTGCGCGACCCGGAGCGGGCGGCGGCCATGGGCGCGGCCGGCCGCCGCCGGGTGGAAGAGCACTTCACGCTGGAACGGATGGTGGAGGGGTATCTGATGCTGTACCGGGAGCTGCTGGGCGGCTGACCCCAGCTCCCCACCAGCCGTCGAGAAACCACGTGCTCGACGGGACGTGCTGGGCAT
>Ga0316620_10000524_pt1 | contig 15435 bp, 13 predicted proteins | sample OWC_Aug_M1_C1_D5_FD_207651 | JGI IMG/M metagenome (GOLD analysis project Ga0316620, IMG submission 207651) | Wetland soil microbial communities from Old Woman Creek delta, Ohio, United States - OWC_Aug_M1_C1_D5_B | ecosystem: Environmental > Terrestrial > Soil > Wetlands | place: USA: Ohio... | reverse complement strand
GGTGCAGCAGGAGATGAACCAGATCGCCGGGCTGCAGACCGTGATGTTCCAGCCGCCGCCGCTGCCCGGCGCACGCGGCCTGCCGGTCGAATTCGTGATCCAGACGACCGAGCCGTTCGAGCGGCTGGACGAGGTCTCGCGCACGTTCCTGCAGGAGGCGCAGAAGAGCGGGCGCTTCATCTTCATCGACAGCGACCTCAAGTTCGACCAGCCCCAGGCCACGGTGGTGATCGATCGCGAGCTCGCGGCGCAGCTCGGCCTGTCGATGCGCGACGTCGGCAACGCGCTCTCGGCGATGGTCGGCGGCGGCTACGTCAACTACTTCAGCCTGTACGATCGATCCTACAAGGTCATCCCGCAGGTACGGCAGGCCGATCGACTGAACGCGGATCAGCTGCGCGGCTATTACCTGCGCGCCGCGAACGGCGACATGGTTTCGCTCGCGACGATCGCGCACATCGAAACCAAGGTGGTCCCCCAGACGTTGAACCATTTCCAGCAGCAGAACTCGGCCACCATCTCGGGCGTGCAGTTCCCCGGCGTGTCGCAGGGCGAGGCGCTCGCCTATCTTCGGGACCTGGCCGCGCGCACGCTTCCGGAGGGTTACTCGGTGGACTATTCCGGGCAGCTGCGCCAGTTCGTGCAGGAGTCGAGTGCTTTGCTGGTGACGTTCTTCTTCGCGCTGATCATCATCTACCTCACGCTTGCCGCACTGTTCGAGAGCTTCCGCGATCCGGTGATCATCCTCGTGTCGGTGCCGATGTCGATCTGCGGCGCGCTGATCTTCATCAGCCTGGGGGTCGGCGGCGCGAGCCTCAACATCTACACCGAGGTGGGGCTCGTCACCCTGATCGGCCTGATCAGCAAGCACGGCATCCTGATCGTCGAGTTCGCCAACAATCTGCAGCGCGAGGGGCAAGCGAAGCGCAAGGCGATCGAAACGGCCGCCGGCATCCGCCTGCGTCCCATTCTGATGACCACCGCCGCCATGGTGCTCGGCGTCGTGCCGCTCATCACCGCGAGCGGCGCCGGGGCGGTGAGCCGCTTCAACATGGGGCTGGTGATCGCCGCGGGGATCGCCATCGGCACCCTGTTCACGCTGTTCGTGGTGCCGGCGATGTACATGCTGCTCGCGGCCGACCGCGCCGGGCAACCGGCCGTGGCGCCGCTGCCCGGGGAGGCGGGCTAGGCAACGATCGGCTGTCGGCCCGCGGGCGGATAGCGCGGGTCGGAGTAGCCCGGGGTCGACGGATGGCCCGGCGGCACCAGCCGCTCGACGAGCGCCTCGTCTTCGGCGGCGAACGGATGCTCGAGCGCTCCGAGGTAGCCCTGCCATTGCTCGAGCGTGCGCGGCCCGGCGAGCGCGCTGGACACCGCGCCGCAATTGAGCACCCAGTTGAGCGCGAACTGGCCGGCGCTGAGGCCCCGGCGCTCGGCATGGGACTTGATGGTCTGCGCCAGCACGAGCGACTCCTTGCGGAACTCCGTCTGCATGATGCGCTTGTCGCCGCGCCCGGCGCGCGTCTCCCCGGGCGGGTGCTCACCGGGCCGGTACTTCCCGGTCAGCACGCCGCGCGCCAGCGGCGAGTACGGCACCACGCCAAGCCCGAAGTGGCTGCACGCGGGCAGGATCTCGACCTCGGGCACCCGGTTCATCGCGTTGTAATACGGCTGGCACACCACGGGGCGCGGCACACCCATGCGGGCGGCGAGCAGCACGGCCCCGGCGATGCGCCAGCCGCGGTGATTCGACAGGCCCCAGTATCGGATCTTGCCGGCGCGAAGCAGGTCATCCAGCGCCGAGAGCGTCTCCTCCAGCGGCGTACGCAGGTCGTCGAGATGCAGGTAGTAGATATCGATGTGGTCGGTCTGCAGCCGCGCCAGCGAGCCGTCGATGGCGTGCAGCACGTGCCGGCGCGACAGGTCGGCGTCGTCGGGCGGCGGCACCCGCACGTTGCCGACCTTGGTCGCAACGATCCAGCGCTCCCGGTCGGACTTGATCAGGCGCCCGAGCATGCGCTCGGATTCACCCGCGGCGTAGACATCGGCCGTATCGACGAAATTGACTCCCGCGTCGCGTGCCGAGGCGACGATGCTCGATGCTTCCGCCTCCTCCGTGCGGTCGCCGAACATCATCGTTCCCAGGCACAGCACCGAAACCTGAAGCCCGCTCGCACCCAGCCTGCGATATTGCATTTCAGTCCTCCATCACCTGTTGCAGCAGCGGCGGCATGCGCTCGAGCGCGGCGCGGCCTTCGACGATCGCCTCGGGTGCGCGGTGAAAATCCATGGTGGCGAAATCGGCGAGCACCGGCGTCAACAATACGTCCGCGGGCTCGCCCGCCAGCCTGCTGCGCGCAATGCGCACCTGCATGATGTCGATCGCCGCAAGAAACGCCTCCACGATCGATGGCGCGCTCTCGCTCTCATCCTCGGCCGACATCTCGCCTGCCAGCCGCGAAAGCCAGCTGATGCGCTCCATCCACTCCGGCATGTGGAATTCCTTCGCGTCGTTACGCTGGGCCCGGAAGCGCCCGAGCTTCGCCCAGCCGAGATCCACGGCGATCACCACGTCGGCGCCCAGCCGCGGGTGCCGCCCGCTCCGAGCGCCAGACCGATGCGGGGCTTGCGCCGCTCAGGCACGCTCGAAGATTGCCGCGATCCCCTGCCCGCCGCCGATGCACATCGTCACCAGCGCATAGCGCTTCCCGGTGCGCGCGAGCTCGTAGAGCGCCTTCACCGTCAGGATGCAGCCGGTGGCGCCGATCGGGTGGCCGAGCGCCACCGCGCCGCCATTCGGATTGACCTTCTGCGGGTCGAGACCCAGGTCTTGCGTGACTGCCATGGCCTGCACCGCGAACGCCTCGTTCGACTCGACCACGTCCATGTCGGCGGGCTTGAGGCCGGCCTTCTCGAATACCTTCCTGACCGCCGGAATCGGCCCAAGGCCCATGAGCTGCGGCTCGACGCCGGCGTGCGCATACGCCACCAGGCGCGCCAGCGGCTTGACGCCGGCCTGCTGGGCGGCGTTCGCCTCCATCAGCACCACCGCGGCGGCCGCGTCGTTTAGGCCGGACGCGTTGCCCGCCGTGACCGAGCCGTCCTTCTTGAACGCCGGCTTGAGCTTTTGCAGGTCCTCGATCCTGGCGTCCTTGCGCACGTGCTCGTCGAGCGTGAACTGCTCGACGCCCTTGCGGGTCTTCAGCTCGACCGGGGCGATCTGGCTCTTGAAGTGGCCTTTTTCGAGCGCATTGGCCGCGCGCCGGTGCGATTCGAGCGCGAACGCGTCCTGCTGCTCGCGGGTGAAGCCGTACTTGGCGGCGATGTTTTCCGCCGTCACGCCCATGTGTCCGTGTCCGAACGGGTCGTGCAGGGCGCCCGTCATGGCATCCACGACCGCGCCGTCGCCCATCCTCGTGCCCCAGCGCGCACCGGGCAGAAAATAGGCGGCCCGGCTCATGCTTTCCGCCCCGCCACCGATCGCCACGTCGACATCGCCGAGCAGGATGTGCTGCGAGGCAGAGACGATGGCCTGCAAGCCGCTGCCGCAGAGGCGATTGACGGTCAGGCAGGGCGTGCCGACCGGCAGCCCGGCATCGATCGCCGACACCCGCGACACGTACATGTCGCGCGCTTCGCCATGGATGACGCTGCCGACGACCACGTGGCCAACGCTCGCCGGATCGATCTTGGCCCGCGCGACCGCTTCCTTGATGGCGATCGCACCGAGCCTGGTGGGTGGCTGCTCCTTGAGGGCGCCACCGTAATCGCCGATCCCCGTCCGTACTCCGGAAACCACCACCACTTCACGCGCTGCCATATCGCCTCCTTGCCGTTGTTCAGACCGCCAGCCGGGCCGCCAAGTCGTGCTCGTCGGCCTGTTCCACGATGACCTCGGCGAAATCGCCGGGCCTGAGCCCCGCGCCGTCGCGCACTCGCACCACGCCGTCGATTTCCGGCGCGTCCGCGCTGGAGCGCGCGATGGCACCTTTCCGATCGACCTCGTCTACCAGCACCCGCAGACGCTTGCCGACCTTCGCGCGCAGACGCGCCGCGCTCACCGCCGCTTGCAGCCCCATCAGTCGCGCACGACGCTCCTGCTTCACTTCTTCCGGCACCGGATCCGGCAGCTCGTTCGCCGCGGCGCCCGCCACGGGCGAATAGGCGAAGCAGCCGACCCGGTCGAGCTGCGCTTCCTCGAGGAACGCGAGCAGCTGCTCGAACTCGGCCTCGGTCTCGCCGGGAAAGCCGACGATGAACGTGCTGCGCAGCGTGATCTCCGGGCAGATCTCGCGCCACCGGCGCACGCGCTCGAGCGTGTCGCCGGCGTTCGCCGGCCGCTTCATCAGCCTCAGGATGCGCGGCGCCGCGTGCTGGAACGGCACGTCGAGGTAGGGAAGGATCGGTCCGTCGGCCATCAGCGGCACGACCTCGTCGACGTGCGGATACGGGTATACGTAGTGCAGCCGCACCCACACGCCCAGCTCGCCAAGCGCGCGCGCGAGCTCGGTCAGGCGCGTCTTGAGCGGGCGGCCGTTCCAGAACCCGGTGCGGTACCTGACGTCGACGCCGTAGGCGCTGGTGTCCTGCGAGATGACGAGAAGCTCCTTGACGCCGGCGCGAGCGAGGTTTTCCGCCTCCTGCATCACGTCGCCGATCGGGCGCGACACCAGGTCGCCGCGCATGGACGGGATGATGCAGAACGTGCAGCGGTGGTTGCAGCCCTCCGAGATCTTGAGGTAGGCGTAGTGCCGCGGCGTGAGCTTGATGCCCTGCGGCGGCACCAGGTCGGTATACGGATCGTGCGGGCGGAAAAGCTGCCCGTGCACGGCGCGCATCACCGCTTCGGCGTCGTCGGGACCGGTCACCGCGAGAACGCTCGGGTGCACCGCGCGCACCACGTCGCCCCTGGCGCCGAGGCAGCCGGTAACGATGACTTTGCCGTTCTCGGCCAGGGCCTCGCCGATGGCGCCTAGCGACTCGTCGACCGCGGCGTCGATGAAGCCGCAGGTGTTCACGATTACGAGGTCGGCGTCCTCGTAGCTCGCCGAGGTCGCGTAACCTTCCGCGCGCAGTTGCGTGAGGATGCGCTCCGAGTCGACCAGCGCCTTGGGACAGCCCAGTGAGACGAAACCGATCCGGGGCACGGTCGCCGGCCCCGCGCGCCGCGCTTGCTTTCCGGCCATGCTAGGGCTGCTTGTTGGAACCGCCGTCGTCCTTCTTCTGCGCGCCCGGGAAGCCGGGGAAGGATAGGCCCGCCAGGACGTTGCGCGCCTGGCTCTGCATCTGCTCCTGGAACTGCGAAAACACCTTCTGGCTCTGCTCCATGTATGCCTGCATGAGGCTCTGCATCGCGGGGCCCTGCAGATTCATGAACTGCGACCAGAGTTCCTGCGAGGCGCGGGGGGTATCCCCGTACATGCGCTGCGACTGCTCCTGCAGCGACTTCTGCATCTCCTGGAAGGCGTGGATGTTTTTCTCCAGGTAGGTGCCCATCAACCCCTGCATCGCGTTTCCGTAGAACCGGATCAGTTGCGCGAGCAAGTCCGAGGAGAACATCGGCAAGCCGCCCGACTCCTCCTCGAGGATAATCTGCAGCAAGATCTGGCGCGTGAGGTCGTCGGTGGTCTTGGCATCGACGACCCGGAAGTCCTCGTGCTTCAGAACCATCTGCTTCACGTCGGCCAGCGTGATGTAGCTGGACGTCTTGGTGTCGTATAGCCGCCGGTTCGGGTACTTCTTTATCAACCGGACCTGGTTTTCCATTCACATCCCCTTAGTACATGTGCTGCCCACCGTTGATGGAGATGTTCGCCCCTGTGACGAACGCCGCCTCTTCCGAGCACAGATAGATGATGAGCCCCGCGACTTCGTCGGGCTTGCCGAGCCGCCCGAGCGGGATTTGCGGCAGGATCTTCGAATCCAGGATCTCCTTGGGTATCGCGGTGACCATCTTGGTGCCGATGTAGCCGGGCGAGATCGTGTTGATCGTCACCCCCTTCTTCGCGACCTCGAGCGCGAGCGCCTTGGTGAAGCCGTGAATGCCTGCCTTGGCCGCGGAGTAGTTGGTCTGCCCGAAAGCGCCCTTCTGACCGTTCACCGACGACACGTTGATCACGCGGCCCCAGGCTCGCTCGGTCATGCCATCCATGACCTGCTTGGTCATGTTAAAGCATGAATCCAGGTTGGTGCGCATCACGGCGTCCCAATCGGCCTTGGTCATCTTCTTGAACGTCATGTCACGCGTGATTCCGGCGTTGTTGACGAGGATGTCGATGGCGCCGCAATCCTTGGCGATACGCTCGCACTTCGATGCGCAATCGTCGTAGTCGGCGACGTCGACCGGATAAGCCGCGAAATCGTAGCCGTGGCCCCGCATCTCCTCCAGCCAGGATTTCCACTTTGTATTGGACGGCGAGTAGGTCACCACGACCTTGTAGCCGGCATCGGCCATCTTGGTCGAAATCGACTCCCCGAGCCCGCCCATGCCGCCAGTCACCACCGCCAGCCTTTTGTCCGTCATCTCCTCCTCCTCACCGGTTCGCCCGTCGCTTCTACGTCATGTACATGCCGCCGTTAATGGCGATATTAGCGCCCGTAATATAACCGGCTTCGTCGGAGGTCAGGAAGGCGATCAGCGCCGCGATCTCCTCGGGCTTCGCCAGACGTCCCATCGGGATGCCGGCGATGATTTTCTCGAGCACGTCCTTGCGGATGGCCTTGACCATGTCGGTTTCGACATAGCCTGGCGAAATCGAGTTCACGGTCACGCCCTTGCGCACGACCTCCTGCGCCAGCGCCTTCGCGAAGCCATGGACTCCCGCCTTCGCCGCCGAGTAATTGGTCTGGCCGAACTGCCCTTTCTGGCCGTTCACCGAGGAAAGATTCACGACCCGTCCCCAGCCCCGCTCGGTCATGCCGTCGATCACGTGCTTGGTGACGTTGAACGCGCTGTTGAGGTTGGTGTTGATCACCGACAGCCAGTCGGAGGGCGACATCTTCTTCAGCATGTTGTCGCGAACGATGCCGGCGTTGTTCACCAGGATGTCCACCGGTCCGATCTCGGATTCGATCCTGCGCACCATCTCACCGGCCGACTCGTAGTCCGCGACGTCGCCCTCGGCCGCATGGACGTTCTCGAATCCCTCGCCGCGCACGTGCGCGAGCCACTCGTCCTTGCGCTCGTAGCCGGGCAGGCAGTTCGCCACGACTTCGTTGCCGTTCATGCTCGCGAGCTTGCGGCACACCGCCGTGCCAATGCCGCCCATCCCGCCTGTTACAAGTGCCACCCGTTTGGTCATTCTCGTTGCTTTCCTCGATGAATAAGGGATGCCTAACGCTCCACGGCGAGCGCGACGCCCATCCCGCCGCCGATGCACAGCGAGGCGAGCCCCTTCTTCGCGTCGCGCTTCTGCATCTCGTGCAGCAGCGTCACCAGGATCCGGCAGCCCGAGGCGCCGATCGGGTGGCCGAGCGCGATCGCGCCACCGTTCACGTTCACTTTCGAGGTGTCCCAGCCCATTTGCCGGTTTACGGCGATCGCCTGCGCCGCGAACGCCTCGTTGATCTCCAGCAGGTCGAGGTCGCTCGGCGTCCACCCGGCGCGCGACAGGCAGCGCTTGGACGCCGGCACGGGTCCCATGCCCATGTATTTCGGGTCCACGCCCGCGGATGCGAACGACTTGATGCGCGCGAGAGGCTTCAGGCCGAGCTCCTTCGCCTTTCGCGCCGAGGCGAGCACCACCACCGCGGCCCCGTCGTTGATGCCCGAGGCGTTGCCCGCCGTGACGCTTCCCGCCTTGTCGAAAGCGGGCTTCAGGCTGGCAAGCGCATCCAGGGTGGCGCCGTGACGCGGATACTCGTCGTCCGCAAACACCACCGTCCCTTTTCTCGTCTTGATCTCGAAGGGAATGATCTCGTCCCTGAATCTGCCCGCTTTCTGGGCGGCCTCGGTCTTGTGCTGCGAGGCGAGCGCGAACTCGTCCTGCTCCTTGCGCGTGACGGCGTATTCCTTGGCGACGTTCTCCGCCGTGACGCCCATGTGGTACTGGTTATAGACGTCCCACAGGCCGTCGACGATCATCGAGTCGATCATCTTGGCGTCGCCCATGCGATAGCCGTCGCGCGATCCCGGCATGACGTGAGGCGCCAGGCTCATCGACTCCTGCCCCCCCGCCACCACGATGTCGGAATCGCCGTTGGCGATCGACTGTGCGCCGAGCATCGCCGCTTTCAGGCCCGAGCCGCACACTTTGTTGATGGTCATCGCCGGAATCATGTCCGGCAGTCCGGCCGCGATCGCTGCCTGGCGCGCCGGATTCTGGCCGCAGCCTGCGGCCAGCACCTGGCCCATGATCACTTCCGAGACCTGCTCCATGGCGACGCCCGCCCGCTCCAGTGCCTTGCGGATGACGTGCGCGCCAAGTTCCGAGGCTGGCGTATGCGCAAGCGCCCCGCCGAACTTGCCGATGGCCGTGCGCGCCGCGCCGACGATAAGGATTTCTTCCATAGAGGATGCCTCCTAGCTGACTGGTTTGAACGCCGTCACCGCCGGCGCCTTCTGCTTCACGTAACGGCCGGGTGCCGGTTCCACCGCCCGGTATTTCCGGTTGCCTTCCTTCGCCGGCGCCTTGCGCATGCCGCCGCCGAACTGCTCCATCCAGCGCGACCAGACGGGCCACCAGCTGCCGGGACGCTCCTCGGCGCCGGCCAGCCATGCCTGCGGGTCCGCCGGATACGTCGAGCCGGTCCAGTAGCTGCGCCGGTTCTTCGCCGCCGGGTTGATCACGCCCGCGACGTGGCCGCTCGCGCCGAGCACGAACGTCTTCTCGCCGCCGAGCAAGCCCACCGAGCGGTACGCCGACCGCCAGGGGACGATATGGTCCTCGCGCGTGGCAAGGATGAACGAGGGCAGCTTCACGTGACCCAGATCCACCCGCTCTCCGCAGTTGGTCAGCGCCCCGGGCACGCGCAGCCTGTTCTCGAGATAGGTGTTGCGCACGTAGTAGCAGTACATCGGTCCCGGAAGGTTCGTGCTGTCGGCGTTCCAGTAAAGCAGGTCGAACGCGGCCGGCGAGCCACCCATCAGATAGTTGTTGACCACGTATGGCCAGACGAGATCGTTGGCTCTCAACGCGGAAAACACGAACGCGAGATCGGATCCCGGCAGCACGCCACCGCGCCCGATCTGCGCCTCGCGCGCCGCATGGCTCGTCTCGTCGACGAACAGCCCGATCTGTCCGGGCTCGGAGAAATCGAGCATCGTCGTGAGGTAGGTGACGCTCTCGACGAGATCCTCGCCCTTGGCCGCGAGCACCGCCAGCGCGGCGCCGAGCAGCGTGCCGCCCACGCAGAAGCCGAGCGCATTGACGCGATCGCTCGCGGCGATTTCGCGCGCGATGCGCATCGGCAGCAGCACCCCCTTCTCGATGTAGTCGTCCCAGCCCAGGTGGCCAAGTTCCGGGCCCGCATTGCGCCACGACACCATGAATACGGTGTGACCCTGCTCGACCGCATAGCGCGCGAACGAGTTCTCCGGCTGCAGGTCGAGGATGTAGTACTTGTTGATGCACGGCGGCACCATCACCAGCGGGCGCTTCGCGACCTTCGGGGTCGAGGCCGCGTACTGGATGAGCTGGATGAGCTCGTTCTCGTAGATCACCTGGCCCGGAGTCGTCGCGAGGTTTCGGCCAAGCTCGAAGGCCGACTCGTCGGTCTGGCTCAGGCGGCCCTTTTGCGCATCCCCGAGCAGGTTCGCCAGACCCCTTGCGAGGCTTTCGCCCTTGGTCTCGAGCGCCTTGCGCAAGGCCTCCGGATTGGTGGCGATGAAATTGGCGGGCGACATCGCGTCGATCCATTGCTTCATCGTGAAACGCACGCGGTCCTTGGCACCCGCGTCGAGATCCGCCTTCTCGACGAGATCGTTGAGGTGGCGCGAGGCAAGGAGATATGACTGCCTGACGTAATCGTAGAAAGGGTTCTCGCGCCACTCCCTCGCCACGAAGCGCCGGTCGCCCGGCTCTACTTCAGCGACGGGCTTGGCGCCGGGGCCGGCGCTTAGCGACGCCCATAGCTTGGTCTGCTTTTCGACGTACGCAGACTGCGCCGCGGCCAGAAGCGACGGGTCGGTCACACTCCGCAACCACTCGGGAGGAGAGCCCGCGGGGGGCGGCGTGGTAAGCAGCCGCATCCAGCCGAGCGTCATGTCGTTGCCCGCCTGGGTGATTGCGGCAACGAGGGGATTGGTCGGACCGGGATGGGCGGCCATGCAAGTTCGATTGAGGCGGGCATCGCGGCCCCAATCCGGCGCTGATGCGCTGCCGAAAGCGACCGCTCGAAGCGGAGTTAGAGGCGGATTTTGCGACGCACAATGGCAGTGCGTCAATCGCTGTGCGCAGAGTCCGCCCGATACCGAGTAACAAACTGTATTGAAACGCCTTTTCTGGGCGTCACGCGCGCCAGATGAGCGCCGCCATGCGCCCCGTGTTCCGCTCGCGGCGGAACGAATAGAACCGCGTGGCATCCGAATACGCGCAGTAGGTACCGCCGTAGACGCGCCGCACGCCGCACGCGGCGAGGCGCTGGCGCGCCGCGGCGTACAGGTCGAGCAGCCAGTGACCCGGGCGCGCAACGCGAAATGCGCTCTCCAGCGAAGCATCTCGCTCGACAAACGCATCGCGTACCTCGCCGCCCACCTCGTAGGCGCCGGGTCCGATTGCCGGACCGAGCCATGCGAGCAGCCGGCCGGGCTCGACCCGCATGGCGCCGACCGTCGCCTCGATGACGCCCGCGCACAGTCCGCGCCATCCCGCGTGCGCCGCGCCAACCACGCTCGCGGCGTCGTCGACGAGCAGTACCGGCATGCAATCGGCGACGAGCACCGCGCACACCGTGCCGCGCTCTCGGGCGACCGAGGCGTCCGCCTCCGGCTCGCTCGCGCTGCGCCGCGCGTCGTCGGCGTCCGCCACGATGGTTCCGTGCACCTGCCTCAGCCACACGGGCGGCGCGGGCAGCAGCGTCTCGAGACGGCGCCTGTTTTCGCGCACCGCTTCGGGATCGTCGCCGCAACGCGCGCCCAGGTTGAGGCTGGAGTACGGGCCCGTGCTGCAGCCGCCGCCACGCGTCGTCATCAGCGCGGCCACCCCGGCGGGCGCCGGCCATTCGGGAGCGATGGGTTCCATCATTGCGCGCGCAGCGCCGCGAGGAGCCGCTGCATGTCGCCTGGCAGCTCCGAGCGCCAGGTCATTTCCTTGCCGGTGCGCGGGTGCGCCAGCGACAGCTCGCAGGCGTGCAGCGCCTGGCGCGGGAAAGCGAGAACGTGACGCGCGCCGCGCCGGTATACGGGGTCGCCCACCAGCGGATGGCGAATGTGCTGGAAATGCACCCGGATCTGATGCGTGCGGCCGGTTTCGAGTCGGCACTCGACCAGCGCGGCCGGTCCAAAACGCTCGAGCACGCGATAGGCGGTGCGCGCCTCCTTTCCGCGCCGCGAAACCGCCATGCGCGTTCGCACCCGCGTATCCCGTCCCACCGGGGCGTCGATCGATCCGCTTTGAGGCGGGTCGCCCTGCACGACGGCGAGATACGTGCGGCGCATCGTGCGCGCTGCGAGCTGGGCCGCAAGCGCCGCCTGTGATTCGACATTCTTCGCCACCACGAGCAAGCCGCTCGTGTCTTTGTCCAGGCGATGCACGATCCCGGCGCGCGGCACGGCCGCGAGCGAGGGCGCATGCGCGAGCAGGGCATTGAGCAGCGTGCGGTCGGGAACGCCTGCACCGGGGTGCACGACGAGACCGGCCGGCTTGTCGATCACGATCAGGTCCCGGTCCTCGAACACGATGTCGAGCGGCATGCGCTGAGCCCGCGGCGACGCCGTCTCGGGTGCCACCGGCGGAGCGAGGTCGATGCGCTCGCCGCCCGCAACCGCGCGCTTCGCCACCGCCGTCGCGCCTTCGACGCGCACGTGCCCGGATTTCAGCCAGGCTTGCAGGCGGTTGCGCGAATATTGCGGGAACAATCGAGCCAGGGCCTGATCCAATCTCAAGCCCCCCATCGATGTCGGCACCGTTGCGCTCATGGCCGCCGCGAAAGCGCGTTCCGGGTCCGCAGGCATCGTGGCGCTATAATTTTCGGCCTTACCCGCAGGACGCCTCCTCATGCGCACCAGTTTACTTGCTCTCCTATTGCTCGTCGCCACGCTCGGCCTCGGCGGCTGCGGCCTGATGAAGAACGCGGCCGACGAAACGGCCAATTGGCCGGCGGACAAGCTCTACGGGGAAGCGAAGGACGAGATGGCCTCCAAGAACTGGAGCAATGCCATCAAGTATTTCGAAAAGCTGGAAGCGCGCTTTCCTTACGGGCGCTACGCGCAGCAGGCGCAGCTCGAGATGGCCTACGCCTACTGGAAGGACGGCGAGCGCGCTTCCGCGATCTCGGCCGCCGACCGGTTCATCAAGCTGTACCCCAACCACCCCAACGTCGACTACGCCTTCTACCTAAAAGGCCTGGTCAATTTCAACGACAACGATGACCTGTTCAGTTTTCTGGCGCAGCCGGACATGACCGAACGCGATCCGAAAGCGTCGCGCGACGCCTTTCTCGCGTTCAAGGAAGTGGTGACGCGTTTTCCGGATTCGAAATACGCCTCGGACTCGGCGGCACGCATGCGCTACCTGGTCAATGCTCTCGCCTGGCACGAGGTTCACGTCGCGGATTACTACATGCGGCGCGGCGCCTACGTGGCCGCGGCGAACCGCGCCCAGTACGCGGTCAAGGAATACCCGCGCGCGCCCGCCACCGAGGAAGCCATATTCATCATGGTAAAGGCCTACCACGCCCTCGGCATGACCGACCTGAGCGCTGACGCGGACCGTGTCATGCGGACGAACTTTCCGAACAGCAAGTACCTGCAACCCGGCGGCTACAGCAAGGGCGCGCCGTGGTGGAAGATCTGGGACGCGAACTGGTGACGAAGGACCCGGCGCCCGGCCGGCGGCGGTCCTAGGAGATCTTGATGCCCTCGTCCGCGATGTAATCGCGGATGACGGTGTCGATGTCGGAGTCGGCGCGGAACCCCATCGAAAGCGCGCGCGGCGTCTCAAAGCGCACCGGCCAGGTCCTGACGATCGCCTGGATGCGAGCCTCCGGCTTGAAGACCACCCGCTTCGAAACCGCCTTGCCGGCGACGCGCTCGAGGCCCTCGAGCATCTGCGCGACGCTGGCGGTGATTCCCGGCAGATTGACCACGCGCTTGCTTCCCCAGGCGGCCGCGGGCAGTTCGTGCGCGTGGATGAACGCTTCCACCACGCGCTTCGGCGAGAGCAGCCAGACGCCGGTATCGGCCGCGACCGGGCACTCCGCGATCACGCCGTTCAGGGGCTCGCGCAAAATCCCGCTCGCGAACGAGGAAGCGGCGGCGTTCGGCTTGCCGGGCCTGACCACGATGGTCGGCAGGCGCAGCGAACGGCCGTCGACGAATCCCTTGCGCGAGTAATCGGCGATCAGGTACTCGCCGACGACCTTCTGCGTGCCGTAGGATGTTTGCGGAAACGGCGTGGTGGAATCGTCGAGCACGGTGGGAAGCTCACCCCCGAACGCCGCGACCGAGCTCGTGAACACGACGCGCGGCGGCCGGGCGCACTGGCGCAGGCGCTCGAGCAGCAGGCGCGTGCCCTCGAAGTTGACCCTCATGCCGAGGTCGAAGTCGGCCTCGGCGGCCCCGCTCACCACCGCGGCGAGATGGAACACCGCGCCGGTTTCCGGCGTGACCACGCGCTCGAGCGTTGCGCGATCCGAAACGTCGCCGACGGTCGCCTCGAGGCGCCCGTCCTGCGGCAGCGGCGGAAAAGCCGCGTCGAGCAGCGCGATCGAGGAAACTGCGCGCTCCACGCCGTCGGGCGAGGTCAGCTTGCCGCGGGCGAGCAGCGCCCGCGCCAGCCGAAGGCCCAGGAACCCACCTCCCCCGGTGATCACGACCTTCATGTCCGCCTCTGCGTCTCGCGTCTGGAGCGCGCGATTGTATCCGAGGGCTCCTTCGAAAAGAACGCCTCGACTTCTCGCAGCTCGCGCGTCGGCCGCATCGGCGGCAGGCTCGCGCGAATCAATCCGCCGTAAGGCCGCGAATAGAGGCGCGGATCGCACAGCATGAGCACGCCGCGGTCATTCTCGTCGCGAATGAGGCGGCCGGCCCCCTGCTTTAGCTGCAGGATCGCCTGCGGCAGCTGAAGCGCGGTGAATGGATTGCCGCCTCGCGCGCGCAGTGCCTCGATGCGCGCCGAGAGCACCGGGTCGTCGGGCGGAGCGAACGGCAGCTTGTCGATCACGACCAGCGACAAGGCTTCGCCCCGCACGTCGACGCCCTCCCAGAAAGACTGGCTGCCGAGAAGCACCGCATTGCCCAGCGTCCGGAATCGCTCGAGCAACTCGCTGCGCGAGCCGGTGCCCTGCACCAGGAGCGGGAAATCGATCGCGTCCCGTTCGAAGCGCGCGGCGAGCAGCTCGTGCGCGCGCCGCAGCGCGCGCAGAGTCGTGAACAGCAGGAATGCACGTCCGTCGCTTGCGCGCAGGACGGGATAGGCCGCATCGACCACTGCCGCGGTGAAGCCCGGGTCGTTCGGGTCCGACGGCAGGTTGCGCGGCACGTAGAGCAGGGCCTGGCTGCCGAAATCGAACGGGCTCTCCCAGCGGCGCGCGGGCGCGTCGCCGACGCCCAGTTCGCGCGTGAAATGGCCGAAGTCCTCGCCCACCGCGAGCGTCGCCGAGGTGAAGATCCAGGCGCGCGGATGATCGGCCATCTGCCTGCGGAAGAGCTCGGCGCAGGACAGCGGAGTGACGTGCAGTTGCGCCGCCTGGTTGAAAACTTCGATCCAGCGCACTTCCTGGGCACCGTCCGTCTCCAGCAGCCGGGCGAGCGTCGCCCGCGCCGTTCCCGCACGCCGGCTGCACGACGCCAGCCCCTCGGATCGCTCGGCCTGCGCCGCGAGCGGTTCGGCGAGCGCCTCGAGCGCCTGCGCCAGCGCGTCGAGCGCCGACGGGAAATCGCTCAGGTGCTGCGCCTGCGACCACCCGATGCGCGCCGCGTGGCTGCCCAGCGCAAGGCGCAGGTCGCGCGTCGCCTTGTCGAGGCGCGTGGCGATCCGGTCGAGCTCCGGAGCGGCGCCGCCGGCAGCGCGCAACTCGAGTCGCGCGTCGCGCGCCAGCTCGAGCAGCTGCCCCGTGGACAACGTCACCCCGAAGAAGAGACGCGCCGTGTCCGGCAGCTGGTGCGCCTCGTCGAACACCACCGTATTGCACGACGGCAGCAGCTCCGCGACACCCTCGTCGCGCAGCACCACGTCGGCGAAGAACAGGTGGTGGTTGACGACCACCACGTCCGCCGCCAGCGCGTTCCTGCGGGCCTGCATCACGAAGCAGTCCTTGTAGCGCGCGCACTCCTGG
>Ga0316620_10000522_pt1 | contig 15442 bp, 19 predicted proteins | sample OWC_Aug_M1_C1_D5_FD_207651 | JGI IMG/M metagenome (GOLD analysis project Ga0316620, IMG submission 207651) | Wetland soil microbial communities from Old Woman Creek delta, Ohio, United States - OWC_Aug_M1_C1_D5_B | ecosystem: Environmental > Terrestrial > Soil > Wetlands | place: USA: Ohio... | reverse complement strand
ACGCAGATGAACGACTGGATCTGGATCGACGGCGCCGGCACGGTGACGCTGATGGTCAACCATTCGGAAATGGGCCAAGGCGCGCTCACCGGCCTGGCTGCGCTCGCCGCCGAGGAGCTGGACGTCGCACTGGGCCGGGTGCGCACGGTGTTCGCGCCGGCCGATGCCCGCTACCGCAACGGCTACTGGGGCGAGCAATTCACGGGAGGCTCCAGCAGCATGCGGGGCGAGTGGAAGCCTTTGCGCAACGCGGCGGCGAAGACGCGCCTGCGCCTCGTCCGGGCGGCCGCGCAGCGCTGGAGCGTCGCGGTCGCGGAATGCCGCACGGAGGAGGGCTCGGTGCTGCATCCGTCCAGCGGCCGGCGGGTCGGCTTCGGCGAGCTCGCGCCGGACGCGGCACGGCTGGCCGAGCCGAAGCGCGCCCCGCTCAAGACAGCGGCCGACTTTCGTCTTATCGGCAAGCCGGTCGCCCGGCTGGACATTCCCGCGATGTGCCTCGGTCAGACGCGCTACGGCATCGACGTGACGCGCCCCGGCGCGCTGGTCGCCGTCGTCGCGCGCTGCCCGGTGTTCGGCGGGCGCGCGCGGAGCTTCGACGATCGCGCCGCGCGGGCGGTGCCCGGAGTGCGCGACGTGCGGATGATCGAGAGCGGGGTTGCGGTCGTGGCGGATGATTTCTGGTCGGCGCTGCGCGGGCGCGACGCGCTGCGCGTCGAATGGAAGGGCGGCAGACATGCGCGGCTGAGCAGCGCGCAGATCGAGCGGCGGCTGCTCGCCGCGCTCGGGCGGCGCCGCAAGACCGCGATCGAGGCCATCTATTTCACGCCGTATCTCGCGCACGCCACGATCGAGCCGATGAACTGCCTCGCCGAGGTCCGCCGCGATGGCTGCGACGTCTGGGTGGGCACCCAGCACCAGGCCGACACCCAACGGGTGGCCGCGCGCGTCGCCGGCGTCGCGAAATCGAGGGTGCGCGTGCACACGCAGTTTCTCGGCGGCGGATTCGGACGGCGCCTGGAGACCGACTTCGTTGCGGAGGCGGTCGAACTCGCCAAGGCGCTCGGCGCGCCGGTGCAGGTGATCTGGACGCGCGCCGACGACCTGCAGCACGACTTCTACCGCCCGGCGCACGCCGCGCGCCTGCGGGCGAGCCTCGACGAGCAGGGACTTCCCGCCGCATGGCTGACGCGCGTGGCGGGCCCCGAGCTCGCGCTCGACGGCATCCACGTGCCGTATATGGTGCGCGCGTTGCGCGAGGAGCATGTCGAGGTTGCATCGCCGCTGCCGACCGGACCGTGGCGCTCGGTCGGCGCGTCGAACAATGCCTTCGCCATCGAGTCGTTTGTCGACGAGCTGGCGCATCGCGCCGGGCGCGATCCGCTCGAGTACCGTCTCGCGCTGCTCGTGAAGGCGCCGCGCCACGCGGCGGTGCTCGAGCGCGCGGCGCGGGAGGCAGGGTGGGGCGCCCGCCTCGCGCCCGGCCGGGGTCGCGGCATCGCGGTGTACGAGTCGTTCGGCAGCGTCGTCGCGCAAGTGATCGAGGCGAGCGTCGGGCCGGGAACGATCCGGGCGGAAGAAGTGGTGTGCGCGATCGACTGCGGCACCGCGGTGCTGCCCGACGCCATCCACGCACAGCTCGAAGGCAGCATCGCCCTCGGCCTGTCCGCGGCGCTGAAGGAAGAGATCCGGGTCGCCGCGGGCCAGGTGCGGCAGGCGAGCTTTTCCGACTACCCGATTATGGCGCTCGACGAGATGCCCGCGGTCGAGACGCACATTGTCGAAAGTACTGCCGAGCCCGGCGGCGTCGGGGAGCCGGCGGTGCCGGTCGTTGCGCCCGCGCTGGCGAACGCGGTTTTCGCGGCGAGCGGGCGGCGCCTGCGCCGCCTGCCGCTGCGCCTACGATGACTAGAGGAGGTGACCATGCCAAGCTTCGTGATGTTGACCCGCATCGACCCCGGCGCGCTGGCCAGCGCCCACACGCTCGAGGAACTCGAGCAACGCGCGGCCGAGAGCATCCGCAAGCAATGCCCGCAGGTGAAGTGGCTCTGGAGCTACGCCGTGCTCGGGCCATATGACTACATCGACGCGTTCGAGGCGCCGGACATCGAGACCGCGGCCAAGGTTTCGACCCTGATCCGCGTCAGCGGCCGCGCGCACTCGGAAATCTGGGCAGCCACCGAATGGTCGAAGTTCAAGAAAATGGTCCACGCCATGCCGTCCTGAGCGCGCGGCTGCGACGCCACGTCGAATGGCTTGCCGGCTGCATCGGCGAGCGAAACGTGTGGCGGCCGGCGGCGCTGGCGGCAGCGGCGGCCTACATCCGCGGCGAGTTCGAGGCGCTCGGCTGCGAGGTCGGCGCGCAGCGCTACCGCGTCGCCGAGGTCGACTGCGACAACCTCGAGGTGGTGCTGACCGGGAACGCGGCGCGCCGCGAGATCGTGCTGGTCGGCGCGCACTACGACACGGTCGAGGGCAGCCCGGGCGCCGACGACAACGCGAGCGGCGTTGCAGCGCTGATCGAACTGGCGCGGGCGCTGCGCGGTGTGCGGCTCGGGCGCACCGTAAAGCTGGTCGCGTTCGTGAACGAGGAGCCGCCGTTCTTCTATTGGGGCGAGATGGGAAGCAAAGTCTACGCGCGCGAAGCGCGCCGACGGGGCGACGACATCCGCGTCATGCTGTCGCTCGAGATGCTCGGCTGCTTCGACGACGCGCCCGGCAGCCAGGCCTACCCGCCGCTGCTGAAGTGGCTCTATCCCGACCGCGGCAACTTCATCGCCTTCGTTTCCAACCTCGCGTCGCGCCGTGCGCTGCGCGAGGTGGTGAACGCGTTTCGCGCGAACAGCGACTTCCCGGCCGAGCGGCTCGCCGCCCCGGCGCTGGTGCCGGGCGTTTCCTGGAGCGACCAGCTCTCGTTCTGGCGCGCGGGCTATCGGGCGGTGATGGTCACCGACACGGCCTTCTACCGCAACCCGCATTACCACTGCCCTTCGGACACCCCCGAGCGGCTGCGCTATCCCGAGATGGCGCGCGTCGTCGAGGGGCTCGCCGCGACGGTCGCGGCGCTCGCCGGGGCGCCCGCCAGGGAGTGACTTCCATGCACGAGCACGGCAAGAAGCGGGTAATGCAGCTCGCCGAGCGCGTGTTCGGCGACCCCGCGCAGGCCCGCAAATGGCTCAACCGTCCGAGCGTCCAGCTCGGCGGGCGCACGCCGCTCGATGTGCTGGGCAGCGAGGACGGCGCGCGACGCGTCGAAGAGCTGCTCGCCCAGATCGATGACGACGACCGCCTCGGGATCGACTAGCGCGCGCGCAGACGCATCACCAGCCCCACTGGCGCCATCGTGAACGCCAGCCGCTCGGTTGCTTCGCCCCCGTCTGGCGTATCGACACTCACGATGTCGAACCGGCCAAGCAAGGTGGCCATCGCCATCTTCATCTCCAGCAGGGCCAGATAGCGTCCGGGACAAATGCGCGGTCCGGCGCCGAAGGGCATCGAGATGCGCTTGGCGGAGCTCGCCGCTTGCCCGGGCGCGCCGTCGGCGAGCCAGCGCTCGGGCTCGAACTCGGCCGCGCGCGGCACGTAAGCGTCGCTTACGCTGTCGCGGCGCATCAGACTCGTGACGACGATGCCGGGCGGCACGCGCACGTCGCCGATCGTCGTCTCGCGCGCCGTCTGCAACGGCAGCAGCGGCGCGACCGGCTTGAGGCGCATCGTTTCGTGCGCGCACGCCTCGACGTAATCGAGCCGCGCGAGCTCTTCCAGCGCGGGCTGCGCCGGATCGGCGAGCACGCGCCGCACCTCCTCCGTCGCGCGGGCCAGCGCCTTCGGGTGGCGCCACAGCATATGAATCATCCACGCGATCGTGTTGGCCGTGGTGTCCTCGCCCGCGAGCAGCAGCGTCAGCACATTGCCGGCCACCTGCCGGTCGTCCATGCCGCTGCCGGGCTGGTCCGCCGCGACGATCATGGCTTCGAGAAGGTTCGGCGGATGTTCCCGGCGCGCGGGGTCGCGGCGCAAGCGCTCGCGCGCCTGGGCGATGAAGCCGTCGATCGCGGCGTTGACCGCAGCGATGCTGCGCTCGAGCTGGCGGTCGGCCCTTGAGCGCACGAAGCGCCACGTCGGGATCGGCGCGGTGAGGCGGTGGGCAAGCGCCGGGAAGATCTTGTCCAGGTGCTGCTGGATGACGTCGTCCTCGCTGCCGAGGGTGTCGACCTCGGTGCCGAAGGCGAGCCCGGCGATGGTGTCCACCGTGTAGCGCATCAGGTCCGCCTGCAGGTCGATCGCACGGCGCAGCTCGGCCGCGGTCTGCCAGCGCTTGGCGAGGCGCTCGCCCACCGTGCGCAGCGACGGAAAGTATCCCTTCACGTGCGCCGGGTCGAAGCCGGCCATGACCATGCGGCGTTGGCGGCGCCAGGTCTCGCCGTTGGCACCGAACACGCCGGGCTGCAGGCCCATCTCGACCCAGAGCTCCTCCAGTCGCGAGGTGCGGCGCAGCCCGTCGGGCCGGTCGCGCAACACGGCCGCGACGGCCTCGTGCTCGCCGACCACCAGGATGCGGCGCGAGCCGATCTTCAGCCGGTAGTAGGGGCCGTATTCGCGGCACCATCCCTCCAGCCGCAGGTGCATGCGGGAGGCGTCGAACTGGAACGCATTGCCGAAAACCGGCACGCCGCGCGGGCCGGGCAGTTGCTCGTAGCGACGCAGGACGCTTGGCGCGCGCGCCGTTGCTACGTCCACCGCATCGGGCTGCATCGACCCCTCGCTAGAGCATCGCCGAGTCGGCAGCCTACCAGACCTGTTGTGGTCCTTCGAGCAGATCGCGCCACAGCGTGACCAAGCCGCCCAGATGATCCTTGGCGAGCTGCGCGACACGCGGCCGTAGCGCCGCCAAGGCGGCCGGATCCTCCAGCCGCAGCTTGAGATCTGCCAGCTGCGGGTCGGTGATCGGCCGGCCGATCTGGCTCACCAGGTAACAGTGCGCTTCGCGCACTCCGGAGACTTCGCCGACCAGCGCGCGGGCGATGCGCGTGGCAAGCAGGTTGTAGAGCTTGCCGACATGACTGACGGGATTCTTGCCCGCGGCGGCTTCCAGGCTCATCGGGCGGTAGGGCGTGATCAGACCGTTGACCCGGTTGCCGCGACCGACCTGGCCGTCGTCGCCCGCCTCGGCCGAGAGGCCGGTCACGGTAAGGTAAATGCTGTCGGCCGTGTCGCCATCGGCGGCATTGACTTCGACCCGCGCCCTGCCGCCCGCCGCGGCGGAGGCAATCTCGCTCACGCGCAGCTTCTTCGCGCGGTAGTCTTCCATGTCGGCGACGTATCTTCCGACCAGCGCGCAGGCCACGGTGAGCACGATGTCGCGGCCGCTGCGGGTGCCCATGACCTTGATGTCCTCGCCGATCTCGGGCTGCGCGGCCTTGACCTCCTGCGAGTTGAGCCTGCGCTCGACCGCGAGGACCGCACTCTCGAGCTCGTCGAGCGGCGCGAAGCCGACCCCGATCGAGGTGTCGTTGGCGAGCGGCGCGCCCGCTTCGCGCTGGCGCAGGAACAGCGCCGCGAGGTCCGGCGAGGTCGGGCGGATGCGCGGATGGATGCGCACCTGGCGCTCGGCGTCGAGATGACGCAGGTGCTCGCGCAGCCAGCGCCGGCTTTCCTCGATCGCGATCTCGTCGACGGGAATCGCCACGCCCTCGAATTGCGCGGTGGCCCGGCCGGCGAGGTAGATGTCGATGGGCTCGGTGACTTCGCCGCCGCCGAACGCGGGCCGCGCCGCGCCGCCGCACAGCAGGGCCTTGTCGACGTTGTGGTGCAGGATCGCCCCGAAGCGCCCGAGGTAGAAGCGCGACAGCGCGCGGCTCAGGTTCTCGGTCAGCGCATCGCAGATGGTGTCCGGGTGCCCGAGGCCCTTGCGTTCGACGATCTCGAGCGGCAGCGACGCGGGCGAGGGCGCCTCAAGGAGGCTGATGTCCAGATTCATCGTGCTGTGCCCGTGCGCGTGGCTGGCCCGCCCTGGCGAGCAGCCTGACCACCTCGTCGTCCTCGACCTGCGGAAACTCGCGATAGAACTGCCCGACTGCGTAGAACTCCGGGGGCGCCGCGAGGCACACCACTTTGTCGGCGTAAGGCCGCACGCGCTCCAGGCTCTCGGGCGCGGCGACCGGTACCGCGCACACGAGCTCGCGCGGCACCCTGGCGCGCACCGCGTGCAGCGCCGCGATCATGCTGGCGCCGGTGGCGAGACCGTCGTCGACCACGATCGCGATCCGTCCGGCGGGGTCGATCGGTGGCCGCGCGGGCGTGTAGCGCGCGCGCCGCGCACGCAGCGTCTCGAGCTGCGTGCGTTTTTCACGCTCGATGTGCGCGGTATCGGCCCCGACGCCGGCGGCGTGCGGGGCGACGTAGGTCCAGCCCGTCTCGTCGACCGCCCCCACCGCAAGCTCGGGATTGCCAGGTGCGCGCAGCTTGCGCACCAGCACCACGTCGAGCTCGCCGCCCAGCGCTTCGGCGAGCACGGCGGCCATACCGACCGCGCCGCGCGGAATCGCGAGGACCAGGGGATTCTGGCCGCGGTATTCGGCCAGCGCCGCGGCGAGCTGCCGCGCGGCATCGATGCGCGTCTCGAACTTCTTCACGCCGCCGCGCTTTCGCTATTCGAAGCGGATCAGCAGCTCGGCCGGCGCCCTTGCGCCATGGCGCTCGATCAGCTCGTCGATCTCCCCGAGCAAGGTGACCTCTTCGTCCTCCTCGAGCGCGCCCTCGCCGACCAGCCGTGCGGTCAGGCCCGCGGTCATCGCCTCGCGCACGGCTCCGAGGGTCGGCACGCGCAGAAGCGCAGGATCGTTCATCGCCGCCTCGATCACGCGCGACAGGCCCTCGCTCGCGCGCTTGAGCACGAAGTCGACCGAACGCGCCTCGGGGCCGAACTCTTCGATCAGCTGATCGAGCTCGACCAGCAGCGACTCCTGGTCCTGCGGATGCAGGAACTCGGTCTGGCGTACGCTCGCTCCACCCCGCGCCCGCAGCACGGCGCGCACGTCCGCAAGCGTTTCGGGCGTCGTCCCCTCGCGCTCGAGCAGCTTATTGATGAGCCGGGAGAGCCCCGGGCTGACGCGGTTGGCCACATCGATCGAATGTCTGATGGTCATAACAGGAATGTTGCAGCAGCGCCGCAGCCCATCGTTTGACCAGGATCAAGCGCCATCGTCGCGGCTCAGGGCGTCGCTCCCCTGGAGCTCCGCTTCTCCTCGTCCGAGGCCTTGATCCCGTCCCAGCCCTTTTCGGGGAAAGTCAGCGCGACTTGCGCGGGCTGCTTGCCGTCCTTGCGCAGCGTGACGGTCGCGGCGCGCTTGACGCCGTGGTACGTCGCCTCGATGCGGTAGCGCCCTGGGGGCGCGTCGATCACGCAGATCGGTCCCTGCGCGATCATGGTGAGTTGCGCTAATCCGGCGGCGCCGGAGGGGTACAGCGACACGTCGATGTCGGCCAGGTATCCACCGCGCTTCGCGGTGACGAACAGCAGCTTCAGGTTCGCCTGCCGCTCAAGCTCGGCCAGCGCCTGTCGCTCTTCGACGCCGATCCCGCCGCAGGCCCAGCGCAATCCGTTTTCGTCCTTCATCGCCAGCGGCTGGCCCTGCGCCGTGGCGCACCAGGCGGCCAGTGCCACCGCAACCAGGGATACCTTCGTGCGCGAGCTTGTCATGATCGATGGCCTGTCCTGTGGGCAAGTTTGCGATGTTTACCTCGAGCGACATTGATCGCCATCAAACCGCCGCGAATGCTATCGACAAGAATGAGTCTCCTATGATGCGACAAGGCGTTCCACTCGGAAGGGTCCTCGGCATCCCGATCCGGCTGGACTATTCGTGGTTCCTGATGCTGGCGCTGCTCACCTGGATGCTCGCCACCAGCTACTTTCCGGCCGAATTCGGCGGCTGGCCGCTGTCGGTGTACTGGCTCATGGGTGCGCTGACCGCGCTCGCCTTCTTCGCGAGCCTGCTGCTTCACGAGCTCGGTCATTCCGTCGTCGCGCTGCGCTACAAGGTGCCGGTACGCAGCATCACGCTGTTCATCTTCGGCGGGGTCGCCCAGATCGGCGGCGAGCCGCCCAGCGCGAAGGCCGAGTTCCGCATCGCCATCGCCGGCCCGATCGTGAGCCTCGCGCTCGCGCTCGCTTTCTACGCGCTGAAGCCCTTGTTGGGCGGACTGCCGCCGGTCTACGGCATGGCCCAGTACCTGGCCTTCATGAACCTCGCCGTCGCATTGTTCAACCTGATCCCGGGCTATCCGCTGGATGGCGGGCGCGTCCTGCGCGCGATCGTTTGGGCGGCCACGCGCAACCTGCAGCGCGCCACCGTGATCGCGGGCACCGTGGGCCGGGGCTTTGGCCTGCTGTTCATCCTGGTCGGCGTCTGGCAGGTGCTCGGCGGAAACCTCGGCGGCCTGTGGCTCGCGTTCATCGGCTGGTTTCTGGAAAGCGCAGCGAGCGCCCAGATCCTGCAGACGACCGTCCAGAACCTGCTGGCCGGCCACCGGGTGTCGCAGGCGATGGGCGCACGATGCCCCGTGGTCGCGGAGGACCTCACGCTGCAGCGGTTGGTGGACGAGCATGTCCTCGGGCGGGGGGAGCGCTGCTTTCTCGTCAATCGCGGCGAGCGCACCGTAGGCCTGGTCACGGTGCACCGCGTCAAGGCCGTGCCGCGGGCCGACTGGGGCACCGCGACCGTCGGTCAGGTCATGCTGCCGCTCGAAGAATCGCGCCGCGTCGAGCCCGACGCCGCGCTGTCGGTCGCGTTGCAGTTGATGGACCGCGACGGCGTGAATCAGCTCCCGGTCATGTCCGGCGCGCGCGTGCTCGGCATGCTGAGCCGCGAGGACGTGATCAGCTACCTGCGCACGCTGCAGGACCTGCAGGCCCTAGGCTAGCTGGCCGGTCCGACGGTCTGTCTGATTTCCACCTCGGCCTGGAGCCAATCGTCGAGCTCGTGTCCGGGGGCGAAGGCGCGCTGCTCCGCACGGCGGTACGCTGCCGTTGCGATCAGCTGGTGCAGCTCCTCGTCGGACAATCTGGTCCCTGAGTTGCCCTTGCGCGCGGCGCGGCGCGCGCTCTCGGCTTTCGCCGCTTCGCGCGGCTCGGCCTGGGTGGAGGGGGAGGGCGTGGCTTCGGGTGCTGTCATGGCGGCCTCCTTCGGTTAGGCCACACATGCTGCTCCACTTGCGAACGGCCGACTTGATCGAAATCAAATCGGGGGCAGGCGGTCACGCGCCGGCCTTACGGTAGATGGCGCGCACCCCCGTCCAGGGTTCCAGGTTCTCCAGCGCCTCGGGCAGCTCTTCGTGCAGGCCGATCACGAGCGCGCCGCCCGGCCTCAGGCACCCGACGATCCGTTGCATGACTTCCACGCGCAGGCCAGGCTCGAAATAGGTAAGCACCAGGTTGCGGCACAGGATCAGGTCGAAGCGGCGTGCAGGTGGCTCGGCGCGGATATCCTGGCGCGCGAACTCGACGCCTGCCCGTAGCGCGCTGCCGACGCACAGGTGCTCACCCGAACGCTCGAAGGCTTCCCCCCGCAGCTCGGGCGGGAGCTCCTTGAGACTGCTCGCGCGGTAGCAGCCGCGCGCGGCGCGCTCGAGCAGCTGCGGCTCGATGTCGGTCGCCAGCACGTGCAGGACCAGCCGCGGAAACCGGGGACGCAGCCGCAGGTGCCACAGGATCGCCAGCGTGTAGGGCTCTTCGCCGCCCGCGCAGCCCGCGCTCCAGCATTCGAGCGCGTCGCGCCCGCCGTCGATCGCGTCCTGCGCGAGTGCGGGCAGTGCCGAGCGCTCGAGCGCGGCGAATACCGCGCGGTCGCGCCAGAAGCGCGACACCGGAATCGCGCACATCGCGTCCAGCGCGCGCCACTCCGCGGGGTCTCGCGCGAGAATCGCCCGATAGGCGTCGACGTCCCGAACGCCGAGCGCGCGCAGCCGGCGCGCGATGCGCTTGCACACCACGCCGCGCACCTTGCGAAATCCCGGCCAATGCAGGTGCAGGCGCGGCAGCGCCCATTGCAGGAACTGCACGCAGTCCGTGTCCCTCACGCGGTGCGCGTGAACGCGGCGAGGTCCCACTCGCCGCTCGCCTCGTCGTGGCGCAGGATGTAGGTGTTGCCGTCGCTCGCGCGGCATTTGAACCAGCGGCGATCGGGCTCCATCCAGCGGTCGACGATCTCGCTGACTTCCAGACGGCGCTCGCCGAGCCGGAAGGTGCGCGGCTCCTGCTCGCCGCGATAGCCGGCATGGCACTCGACCTGGAGGCCCATGGTCAACGGAGGGCGGCGCGCGCCGCCGCTAGCTGGGCCGGATCTCGCCCTTTCGCACCCAAACGCCGCGCTCCTCGCAGTGCAGCAGCTCGTTGCCGCTCAGGACGTAGCTGCCGAGCGCGTAAGCGGCGTCGTTGAAGTAACACACCCCGGTTTCGAGCTCGAGCTCGGGATCGATCTCTTCGTCTTCCTCGTCTAGGATCGGCGATGTCTTCCGTTCGGGGTCGGGGGCGCCGACTTGCGGGATATTGCGCGGCATGAGCAGCTCCTTGGTTCAGGTTTGATCTTCTGGTTTCTCGATGTCTGCGCCGCCTCGCTCGCGCAGCAAACGTTCGTCCTCGTCGTCCAGCCAGTCGTCGAGCGGATCCTCGATCGATTCCGCGCGGCGATGCGCCTCCGGGTCGCGCTGCGGTCGCTCGCCGCGATCCGTGTCGAGCTTGGCGGGCCCCCGCGGGGCTACCCTGCCGCGGCCCTTCGCGCGCCGCTTGCGCCGATTGCCGGGCATGTCAAGCCGACTTCCAGCTGCCGTCGGGCTGGCGGCAAGCGGTGCCCTGGACGGTCTCGGTCTTACCGTCGATCACGGCCTTCGTCGTGTAGTCGCGGCACGGCCCGGACGCCTCCTGGTAGGTGCGCGTCGGGGTGACCGTGTACGTGGCTCCGGTGTCGGGATTGCGCCAGCTCGTCGGCGCTCCGGTGGGTGCGGTCTCGAGGGCCTGCGCCGCCTTCGCCCGATCTTTCTCGTCCATCGACTTGCCGATCCGGCTGCCAAGGTAACCGCCGATCAGCGTCCCGGCCACGATCGCCACCGTCTGCCCGGTTCCGCTACCGATCTGGGAGCCAATGACGCCCCCCAGCACCCCGCCGGCGACGGTCCCGATCTGCTCCTTCGTCGGCTCGGACTGGCAGGCGGCCAGCGCCAGGGCCAGCAGCCCGCACAACACGCTACGTCTCATCGTTTCAGTCTCCTCGAGTTCACACGTCCGCCACCCCTGAATGATTTCCGCCTGTACGGAAGCTGTCTTGATCTCAATCAAGTCGAAGGGAACCTTGGCCGCTAGATTCGATCTACAGATGGCCGCAGGTACGCAAACCGGCCCGGGGAGCCCGCACATGGAACTGACCCAAAAGCAGATCGAGGAGTTCGGACGCCTGATCCGCAAGCGCCGCGAACAGCTGGTTGGCGAGCTGCTCGAGGACGTCGATCGCTCGCGCGTTGAAAGCTTCGCCAGCGTGGCGGGATCCGTGACCGACCTGGGCGACGAGGCGCTCGCCGACCTGCTCGCGGATCTCGATAACGCCGAGGTGGGCCGCGACCTGCGCGAGATCCGCGCGCTCGATGCGGCGCTGTCGCGCCTGCACGACGGCAGCTATGGTGTTTGCGTCGATTGCGGCGGCGACATCGGCCTGGAACGGCTGCGTGCCTATCCCACCGCCATGCGCTGCATCAAGTGCCAGGAGCTGCACGAGAAGACTTACGCGCACCCCGGCGAGCCGCGGCTCTAGCTAGCGGCTGCGCGCCTCGTCCAGCTCGGCGCGCAGCTCCGATTCGCGCTCGACGTAGCGCGGCGAAAAGTGAAACGGAACCACCAGGCGCGCGCGCGCCGCGCGCGCGATACGCCCGGCCTGACGCGCCGTGAGGTGGAACTTGCGCGCCGCGTGGTCGGCGTCCTCGTCCAGGAATACGCACTCGATGTAGAGCTGGTCGGCGTCGGCGGCGAGAGCGGCGAGGCGCCGCTCGTTTTCGGCGCTGTGCAGCACGTCGGTGGCGTAGCACAGCTTCTCGCCGGGAACCAGCTCGAGCACGCGCGCCTTGAGCTCGCCGAGGCCGTAGTAGTGCTCGTGCAGCCCGTCGCGGTCGCGCCACCACGCGCGCACCGTGGTGTCGTCGGGCGCGCCCTGCACGACCGCGCGCTTGAGCTCGTTCAGCCAGGCCCCGGTCTGCAGCCCCATTTCGGCGAGCCGGTTCTTCCACACGTTGACGTGCGTCTTTTCCTCGAGCGCGAAGGCGAGGCAGGTGATGTCGTGATCGAGCGCCGCCGCGCGCACGCGGAACCCCGGTTCGTCGAGCAGCAGGCCCGCGGGCGCCTCGCGATGCGGCAGCGGCTCGCGCGTGAAGCGCGCGTGACAGCGAAAGCGCGCGGCAGCCAGCTGCTCGCCGTCGAGCTCGTGCACGACCAGGGTGAAATCGTTGGGGTAGTTGTGCACCAGGTTCCAGCTGTAGGCCGAGAGCTTGTGCTCGACGCGGCCGATGAAGCCCGGCGGACCGTAGAGTCGGACCGCGGTCTCGCGCCCCAGGCACACGCGCAGCAGCCGGTCGAAGCCGACGAAGTGGTCCATGTGGGCGTGCGACACGAATACGTCGGTCAGGCGCAGGATCTTGCGCGGCGGGAGTGCCGCGATGTCGCCGAGGTCGAACAGCAGCGCGCGACCCTCGAACTTGAAGTCGAGGTACAGGCAAGGATCGCCGAACGGGCCGTTGACGAGCTCCGGGGTGAAGATCGGGCGCATGTCTGCAAGAATAGCCCCGAAAGGAGAACGCGATGACAAAGCGCACGCTGGGATTCGTCGGCCTTGGCGTGATGGGCGAGCCGATGTGCAGGAACCTGAAGGTCAAGAGTGGGTGCAGGGTTGTCGCCCACGACATCGATTCCGCGCCGCTCGCGCGTGTCGCGGCGCACGGTGTCGAATCGCTGGCGGATGCCGCCGCCGTGACGGCGGCGAGCGACGTAGTGTTCGTGTCCATGCCTTCGGGCAAGGTGCTGCAGGAGCTCGTCCACGCGGAAAAGGGGCTTCTCGGAAGTGCTCGCGCCGGACAGATCTTTGTCGATCTCGGCACCTCACCCGTGAGGCTGACGCGCCGGCTGGCGGCGGAATTCGCGTCCCGTGGCGCCCGCTATCTCGACGCGCCGGTCGCACGCACGCGCGCCGCGGCCGAAGCGGGCACGCTGTCGGTGATGGTCGGCGGCGACGCGGCGACCTTCGATGAGGTGAGGCCGCTGCTCGCGTGTTTCGCCACCGAGATTACGCACTGCGGCCGGCTCGGCAGCGGGCAGGTGAGCAAAATCCTAAACAACATGGTGCTGTTCGAGACGGTGGCAGCCCTGTCGGAAGCGTGGGCCATCGCACGGCACTCGGGCATAGACGCGAAGCTGCTGTTCGAGACGCTCTCCAGGGGCTCCGCCGACAGCTTCGCGCTGCGCAACCACGGCCTGAAGGCGATCGTTCCAGGAGACTTTCCGCCGCGCGCATTCTCGGTCGAGTACGCGCTCAAGGACCTGCAATACGCGCTCGAGCTCGCCGAGGATGCGGGAGTGGACGCGGCGGGCGCGCGGCGCGTCGAGAAGCTGTACCAGGAAGCGATCGCGCGGGGCTTCGGCCCGCAATACCACCCGGTGGTGAGCCGGCTGCTCGAGGGTTAGCGGCCGCGCGCCAGGAGCCGGTTCAGCCGTAGCGCGTTTCTCGCGGCGTAGGCGTTCTCGTCGTTGTCGAAGTAGCAGTAGACGTCCCGCCCGCCACGCGCCCAGCTGCGCAGCATTTTCGCCCACTCGCGCAGGCGCGCCTCCGAATAGTTGCCGGCGTAGGGCTCGCCGGGTCCGTGCAGGCGCAGGTAAACGAAGTCGGCTGTGAGCGGCGCGGGCGCGAGGCAGCCGCCGAGGTCGTAGACGCAAAACGCGGCGTTGCGCGCCGCGAGCAGGGCGTAGACGCGCTCGTCGAACCAGGTCGGGTCGCGGAACTCGAAGGCGCAGCGCTGACCGCGCGGCAGCGCGTCGAGGAACGCTTCGAGCCGTGCCGGATCGCAGCGCCAGCGTGGCGGAAGCTGGAACAGGATCGGGCCGAGCTTGCTGCCGAGAGCGCGCATGCGCCCGAAGAAGCGCGCCAGCGAGCGCTTCGGTGCGCGCAACTTCCTCAGGTGCGTGATGGTGCGGCTCGCCTTGACCGCGAACACGAATCCCACCGGCGTCTGGTCGCGCCAGCGACGCACTGCACGCGCCGTGGGCAGGCGGTAGAACGTGGCGTCGATTTCGACCGAGCCGAGGCGGCTCGCGTAATCGCTCAGCCGTGCCGCCGCCGGCAAGCCGGCCGGATACCAGCGCCCCGCCCAGTGCGCGTACGACCAGCCGCAAGTCCCGACGCGGATCAAGATGTCAGGAGTATGTCAATGTTGCGCCGCAGAGGGACAACGCGTCCGCAAAATGAAATTATGGCCCTTTCTCGGGGAGGGGACATGACAACGAAAGAAGCGTGGGACGAAGGCGGAGAGGAGCCGCGGGCGCCGGAGGCGAAGGGCTGGAAGGCGCTGTATCTCAAGGAAGACTGGTGGGCGATCTGGCTTGGGCTCGGCCTGATGATCGTCGCGGTGATCCTGTTCAGCGGCGGCAGCACGGTGCTCAAGACGCTGGCGATCAATCCGGGCGGACTCAAGTGGCAGACCTTCGGCCAGTTGATGGGGCATTTCCAGGCGAATGCCGGGACCTACCTGACGCAGTTCGTCTGCTGGCTCGTGCTGTTCGGCGTCAGCGCCCGCATCATGGGAATCAAGCTCTCGCAGTTCATCCCGTCGTTCATCGTGCTGTACGTCCTGTCGATGGTGATGTTCGGCATCGCGGGCTGGGCCAACGCGGCGAAGTTCAACCTCGAGGCGCCGCTCGTCGCGCTCGTGATCGGGCTGATCATCGCCAACGTGGTGCCGCTGCCGAAGTGGCTGGACGCGGGCTTCCGGGTCGAATACTTCATCAAGCTCGGCATCGTGCTGCTCGGCGCGACGTTTCCGATCACCCTGGTGGTGACCGCCGGGCCGGTCGCGATCGCGCAGGCGACGATCATCTCGCTGGTGACCTGCCTGGTCATCTTCTTCGTCGGGACGCGCGTCTTCGGCCTCGACAAGCGGCTGTGCGCGGTGCTGGGGGTGGGCGGCGCGGTGTGCGGCGTGTCGGCCTCGATGGCGATCGCCGCGTCCGTCAACGCGAAGAAGGAGGACCTGTACACCTCGGTGACGCTGGTGGTCGTGTGGGCGCTGGTGATGATCATCTTCCTGCCCTTCGTCGCGCGCGCCATGGGGCTCGGCGCGGGGGTCGCCGGAGCCTGGATCGGCACCTCCGAGTTCGCCGACGCGGCCGGGTTCGCGGCCGCATCCACCTACGGCA
>Ga0316620_10000521_pt1 | contig 15446 bp, 13 predicted proteins | sample OWC_Aug_M1_C1_D5_FD_207651 | JGI IMG/M metagenome (GOLD analysis project Ga0316620, IMG submission 207651) | Wetland soil microbial communities from Old Woman Creek delta, Ohio, United States - OWC_Aug_M1_C1_D5_B | ecosystem: Environmental > Terrestrial > Soil > Wetlands | place: USA: Ohio... | reverse complement strand
GACCCGGATCGGGCAGGGCCGCGAGGCAGCCCGCGCCCACCTCGTCGAGCACCCGGAGGTGGCCGACGAGATCGAGTACAAGGTGCGGGAGAAGCTGGGGCTGATCCCGACCAGGGAGACGCAGCCGGCGGAGTCACCGGCTGAGGCGGCGGAATAGCCGAACCCGGGAGCAGATTGTGCGGGGCGCGGCCGATGTCGCCGCAGCCACCCGCGGTCTGCGCGGGTAGAATCCGAGTGGAGAGGTACACATGAGGCACAGGTGCCTTTGGGTGTTGGCCGGCGTCGTGATCGCCGCGGCCGTTGGGCTCGCGGCCGATGCGCCGCCGCCGGCCCAGGATCCCGCGTTCCTGCGCTACGTCGAGCGGGCGATCGCTTATTACCCGGACTCGACCTTCCGTATCACCTCCAACGAGCGCGCCCGCACGGCGTCGGGCGCCTACCGCCTGGTCGAGGTGGAGCGCGCCTGCGCCAGCGATCAGCTGACGGGATCGACGACCGTGATCGTCGACGATGTGGCCGACACGGCCTGGTTCGGCAGTGCCGCCAAGATGCCGGCGCTCGAGGGGGCGCTCGACCCCGTCGCTCTGCGCACCTTCGTCGAGGAGTTCCTTCCCGAGGCTATTCGGGGAAGCCTGCGCCTGAACGTGACCGTGGACTGGAACGACCCGCCGTGCCGCGCCGGCGCCCTGCTGCCGTTCTGGCTGAGGATCGACAGCGGCTACGGCGACTACCGCAGGGCCGCCGCGGTGACCTCGGACGGGGCCTACGCGGTCATGGGGCCGGTCTACCCGCTGGATGCCGACCTCGTCCGCTACCGCCACGAGCTGCTCAGGTCGAGCGACCTCGTGGTCTGGGACCGGGTCGAGGCCGAGGACGCGGCGGTGTCGATCGTCGAGTTCTCGGACCTGGAGTGCCCGGCGTGCCGCCTCACGTGGCCGAACGTCAAGCAGGCCATCGACGACGCAGGGGGACGCGCCAAGCACGGCATGGTGAGCTTCCCGCTCACGACCATCCACCCCTGGGCCTTCCGGTCCGCCTCGGCCTCGTGGTGCATCAGCGAGCAGCGTCCGAGCCTGCTGCTGCCGTTCAAGGAGCTCTTTTACGAGCTCCAGACTGAGATGGAGATCTCGCAGGTGACGCCGACCGCGCGCGACTTCGTTGCCGCCAACGGTCTCGACGAGGTCGCGTTCAACGACTGCTACCTCAAGCAGGCCTCGCTCGACGCCGTCCACCGGCAGCTCACTCTCGGCCAGGCGATGGGCGTGAATGCCACGCCGACCTACTTCGTCAACGGATGGATGGTGATGGGGCTGGGGCAGGACCCGGCGTGGTTTCCGGCCATGATCGATCGCCTGGCGGCCGGCGAGGAGCCGTAGCGTCGCGGCCGGCGTTTCGAATGCGTGACAACGGAAGCTCGGTGGCGGCGGGAGCGGGGCGACCGAGCCGACTGCAGACAGGGTGCCGTCGATCCACCGCCGTCGCCGAACCCGTGAGCCGGCCGCGACTTCGCGATCGCGGGCCGGGGCCGGGGGACACGCTGCCGGCGGCTCGACTCCCACTGAAGGACTGGGAATGGGATTTGCTGAACCCCTGCGCGGTGCGAGGTGTCGGCCGGAGTGCAAGCCATGCCCTCGGTGGGCGTGCGGGACCGGCGTCCTCGTCCGGCGTGTGGGGCCCATTGAAGCCGACCAGCGCCCGGACGAGGTCGGCGCGATGCCCTGCTCGCGCACAGCGTCTCGAGGTGCGTGAGCAGATGGCGCATTTCGTCCATCGCTACCCGGGTATGATGGGCGTGGGACAGGATTGATGACCATTCTCACCTACCTGGTGGCCTACTGCGGGACGGCCATCTTGATTGTGGCGGTGGCGATCCGGATCCTCATGTGGTCGCGGATGCCTATGCACGTGCGCTGGGAGCTGTACCCGGTGGCGCACGAGGGCGCGAAGGCCTCGTACGGCGGCTCGTACCTGGAGGAGAGCGAGTGGTGGACCAAGCCGCGGCACTTCTCCCTGTGGGGTGAGCTCTCCGCAATGGTGCCCGAGATCCTGTTCCTGGTCGCGCTCAAGGAGCACAACCCGAAGCTGTGGTCGCGGTCGTTCCCATTCCACTTTGGGCTCTACCTGGTGGCAGGCTGCACGATCCTGATGGCGGTGGCGGGAGTTCTCGGCGCGTGGCTGCCCGGTGTCATGGCTGGACCTGTGGGCACCGTGATTCGGGCGTTGATCCCGGTCATCGGTCATGCCGGCCTGGTGCTCGGCCTGGTGGGTGCCGCGGGCCTGCTGCAGCGTCGGCGCCAGCGGCCGCTGCGCGACTACTCGGCCCCGATGGACACCGTCAATCTGGTGTTCTTCGTGGCCGCCTTCTCGCTCGCGCTGGTGACGGCGGTGACCGTGGACCGACGGTTCGCGGCGGTTTCAGAGCTGGTCAGCAACTTGGTCACCTTCAACGTCGCGCCGCTCTCCGGGGCGGGAGCCCAGGTGGTGATGCCCTCCGCCTCGGCGATCCTGCTGGCCATGCTGGCCGCCTACATCCCGCTCACCCATATGTCCCACTTTGTCGGGAAGTACTTCGCCTACCACGCCATCCGCTGGGCGGATGAGCCCAACCTACGCGGCGGCAAACAGGAGAAGGTGATCGAGGACCTCCTCAACCAGCCGGTGAGCTGGTCGGCCCCCCACATCCGCGGTGACGGCACGAAGACCTGGCTCGACGTGGCGACGGAGGATCCGGAGCGATGAAGAAGCCGGGCAGCCTCAGGGACATCGCGCGGAAGCAGGGCCAGCCGCTGGCGCAGGTCACGCCGGCCGACCAGGTCCCCCTGCCGCCGCCGTTCGATCGCATCGACGAGGAGCCCCCGATCCGTCCGCTATCGGACGCCGCACGCGCCAAGTACGCCGTGCTCGACGACACGATCGCGGTCAACATCGAGCGGCCGAAGACCGGGGAAGAGGAGCGGGCGATGGTGGACGCCTTCCTCTCGGGCCTCGAGAAGCTCTTCACCGTCGAGGACAACTGGACCTTCCTCCAGCCGCTCGAGATGTCAATGGAGCACTGCGCGAGGTGCCAGACCTGCTCCGAAGCCTGCCACATCTTCGAGGAGTCGGGCAGCAACGAGCTCTATCGGCCCACCTACCGGTCCGAGATCCTGCGCCGGATCTACTTCAAGTACGTCAAGAAGGCGTCGCCGCTGGTCCACGGCGACATCGACCTCAACTGGGAGACCGTGGCGCGGCTGATCGAGCTCAGCTACCGCTGCAACCTGTGTCGTCGCTGCGCTCAGACCTGCCCGATCGGGGTCGACAACGCGCTCCTGTCGCGCGAGATCCGCAAGATCGCGTCGCAGGAGATGGGGATCGCGCCGCGCGAGCTTCACAAGGACGGCTCGGTACTGCAGCTCGCGGTCGGCTCCTCCACCGGCATGACGCCGTTGGTCGTCAAGGACAACATCGAGTTCATCGACGAGGACACCGCGGAGCGCACGGGGATCTCGGTCAAGACGCCCTGGGACGTGGTCGGAGCCGACATCCTCCTGATCCACAACGCGGGCGAGATCATGTCGTGGCCCGAGAACCCGGGCGCCTTCGCCACCGTGTTCGAGGCAGCGGGCCTGAGTTGGACGATGTCATCGGAGATCGCCGCCTACGACGCGATCAACTATGGGGTCTGGTACGACGACGTCCAGTTTGCCCGCGTCGCTGTCCACCATGCCGCCGCGGCGAGGAAGCTCGGCGTCAAGAAGATCGTGATCGGCGAGTGCGGGCACGCCCACAAGGCGCTCACCGTGATCGCCGACAGGGTGCTGACCGGTGACCTCAACATCCCGCGCGAGAGCGGGATCGTTCTCCTCCGCGACATCGTGCGCTCGGGGAAGATCGCGTTCGACAAGAGTCGCAACGACTTTCCGGTGACGCTCCACGATCCCTGCAACATGGTCCGGTTGATGGGCATCGTGGCACCGCAGCGCGAGATCATCGACTCGGTTGTGCCCAAGGGCAGGTTCCGCGAGATGGCGCCGCACGGGGTGGACAACTACTGCTGCGGCGGCGGGTCGGGCTTCGCGATCATGTCCGGTCACAACTTCGCCGACTGGCGTCACCACCTGACCGGCCGCCGCAAGTTCCGGCAGATCCTGGAGGTGTTCCAGGACGAGCCGATGACCCGGGACCACCCCAAGTACGTGTGCGCGCCGTGCTCCAACTGCAAGGGGCAGATCCGCGACATCATCACCTACTACGACGCCTGGGAGAAGGCCGGCATCTTCTACGGCGGCCTGGTCGAGCTCATGGTCAACGCCATGGTCGATGCCAAGCCGGGCTTCATCGACTGGGAGTGGCATTAGAGGAGAGGGGATAGGGGTTAGGGGGTAGGGTCCCCCGCCCCCCGTGCCAGCTCCTGTCACGGCGGAGTCAGAGGCGGAGTCACGGCGAAGCTGAAAGCGAAGCCGGAAGCCGGATCCGCGCCCGCTTCCGTCTCCGTGCCCGTCTCCGACTGAGATGAAACGGCCGCCCGCATGCGGGCGGCCGTTGACATCTCCGCGGGTCTGCTACTTCGCGCTCTTGCCGGCGACCGCCTTGTACGCGACGGCGCCGAGGATTGCCCCGACGATCGGTGCGACCCAGAACAGCCACAGCTGGCCCAGCGCCCAGTTTCCGACGAACAGTGCCTGGCTCGTGCTGCGGGCCGGGTTCACCGAGGTGTTGGTGACCGGGATGCTGATCAGGTGGATCAAGGTCAGGGCGAGGCCGATGGCGATCGGCGCGAAGCCCTGCGGGGCCCTGGCATCGGTGGCGCCCATGATGACCACCAGGAACGCGGCGGTCATCACGATCTCGCAGACCAGGGCCGCCGCGAGCGAGTAGCCGCCGGGCGAGTGCGCGCCGTAGCCGTTCGCGGCAAAACCGCCAGACAGGTCGAAGCCCGCCTTGCCGCTCGCGATGAGATAGAGCACTGCGGCGGCGGCGATCGCGCCGAGCACCTGCGCGACGATGTAGGGCACGAGGTCCTTCGCCGGGAAGCGGCCGCCTGCCCAGAGCCCGACCGAGACGGCCGGATTGAAGTGGGCGCCCGAGATGTGCCCGACGGCGAACGCCATCGTGAGCACGGTCAGGCCGAACGCCAGCGCCACCCCGTGGAACCCGATGCCGAGGCCGGGAAAGGCCGCAGCCAGCACCGCGCTACCGCAGCCACCGAGCACCAGCCAGAATGTGCCGAAGAACTCGGCACCCGCTCTCTTCGACATCTCCATGGCATCTCCTCCTTTCGCACTCTGTGCTATCCGGAACGTCTCTTGACTGCGGTCAAGGGTACTCCGGTGAGGGGCGCGAGGCTAGCGCCTACCTTCCTCGCCCGTGCCCGTGCCCGAGTGACGGTTTGCCGGCAGGATTGTCCGTTTCGGAGACGGAGACGGGCGGGCGTCCGGGACGACACGCAGTGGCTGGAGGAGATGGCATGCCCGTGCACCCTTGTCCGCGACCGTTGCCGCACTGGGGTAATGTCGCGGATTCGCCACGCGCCCGATGGTGGGCGTTACCGAGGAGTGACACCGTGGACACGATCTGGCGTGCGGGGTCGCGGGATTCCCGGGTGGCACCGCGTGATCTCTCGTAAGTTAAGTATCTAAGAAAGATAAAATGTTCTGTTACAAGTCCGTAACAGCATCGCGGGGTGGCCCCGTCACCGCCCCCTCCGAGACGTGTCAAGTCATATTCGCTCAGCTCTTTGAGGCGGCAACCGCCGGCCATCCCACTGGCACAGCGGTTGCAGCCTGGTCGTAGGCCATCGTGTGAGCCCGGCCCGCCGGAGGAGGCATGGCGCGCGCCCTCGACAAGCTGTGGACAACGGAGGATTACTGGGCGGTCTGGCTCGGCCTCGGGATCGTCCTGCTCGCGCTGGGCGCCTACTGGGGCGGCGGCTCGATCAGGGGCTGGGCGGTGACCCCTGGCAGCTGGTCGGCGGTGTCGGAGCTGGGCGGAGATCTGGTCAAGCACTGGGGCGGTTACCTGGCGATCTTCCTCCTGTTCGGAGTCGTCTTCACGGTGTCGATGGCGATCATGGGCCGCAGCGTCAGCGAGTTCGTACGGGGCTTCGTGGTGCTCTTCGCGGGCTCACTCGCGGTGTCGTACCTCGCCGGCTGGTCGTTGATGAAGAAGGCTGACCTCGGAGCGCCGTTGCTGGCGCTCCTGATCGGCCTTGCTATCGGCAACTTGGTGCGTTTGCCGGCCTGGTTTGAGACCTCCCTGCGCACCGAGTACTACATCAAGACCGGCATCGTGCTGCTCGGCGCCACCCTGCCCCTGACCTTGATCTTCACGGCCGGTCCGATCGCCTTCCTCCAAGCGACCATCGTTTCGGTGTGCACCTGGTTGACCATCTACCTTGCCGCCACGAGGTTCTTCGGTCTCGAGCCGCAGTTTGGAGCCGTGCTCGGCGCCGGCGGCGCCGTGTGCGGAGTGTCGGCCTCGATCGCGGTCGGTGGTGCGGTCAAGGCGAAGAAGGACCACATCGCCATCGGCATCGCCGTGGTCTCGGTGTGGGCGATCGTGATGATCCTGGTGCTGAGCGTGGCGGTGAAGCTGATGGTTCCCGCCCCGATCTCGCCGGGCGAGGCCGGGGCGTGGGTCGGGACCTCGGAGTTCGCCGACGCGGCCGGCTTCGCGGTGGTGGCCGAGCTGTCGGCGGTGATCGAGTCCGGGGCCCTTGGGGCAGCCGACGGCACGATGCTCGACGCGGACGACCCGATCAACGCCTTCACCTTGATGAAGGTGATCGGGCGCGACATCTGGATCGGCATCTGGTGCCTGATCCTGGCCGTGGTGTCGGTGATGTTCTGGGAGAAGGGGGAAGGCGCCCAGCGCTCGGTGGGGATTGGCATCATCTGGGAGCGCTTTCCCAAGTTCGTGCTCGGCTTCTTCGCGGCCTCGATCCTGATGACCGCGGTCGCCGCGAGGGTGCCGGCCGACCATGTCGGTCGGGCCCGGTTCGCTGGCACCTACCGGGGCGGGGCCGAGAAGATCGTGTACGACGCCGACTTCGACGACTACCGGGTGCCGCCGGGGTTGGCCGGCAAGGTGTCGCTGGACCTCGTGGCCCGCGAGATCCGGTTCGAGGGCGGCGGCGTTCCAATGACCCTCCACGAGTACGAGGCGCTGCGGGCTGCGATCGACGTCGGCGATCCTGACCGCAGGGACAAGGTCGGGGCTCTCAAGGAGCTGCGCTACCGGTCGGACTGGTTCGAGAGCTCCCTCGGGCCGCGGGTGATTGACCCGATCAAGACCCTGCGGTCATGGGCCTTCGTGCTGTGCTTCCTGTGCATCGGCCTGTCCACCCGGTTCCGCGACCTGCTGACGTTCGGCCTCAAGCCGTTCTGGGCCTTCACCATCGGGGTGGCGGTCAATGTCCCGCTCGGCTACGTTCTTTCAACCGTCGTGTTTTCGAGGTACTGGAGCAACATCAGCGACATGATGTGAGGCGGGCTCGACGTGGGGCGGGCTGTCGGTATAGCCGCGACCCATCGGTGCATGTGATTTTTCGAAAGGAGTGGCCATGACAGAGAAGAGGAAGACGCCGCTGCTTGACGAGCTCGAGAAGGGGCCGTGGCCGAGCTTCGTCAAGGAGATCAAGAAGGAGGCCCACCGCCCGATGGCGAACGATGTGCTCGGCGTCCTCGAGCGGTCGTACGAGGAGCACGTCAGCCACTGGAAGCACGGCGGACTCGTGGGCGTGATGGGCTACGGCGGTGGCGTCATCGGGCGCTACAACGACCTGCCGGAGGAGTTCCCCAACGTCAAGGAGTTTCACACCTACCGGGTGAACCAGCCGTCGGCCTGGTTCTACACCTCGGCTGCCCTGCGCCAGCTGTGTGACATCTGGGAGAAGCACGGATCGGGCCTGACCAACATGCACGGCTCGACCGGCGACGTCATCTTCCTCGGCTCAAACACCGCCGCACTCGAACCCTGCTTCGCCGAGCTCAGCCACAACGGATGGGACCTCGGAGGCTCGGGATCCAACATGCGCACCCCGAGCTGCTGCGTCGGCCCGGCGCGCTGCGAGTGGGCGTGCTACGACACCCTGGCGGCCTGCTACGACATCACCCAGACCTTTCAGGACGAGCTCCACCGTCCCTTCTTCCCATACAAGTACAAGTTCAAGTTCGCCGGCTGCCCCAACGACTGTGTCGCCTCCATCGCGCGCTCCGACTGCTCGGTCATCGGGACCTGGAAGGACGACATCCAGGTCGACCAGGCCAAGGTCGGCGAGTACGCGCAGGCTGGCACCGACATCCAGAGCGAGGTCTGTGGACTTTGCCCGACGAGCTGCATGAGCTGGGACGGCAAAGAACTCGCCATTGACAACTCCAACTGTGTCAGGTGCATGCACTGCATCAACGTGCTCTCCAAGGCGCTCAAGCCTGGCAAGGAGCGTGGCGCGACGATCCTGGTCGGGTCGAAGGCACCGATCATCGGCGGCGCGCTGCTGAGCTCGGTGTTCGTGCCGTTCCTCGAGATGAAGCCTCCCTACGAGGACCTCAAGGAGCTGACCGAGGCGATCTGGGACCTGTGGGGCGAGCACGGCAAGAACCGGGAGCGGGTCGGCGAGTTCATACAGCGGGTCGGCCTCGGCAACTTCCTGAACGAGATCGGCCTCGACCCGGTGCCGGAGATGGTGATGCATCCGCGGACGAACCCCTACATCTTCTTCGAAGACGAGCTCGAAGAGGGTGAGGAAGAATAGGAGGGAGGCCCACATGACCGAATTCGAACGCAAGACCGACATCGGGCCGCCGAACTACGAACAGTTCCTGCCCCCGATCATCAAGAAGAACTACGGAAAGTGGGACTACCACGAGATCCTGAGGACCGGGGTCATGGTGCACGTGGCCGAGTCCGGGGACAAGCTCTACACGGTGCGGGCCGGCACGCCGCGGCTGCTCGCGATCACCACCATCCGGCAGTTCGCCGACCTCGCCGACAAGTACTGCGACGGCCACCTGCGGTGGACCAGCCGCAACAACGTCGAGTTCCTCGTCACCGACGCGTCCAAGATCGATGCCCTGATCGCGGACCTGAAGGCGCTGGGGTTCCCGGTCGGCGGCACCGGTCATCAGATCTCGAGCATCGTCCACACCCAGGGCTGGGTCCACTGCCACTCCGCGGCATCCGACGCGTCGGGCGTTGTCAAGTCGGTGATGGACCGGCTGTTCCCCTACTTCACCGGCGAGAAGAGCCTGCCGGCGAAGCTGCGTGTGGCGTACGCGTGCTGCCTCAACATGTGCGGCGCCGTGCACTGCTCGGACATCGCGATCCTCGGCATCCACACCAAGGTGCCGACGATCAACCACGAAGACCTGCCCAAGATGTGCGAGATCCCGACCCTGGTGGCCTCCTGCCCGACCGGCGCGATCCGCCCCGCCACCGTCAACGGCAAGCCGTCGGTCGAGATCGAGGCCGCGCAGTGCATGTACTGCGGCAACTGCTACACCGTGTGTCCTGCCTGCACCATCAACAATGCCGCGACCGACGGCATCTCGATCTGGGTCGGCGGCAAGGTGTCCAACGCGCGCACGACGCCCCAGTTCTCCAAGCTGGCGGTGCCCTTCCTTCCAAACAACCCACCGCGCTGGCCCGAGGTCGTGGACGCGGTCGAGCACATCGTGAAGGTCTACGCCGAGAATGCGCGCAAGCACGAGCGGATGGGCGAGTGGATCAGCCGGGTCGGTTGGCCCAGGTTCTTCAAGCTGACCGGTTTCGAGTTCACGAAGTACCACATCGACGACTTCAGGCACGCCGGCGAGACTTTCAACCGTACTGCGCAGCTGCGCCACTAGACGGAGGCTGTCATGGCCGTCAACATCGAGGAGCTGAAGGCTGCCATCTTCGATCTCGTGAAGTCCACGCACGGCAAGAAGAACCTCAAGCCGATGGACGTCACCAAGGAGATGATCGCCAAGTTCGGCGAGGGCAGCTGCGACAAGGGCGACGTCAAGCGGGCTCTCCGGGAGCTCATGGACTCGGGCACCTTGACCTACAAGTACGCTGGCGGCAGCTACGTCACCCTGCCCGAGAAGTGAGGGCGGACGCCGCGTACCAGGCATGCTGAAGGGGCCGGCAGCTCCGGCCCCGTTTGCCGACCAGCTAGAGGAGCACACGATGAGCAAAGCGCAGGAGCGAACCCGTGAAGCCGTCGAGCTGCTGCGGTCGTGGCAGGGTCTCGAGCGCGAGGCGATCGCGACCACGGCCGAGATCATGGAATCGACCGACAACCTCCTGATCCGCCAGATCATGGAGATCATCCGCAACGACTCGGTCCAGCACCACCGGGTCCAGCAGTTCATCATCGACATGATGACCCGCGCGCCGGTCCGGATGAGCCCCGACGACATGGCGGAGGTGTGGACCAGGCTCGAGCAGCACGACGAGCTCGAGCGGCGCACCATCGAGATGGCGAAGCAGCTCAAGGAGAAGACCACCGACGTCGTTGCAAAGGTGCTCCTCGAGTACCTGATCCTGGACGAGCAGAAGCACGACACCCTCCTCGGACAGCTGCAGGCCGTGAAGCGCCACCTCTCCAAGCTGGCGTGACCGCGGCGCCGAGCCGGCCGACACGGGGAGGTTGACAGATGGGCTTGCTGAAGGAAAAGAAGAAGTCCAAGGGGATGGGCGCCCGGCTGTCGGGCGGTGGCGGCTCAGGCAGCCAGATCTCGCCGCTGCGCCCGCGCTACCTCGAGCAGCTGCCGCCGTGCACCGGGAACTGCCCGTCCGGCAACGACATCCGCGGCTGGCTGACGGCGATCTCGCTGCGGGAGAAGCTCGGCACGAGCCTCGACGAGGCATGCGAGAGCGCCTGGCGCAGCTACATGGAAACCAACCCCTTCCCGTCGGTGATGGGACGTGTCTGCCCGCACCCGTGCGAGGACCACTGCAACCGCAAGGAGAAGGACGGCGCCGTCGGCATCAACTCGGTGGAGCGCTTCATCGGCGACTGGGCCCTCGAGCACGGCCTCGAGCCGACCCTGATCGCGGGCGAGGGGCCGAAGCAGGAGAAGGTCGCGGTCATCGGCGCCGGCCCGTCGGGCCTGTCGTGCGCCTACCAGCTGGCGCGCCGCGGCTACCAGGTGACGGTCTTCGAGTCGCTGCCAAAGCCGGGCGGCATGCTGCGCTTCGGCATCCCAATGTACCGGCTGCCGCGTGAGGTGCTCGACGCCGAGATCCGGCGCATCGTCGACCTCGGAGTCGAGCTCAAGTGCGACACCAGGATCGGCAGGGATGTGTTGTTCGACGACCTGCGCAGGGACTATGCCGCCGTCTACGTGGCGATCGGCGCCCACCAGGGTAAGAAGCTGGGAATCCCCGGCGAGGACGGGCCGGGCATCTGGACCGGCACCGAGTTCCTCAACCACGCCAACTCTGGCAAGAAGGTGGAGATCGGTGGCAGGGTGGTTGTCGTCGGGGGTGGCGACACGGCGATCGACGCGGCGCGCGTGTCCAAGCGCGTGACCCTGGACTCGGCGGCGGTCTCCAAAAGGATGGGTGCCGACGTCACCATCCTCTACCGCCGGACCCGCACCGAGATGCCGGCGATCGAGCGCGAGATCGAGGAGGCTCTCGAGGAGGGCATCGACATCGAGTACCTCGCAGCGCCCGTCGAGATCCTGCGCGACGCTGAGGGCAGGGTGCGCGCGATGGTCGTGCAACGGATGGAGCTCGGCGAGCCCGATGACTCGGGGCGCCGTCGCCCGGTGCCGATCCAGGGCGACACCTACGAGCTGGCCGTGGAAACCGTGATCACGGCCGTCAGCCAGCAGCCGCAGCTCTCAGAGCTTGCCGCCAGCGAGCTCGGCGGGGGATGGCTCAACGCCGACGCCTGGGGACGCACCGGAGTCGACGGCATCTGGACCGGCGGTGACAACATCAACCTCGGCATCGCGACCACCTCGATCGGCCAGGCTCGCAAGGCCGCCGAGTGCATCCACGCGGTCCTGCGCGGCGGCCACCCGGTGGACATCGACCCGGGCAAGCCGGTGCTGCACGACCGGATGAAGCTCGACTGGTACGAGCCCAAGGTCCGCGCCTCGCGGCGCGTGCTGGCGCCGGAGGAGCGGCTCGCCAGGCCGGAGCAGGAGATCGACAGCGGGCTGACTCACGACGACGCACTGGCCGAGGCCGCGCGCTGCATGTCGTGCGGCAAGTGCTTCGGCTGTGAGAACTGCTGGATGTACTGCCAGAACAACTGCTTCGTCAAGATCCAGCAGCCGACTCACGGGTCCTTCTACACGGTCAAGCTCGAGGTGTGCGACGGCTGCAAGAAGTGCTGGGAGGAGTGTCCCTGCGGCTTCATTCTCGGGGATTAGGCGATCGATCGTGGTGGTGTCATGCGCATGAACTCGCCCCGCGTGGTGGTGGCTGGCCTGTCGGGTGACAGCGGCAAGACGCTGCTGTCGCTCGGGCTGGTGCGATGCCTGCGCGATCGCGGCCTCGACGTGCGGACCGCCAAGAAGGGGCCCGACTACATCGATGCCGCCTGGCTGGCCGCGGCCAGCGGGGCGCCCTGCGTCAACCTCGACACCTTCATGATGTCGCGCGAGGGCATCGGCACGGGAGCGCAGTCGCTCGAGGGCGCCGACGTCGTGCTGGTGGAGGGAAACCGGGGGCTGTACGACGGCGTCGACGCCGCCGGCACCCACTCCACCGCCGAGCTCGCCAAGCTGCTCGGAGCCCCGGTCCTGCTGATCGTCGACGTGACCAAGACGACCCGGACGGTGGCGGCCCAGGTGCTCGGGTGCCAGGCTCTCGACCCGAAGCTGAACCTCGCGGGCGTGGTCCTCAACCGGGTCGGGACCGCGCGCCAGGAGGCGCTGGTCCGTGCCGCGGTGGAGGAGATCACCGGGCTGCCGGTCGTCGGCGCGATCCCACGCCTGGGCGGTGAGGATCCGCTGCCGGGTCGACACCTGGGGCTCGTGACCGTCGCCGAGCATCCGGACGGAGAGCGGGCGATCTCCCGTGCGGCCGAAATCGTGGCCCGGCACGTGGATCTCGATCGCGTCGTAAACCTGGCGCGGAGGGCATCGACGGTGGAGTTGCCGGTGCTCCGGCTCGACAGCGAGCCGAGAAGCTGCCGTCTCGGCTACCTGGCCGATCCTGCCTTTTCGTTCTACTACCCGGAAAACCTCGAGAGCCTGCGCCGGGACGGGGCCGACCTCATCGCGGTGGAGCCCGGCGCGGGCGCCACACTCCCTCCGCTCGACGGGCTCTACATCGGGGGCGGGTTTCCCGAGGTCCACGCCGAGCGACTGGCGGATGACCGGTCGCTGGCCAGAGAGCTGCGCGCGCAGACCGCCGCGGGGCTGCCGATCTACGCCGAGTGCGGCGGCCTCATGTACCTGGCGCGGGAGCTGGTGGTGGACGGTTCGAGCTACCCGATGGCGGGGGTCCTCGACCTCGTGATCGAGCAGACGCCGCAGCCACAGGGGCATGGCTACGAGGTGGCGACGGTGGATCGCGACAACCCCTTCTTCCCGTCCGGCACGAGCCTGGTCGGCCACGAGTTCCACTACTCGCGGGTCGTCGCGGGAGAGGACGCGTCCGCTACCGTGCTGGCGGTCGAGCGCGGGCGAGGGGTGGGAGACGGTCGCGACGGGATCGTGAAGGGGAGGGTGTGGGCGTCGTACCTCCACCTGCACGCGCTCGCCACCCCCCGCTGGGCGGAGGGCCTCGTCGGGTTGGCATCACGGTTCGCTGCCCAGCGAGCCGGAACGGCCGTCGCATGGACCTGAAGGAGACGGTGATGCATGACGCAGGCTGAAAGCCGCACCGACCGACTCGATCGCTGCCGCGCTGCGGTTGAGCAGAGCCCGGGCTCGGCCGTGGCCCACTACAACCTCGGGCTCGCCTACCAGAAGATGGGCCGGTTCGGAGACGCAGAGCAGGCATACCTGAAGGCCGTCGAGCTCGACTCGACGCTCGCGGAGGCGTGGGTCAACCTGGGGGGTGTCCGCCTGCACGGCTGGGACTTCGAGGGCTGCTTGGAGGCCTCGCTCAAGGCGGTGGAGCTGCGGGACGACCTGGTGCTGGCCCACCACAACCTGGGCCAGGCGTACCTCTACATGAACGACCCGGAGAACCTCGTGCGCTGTGCACGAAAGGTCCTGGAGTTGGATCGGGACCACCCGCCGTCCCACTACCACGCTGCGGTCGGTCTGCTCGCGCTCGGCGAGCTCGGTGCGGCCGAGCGTCACCTGCAGCGGGCGATGGAGCTCGGGCACCGTCCGACGGCAGAGTTCCTGCGGGCTCTCGAGCGGGCCCAGCGAGCCAGGGCCGAGGGTCGTGTCGACATGGTCGAGATCGGCGGGGGGGACGTCCCCGAGAAGTCTAAGGAGGACTGAGATGCCCACGTTCGAGTATGAAGGTGTTTCGCTGGCCGTCGACGAGGACGGCTTCATGCAGGAGCCGGACAAGTGGAATCAGGAGGTGGCGGCGGCGCTGGCGACCACAGAGGGTGTCGTCGGACTGACTGAGAGCCACTGGAAGGTCGTCAACTACCTGCGCGAGTACTACCTCCAGTTCGGTGTCGCGCCGATGATCCGCAAGCTGTGCAAGCAGACCGGCTTCAGCCTCAAGGAGATCTACGAGATGTTCCCGTCGGGCCCGGCGAAGGGTGCCTGCAAGGTGGCCGGCCTGCCGAAGCCGACCGGCTGCGTGTAGCCCGCTCCTCGGGGGTCCCAGTCCCATGGCCGTCTGGTGCTTTGCGGCTGACCCTGGGCGCGCTCAGGCAGTGACAGCGAGCGCGCTCCGACGTCCTCGCGTGCACCGTGTCCGGCACCCTCGGGTGGCCTGTCCACGGCCTCGGCGAGACCCTGCAACGAGTCCACGCAGGACCGTGCGGCGGGTTTCCGGGGAGGGGTTCACGGCCTGGCGGCTGCAGCCGCCGGCACCCGATGGCGTCGTCCGGGAGGAGGGATGAAGAGTTCGCAACGGACGCTCGGCGAGCTCGTGGCCGAACACCGCTTTGCGGTCCTGGCGGACTGGCTGGAGGGCATTCTGGCGACCTACCCACTAGAGACCGCCCGGTTCCTCCGCGATACCTCCGACCCCTTCGGCAACCCGGTCGGTGCCGCCCTGCGCGAGGAGCTCGGAACGCTGCTCGACGGGGTGGTCGGCGCGGCCGATGACGAGCGGCTGCGGGCCTCGCTCGACCGGATCGTCCGCGTCCGGGCGGTGCAGGGACTGGCGCCATCGGCCGCGGTCTCCTTCGTGCTCGAGCTCAAGCCGATCCTCCAGCACCTCCTCGAGACCTCCGGCATCGATGGGCGCGACGAGCGGGCGCGGCTCGATCGGCAGGTGGACCGGGTCGTTCTTGCGGCCTTCGACGTTTACTCGGACTGTCGGGAGCAGGTGTACGAGATTCGGGTCCGGTCGATCCGGGACCTCTCGATGAAGCACATCGAGCG
>Ga0316620_10000520_pt1 | contig 15476 bp, 9 predicted proteins | sample OWC_Aug_M1_C1_D5_FD_207651 | JGI IMG/M metagenome (GOLD analysis project Ga0316620, IMG submission 207651) | Wetland soil microbial communities from Old Woman Creek delta, Ohio, United States - OWC_Aug_M1_C1_D5_B | ecosystem: Environmental > Terrestrial > Soil > Wetlands | place: USA: Ohio... | reverse complement strand
TGACTGTAGACTAGTGTGTCGCCAAGGTAGAGGTCGAGATACCCTGATAGTGCGTTCCCGTCCTCATCCTCCAACCCGACAGATACAACGAAGCTCTCGCCGCGCATAACGTCAGTGGGCGAGCCAGTCCAGGTAATCGTCACGCTCGATGAGGCGTGATACTCTACGGTCCAAGCCGTCGGATAGCTCGATACGTCATGGTATGAACTCGCTATGATGACGCCCACATCGTGTTCACCAAGAACCCAGCCGGCTTGAATGAGCAATCCGATATTGAATCGGCCATCGACACCTGTTGTCATACCGTACGATGTTGGATTTCCATCGACTGTCACAAGTACGGATGCGCCCTGAGAACCGCCATTGCCATTCTCAACGAGTCCCGAAACCACGAGTGTGTCTTGCCGCCTCACAATGGTCACTGTCTGGGAGTCAAGGGTAACGGAAACAAGATCCCGTACGCTGGTGCTCTGCTCACTTGAGGCAAGATTCGTGTAGTACGAGGATGGCGGGACCAGTTCAACGTGAGGGCTTAGAGGCCCAAGAGCATATCCCCAAGGAACAGAGTACTGCAGAAGGAAACTGCCATCGCCCTGTGTTGTGTTGGTGGCCCTTACGATCCCACCCCAGATCAGCTGTACTGTGCAGCCAACTAGAGGACTGCCGTTGTCTAGCGAAGCGATTCCTGAAACAGCAAGCGTGTCGCCCCTGTAGACGAATGGCGGGGCTACCAGCGAACTCCAGACAATGACATAGGCACTGATGTCCAGTTCGATTGTGTAGCTCTCCGATCCGTTGATCCAGTTCACTGACGGTGTGAATGCTGCGAAGATCGTGTATGTGCCGGGTGACACGCTTGGAATGTCAAAGACAAAGACGAACTGCCCGCCGGAATCGGTCGTTGGGGTCCCGATGACGTTTCCATCAAACACAATGCTTACCTGAGCGTCGCCGAATGGTACATATGAGCCACCCAAGTCATACTCCAGGACTCCAGTGACCGTCAGAGTTTCCGAAATGTAGATCGAAGTGACACCCCCAGTGCTGAAAGCAGTGAAGGCCGTCTGCCACTGCAGCAGGGTTAGTGGTTCCAGATTCGACGTGTTGCTGTTCAGCAGTGCTGTTCCGCTAAATGTGGCATAGATGATGATACCCGTCACATCAGTATGGCCTCTGAGGGCGTAGTACGTGAAATCGCCTTCACCCAGCGAATCGGTCAGAAGGCCCGTCGCTATCGAATAGAGGCTACTGTTCTGCCACAGTATCGTTATTGGCCGTCCTGCAATTCCAGTTCCATTCTGGAAGCTTAGGCGGAAGTAGATGGTGACAGACTCGTTCTGCATGACACTGTTTGAACTGAGCCACAGGTCAAGAATGACAGGATACTTTTGTGCGGCGACTACGAATGGAGTGCTCTCTTTACTCTCTACCAGCGGGTCTGTGCTGTTGTAGCCGCACATGAACCAGTAATCGCCCGGTCCCTGTGTGCCGACTGTGAAGTGGTAGTAGTAGATGAAGTATCCAGCCGCATCAGTGATGTTGGAGCCGACCTGCGTCCATGCCATCCCGTTCAGGATGTAAATCAGTACTGTGGCTCCACCAAGAGGCGGAGAGCCACCAAGATGCGTCAACTGGCCTTGAATCGGAAGGGACTGGTCCAGATAGACGGAGGGTGGAGCACTAGCTTGCAGGTCAAGTGGGTAGAGCACGAGTGATATGCTGACACCGGGAGATGTGCCGTTGTCCCAGAGAGGATTCACAAGGTTGCCCGGGAACTGTGCCCACAAGGCCACGATTGATGCATAGTCCTTCGACGGCGAGCAAGTGTAGTAGTAGACAAACAACCCATTGATATCAGTGGGAGCAGGGACCAGAGTCATCACCGTACCATTGTCCCACAGCCAGTATATCACGACCTGCTGATTCTGGATTGGCGTCCCGTTGTTTTGGAAGGTCAGTTGGCCCCCAATCAAGACAGTTTCATTCAGATGGTAGGAGGTACTGTCAGTGCCAAGAATGAGGGCAAGCCTGTATAGGATGAGTGTTGCGGTCTGGTTTGTGGATACTGTGTCTGCCCACAGATCAGGGTCTGTGCTCAGATAGCTTGCCCAGACCTCGATTGGTCCGAGTACATCGGTGAGTGATAGATTGTAGTAGAGTGTGAAGAGGCCGTTTGAGTCCGTGACTCTGGACCACTGGTAGTGGTTGTCGGCACTGTCAAGATAGTGTATGACTACTGTTGCTCCAGCGAGAGGCGCGCCATTCTCAAGGAACGCTAGTGAACCAGATATCTGGATGACCTCGTCGAGGTGGTATTCTGTACTGTCAGTGACCACTATCAGGTCGAACTGATACAGCTGAAGTGTGAGGAGGGTGTTGTTGGTGCAATCAGCGTACAGCATGGCACTGCTCTCGGACAGAAACTCGACCACATGATTGACTACTGTGGGGCCGTCAGCAGTAGTCAGAGGATAGGCGTAATAGTACCAGCCAGTAGCGTCAGTCTGGGTCGTGAAGACATGGTATGGAACGGACGGGCTAGTTTCATTGTACCAGTAGATTGTAATGTCCCTGAACGCCAAGGGCGAACCGTTGTATTGGAGAACAAGCTGGCCCCACATAGTGACCGTCTGATTCAGGTGATAGTACGTCCGGTCTGTGAAGACTGAGATCTGAGTCGGCCATGCCTCAACGACAATGGACCGGTTCTCAGAAACAGCGCCTTCATAGTTCGGGTCATAGGAGGTATAGTTGCACCAGTAGCTCACCGGACCAAGGTCGCCAAGAGGAACCACGTAGTTGTACTCGTAGTAGCCCCCGGCCACAGTAGTGACAGTCGCGATGTTTGTCAGGTACGTCCCGTTGTTCCAGTATATGTCAACGGGCTTGCCCACGAGCCCTGACGCATTGATGTTATCAGTGAGATAACCGTAGATTGTGATTGTTTCAAGTGGATGTACCGTCTGGGGGCTCTGAGGTGAGGAGGACATGGTTAGGTCCGCCCCGCTAGACTCTATTTCTACCTCCACCACTTGGCTCCAATTGCCCAAGACTAGAGACAATGTCGTCGACCAGTTCGCTCGTGCGTAGTGCATCCCAAATGTAGCATCACTGGGTATGGTATACTGGCCGCTGAAGCCTCCAGATGAGTTCGAGGTCGTCGTGGTGAACTGTATGCCGTCGAAGAACAGCCCAATTGACTCATCGGCCAGTGGCGTTCCATCGAGAAGCTGTGCAACTCCCTGATAGAGAAGAATGTCACCTCTATGGACCACTTCCGGACTCAGTGAGAGGCCCACACTGACCTTCCCCCAGACAGCGACAGTCGAGTTATCCTGAGATCTTGCTGGGAGTAGTATGGGGATTCCTTGGTCGTACTCACCACCGTAGCTGGCCCAAAGTTGGTGTGACCCTAGTGTCATTCTGGAGTCTGTCGGGGTCACAGGGATGTCATACTGGTAGGTGCCATCCGACTGAATCTCTGCATCTCCGTATGATAGCTCGTCCCACATTATCTGCATCCATCGGTTTGTCAATGTGCTGCCGTCTACCGGCACACCACCCACTGTCATGACACCATGCACATGTAATGTGTCTAGCCAGAAGGCCGTGTAGTTGTCAAGACCCACCTTGATGTCTACATCGACCGTTCCGCTCAGTTCGAAGCCGCCTGTCTGGGCACCCGATGGGCTACGCGGGCTGGGCGTGGCGACCGCATATATCAGAGTGAAGTTGATCAACTGGAAACTTGGAGCGATATATGTCCCTGTTATGTTGTGCATACCAGGGCTCGCTAACGCCGGGAACGTATAGTCAAGAGTGGCCAAACCCGTTGAGTTGATGGTTGCAGAACCGATGATTTGGCTGGCGGTCTGATCATAGAACGTGATTAGTTCGGGTGAAGTGATGAGGGTTCCGGAGAACAGAATCGCGCCGTAGATTTGGAACTCCTGGCCAATCTCCACCCATCCCTGGGCCCAGCGACTGTTGAAGATGATGAGCTGAACATCACCCTGCCCAACATTCTCGGGCACTTCGCCGCCGCCCATGTCAGGAGGAAGAGGAAGCGGCAGCACCTGAATCCATTCGCCAGCTGCCGGGCCACTCATTGGGACATAGACCTCGGCCCAGAACATCATGTGCCGCACACGAACTGTCCTGAACCCGCCCTCTGCATCGCCCACAGCGTACCCGATTGCCAAACGGGCTGGTATGTCCAGGTATCTCATGAAGACACAATATGCGGTGGCAAAGTCCATGGGGAGTCCACCGCCCCGTGCCAAGAACCAATCGGTGACCTCTTCAGTCAGCCCGGGTCTTACGAACACATCAGGCTCGTTGAGTATGAGATTGTAGGTGGTCTGGAAATGGAGGCTGACGGCTTGAGCAGTTTCGTAGGCATTACTGCCAACACCGATGAACTGAGAGATGTTGCCCTCGACGTTGGGTGTGAGATCCACGCCTGCAAGGGCCTGTTGTCCATACATACTCCTGATCTCAGGAGGAGCGTTGTCACCTGTTAGTGCTTGAGTAGCCACATTGTTCAGGTCTTGGTTGGCATAGGTGACCTCGTAGCTGACAAGCACATGTCGTCCCGTTTCCTCGCCAATCAGTGGCCTGAACAGAACCGTCCCATACACATCAGTGGTCAGTTCGTAGCTCGTGAGCCTGCTGTTCGCGTCTACTTGGTACTGGCCGTTCACGACACTACCCGTCTGGAACGAGCCTTCGACTAGTAGAGTCTGTGGGAAGAGCACGGGTAGTTCGATAGCTCCAACATTCGGACCAGCAGTCAGATTGAGAATGATTGTGTAGATCTGGTTTCCCAGCTGCTGAGCCTGAGTCTGAGTTATCAGCTCAGTGCTTGCCAGTGGCCGCTCGGAGCCTGCGATACTCTTTCCCCAGCTGGACCCATCGTAGGCATCATATGCGCCACGACGCCACAACTGAGGAGGATTCTCTGGTACTACGTAGAATACGACGTTGTCAAGTGAGTCGTTGATGTCAGTTGGAGGTGGCAGATTCATCGGTATGTCGGTGTAGTTGACGTTGTCAAACCATGAAGACCGGCCACCCGTCCAGTTCTCAATGTTGTACGGCCAATCAGGGATCAGGGTGTACTCCTCATGAGGAATCTCGGTCCTTGGCTGTCCGAACTGCACCAGTATGAAAGAGAAGGAGGCCCACACTATGGTGATGAGTAGGATTATGGACCCGACTATGGTGGTGATGCTGGCCTTGTTCTGGTCCTTTTTGACAGCGGACTTCACATATTGTCCCTCTTAGTCCATAGCGTGCGGACCTGTGACTCAGGATTGTGGGCGTTCAGAGTATATTACGAGACCTCGTCCGGACCAGAGAATTAAAGGATTTCTTGTCGAGTCCCGTTCCGTCAATCGTTAATAGTACGATTCACAACAAGCTTAGCTACAATGGAAGACAGAGAAGAAGGCCTGAACGCGGTAGGACGAGAGGTCACGTCCGTACTAGATGCCTATGTGAGGAGGATATTCGGTAGATCGCAAAAGGGCGCACACTCATATGACCACACGCTTCGTGTGCTCTCAGTATCACTGCAGATTGGCAAGGAGGTGGGTGCCAACATGAGGATACTCTATGCAGCAGCACTCCTACACGATATTGGCAGACCCAGAGAGGAGAAGACGGGGGTTACCCATGCCCTGCTGTCTGGAGAAATGAGCAAGAGGGTGCTGTCGAAAGCAGGATACACCCCTCAGGAAACTGAGTCTGTGGTTGCAGCCATCAGAACTCACAGATTCAGTGAAGGCCTGCGGCCCGTATCGCTGGAGGGAGAGATACTGAGTGATGCAGACAAGCTGGATGCAATCGGTGCCATTGGTATCTTCAGAGCAGTGGCCGAAGCAGCAGCGACTGGCGGTGGTATGGAGGCATTCCTACGTCACGCGGATGAGAAGCTCCTGAAACTTGCTGGCTTGATGTATACAGAAGCCGGCAGGCGACTTGCGGTGTCGCGGCACCGTGTCCTTGAGGACTTCATCAGACGGCTCAGGGCAGACATGGACAGTGCCATTCAATGACTCTTGCGGGCCAAGTAGAGCTCGAGGTAGGATTCACGCACCGATTGGGTCACGTCAAGCCCAAGCTGCCTAATCAACGACTGAAGTGACGCCCGGGCTGACGAGACCCCGTCCTTTCCCTCGACCATGATCTCGAATTCCACGAACGAACCTAAGTCTTGGACCTCGTCGACACCCACCGTCACCATTCCTATCGAATAGAACACCCTCTTCTTCTTGATAGTGGCCACGTTTCTGAAACCGAGAAACTCGAGTATAGTTCCGAGTTTCTTGGAATCATCAACTGTGACCGTTGATTCAGTCCGTGTCTTAGTAGTTGCGTCAAGCTTGGGGCCTTTGTAGGTGAGTTCAGTAGTGGTGCTACCCTTGGAGTCTGCGGACTCACGAAGCCTGACGCGAAGTGCCTCGTCTGTCCTAGAGAAGTCCCTTGATGGGTGTTGGTAATAGGTGTCCTCGTGTGTTTCGGAATCGACGCGTCTTGCCTTTGCTTTGGCAAGGGCGCGGTGAAATGCACTGAGTCCGTCCTCATCCACGGGTATCTTGATTTCCACCTCGACCATCTGATTCAAGCCTGCTGTCACCTTCGCCACAGTATGAGTCTGTTCTGTCAGAGATAGACGTTTCGCCAGGTCAAGTCACGCCAAAACTCTCATTACTGGACCCGTACCGCGTGTAAGCGGGTGGTGCAGTGGCCAAGTTCAAAGAATTCAGATGTGCAAAGTGCGGAAGGGTCTATGGCGAGGAAGACGTTCCGGCAAATGATGGATGCGGTGGCCGCATAGACGCCATACTGGATGTTGAGACCCTCAAGAAGAGCATCACCAAGGCGAAGCTGAAGAAGGCCGCACTCGGTCTCTGGAAGTACTTCGACTTCATGCCTCTTCGAAAGCGGGAGAACATTGTATCACTCGGGGAGGGCGGTACGCCACTGCTCAAGGCACGCAGACTTGCCGAGTATATGAAATCACCCGGACTCCTGCTGAAGAACGAAACGATGAACCCGACTGGCTCGTTCAAGGACAGACCGATCTGTGTCGGTCTCAGTCGCGCTCTGGAGGATGGAGCGAGGACTGTCGCATCAGCTTCATCCGGCAATGCCGCGACATCGCTGTCTGCCTATGCAGCCAGAGCGGGAATGGAGGCCGTAGTGCTCGTACCCGAGGAGGCCCCCAGGGCGAAGCTTGTCCATCTCAAGACACTGGGAGCAAGAGTGTTCCGAGTCCGAAATGTCAGCGAGGGGGTTGATTCCACCACGACACTGCTTAAGCAGGCTTGTGACGAACTGGGCTGGACGCCCATCCCTTCTTTTGGACCCTTCAACTGTTTCCAGTTTGAGGGAACCAAGTCACTCGGTTACGAGATAGCTGAACAGACCGACTGGAAGCCGCCGGACTGGGTTCTCTTCCCTACAGGCAGTGGAGGCCTGATGGCGGGCACAATGAAAGGATTCACCGAGTTCCGTGAGATTGGGCTGATTGACGAGATTCCAAGACCTGTAGTCGTACAACCTGAAGGATGCTCGCCCATAGTGCGGGAATTCAGAGACAACAGTGAGCACGCATCCATCCGCTCCTGGGAATCAACTAATACTATTGCAGGAGGTTTGGCAGATCCGTATCCGTGGGACTGGGATGCTGCGATCAAGTACCTTAGAGAGGCGCATGGAGAGGTAGTCAGCGTTTCGGATGCTGAGATAAGCCGCCACCTGTTACTCCTTGCAAGACTTGAAGGAATCTTCGCGGAGCCAAGCGGAGTAGCTGCACTCGCTGGACTGACGACGATGATTGAGCAGGGCGTTATCGACAAATCGGAAACCGTAGTCGTCCCCATAACCGGTGCAGGATTCAAGGACCTAGACCATGCTGAGAAGCTGACCGGCACGACTCCTACTATTTCACCAGATGTCGGGTCGCTGGTGGACGCACTCGACAAATGGTATCACGGCAGCTCTGCGGAGAGATCATGATGCTGTCGAGAGAACACAGAGAAAGAGCCAAGGTGCTTGCTCACAAGTATGGCTATCTTCCATACATGGTTGAACGCTACTTGGCGCTCTGGGGCGAGGAGGAAACGATTCGGTTCTTGGACGCCTGCGAACGGCCAATAAGGACCTCAATAAGAGCCAACACCCTGAAGACGCAGACGGAGACACTGGTCAAGAAGCTGAAGAGGAAGAGAGTGAAGCTGGAGAGAGTCCCTTGGCTGGATGAGGGATGGTGGGCAGAATTCGGCTCTCTGTCTCCCGGTGCGCTGCTAGAGCATATGAAGGGACTATACTATGTTCAGGGAGTGCCATCGATGACCGTCACTAGGGTACTGGACCCTCAACCTGGCGATACTGTGGTCGATCTTGCAGCAGCACCCGGTGGCAAGACAACGCACGCTGCTCAGTTGATGAAGAACGAGGGGGTCCTGGTTTCGATTGAACTTGACAGAACACGCGTGGCAAGTCTGGAGAGCAACATCTCGCGATGTGGGGTGGAGAACTGCATCGTACTTAGGGGGGACGCCAGAAAGGTGGCTAGTCTGGGTTTGAGACCCAACAGAGTACTTCTGGACGCTCCCTGTTCAGGTGAAGGCCTGCTCCCTCTAGACCCAACGCGAAAGACGAGTAAGAGCATGGCGGACATCAGGTACTGTGCTGTGAGGGAGGACGAGATGCTTGATGCTGCCGTGAAGATCCTAGCCCCCGGAGGCACGCTTGTGTACTCTACATGCTCTATTGCTCCCGAAGAGGGTGAGTACGTGGTAGATGGCATACTCAGAAGGAACCACGGGATAAAAGTGGATCCCATCAGAATAGAATTCGGGTCGCCGGCATACACGACACCATACGGTGTTGAGATGGACAGCTCGCTTGCACTTGCAAGAAGACTATTGCCGCATATGCACGGCACCGAGGGATTCTTTGTGTGCAGAATTACGAAGGAGGGCTAGCCATGGATATCGTACCTCTTGATCCTACAACTTGGGAAGCCATGGCCAAGCAGATAGACGCGGACTTTGGAGATGGTACAGCAAACGGACTGATTCGTAACGGGCTCCCCGTTCTCATTGAGAAGGACGGTTCACAGTCGCTCTGTTTGATCCCAAGGAACTGGCCAAAGCACTTGGACATTGGCTCGGATGAGTTCCAGATGATTTCCATGGGCCTCCGCTTGGGTGAAATCCACGGAGAGCGACTGAAGCTGAACGTGTCCATCCTCGACCGGTTGGCAGCTCTGACGAAAAGCAAGGTCGTCGTGTCCAGAAAGGGGGCTGAGGCATTCACATATGGAAGGAGCATCATCAAGGAGTCAGTGATTGAGATTGGCTTGGAACTAAGGAGAGGACAGTTGGTTGTTGTGGAAGACAGGGACGGAAATGCCATCGGCCTTGCCTCTCTGTCGGTCGATGCGTCAAGACTGGAACGGCTTGGCTCGGACGAACTTGTGGCCAAGAACTTGGTGGATGTAGGACTGTATCTCAGAAGGTCAGGCTAGACGAACATGTCCGTAGAGCGGTCGTCTGACTCGATTGACTTTCTCATCTTTTCGAGCCGTTCGATCTCCTTGCTTTCTTCTAGGAGCTGATCCACGTCGGCAGTGAGTCCGTAGACGCTGTTGATCTTCTTCAGCATGACTGCCGCGGCGCCGGGATCAGGACGCCCTCTCGTCGCGTATGTGAGTATTCCTACCGCGGGCAGATTGTGCATCTCGAGCTCTGCAAGAAGAAGCGCCAGAGGCCCTGCGACAAAGAGACCCTCTTCTAGGAGTGGCACGTCCCACTTCTTAAGATGCTGCTTGTAGGCAGTTGTCGGCACGCATCTCATATCGGATTCATCCTCCTTGAAACTCGCATCAAGGCCACCGAGCAAGACGACCTCAGAGAACTTCTGTGAGAGTATCCATCGTGCAAGTTGGTCAACGAACTGCCATTGTTCTGACTGGTGTGGTTGGAACCGTGGTACTAGGAAGATTATCTTGTGGTAGGAGTAGAGCTCGAATGGCAGTATAAGACGCTCATTCTCCATCGAAACGAAGAGGGGCAGCATGTCGCTCTTTATGAAACCCACGCGTTCGGCATCGAGTACGCGAGTCAGATGTGCAGTGCTCAGGAAGCCGACCTCACCGAGTCCATGAAAACCGCATATGAAGGTCGAGCCGGGTTGGACCTTGAAACTTTCCTTCAGTATTATCTCAAAGACTGATTCTCTCGTAGCAACGAACGCCATTGTATTCAACCCTCGGGTTAGGCTGGACCGGGCTGTGTAGCACTAGCTGGTGGTTGCCCGAGATTAGTTCCCTTTTGTACTTGTGTATATGCCTAGGTATTGCCGTGAAAAGCCATCATCGCTTCACCATCTACGGTTTCAATGCTCTCACCGTACCCAATCTCGCAGCCGGCGCCTCTTCGTTTCGGTCTCACGTCTTCTGACCTACCAGACTCCTATGCCCATAGCTCATTGCAGAGCCTCGGCAAAGGCATAATAGCATATGATAACCTATCATCGATGAATTCGTGAGAGAACTAGGAGCGTAGATCAATCGTGAGCACGCTGAAGGAACTGGAGGTACAACGGGTCTCACAGTATCTCCTAGAGGTCCTGAGGCGTCAGGGTTTCGCAAGTCTGACGGACTTCCAACTGAACGCGGTAAACACAGGGATAATCCGAGGACAGAACGAGATTCTGGTCAGCCATGACTACGATGAGGCATACCAGATAGCCGAAGTGGCACTGTTGAATCGTGTTGCATCAGATTTCAACGCGAGGGCGATAGTGATCTGCCCGACTCCGCACATAGCGGAGAAGAGAATGAAGTCAGTTGCTCAGAAATGCAGCAAGATGGGCATCGAGTCGACTGCAGTGATTCGGAGAAGATCGGCAACTACCCCTGAGATGAAGCGCGGAAGAGTCATCGTAACCACATTCCAGGCGATGGGTATCGCACTGAGATCGCACCCTGAGATTCTTGAGGATGTGGCCTCCGTGCTGGTCGAGAGGCTTGACCTCATAGGGCAACCGAAGGTTGGTGCCAAACTCGAAACGGTTCTTGTGACGTTGATGAGTCTGGAGAGGCCACCCCAGTTCATTGCAACGACGCCCCCAGTTGCTGATGTTCGTGAACTCAGCGAGTGGCTTGCCGCCACAGTCGTCACCGATTCAAAGCCAGAGGTCAATCGGATCTTCAGCGTGAAGTCGTTCGAGAGTGTAGAGGAGTCACTGGCAGACATCACCGAATTCGTGCATTATGGGCGAGGACAGATAATGATCCTCTGTGCAAACATGTCCTCCTCCGAGAAACTGGCCATGCGTCTTGCTTTTGGTGATGACGCAGCGCACTCAGGTGCACTTGACCTGAGGCTATCGCCTGAAGCCGGAGACTCCTTGAAACAGCTAGCAGCTCAGGTCAGAACCAGATTCCCTGTGTGCAAGCTGTCAGACAGGCTTGCGCGCGTGCTCAGTAAGGGAGTCCCATTCGTCCACGAGGGGGTACCCAAGTTCCAGAGACGTCTCATTTCGTCTGCTTGGGAGAGCGGTCTGGTACCAGTGATCTTGATGCCTTCTGAGTTTGCAGTAGCAAGTGGACTGAGAGCGACGGTCGTCTTTCTTCTCGGAGTCTTCATGCAGAGCGTTCCCAACGAGCTGTCCCAAGGCGACGAACTGACGATGCTCTCAGAATGGCAGCTTGCTGATGTCCTACAGGCAGTGGGACGACCGGGCCTCGACAACGAAGCGTTTGGTATTGTAGTCGTTGACAAAGAGCCGGAGAGGAAGAGAGTCCTCGACAAGTTCTTCGAGACTGACAAGGGCGGAAACATATCTCCAAGATTGGGAGAAGTGGACAGCTCTCTCGACGATCCAGAGAATGTTCAGGATTTGATTCTCAGTCGTATCTGCGGTCGCAGAGACGAGGAACAAGACCCGTTCTGGATTCTCAACCGGACATATTGGGCATCGAGGAATCGTGTGACAGGAATAGGGCCCACTGAAGTCGATGCCTCAGATGATGCGGACGCCGAAACGATGCTCTCGAGGCGTACCACGCACTCGACTCTCCAGAGAGCCAGCGAGGTCCCAGACTCAAGCGTCAGGCTTGTATCGGTCACGCCTATGAAGATTGAAGGACTAGTTCACAGCGGAACCCGAGAACTGTGGCACTATGTGAGCTTCAGGAGTGCTGAGGGAGCCTCCTGTTCATGTGAGTCTTGGAAGTATCAGGGTATAAGAAGACACAGACTGTGTAAGCACTTGGCCAAGGTGGCGCTGTTCGCACTCGGCAATGTTGAGACTAGGCCCTACGCCATGTCGGTCATTAGGCAGTCCCTGCGAGGACTGACTGCGCTCGGTACTCTGGAAACTGACGGCCTCGTCGTAAGAGAGGGCGGCAAGATCAGATGCACAACTCTTGGCCAGAATGTTGCGATGCTGGGAGTACCTGCACACGATGCACATACAGTAATGAGCTCAACCTCAGGGAAAGAGGGGAGTCTCAAGGACATTCTGCTTCAAGTCGTGACAGTGAACACTGGTTTTCCAAAGGCACTGGTCAAGAGGATTCTCGACTCAGTCCCTGCAGGTAGCACCGAGAAAATCGTATGTGGGGATGACCTGCCCGGTGTTGTCGAGAACATACTAGAGGAAATACAGTACGTCAACACCATTCTGCTCAAGATCATGAGCGGTGAGGCTAGGAAGGGCATGAATTCTGAGAGCCTGCGGATGCAGAGAGAACTGACGCAAATCCTTGATGGGGGCTCTCAGGGCCCTCAGTGAGACTTTTTAGGGGCATTGTGTGGTCGGCGAGTCGGGAAGTGGCAGTCTGTCCTTATTCCTGGTGATTCGCAATGAAACTCTTTGAACATGAGGCCAAGGATATCTTCCGTGTAAGTGGTCTGCCGACGCCTCCGGGAGGACTTGCTAGAACGCCCGAAGAGGCTGCGACTCGTGCAAGAGAGATTGGAAAGCCGGTTGTGGTAAAGGCGCAGGTGCTAACCGGAAAGAGGGGCAAGGCAGGTGGAGTGAAGTTCGCTGACACCCCGTCTGACGCAGAGACGGCTGCGAGAGAGATCCTCGGAATGCGAATCAATGACATGCCAGTCGACGCTGTCATAGTGGAGGAGAAGCTGGATATCGCACAGGAGATCTACGTTGGCATAACAATTGACCGGAACGAGCGCAAGTACGTCCTCATCGGGAGCGCAGCCGGCGGAATGTCGATTGAGGAGCTGGCAGTTGAACATCCTGAGAAGATCATCAAGCATCATGTGGACCCAGGTCTCGGGCTGAGCGGATACGAGGCAAGAAACATGGCGATTGACATGGGTTTCAGGGGAAAGCAGATTGGTCCACTCGCAGACTTCTTCATGAAGCTCTGGTCTATTGTCCAAGTCCACGACGTGGAACTCACTGAGATCAACCCGCTCATTCTGACGAAAGATGGAAGGTTTCTCGCTGCCGACGCACGTCTGAACATAGATGACAATGCACTGTACAGGCACAAGAAGCTGCTCGAGGGTATCAAGAGAGAACCCGTTGAGCAGAATGCACGTGAGAGGGAGGCAGAGCAGCACGGAATGGCATACGTCGAGCTCGAGGGAAACATTGCATGCATATGCAACGGTGCGGGTCTGACGATGGCTACCCTAGACGTGGTTTCACTCTACGGCGGGAAGGCAAGTACGTTTCTGGACTTGGGGGGTGGTTCCGATGCTGAGAGGGTCAAGATGGGGATCGAGATTGCGCTGATGTATCCGCAAGTCAAGGCTGTGCTTGTGAATATCATGGGCGGAATAACGAGATGCGATGAGGTGGCAAAAGGTATAGTGGCTGCGCGCAAGGAAAGGGGAATCGATGTCCCGATGGTGATCCGGATGGTCGGTACCAACGAGGAGGAGGGACAGAGGATTCTCACCGAGGCAGGCATCTCTTTCGTCAGGACTATGGAAGAGGCGGCGAGCAAGATTGTTGAACTTGTCAAGGAGGTTGCTTAGATGGCGATTCTTGTGGACAGGAAGACTCGTGTGCTGATACAGGGGATAACCGGTGCCCAAGGTACATTCCATTCAGCATCGATGCTGAAATACGGTACCAAGGTGGTTGCAGGGACATCACCGGGTAAGGGGGGAGAGCAGGTGAATGGGATACCCGTTTATGACAGCGTCAAGGAGGCTAAGGAAGCCCAGGGCGCGAATGCATCGGTCATCTTCGTTCCGGCACCGTTTGCGGCAGACTCTGCGTTTGAGGCGATTGATTCGGGCCTCAACCCGGTTGTCATAATCACTGAGCACCTTCCTGTGCAAGATGAGATCAGGGTGATTCATGCAGCCAAACAGAAGGGGATATACATAGTCGGCCCCAACACACCCGGAGTGATCGCTCCGGGACTGAAGCAGAAGCTCGGTATCATGCCGGGCCATGTCTTTGCTGATGGACCCGTGGGACTGATGTCAAGAAGCGGAACGCTGACGTATGAGATTGCTGCAGGAATAACGAATGCAGGGATTGGAATCAGCACTGCGATTGGACTGGGCGGAGACCCATGCGTTGGTCTGACTCCTCTCGAGGGCATAAAGCTGTTCGAGAAGGACAAGAAGACGAAAGCAGTGGTCTTGGTCGGAGAGATTGGTGGAGATGCAGAGGAGCGGGCTGCGGCATATATCAAAGAGAACGTCCAGATTCCGGTAGTTGGCTTCATTGCTGGCAGGACTGCGCCTCCTGGCAAGCGCATGGGACATGCTGGCGCCATAATCAGTGGTAGTACTGGAACCGCAGATGCGAAGATCAAGGCCCTGAAGGATGCGGGTGTACAGGTGGCAGAGAAACCGAGCGATGTCGGAAGGCTTCTCAAGATGCAGCTGTAAAGGGTTACCGACTGGCTGATGCCAGTGTTACGGAACGATAGTTTTTTAATGTGACCTGACCGGGTAGCCCGAGCGGGCTCAGGGCAGGCTACATCTGCCTGCGGTCCCAAGAGGTCACAGAAATGCCTATCGCCGATATCGAGAAACGCAGATTGGCACAGCACTACGTTCTCCAGAAGAAAGTCTGCAGGGACTGTGGTGCTACGAATCCTTTCACAGCAACAAAGTGCCGCAAATGCAAGAGAAGTGACCTCAGGCTGAAGAGACGCAGCAAGAAGTAGTCCTTCGGTTCGCGTCCGATGCGGTTTCTCACTCATTCTGTATCCAGAGCAGTTGGTGTCATCGGTCAGTATCGCTTCGGGGTGCCGTGGTCTGACATAAGTAGAGAAACTGATACCGCTCCCCGCCGCGTCTTACATGGTGGGTCGGGGGAGATTTGAACTCCCGGCCACCGCCGTGTGAAGGCGGTGTCATAACCGAGCTAGACCACCGACCCTTAGCATACATCAGGAACGGACCTCTAGGGCGATTAAAAACGTTTTGCAGACTAGTGAGCACAGTAAGACAGGAAGG
>Ga0316620_10000519_pt1 | contig 15498 bp, 14 predicted proteins | sample OWC_Aug_M1_C1_D5_FD_207651 | JGI IMG/M metagenome (GOLD analysis project Ga0316620, IMG submission 207651) | Wetland soil microbial communities from Old Woman Creek delta, Ohio, United States - OWC_Aug_M1_C1_D5_B | ecosystem: Environmental > Terrestrial > Soil > Wetlands | place: USA: Ohio... | reverse complement strand
AACGGAAGACAGGCTGAGGCCCTGGCATGGCTGAACCGCTTGGTGGAGCTGGGATTGCCTTATCGCCTGACCGACGATTTGGACCTGCAGCCACTGCGGAACACGGTCGGATACCGCAATTTGCTGGCTCGTTACCAGCGCCTGCGCCAGCCGCTGTGCCTCAGCCAAGCGGCTTTCTCCTTACCGGAAAAAGATTTGATTCCGGAAAGCATCGCCTGGGATCCGCTGCAAAAATGCTTTTACGCCGGCAGTTTATACAAGAGGAAGATTGTCCAAATCGACGCAGCGGGCCGTTGCAGTGACTTCACCGCCGAGCGCCAGGACGGCCTGTGGAGCGTGGTGGGGATCAAGATCGATGCGCCCCGCCGGACGCTCTGGGCGTGTTCGGCCGCCGAACCGATCATGAAAGAGTACCAGGCAGACACTCTGGGTAGGCTTACGGCTATTTTCGTCTACGACCTTGATCAACGAAAGTTGAAAAAGAAATACCTGCTGCCGGATCAAGGATCGCTCCACCTGTTCAACGACCTGGCCATCAACGGCCGCGGCGACGTGTTCATCAGTGATTATCTCGGCGGCGCCGTATACACCATCCAGGCCGCCAGCGACGAACTTGCCCTGTGGATCCATCCCGAAGACCTGGCCGGGCCCAATGGCATCACTCTCTCAGAAGACGGGACAATACTCTTCGTGGCCCATGCCTCCGGCATCGCCGCATTCGACGCCGCCAGCAAGGGACGCCGGGACATCCTCCACCCGCCAGACATCACCCTCACCGAAACCGACGGCCTCTATTTCTATCACAACAGTCTGATCGCTGTCCAAACCGAAATGCAGAGGGTGAACCGCTACTATCTGAGTCCCGACAACCGGCAGGTCGCGCGCCGCGAAATCATGGACGCCTATCGTCCCGAATTCGACATGCCTACTACCGGAGTGGTGGTGGACGGAGCCTTTTATTACATCGCCAACAGCCAATACGCCAGCTTCGACGAAGCCGGCCGAATATTCCCCTTTGACAAGCTCAAGCATACGCTTATATTGAAATGTGCCTTATAAAAGGTGCTCGCGCACGTTTCGCTCAGGCTGTATCATTCCATAGGGAGGCTGTATGAAATCCGAAAAAAAGGACGGGCGTTTTAGCGTGATGCTATTCATCCTGGTCCCGATATGGCTGGCGGCCGCAGACAACGATAGCGCGCAAGCAAAAACGGTGGCAGAGTACTTCCAAGACGCTCTCAAGGCCTATGAACTGAAGGATTATCCTGCCTATCTCACAGTCATCCGCAGCGCTGAAAACCTGTTGCCGGACCATCCGCAACTCATGGTCCATTCGGCCCGCGCTCTGGCACTGAACGGCCGCCCGGACGATTCCTGTCGGATACTCGATAGACTTGGTTCCATGGGCCTCTACATCTCGGTGGAAAAGGAAGCCGATTTCGCATCGCTGCACCTCTCCTCCGCCTTCACGACCGTTCGGGAGAAGTTCCAGAAAAACCTTGAGCCCGTCGGTCGTTGCTCTCTCGCCTGGACCATTCCGGAAAAGATTTTTCTTTGCGAGGGGATCGCCTACGATCATGCAGAACAATCTTATTTTGTCAGCAGTGTACATCGGCGGAAAATCGTAAAAATCAATCGGGACGGCAGCATTCACGATTTTTCCCGGCCGGAAGACGGTCTTTACGCGGCCTTGGGCATGGCCGTAGACGGACGGCGGCGGCTGCTCTGGGTGGCGACATCGGCCATGCCCCAGATGGCCGGTTTTATCGAAGCGGACAAGGGAAAAGCAGGAATTTTCGCCTATGACCTGAAGACGGGCCGGCTGCTCCAGCGTCTGCTGATCGCCGATCGCTCCAAGGAACATGCCTTCGGCGACCTGGCCATCGACGGCAGCGGAAACGTATACGCCACCGATAGCGCCAATCCGGACATCTACGTAATCCCGATTCAGACCGGGAAACTGGCCATCCTGCTCAGCGATCCCCGCTTCGGAAATTTGCAGGGAATCGCCGCCGCGGGGACAAATGACCTCTATGTGTCCGACTACGGGGCCAGGGGGATTTGGCATATCTCCCTGCCCGAAAAAAATATCACCCAAATTTTGCCCCCTGCCGAGTCGACGCTGCTGGGAATCGACGGACTCCACTTTTGGCAGGGCGGCCTGATCGCCATCCAGAACGGCATCACCCCTAACCGAGTGGTGCGCATCTTATTGAATCCCCAATCCACAGGGATTGATAAGGTCAGCGTACTCGCCGCCAATCACCCCTTGATGGTCGAGCCGACCTTGGGCGTGGCGGTCGAAAACGATTTTTATTTCGTCGCCACCAGCCAATGGCCATGGTTCGACGAAAAAGGCAGCGTCATTGATCCGCAGAAGCTACGCCCTCCGGAGGTCTTAAAAATTGCGCTCAAATGAAATCTCCCCCAACTCTTTTGCCGTATAATGAACCAACAAGAGGCCATCATGCACCCGCTATCGCCGGTCAAACGTAAATTCCCATCCATCCTTTGCGAATTCGCCGCGCTTCTGTTTTTTCTTATTTCCGGCGATATGAACCTACGGGCCGAAAATCGTGATACCTGGCAGCAGCCCGAGAAGGTCATGGATGTCATCGGAGTCAAGGCAGGCATGGTGGTGGGCGAGATCGGCGCCGGCGAAGGATATTTCACCTTGAAACTGGCGCGTCGCGTCGGAGCCGAAGGTAAAATTTTCGCCAATGACATCAAACGCGCGGCCCTGGACACACTCGACGCCAAATGCCGAAAAAATGGAATTCGGAATGTCCGCACCATCCTGGGAAAAAGCGACGATCCGCTCTTTGTTCCGGGCAGTCTGGACCTGGCCGTGATGGTCTATGTGCTGCACGAAGTCACAGAGCCTGTCTCCCTGTTGCAACGGCTTAAATCCGCGCTGAAGCCGGGAGCGCTGCTGGCCGTCCTTGACCGCGATCCGGCCAAATACAAGGCCGACAGCGGCCATTTCCTGGCTAAAAAGAAAATGATCGAACGGATACAAATGGCCGGATACGCACTGATCCGGGATGAGACATTCCTGCCCCGCGATGCGCTGCTGCTGTTCCGGCCAGATAGTGAAAACAAGTAAGGAGAAATCGCCATGGCCAAACCGAACCTGACAAGACGAAATTTTTTGGTCCGTACCGTCCAAGGAGCTGCTTCGCTGGCCGCCGTACGATTACTCGGCCAGGAGCAAAAATCGCCGACCGCAGGAGAAAAAGCGACTTCCGTGAGCCAACCGATCAAACGCGGCCTGGGCCGTACGGGCATTGAACTGCCGGTGGTCAGCATGGGGGTGATGAACGCCGACAATCCGGCTCTGGTCAGGCGCGCCCTCGAGCTCGGCATACGCCATTTGGACACCGCTGCCTACTACGAAAATGGCCGAAACGAAGAGATGGTGGGCGCAATGGTGAAAGAGCAGAACCTGCGCCAGCAAACGGTCATCACTTCCAAGGTTTTCGTTCCTCCAGAAAGGCGCCGCGACGACCCGGTAAAAATCAAAGAATTCTATTTAAAAACCGCTGAGGCCAGCCTGCGACGGCTGCAGACCGACTATATCGACATCCTTTTGGCCCACAATCTGCAACACCCCGCCGAGCTCAGCAATCCCGGTGTCCTGGAGGCGCTGCAGACCATGAAAAAACAGGGCAAGGCGCGATTCATCGGCTTTTCGGTTCATACGCGTATGGCCGAGATGATCCAGGAGGCCGTCCGTGTCGGTTGGCCCGAAGCCATCCTCACCACCTATAATTATTCGCTTGCCGACGACCAGCCTCTCGCGCAGGCTATTTCTGCCGCCGCAGCCAAGGGCATCGGCCTGATCGCCATGAAGACCCAATGCAGCCAGTACTGGTACAAGGAGGAGAAGCCGGCTGAAATGAAGCAGAAATTCTACGACGGCCAACTGCTGCAGACCGCCTTACTCAAGTGGGCCCTGCACAATCCCGCTTTCGCCACTGCTGTGCCCGGCTGTACTACTTTTCAGCAGCTTGAACTCGATTGGCCGGTAGTCTATGATTTGGAATATACCGCGAAAGAGAAAGAATTCCTTTCCCAACGCGGGCTGAATATGGCGCTGGCCTACTGCCGGCAGTGTCAATCATGCACCTCTTCCTGCCCCCGAGGAGTGGACATCCCGACGCTCATGCGGGTGCACATGTACATGGCCTGTTACAACAACTTCTCCCTGGCCCGGCAAACCTACGATGACTTAATCAAACACAAAAATCTAACGGTCTGCTCCGACTGCTCCCATTGCCGCGCCCGATGCGTGAACCACATCGACATCGACAAACGGCTCGGTGATTTGCATACTCTTTTCTGCTGATCCTTGAAGGTTGTAATGAAGATCAGTAAATGGACATTTTGGTTATTTCTTTTGGCCTTCGTCGCAGCCAACGCTTCACTGTATCTCCGAGCCGGCGAGGCCGACGAAGTCGGCGAAAGCTCATCGGTCGACTCCCTCCTATCGGCGATCTCTCGACAGTCGGGCCTGGAAATCATGCTGCCAGCTGCGGGCTGGACGTGGAACACGCAAGGTATCCAGGGAACGCCAGACTCCGGCAAGGCCGCCTTTTCAAGGCAGAAATGGCTCATGGAGCTTATCCACTGGGGGCCAGTCCAAACAGACGCGCTCACCGTCACCTATGTCCGGAATCGGATGCAAACAATGTGGGGCGTCAATTTCGAATTCACAGGCGCAGAGGGGAAAACGCAAATATCGGGACACCCGGCCGTTTATGTGGAAGCCTATGGACCCAACCGGGCTTTTTTCACCCGCTTCGTAATATGGAACTGTCCAGAGAGCGGCCGCGAATTCATCGCCGACATGAACTACAACCTGATGCTGAAGACTCCGGCCGCGGATTTCGAGACAGAACTGCGTGTGGCAAAAACGACAGGCTGCCATCCCGGAGCGCCACGCGAAAGATTTCCCGACCTGACGAGCCATTGGGAATCGGACAAAAACCTCCTAACCTTCGACCACCCGGAACGATGGTTCTTTTTTGACAGTCCGTTCTACGTCCCTTTCGTCCAATATGAAGGCGTGCGCGACAGACGGATCGGCTCCATTATGGGGCTGTGTTCAGATCAAAACATGGAGATCACCCTGATGTGGGGGCCAGCAGGGAAAGGCGGTTCAGCGCCAGCCATGCTCGGCGCCGATCAGGGAGCGGGCAAAGAACTGAGGGCTTCCTTGGCCTCTGTGAAGAGCCTAGCTAGCGTCCAGGAGGAGGGGCTCGAAACCTTCCAAATCGGGACACGCTCGCTGACCCGCCTGTGGGGAGGTTGCGAGTTCCAGGAGCCGGAGCAAGAAATGGAACGCAAGTTCTTTGGTTCCCATGGCATATTTGCAGCCGCCAGCTGGAATGTCCCCGAGAAAAACAAAAAGGTGACCATCGTCCTGCTGACACGCGAGTATCGCTATCAGAGCCATACTTCCAGCCCGACGCGCGACGCCCCGGACCGCTTTCTGCGCGACTTCGTGGCCCAATGCCACTAGCAAACCCAAGACCGCAGAGGAAGGTGCGGTTATTGCCCAATAAAAATCCCGTGATAAGGCTTGGAGGAAAAAATGAATAAAAAACGGACCTGGCGGAAATGGCAGACGATTGCCTGTGCATTCCATCTCTCTTTCTGTTTATCGTTGCTCTCTCAACAGGAACCTTCGGTGGCAGACCTGGTCGGAAAGAATATCCAAGCCGCAGGCGGCCGGGATAAGTTGGTGCAAATAAAAAATTTTTCATTCCGCGCCGAATCCAGGCAATACTTCATCGCGGCGGATGGGACCATGAAGACTCTGATGGGATTCAAGCCGCCGGTCACCATTGAGGCCGTCTCGGTCAAAGGGGATCAGTCCAGCAGGAATTTCATGAACCAGATTTCGGAGGTAACCGGAAATGAAAAACTTCGGCTGAAAATGATCGCCAAGCTCTATGGCGGCGCATTCACCCTGGCCAATTTCAGCAAAATTTTATCCTGGCAAGGAGAAAAAAGCTATGGGGCGATAAAGTTTTACTGCCTGGCCTCGACCGAGAGCGGCATGCAAACCACCTTTTATATCGACAACAATGATTATTTTATCAAACGAGTCGTTTTTTCCGGATCTGACAAAGAGAGCGGAAAATTTGAATTCATCTATGAATACGATGGGTACAAGGACGTGAGCGGGATTCGGCTTCCGACATCCCTCTTCGTCACCCAGGTGGGCTTCTCGGGCAACGCCGTCTCCAGCCGCTCGGAGATATCCGATATCGTTATCAATCCGCAACTCGATCCGGAGTTCTATTCCCGACTGGAAATCAATGCTGGAGAGGTAAAGACCGAGGATGGAGGGCTCAGGGGAAATATCCTGCACTATGATTCCGAGGGCAAGGCAATCTTCATGCTGATTAATTATACGCCCGAAACAATGATTAAAACCGGTTTCAAATCCAACGACCACCTGCTTTTAACTTACGGCAAGATAGAGATGCCCATCGTCTATTATGCCACCCAAGACGAAGCGATAAACGCCGGAGTCTATTCCAACGGGGCTGCCCACCTAACCTGCGGGGGTTCTGAGACCCGGGGCTTGTTTTACATTTTTATTTCTTATCCGTCTGATGCGGAAGTCACCCGGGCGCTGCAGGATATCCAACCATTGCTGCCGATTGAAATAAAAAAGATAAAGCAAGGAGAGTAATATGAGTTTGTTTAATCGCCGAAAATTTTTGGGAGTGGTGGGCACAGGCTTGTTGGGGATAAGCAGGCTGGGAAACGGCAGGGAGAGCGCGCCAGCGGCAGCGGGCATTTTAAATGAAACGCCCGCCATCAAGATAAAGAAATACAATGCCCTGGGAAAAACCGGATTGACGGTGTCCGACATCAGCTGCGGGGCCATCGTGCTCTCCAATGCGAATGTGCTGAAGTATGCCTATGACTGCGGGGTCAATTATTTCGATACTGCCGAGGGATACATGAACGGCATGAGCGAGACTTATCTCGGGCAGGCCTTAAAGGGCATCCGCGACAAGGTGATCATCACCACTAAGCATGTTTTAGAGCTGAGACCGGGCTGGGACAAGACGACGATCATCAAACGGGTGGAGGCCAGCCTGAAACGGCTGCAGAGCGATTATGTGGACATTGCCCTGATCCACGGCATCGCCGACCCCCAGCTGCTCGACCATCCCGAAATCATCGCCGCCTACGCCCAATTGAAAAAGGAGGGCAAGGTCCGCTTTACGGGATTTTCCACCCACAATGCCCCGCTGCTGCTTAAAAAAAGCCTGGACTCCGATTTCTGCCAAATCGCCCTGGTCATCTACAACCACATGGAAGGAAAAGCGATCGAACCGCTGATCGAGCAGGCACACAAAAAGGGAATCGGCATCATCGCCATGAAGGTGTTCGCCGGCAACCAGCAGGAAAATATCAAAGGGCTGATCAATGAAAAGCTCAGTTACCCCCAGGCGGCTATCCGCTGGGTGCTCTCCAATCCCCATGTCGCTTGCTGCATCGTGTCGATGGCCAGCTACAACCACATTGAGGAATACGTGTCCACCTCGGGCATATCCTTGCAACGGGGAGACGGGCGGACCATTTCCTACTACCAAAAACAGGCGAATCCTGTCTACTGCCGGGTTAGTTGCAGCCAATGCCTGAAGGTCTGCCCCCAAAAAACAGCCATTAACGATGTGCTGCGCTATGCCATGTACTTCGAGAATTATCGTCTGGAAAAAGAGGCGATCCGCTACTATGCCGAGCTCGACGAGGCGTGCAAGCCGCTGCATTGCCACCTCTGCAAGGGGCCTTGTGTCCAGGCCTGCCCATACGGATTGCCGGTACAGGAACGGCTGCTCCATTCCCGGGACATTCTTACAGTGTGAAAACCGCAACGAGGAGGACAAAGGTGGCCATTGCGGTTGCTACATTCCTAAAAGCATACTGAACGCAATGGAGGTAACATTCATAAATAGAAAATATCGTTCGACCCTGCCAGGTTTGATATTCTTGGGAACAATCGTAATGGTGGCGGGCGAATCCCTGAAGCCTGATTTTTCCGGAACCTGGAGATTCAACGCCGAAAAAAGCCGGCTGCAAATACCACCCCCCGATTCTTCCACTTTCCACATCGAGCAAAAAGAATCCGACTTCTTCCTCACCCGCACCCATGTCTATCAAGGCAAGGCCGACACCTTCAGCATCCGCCTCACTACCGACGGAAAAGAGGTGGCGCAGGAGATGAGCGGCCGTACGGTTCGCGTACGCTTGAATTGGGAAGGATCTGACCTGATATTCGATTCAATCCTCGCGGTCTCCGGTCGCGAGGCCTCGAACGTGGTGCGCTACCACTTATCGGAAGATGGAAAAACATTCATCGCCACCGAGCGCTTCCGCGGTCCTGAGCTGAAATACGACAATGTCTGGGTGTTTGATAGAGAGTGAAGCCCGTTTCCGGCTTTCTGCTGCAAGGATGCACGGCGGCTGTGCTATAATCGCCCAAGAAACATGAAGCGCGATCCATTCATTTACGGAATCATAATCGGCTTGTTGCTGCTGGTCAGCGGCGGGGTGATCCGCGCTAGTGCGCCGGACAGAACCATGCCCGCAGACCTCGTCCCCCAGGGATTTGCTGCTTCCGGTTTGGAGGAGCGCTATGGAACGCCCGAACTCAAGCTGGAAAACGGCTCCATTTTCGATTATATGGACGGCGGCGGCATCGTCTATCTCGAACACGGTTTCTCGGAAATTATCCACCGCGAATTCACAGACGCTGCCGGGCATCGGATCAGCCTGGACATCTTCACCATGGACACGGCGACAAACGCGCTGACGGCCCTTTCTGACGAGCGTATATCTCCGGCCGGAGGGATTCCCCTGGCCATCGAAGTCACGAACAAAAGCTACCGCTTCCCGCCCGACTATTTTATCTACCTGGTCCATGGTCAGCACCTCATATACCTTCATGTCAACGACGATGGGTTAGCCGACACCCTGAATCAATTCGCCGGCGCCTTATTGAATGCCGAAACGGAGGAAAAACAATGAAGAAAAACGGACATTTTTTTTGCCTGCTCACAATTTTACTGTCGGGCGTACTCTGCGCGGCCGACGAATTCCCGATTGCCGCGGCCAAGAGCCGGGTCGTTATGGCCCGCAATCCAAAGGCCATCAACGAACGCAACCAGGCCAACCAGCAAGAAACGACTCGGCTCTTTGACAGCGCGTTGACTGCATTGACCGGGGAAAAATCCGCGGCCGATTCGTGGCGGGCGCTCGGGCTCCGCCCCGAAGACACCGTGGCCGTCAAGATCAACTGCAACACCTGGACCATCGACCTCAGCCCGCACCCGGAACTCGTGAACGCGCTCTGCCGCAGCCTGCAAGCGGTGGTGCCGGCCAACCGCATCATCATCTACGACAACGAATCGGCAGCCATGGAAAAGAGCGGCTTTGCCATCAACCGCTCGGAAAACGGGGTACGGCGCACCGGCACCGACCAGGGAGATGGATTCGACCCCCAGGAGCGGTTGACCACGATCGTCACCCGGCACGCCAGCAAGATCATCAACTTGGCCTCGCTCAAGTGCGCCGAGGGTGATCTGGTCGCCAGCCTGCTGTTCAAGAATCACATCGGCTCCCTGATTCCCGAAGACATGCCCAAGTGCCACAACAGCCACGAGTTTTTAGCGGGCGTCAGCGCCCGGCCAAGCATCAAGAACAAGACGATCCTCAACATTATCGCCGGTTTGCGCGGCACCTACCGCCGCGGCGTGCCCTGGTATTGGGCGGGGATCATTCTCGGGACAGACCCGGCAGCCGCCGAAATAACGGCCATCGACGTCATGAATGCGAAGCGGGCGGCGGAGAAAGTACCGGCCTTGCCGATCCCCGAGTACCTGAAATTGGCAGAGGCTCAATTTGATCTTGGCACAATGGACCACGACTATTTCGAATTGGTCCGCCTCGATCTATAGCCGGCAGTCGCATCATTAAAAAAAAGGGAAGGTCAACCATGAAGATATGGCATTGGGGGGCATTGGTCGCCATCGTCACCTTCGTCATCGTTACCGTTGTGCAGCCGCCCACTTGGTTTCTGCTGCTCGTGCTGCTCCCGCTCTTCGCGGTAGGCTTTACCATCGTTTCTTTCACCTACAGTTTCCGCCAAAATCTGACCGCTGAAGCGGTCCCGTCCCATGGCTGCGACAACCGCATCCGCGACTTGAAAAGAATGACTCCTGAGCTGGAAAGGCTCGGTTTCTCCCCGGTCGACGAATTTTTCCTGCGCACCATCCCCGACTGCCTGGTACACGGCTACCTCCACCGCACGGAACCGGCCTATTTCTGCCTCTACCACTTCGGCAGCAAAATCACCGTCGACATCGTCTCCATCTGCGATCGCGACATCTCACTCACCACCAGCGACACCGCAGACAGCGGCAACGTACCCCGGCCGCCGCAAAAGGCCCTGCAAATATTTCCCGGCCTGGGCTATCCAGCCCTGTGGCAGAAACACCTCTCCGCCATGCATTTCTTGTCCGGGCTCGGCGTCGCTCCGCGGCGCCTGACCGCCGGCGAGCTGCGCCCGCTTCTCATGTCCAGTTTGAAGGAATTCAAAGAGCATGTCAGGAGCATGTTTCTCTGGCCGGTCAAACTCATTTTCTGGGTCGTCACCCGCTATGGGAAGCGCTACTGCCATCCGTTGGAAGTCCAGTGGCGCCAGGGAATCCCCCACGCCAGATGAATGCTTACTGAAGGCTGGCTGGCAAGCGGCACTGCGTGGATACGAACTGGGTCTGCTTGGCAATAAAAACGAAATCAGGACTTCGTTCTTTGCAGCAGCTCGCGGCGCTTGCTCTCGGCGAAACGTTCGATGGCGTATCGCAGCGTAGTCCGAGGAATGGCCGGGCCATGCGTGAGAAGGAATTGCTCCAATCGGGCCGTGTCGCGTTTTCCGACTTCGCGCAGCAGCCAGCCATTGGCCTTCTGGATCAGGTCGTCGGTCACCGGGAAGTGAGAGCGGCAAATTTCATAGATCGTGACCCGGTGTTCCTCTTTTTTGGCCAATTTGAGGAAAGACACGATGGAGGCCCGCTTCACCCAACGGTTTGGATGGCGAGTCCAATCCTTGATCTGATCCACCAAATCCGGATAACGGGCGAGCAGCGTGCCCATCACTTCCGGGCAAAAAATATCGACCGACGCCCAGTTGTCCAGATAATTCCGGACGAGCCATGATTTGACTTTCCCGAAGAGGGCTTTGGGAAAATCCCGTTTATAGCGGGCCAGAATCAACGCGGCGATGGCCTTGGCCTCGAGCTCGGGCCTGGGAAATAGGAGATCGCAAAGCGTGACGGCATCTGCGCAGGTCCAATCCTTTTTTATTTGTTGGAACAGATCCTTGGCGACCGTGCGCACCTCGGGAGACGATACCCCGAAAGAGCGAACCGATTCTTTGAAATACTTCTGAACTTGAGCGGCCTTCTGGGGATCGGCGATCGCCCGGAGCCGGGCCAAGCCCTCTTTGGCTACATCGCCGGCTGTGTGAATCCTTTTCGGCATGTGCACCTCCATTCAGGCGCAAGCGATTAAAGCCTATTCTAATAAATTTGCTGCCTGTTGCCAAGGCGAAGTTTTTTGCATTCCCCTCGCCAAAATAATAAAATGCTGGTGACAGACTCATGAACAAGCGCATGGGATCCTACTACGAAAAGCAACTGGCGGCCGAAAGGTTGAAGCGCTGCTACGATATCGCGCCGCCGCGGGTGAACCAATATTTCGCCGCTGAAATCGACCATGTATTGAGGCATCTTAAAGCCGGTGACAGAGTACTCGACCTCGGCTGCGGGTATGGCCGGATCATTCCCGATCTGGCGCATAAAGTCGGCATTGCCGGCCAGGTGGTGGGCGTAGACATTTCCCGAGTCAGCCTGGAAATGGCCCGGCGCCGCTTGGCCGGGGCACCCAATTGCCTGCTCATGGAAATGGATGCCCGCCGCATGGCATTTGCCGACGGCGCCTTCGACGTCACCATTTGCATTCAAAACGGGATATCCGCTTTTCATACCGATCCCCGGAGGCTGATCGAAGAGAGCCTGCGCGTCACCTGTTCTGGTGGCCTGGCATTATTTTCCACTTATGCTGAAAAATTCTGGCCTGACCGCCTCGCATGGTTCCGCCTGCAAGCGCAAGAGGGACTGGTGGGCGAGATCGATGATGAAAAAACCGGAAACGGCGTAATCGTATGTAAAGACGGTTTCCGTGCCACCACTTTCAGCGCCGGGCAATTCCAAGCATTGACCGCCGATCTGGCGGCCGCAGTCCGGATCGCGGAGGTGGATGAATCAAGCTTATTCTGTGAAATAGTGAAGCAGTGAGACATGAGCTTATACAACCTTCACATATTCAGGAGGTCCGATGAACCGAAAAGAATTCTTTAAAGCCGCCTGCCAAACGCTCGGATTGGGGGGCCTGATCATGGCCTCAGACCGCTCCATTGGGGCGGAAGAAAACGCCAAACCGACGCCGCCGGAGCAGCCCAGCCAGGAGGGATTTGCCCGGCGATTCAAGGAGAAATGGATCGAAACTCTGATGGAAAACATGGAAAAGCAGCTCCCCGAGTCCTCACGCCAGTCGCTGATGAACGCCTGCGGCCGGGCTTGCGCCCGCCGCGGCTCACTTCTGAAAACGGCCGAAGCGTTCAAAGGAAACGTCGCCGGTTTCGTGGAAAAAGTCGGCGGTCAGATCGGCAAGAACCTCAATTATCTCGAGGGCCAAACCGTACATTGGGGATATCCCCGCTGTTTCTGCGAATTGGTGGCCGAGGGACCCGAACGCCTCCCTGCCACCTATTGCCAGTGTTCGGTCGGTTGGGTGCAGGAAATGTTTGAAATCGCGGCCGCCAAACCGGTTCGGGTCGAACTGGTACAATCGATCAAGGGCGGAGCGCCGGACTGTCGCTTCCAAGTCCGCTTGTGATTTCCCCGTCACGGACAACTGAAATATGAAACGGCAGACGTCGGCGATCCTGATCGCCGTGTTAATGACCGTATCGTCGTCTCCGAATGATGCATCCACCCCAAACAAGGCCTGGCATTTGGATTTGGCCTATTCAGTTTTCTTGCGCACTCAGCAGCAGGCGGTGGTCAAGGAATTCAATGCGCTGCTGGCCATTCCCAACGCAGCCGGCGACTTAGCGGCCCTGGAACAAAACGCCCGGGTCATTGAGCGACTCCTGCAACGTCGGGAGTTCGCCACTCAGATTTGGCGAGATCATTCGAGACCGCCAGTGGTGTTCGGTGAAAGGAAAACGCGGCGTCCGGCTCGGACCCTGCTGCTGTATGCGCATTACGATGGCCAGCCCGTCGACGTGCGCCAATGGCATTCGGATCCATGGAAACCGATGCTGCTTGATGCCCCCCGCGAAGAAGGGGGCCGGGAAATCCCCATCTCCGGCCCGTGGCCTGCGGGTCAAACGGGTGAATGGCGCTTGTATGGACGTTCCACCGCCGATGACAAGGCGCCCATAGCCGCCCTTTTGGCGGCACTCGATTTCATCGAATCGCGCCGCCTGCAACTGTCGGTTAATTTGAAACTGATCATTGAGGGCGAGGAAGAAGCAGGTTCTCCGCACCTGCCGGCCATCCTGGAAGCCCACAAGGAGCAATTGGCCGCAGACGGCATGTTGCTGTGCGACGGACCGGTCCATCAGAGCCGCAGACCGCAGCTCCTGTTTGGCGCCCGGGGCATGGCCGAAGTCGAGATGACCGTATACGGCCCCAACCGGCCGCTTCACAGCGGCCATTACGGCAATTGGGCGCCGAATCCGGCTGCCCTGCTCGCCGGACTCCTGAGCCGCATGCGCGACGCCGAAGGTAAAATCCTGATTCCCGGATTCTATGATGACGTGCGGCCGCTCAGCGCAACCGAGCGCCAGACATTGGCCGATATTCCCTCAGCGGATGTGGAATTGCGACGTGAATATGGCCTAGCCTGGAGCGAAGCGGAGAACGCCCCCCTCAACGAACGTATCCTGCTTCCGGCTTTGAACGTCCGCGGCTTGGAAGCAGGTCATACCGGTAGCCTGGCAGAAAACGCCGTTCCGGCAGAGGCCCGGGCTTCCATCGATTTCCGCCTGGTGCCCGAGCAGACCCCCGAGGGCGTCCGCCGCCAGGTGGAAGACTTCATCTCCGGCCAGGGCTTTCATGTCGTTCACGATCCTCCCGATGAGCCGACCCGCCTCGCCTATCCGCGCCTCATCCGCATGCAATGGGGACCCGGCTACCTTCCCGCGCGCACGGACATGGAAATTTCCTTCTCTCGAGCCGTCAGCGGTACGCTGGAAAACGGCATGAATGTAAAAATGGTCAGACAGCCATCCGTGGGCGGCAGCATCCCCATGCGCCTCTTCAGCGACACGCTCAACGTCCCGGTGATCTGCCTGCCCATCGCCAATCACGACAACCGCCAGCACGGACCCGACGAAAACCTGCGGCTGCAGAACCTGTGGGAGGGCATACGGATGTTTGCCATCCTGCTGACCGACCTGGGCAAACAGTGGCGATGACATAAAACCTCTTCGCCAGCCAAGGGCAGAACACGCCCATCCGTCCCCATCATTGAGCGGAGCGTCCCCCTTTTGTGGCGGAGCTTCGCCGATTCAGTTATTCATTTGCTAAACCCTCAAAAACCGCCAACGGCGGCAGCGCATCTGGCGGTTTTATAAAAGCCGTTGCATTTCCGCCGGCAACGGGTAAAATAGTATAGACACCATGAAGTGGCTGAAACATCGTGCCGTCCAAGTCGTCCTGGTCTTCGGCTTTTTCACCGCTTGGGCGTTTTTTCAATCGCGTTTCACCTCCCTCTACACCGAACCGGGACAGTTGCCACTTCCGGGCGTTTTCAGCGTCCCCTACCATTTTCTGATCTGCTATTACATCTGGGCCGTGGCCACGCTGGTCATCCTATGGATCCGCCCCCGCATTCTCAAGCTTTCGTTCCCGCGATTCGTCGCGACGCATCTCATGCTGGGAGTGGTCGTCTCCACACTCCATTCCGTCCTTTACTACTACTCGACCTGGGCGCTGCTTGAACATGGGAAAGCGAAACCTTTCGGGGGGATGTCGCCGGGTGCATTTCTGCTTACGGAGATTCGCTACAACCTGTGGATGTATTTTACCCTTGTCGCATTCATCCACCTGTTCGACTATTACAAGAAAAGCAGGGAAAAGGAAGTGGAGGCCATATCTTTAAAGGCACAGCTTTCGCAGGCCCAACTGCAAGCCCTGAAAACGCAGCTGCAGCCCCATTTCCTGTTTAACGTTCTGAACACGATCACCAGTTACGTGTATGCCCAACCAGAAACCGCCGTGCAGATGATCGCCCGCTTGAGCGACCTGTTGCGGACATCGCTTCACGAGCCCCTGGCCCCGGAAATACCCTTGGAAAAAGAAGTCGCCTTCGTGCAAAACTACCTGGATATCGAGAAGATCC
>Ga0316620_10000517_pt1 | contig 15507 bp, 14 predicted proteins | sample OWC_Aug_M1_C1_D5_FD_207651 | JGI IMG/M metagenome (GOLD analysis project Ga0316620, IMG submission 207651) | Wetland soil microbial communities from Old Woman Creek delta, Ohio, United States - OWC_Aug_M1_C1_D5_B | ecosystem: Environmental > Terrestrial > Soil > Wetlands | place: USA: Ohio... | reverse complement strand
GGGGATGTGATGAGCGTAGCCCCTGCAGAGCTGCCATTACCAATGTCACCCTATTACGGGCCTCTTACCGGGGTTTATGCGGAACGTCATGGGAATGAAGTGATCATCTCGTGGAACCCAATGGAATTGAGAGCAGGTGACGATTCCCTGCAATACCCTTACTTGGTCGAAGCCTGGCTATGCCAGAATGGCCGGCTCACGTTCAACGCAATTGGCTCATGGGAGACGATGGTCACAGTGCAGGACGACCCGGTTTGCGCAGAACGATCGCATGCCAGGGTATATGGCGTGGAAAAACATGGCTACACCCTATGGGTGACGGTGCCATGGCCAGCCCCGTAGAGACTTGGCGCTGAGTATGACAACCCAAAAACCAGAACCCCTTGCAACAAATTCACCGAAGACAACAGAAACCAAAGACTCCAACTTGCAGGTAGAGAACCCAGTGAGCGCAGCGGGCTGGCGTCGCCACACCGTCTTATTTGTGGTCATTGGTTTGGGCCTGATTGCAATTGCCGTGATTAGCCTTTTATTGCTTAATCGAGATTCGCTGCCATTTAAACTGCCCTCGGGCGGAGCAAAATCCGACTACCTGCTGGTTGGAAGTGCGAACCAGGACGGCGAGAACAACCTATACCTCCTCAGGCTTGGGGGGAAACTGGAGCAAGCCACCCTGTTGGCAGAAAAAACCACCCTCACAGCCGGTAGTTTCTCGATTCAAAATCGACAGGAATCACAGCCTCTAACCGGGCTCGTATACCCTTATGGCGGCTTTATCCCAGGGACGAATAAGCTCCTATACTGGTTCAACCAGGCTGGAAAGCTGTACCTCAATCAATTTTCTATAGACCAGACAGTGCCAATCAATTTATTCACTGGAGAAACACCATACATATGGGGGACGTTACTCGCCAACCACACTGATCTCTTCCTGGTTGAGACCCCGAGTGCCAACCAGGTGAGGTGTTATCTCTCCCAAAATGGCGAGCCAGCCCGCCAGTTGCTCGAGGGTGAGACCTGTGTGCTGACCGGCAACCAGACCAACGCATACGCAAATCGTATGGAGGGGGATAAGTTCACATTACGTACGGCTGATTTATCAGATTATGCGGTATACACTCCCCTGGAAGGCCAGGTAAATGTCGGTTTATTTTCAGTCTCGCCAGATGGAACCCGCATCGCATATGAAAAAGTCGGCCCGCCATCTCAAGTCTTACTTGTCAATACAACCAACGGGAAGGAAATTACCTCTACCGGCCCGTTCAATGATGTAGTAGAGCTTAACTTCGCCCAAAATGCGGATATAGCTTATTTCATCGATGAGAATGAAGACGGGGAGCTGGAGCTGCACTTGTTGGATGACCAGGGTGCCAGGTTCATCACCAGCAGCCAGACGCTGGGTGCTTTGCTCAGCCAGGATGGAAAGAGCCTGGTTTATCGAGCTGGAGCGGTGGGTGGTGAGCAAGCTCTATTCGTCCGAAACATCTCGAATGGCAAAGACGTAGAAATATTACGGGGATATAACCTCGGATACACCATTATAGATTCACTGAAGCGCATCCTGATCTCAGATTCCAGCACAGAATTCACTTTTTACTCATCGAACCTGGATGGCGTAGACCTACGCGCCCTGTATAACCAACCAGAGATATCCCTGGACAAGATACAAACCATGGCGGGTGAGCCATACATATTCACATTCCTGAACAATGCAGATGGATTGGTGAGCGTATATACCTATAATCTGAATAATGCCAATGGCTTGATACTTGCGGATGAGATGGAGAACTTTTCCCTGCTGGATATTTCTCCGGATGGGAAAGAGGTTTTATTCACCGGGCGACAAATTGGTGGTGAAACTGCAGCACTGTATTTATCACCCCTAGAAAAAGCTGCAGTACCCCAGGTTTTGGACGATACTGCCCGCTCAATCAGCAATGCAGTTTTCACCTACGATGGTGATCGGGTGGTGTACACCGCAGTTACCGGCGATAGCTCAGATGAGGTTGAAATCCGACTGGTTAATCTAATAAGTGAGAAGCAACTAGAGGTTATTTACAGCGCGGCATTCCTGGTGAGCACACAATGGAAAAACATCGACGCATTCCAAACTCTTTATATGAGTGGTGGTAAAGCATCCACCAGCATATGTCCAGGGGCAGAAATCCTGTCCCTCGGCCAAACGGTCCATTCTTCGTTGAGTGCAGGTAATCCAGATTGTTTCCGCATCAAGGCCAGCGCAGGCGAGGCAGCAACCTTTAGCGCTCAACCGGATGATAGGCAAGAACTATCCCTGGCGCTTTATGACCGTAAGGGTGATTCCATCGAGTCAGAAAAGAGCTGGCAGACTGGAAACAATCCAAACCTGGAGGTGACTTTTCCGGCGGATGGGATTTACTTCCTCCAGGTGAGCAGCCTGGATGGCTCCGGTGGACCTTACTCGCTCTTGTCCAGCGCCGGAGTAGACATTTGCCTCGGGGCGGTAGAAATCAAGCCGGGAGATAAGCTCAATGGCAAGGCTCCCGCGAACGGATCGGCTATATACCGTTTTGAGGGCCAGGCAGACCAATCGTACACTTTTTGGCTGCAAGAAACAGCCATAACCACCGGGATCTCATTCTATAATTCGGAAGGCGATGCGATCGAACGTAGTCCTAACCAGGGCGTTTACAATATTTTTAGCCCTTCTAAAGGAAACTATTGTCTATCCGTTTCCGGCGTCGGGTCAGGCAACGAAACCTTCACCATTGGGATGCTAGAGGGCTGGGTTTATTGTCCTTCCGCACCAGAGCTCAGCCTGGATGCACCAGTCAGCGGAAAGATCTCCCGCGAGACACAAAGCTGCTATTCCTTCAAGGCTGAAGCCGATACGCAATACTCCTTGTCGGTTAACAGCCCTGATGATACCGACACCACGATCGAGCTTTACGATTCACAAGGGAATCTGCTCGCCAGTGATGATGACTCTGGGAGGGGCTACAATCCATTCTTAAGCTTCAACTTCAACCAGAGCGGGACATATTATGCCATGGTGAATGGCATGTTCCCTGACGCCACAGGCAATTTTGAGCTTACCCTGGAAGGGATCAGCGCCTGTTCAAACCCGCAAGCTCTCGAGGTGGGCAAGACCATTCACGCGAATCTCCAGGAAGGCGGAAAAGACTGCTATTCTTTTGAGGCAATCAGCGGCGAAGGGCTGGATTTCTACGTCGAATCAGACATCCTGATGGTGCTGACATTATATGACCAGACAGGTCAGGAGATTGCCAGTGTAGGTCGCACAGGTGATAACTTTACCCCTCACCTGGTAACCACCATCCCTGCAGATGGAACTTATTTCTTCACCATCATTATCCTGGGTAAAACAGGCTCGGGGGAATACAGCCTGCGAATGGAGAGCCTCAGAGCCAGTGAAAGCTGTATCCAAGATGCCCAGCAAGTTGCCATAGGGAATGTGATCGACGGGAGTATCACCCCAGATGCACAAAGCTGTTATTCCCTAGTTGGCAGCCTGGGTGAGCGAGTGCTCTTGTGGGTCGAGGCGGAAATCGATACACAGCTCGTTCTATACTTACCGAACGGCATTGAGCTAACTCGGGATGATGATAGTGGTGGAAATACAAACCCGCGCCTGGTTACCACGCTGCCGGAAGAAGGGATTTACACCATTGCGGTGGAAGGTTATGGACTGATCAGCGGAGCTTTCACCTTACACATCGAGGCAAGCATCCCTGGAACTGATGCCTTTGATAATGCGGTCGAGCTGGCATGGGATACACGCACGAATGGGGCAATCACATCCGGGTCATATATCTACCTGGATGAGTTCCAATATGGGACCCATGGCGTTATGTATACTTTCTTAGGCGTAGAGGGAGATAAGATCCAGGTCGACGTCCTGGCGGGATCGATCAACTCATTACTCGATCCGGTGTTCTACCTGTTCAATGCTGAACATGTTTCCCTGACCACGGACGATGACAGCGGCACGGGGCATGATTCGAGGATCATCTACACGCTTCCCTACACCGGACAGTACTTTATCCTGGTTGAAGACATCCATGATAGATATGGAGATCCCTCCAGTTATTATTTCGAGATATTATTAAGCCATTGAAAACCTTTTGTGAGGAGTGAACTTATGTCCGCGACCTGTCCCAACTGCCAACGTCCAGTACGAGCGGGTGCCAAATATTGTGGCTTCTGCGGAAGCAGCTTGAATTCAGCAGGAGAAGTCAGCGCCTTCACATCTACTGCCCTTCGAGAACAGGTCGATATGGACCTTGATGCAAAAACGGGCAGGTTACCAGGCCCAAAATATGACAAAACCAGCCAGACCGTGGCACTTACGGCAGTTATTTTATTATTCCTGGTGATCATCGTGGCTTTGTTCATACGATATTGGCCTTATATAACCGTGTGGCTGAATAAAATCATCCCGGGATTAAATATCAGCTAAATAACTGAGGGGATAGCTCCATAGAATGATTACTCATTAACAAGCGGTAAAAGTACTCGCCTGGCACTGATGGTTAATAACTGGCAATTACAGGTGAGCAAACAAGCCCATTCAAAACAAGCAGAAGGTTGACCGCGGTAAGCGATCAACCTTCAGTTATAAAATAATCTTCAATTAGATGAGCAAGAAGCAACTCAGCTGCTTTGTTCTTCCTTGTGCGCTTCTACTGGCTCAGGGTTAACTGGCTTAGGTTCCTTCTTAGTCTGCTCCCTGAATAAACCTACCTGGATGATCATCCCCAGCACGAACAGGGCAAAAAAGATAACCGTACCTATCACACCCTGTAAGCCAATTGCCTGTGTAACCAGGGTCGCACCTGCCCAGGAGGAGAGCAGATAGAGTGCCCAATTGAACACGCTTGCTACCAGCAAGAGACCGATTATGCCTCCAATGACGAACGCCATCAGGTTGCCTACCTGGTTGGTAATGCCCAATAGACCGACCAGATGGATTGCTCCGTACCCACCCACGATGAAACCCACCAAGGCAATTGCCAGGTGCTGGAGGAAAGTCGCCAGGATCGCGCCGATCACCCCAGCTCCAACCGCAATGATGTAGATCAACCACGGTGGATTGAGCTGCACGTGTAAATATTGGGTCGTCACGGCATACCCGACAAGGAAGCCAACAATGGCCACGAATAGCCAGTACAACTTTTTGCCAGTGGTTAATAGGACGATGCCCAGAACCAGATTTACAATCTCGAGAATTGCCATAACCTTTCCTCCTTGTTATCGACTCAACTCATACCTTCCGGTCGATGCAAATTGTATGCCAATGGGCCAGGTAGCCTCACGTTCCCTTGAATATTTTACACCTGAATTATCAGTCCAATTGATCCAATAGAAGAATCCACTGGTTTATCAGGTGATTAGCGCGGCGCAAAGCAGCATGCCTCCCATAACGAGGAATCCGACTAAACCTGGTCCGGGCAAGCCCCAAAAAACCACCAGACTGATAAATTCCACCAACCAGGTGAGCGCATAAACCACAACCAGCAAACCCCCTGGTAACCTCTTGGGAGATATCCCGACTGAAATCAAGCCTGAGACAAGCAGCCATCCCAGGAGGCTCATCCAGGGAATTCCAAAATAACCTCCTGGTGGGCTCCATTTCCACACTCCCCACAGGACCATTTGAGGGTCAAGGTAGAGATCCCAGGCAGTGAAAGCGAGCGCACTTGTGATGATAAATAACGGGCGTGCCAGGCAGCCATTCACCTTGCGTGTGATCAGTTTTGCCACTGCCCAGGCTGGTGGCAACATCATCAGCCACATAAATGGGATGAGGAAGGGGACGCCCATCACTTGTGGTTGTAGCAGTGATGTAAATTGATAACTGCCAAAGGGAAGCCCGCTACGAATAACGATCGCAGCAGCTATCCAAACCAGTAAAACCACCCCCACTGCCATCCTGAGCAAGCTCCACCATCCCCAGGCACGATATAACACTTGCAGGATGAACAACACCTGGAACAGGACGACCAGGGCTAATCCCTGCAGGAAAACCTGCTCACCAAAAACTCTTCGTAAGAGGGGAAGTGCTGCCATCACGACCAGCCAGCTAATTAGCAGGAAACCCAGGTAGCGGTCGAGACCAGCAATGCTCTTACGTAGCAGTGAAATGAAACCAGTCACATCGACTAATCACCCCAACCACGATGAATATTTATTCCAGGTCGCAGTGGAAATTATAATCCTCCCCGGAAGATGGAATCCATCCATTACCTGGTTACCAATCAGTTATTTTTTCATCGTCATCATGTCTCTCAGAGAATTACACTGAGGGCCTAGTATCCCAACCAACTTAATGCGATGATAGGAACCATATTGCATTGAGGTGACTTGCGATTGATGACTCACCAAATCTGAGAATGATAAAATTACGTTGATCACTCGCGCATGCATGGATAATAATCCAGGGTTTGACGATACTTGATAAAGATAATAGTTTATTTGGAAATTTAGACAAGGAGGGCTGGGATAAGACAATGACCAAAATTAAATTACAAAGCCAGGATATGATCGCTGAAACCCTGCTTACGGCATTATATCAACGTGCCATTGAAGCTTCCAGGCCAGATGCGTTATTATGCGATGAAACAGCGCGCAGGCTGATCGCTCAGATCGATTATGACTTCAATCGTTTCACGCTCAATAAGATGGACCAAGTCAACACTATCCTGCGGGTGCGCCAGTTTGATCGTTTTGTCCAAGATTTCCTTTCCCGTCATCCCTCAGCTGTGTTAATTAACCTTGGCTGTGGCCTGGACACGCGCTTCGAGCGCGTCGATAACGGATTGGTTGAATGGTATAACCTTGACCTGCCAGAAGTGATTGAATTCCGTTGTAAGCTGATGGCTGAAACGCCGCGCTGTCCCTCGTTGGGCTACTCAATCTTCGACCAGGCCTGGGTGAAACGCGTAGGATATCACCCTACGAAATCATACCTGTTCATCGCAGAGGGAGTTTTCCCTTACTTCACTGAAGAACAGGTAAAAAGCTTATTCATGCTGTTTATGCGTGAATTTCCGGGTTGTGAGCTGGTCTGTGATGGAATGTCTCCACTCATGGTGCGAATCCATAACCTGGAGCTGAGCAGTTCAAAAGTTGCCGCCCGTCTCGGTTGGGCGTTGAAGGATGGCCGCCAACCCGAAACCTGGGCTGGAGGCATCCACCTGTTAGCCGATTGGTATTATTTCGACCGCCCTGAACCGCGTCTTGGTATATTCCAGCTGATGCGCTACATCCCACCATTGGCCAAAGGAGTGGGGATATACCATTATCAGCTTGGAAATCCTGCAACCTAAATTCTGTCGATTACCAACTATAAACCCCACAGGCTAACCCTCTGGCTGCGTAAAATCACCAACTTCCACTTCACCCAAAGCGCGTATAAAATCATCCCGCTGCATGATCACGGTGGTGTAGCGCACGCCCGAGCCGACGGAGATCTCAGCCTCTGCCAGGATGCCTCGATCCACCAGGATTCGGACGGGCTGGAGGGTACCAAATGGAGAGACTGCGCCAATCGGATAGCCGGTGACCTGCAACACTTCGGATTCAGTCGCCATGCTGATGCGCGAGGTGCCCAGGTGTTTGCGCAGCACCTGCCAAGAAACCTGATTTAAGCCGGCTACGAGCACCATGACGAACCCTCCACGCGAGAGGCGAAAGAGGATGCTGCGGATGATCTGCTCGGGGCGCTGGCCACGCTCCCTGGCCGCCTGCTCGAGGGAATGCATCACCCCGGAATGCTGGAAGAAGCGATACGGGATACCCCGTTCGTCCAGGAAACGCGTCACCGGTGTGGAGGTAATCTCTCCAGCAGTCATAGGATATTAAGTTAGTTATTATAACGTGCTGCTCAAGGCTTGCCCAAGGCCTCACGCGCCCGCCTCACACCTGCTTTTAGGGCGGACTGGACGGAGCGAGTGGAGAAATCCAGTGTATCCCCGAGCTCAACGTCAGGCTCGATCACCACGCAGGGGTAATACTTGAGCAACCGGCCTGTGCGCGGGTGGTGCAACAGGATGCCTTGCTTTTCAGCTTCCTGTACCAGGGCATTGATATGCAGGAATTCCTTCACATCGTTGACAAAGATCTCGTTTTGCATGATATCGAGGGCACGCATTCCGATGGAGAGCACATTATCGGGTGCTTTTTCCAATACGCGGGGATGTTCGGGGCTGCAATTGATGATGACGATCTCATCCGGCTCGAGGTCTAAAACGTCTCCTATTGGGGTGATATTCCGCACCCCACCATCCACCATGGCCATATGCTCGGGCGAAATATCAACCGGCGGCCAGACGACCGGGATGGAAGCTGAAGCCAGGATGGCCTCAGGCAGCTCGAGGAATTCCTTGGTGAATTGGATGTATTCACCCGTAACCAGCGAGACCACTCCCACGTGCAGGTCATCGATAATCTTGCCTGCCTCGAGCTCGCGCTTCATCATCTTCTGAAGGGGGGCATTGCTATAAAAAGATAGCGCCCCAAATAGCAGGTTAATCAACGATGGCAGGTTGAAGCCGCCTGTATATACCTGCGAATTCGAGATCGTATTCCAGATTTCCATTAAACGTTGGTAGCGATGCATGGCCAGCATGGCACCGTTCATTGCCCCCACCGAAACCCCGGCAATGATATCCCAGTGGTAACCTTTCACCTGGCGGGCATACATCTCGGATCCCACCTGGAAAGCCCCGCGCGCTCCCCCACCCGAGAGAATGAGAGCGATTTTCCTGTGATTCTCTTCCACGATGGTTTCCTGTACGGAAATCACTGGTTCAACGGTCTCTTCACCCGGCGAGAGGATTACTTCAGGAGATTGAGCCTCGGAGGAAGTAGTGATCATATTGACGGAATCATCCCACTGGGGGATGCTCTCACCAGGAAGCTGATTAATCCAAGGATTCTCAGCGATAACAGGTTCACCTGCAGACTGGAAAGCGTCTTCTACAGGTAGTGGCTCTTCAGGTGATGATCCTACATAGTCGATCACCTCGGTCTCCTGGGGGATTTCCTCACCAGGAGAAGGTTCTACCATGAAGGTGCTAATATCGTCATTTACCCCGGATGATTGTGGGATCTCCTCACCAGGGAAGGGTTCAACAGGGAAAGCGCTGGCAAAGTCATTCGTGCTTGAGGCTTGAACGTTGCTCTCACCTGGAAGTGGTTCTTCTGCTGGAATACCGGTATATTCAATTACCTCAGCAGATTGTGGGGTGCTATCGTCTGGGAATGTTTCATCCAGGGGAGTATTTGCGAAACCTGTACCCCCATCGAATTGAGGAGCACTTCCCTCAGGGTATGGTTGGTCAAGATCAGGACCAGTAGTGCCGGGCTCCCCACAAGGTTGGGAGGCGTCCTCCCCAACCACCGGCTCTTCAAGAGCGGTAGCGTTATCCGCGGGTTCCGCGTTGGATAGGGCAGTGTTCTCCTCGGGCAATAGCTCTTCGAGGAAAGAGTTTACCAGCTCAAGCACCTCACTGGCTTGAGAAATGTTTGCAGCCTCAGGCACGTCATCGGCTGGACTGTCGCTATCCATTGATTGATCTTCCTGACCGGTCTCGTCTATGCCATTATCTTCCGCTTCCATTTTGAGCTCCTATAAACACCCAATATCTGTTGCAACTCTCGTACCCGAAGGCGAGCGGCGGTTCAGCGGCTATTCGCGAGGCTAAGAGTGAGACCTTTCATGCAAGTTCAATGCTCCCAGCTTGTGCCCAAGCGCAGCCGCTCGCTATGGCGGCGATATTAAGTGAAATCTGGAAAAATAATAAAATCTCACTAGAAATTAATTTATATTGTCGCTGTCGTTCACCCAATTAGTGATATATATAAGGGGTAAAAATCGGGGTTGATTCATATTTCGGGCCTGATTAATTACTGGATCGAGGGAATAACTAATTAATCGGCAAATGGAGAAAAATGCTATGAACATAAACTTTAGCATGTGGAGAACTGCGATCTGGAGCCTCGTCAAGATGGATAAGAAAGACGAGTGGGATAAGCTTGATATCGTATCAAAATGGCTCATCGCCACACGCTCGGGTGTCACCCTGGTGACCGTGTATACCTGTGTTATCGCCGGGCTGCTTGCTTTGCGGGATGGATATTTCTCATTCGTCCCCTGGCTCATCATGACCCTGGGCCTGTTCATCGCACACGGCACCAACAACCTGCTGAATGACTACACGGACTACAGCCGCGGGATCGACAAAGATAATTACTTCCGCACCCAATATGGGGTGCATCCCCTGGTGCAGAGCTTTTGGACAAAGCCGCAGCAGCTGCGCTGGTTCATGATCAGCGGGGTAATCGCCTTCCTCGCCGGGATCTACGCCTTGTTTTACACTCACTTCAGCCCTGTCGTGATCGGTTTCTTTGCCTTCGGTGCACTGGTTTTATTGCTCTACACATACCCGCTCAAATACTTCGGTATCGGAGAGCTGGCCATCTTCCTGATCTGGGGACCGATCATGGTAGCGGCAGTGTACGTGGTGCTGGCGATCCCGAAAGGTAACCTGAATAATATCTGGAATGTCGTCCTGGCAGGTGTCCCGTTCGGGTTAAGCGTGGCGAGCATCAACGTGGGCAAACACATCGACAAGATGAAGGAAGACGCGAAGAAAGGTGTGGGCACCCTGCCCGTGCGTATCGGTGAAACTGCCGCGCGTTACCTGAATATCGCCGTCCTGGTCCTGATCTACCTGGTGGTGGTTTACCTGGTGTTTGTCCCACGTTATTTCACGCCTCTGATGCTGGTCATATTCATCGCCATTCCGCGTGCAATCACTGCCTTCAAAATCTTATCCAAGCCACGTCCTGAGACCGCACCACCAGGATATCCGATCTGGCCGACCTACTTCTCAGCCTTTAACTTCAACCACAACCGGCTTTTCGGAGGGCTATTCATCCTTGCGCTGATCGGTGATACATTACTGCGCTTGTTCCTGCCGGCTTTCTGGATGATGAGGTGAGGAGAATCGATAAACTCTAGCTAAAAGATAACCAACCGCGGATAAAAATTCACGGGTATGCGTATAGATACTGGCGATACGTATTGATCCGCGTACTCGTGCCATATTTATGGTTTACTCATCCCCAGCACGCGGCGGTTAGGGAGTATTGACGATTGTCTGTGCCAGAGGATAAACCAGGCTGGCAACCAGTGCGAGTATAATAATTCCTATCCTATTGTTATCTCTGAATCCAGATATCTTATATCTTTCAACCAGTAGGATAAAAATCAATACTATTCACTTCTGATTCGTGCCCACACGAAACTTTAGCATGGCAAGCAAGGAGGTTTCTTGGCGATGACGTACGATATCCACCCATTCCCAAGCTGGCGGAATCCAATCATCGACAGCGGTTATGTCTCATCGAAACGCCACATCATCCATGGTTTTTTAGAGCTGGATGTCACTGAACCCAGGCGAATCCTCAAATCTACTGCGGGGAGCGATGGCCAACCGCTTTCATTCACCGCGTATATCGTAGCGAGCCTCGCCCGAGCCATTCAACAACACCCCCAGGTGCAGGCTTTCAGGGATATCCGCGGCAGGCTGATGGTATTTCACGAGGTCGACGTATCGACGCTGGTGGAGCCATCCCCAGGTGTGACCGCAGTGCCCCACCTTATCCGCGATGCCCAGGCAAGGACGGTGAGGGATATCAGCGAAGAAATCCGTGGAGTCCAGACCAGCCCGCACCCATGGGGCAAGATGGAGCGTTTCATGGCAATTGGCACGCGTATGCCTCGTTTTATGCGCTTGTTGTATATGCGCATCATGAAGCTCAACCCTGAAGTATTCATCAAGACCGCAGGCACAACCCTGGTCTCTTCGGTTGGCATGTTCGGCAAGCGAGGAGGCTGGGGAATCGGTTTTCTCGCCTACCATACCGTGGGCTTATTGGTTGGGGGTATTGCCGAGAAACCCATGGAATATGAGGGCACAGTTGCCCTGCGCGAGTGCCTGCATGCCACCCTGAGCTTCGACCATGATATCGTGGATGGAGCGCCAGCGGCCAGGTTCGCCCGAACTTTCTCCGACATCGTAGAGAGTGCAAGTGTGTTAGAGGAGGAGGGCATGGGACAAGTCACGTCTGGGTAGATCCCCATCTTTGCCTCTTGATCGCTTGGGAGACCCAGGTTCACCAATTCCTGTAGGAAGAATATGTGAGATTCACCAGGTAATCTAAACCAGGAGGATGCAACATGGCCGCGCTGTTGAAACCGGAACAGATCGATAAAGCAAAAAGATACGTTTTCAGCCAGGGGCGCTTGCTGGACCGCCAGCTTTTTGCCTATTTCTTCGCGAATGGCACGGAACGAGCCTGCCTGAAAGCCCTGCTTGCCTACCAAAACGACGACGGGGGCTTTGGCAATGGGTTAGAGCCCGATTTATCATGCCCAGATAGCAGCATGATCGGCGCAGAGACTGCCCTGTATACCCTCGAGCTGTTGGATAGCCGGGATGAGGGAATCATCGGTGATATCACCAATTGGATAAAAACCAACCAAAGAGATGATGGAACGATCTCTCACCCTCCTAAAAGCTTGTTCGATTACCCTCACCAACCCTGGTGGGAGGCACCCGATAAGGAAAGAATCCTGGCCTTGGCCGGCATGCTGAATAAACTCGGCTATCAAAACCAGGCTTTTTACGAGAAAGTGATGTCATTTTACCAGAAGACCAGCTGGCCAGAAGGGGACATCTATTACTCCTACCCATTTTTCACCTATTTGAAATATTGCGGGAAAGGGACTGAAGACCGTGCACAGCTAGCCAGGCTGATCGAACGCCTGCCAACCTTCCTAGACGAACACAAGGGCTTTTTCCCACTATTCAACCGCCTGTGGTACCAGGCGGCTGATTTCGTTGAGGATGAATTGCGTGCCCAGGTGGCAATGAACCTGGCTAATTCCATGCAGGATGATGGAGGATTTGAAAACCCCTATCCTGACCTGCCATGGTGGCGACCTATACACACAGTAGACGGATTGATATTACTGCGTAAGAGGAATTTTATATAGCACCGATCGAGAACCCAAGGTGGTGGGGCAATACCAGCCAGGTATAGTGTTACTCTTCAATACAACAACTATAGGAGCACGATCTATCGTGCCCCTATAGTAACCCTACGATATAACGCGTTACGATTTCAGCCAGTACTATTTGATGTAGACAATAATTCTCACAATCGCCTGAGAATGCTTCACGGATTTAAACTAATGATGTAGGCGATCACATCGGCGATCTGCTGCTGAGATAACCCAGCTTCCGCACCCCAGGCAGGCATTTGCAAGGCAGCATTGGGTCCTTCAGGGGTCGAGCCGTTCTGCAAGAAGAGGTCCACATTGTAGGCAAAGGTCTGGTAATCAGAGCTGACCAGGGTTGGATCGATGGGGTTCAATGGCGGGACCGTGCCATCATCACTGCCCGGGTTCGGCACATTATCCGTCCCCGCCTCCCCATGACACACCCGGCAATGGTCTTCAAACACTTTTTGTCCTGCCGTTGCATCCCCCTTGAGGTTGATGGCATTCCCAGGTCCGCCGGGATTGCCTGGGCGGGCGACTTCCTCCTGCGGAGGTGCTTCCGTCGGTTCAGCAGGTGCCACAGTCGCCAGTGTCCCGGCCAAAATGATGGGCCCATTCGTGCCAACTGCTCCTAGCGGGCGACCAAACGGCATCAGCTGGTAGACAAATAAGGATTGGTATAAAACTGACTGCTCCCATTTGCCACCGCCCAGGATATCTTCTCCTTGGGTTGAGGTCGATTGGCGTTTTTCACCGGCAACAATCCCCGCATAACTGCTCAAATCCAAGCCAGCTGCAGCCTTGGTGATCTCGGAGTTATGACACGCATCACAGGCCAGAGATCCTTGATACCACAGACTGGCTTGAGTGAAGAGTGGAACAACATCAGCGAAGGTGGCGTTACAAATATTTCCATTGACATCTATGAAACCAAATACGCCTGTCTCAGAATAGCCGGATGATACCCAGGTACCGAGCAGGTCACGGGCAGATACCAGACATTCAGCCCTGGCATTGACCTGCACCAGCTTACCCTGACTCGGTAACGAAGCGGGGACAAGTGAAGGTATGGGAGTGTGAATGATGGCGGGTAGACTGGCCCGGGAACAATCGGTGGAAAGGCCACAATTTCCAACATACAGACCAGCAATAAACAATAACAGGAAAATAGGCAGTCCGAAGAGGGCGTAGAGCATGCAAGATTTAAAATCTCGTTTCACGGTCCATCTCCACCGTCTATGGTGACGTACTTGCCGTGGGAAGCGTGCGGATAAAATTAACCAGATCCCAACGCTCGCGCGGATTGAAATTCTCGTTCAGCGGCGGCATTCGACCAGCCACACCACTGGAAATCACCAGGAAGATTGCCTCATCACTGATCTTTTGCACGTCAAAAGAGGTGAGGTCGGCAGGCTTGAATTTAAAGAAGTTCCCAACCACACCGTCGCCCTTCCCTTCCTTACCGTGGCAGGGGACGCAGTTGATATGGTATAGCTCTGCACCGCGCCCGATGGACACGTCATCGGCAGTCACCGGATTAACCACCACCCCCATCCCCAGGGTATATACCGCCCCATCCACCGGGATCGAATCGGCTGGGACAGGCAGGGGATGTTCCATCGGTTTAAAAGAGGATTGGATTTCCATGAAAGATATCCAATCGATCTTGATGATGTCATAGGTGAAGAGGCTCACCAGCCCAATAGCGGCTGCAGCCACGATCACCAGGTAGACGAGGCGCTTGATCATAGCGAACGCTTCTCCGCCGGTGTGACTGATTCTGCCCCGAGGTGGTCGAGCGCATCCTTCACTTCAGCTTCCTTATTCTCTGGAACGCTGAACAGGATGGCGATCTTGCCATCGCTGATCTCATCGATATACTCCTTCGGCCGATAGGAAGGAAACGCGCTATCCAGAAATACCCCGATGAATGTACTTGCCAGCAAGCCTAGCATACCCATCTCGAAGAACAGTACAACCGAGGGGGCACCGTTAAACAGTCCTTGACTGCCAATTTTCAGCGGGTACAGGTACGTGATCCCCGCTGCCAGGAAGAAGCCGAATAAGAGACCCGCCACTGCTCCTCCAAGGCCAATCCTGGGCACATTGCTCCAAATCTTCGGTCTTCCCAGGATATGATCGGTGAGAGGGATGCCTGAGATGACGTTCATATCTTCATCGCTCACCCCGTGCTCGCGCAGCTGATCCAAAGCGTTCACAGCTGGATCGATATCAGCGAACAATGCCAGGAAGGTCTTCTTCTCGCTCATGCGCAACCCATTCCTATTCGATATCACTAACCGTCTTCACGGTTGCCTTGCCAACCTTGCGCAAGCCATGCGCCACCTGACCCTCCTGCACTTCCCAGACAGGCACCAGGGGGATCAAGCGGGAGGCAATCATATAAATAAGGATGAATAAAGCCAGTGTGCCCA
>Ga0316620_10000516_pt1 | contig 15531 bp, 7 predicted proteins | sample OWC_Aug_M1_C1_D5_FD_207651 | JGI IMG/M metagenome (GOLD analysis project Ga0316620, IMG submission 207651) | Wetland soil microbial communities from Old Woman Creek delta, Ohio, United States - OWC_Aug_M1_C1_D5_B | ecosystem: Environmental > Terrestrial > Soil > Wetlands | place: USA: Ohio... | reverse complement strand
AGTCCCTCAAAGGTGACAGCGAGCCTCTGTTTGGAGAAGTCGATCCAGCGGCCGGTCGGCTTGCTGATCCGATCGTCCTCGATGATCGAGACGATACGGTGCACCTCTGGAAACTCTTCTCCCGCCCCCCGCAGCAGCTCCCCCACGTCGAGAGTCACAAGGGCTCCCTCCTTGAGGTCCACGGCGTCGACGTAGCGAGGCGAGTACCGGACGATCTCGTCCGGCGTCGTGTTCACGCGCAAGCCCGGCTGACCCGGCGTCACTAAGATGGGGTAGTCATCACGCACCCGGTCCACGGCACGCGTTCCCAGGCCCGGGACCAAACGGATCAAGCCATCCTCCCGCTTGATCCTCGGGGACCAGCGGAACTCGTTGTTGGAGACGGCCACGCCTGCCCATGCTGGCAGGTATGCACTCCCGACGGTCCGACCGACGACCTCCTGAATCAGGATCCCCATTTCCTCGCGGAAATCGAGCAGCCCCCGCTCGGCCCGGTACTGGATGGGATCAGGGCTGAAGATCGAGGCGTACACCTCGGAAATGGCATCGAGGATGGCTGTCACGCGTTCGGCCTTGCTTCCACGGTTCGCGACAAAGAGACTCTTGTACTTGCCAGAGAATGCCGCACCGAGCTGATCTTCGAGCAGGGACGAGCTCCGCACGATGAGCGGACCGTCGTGCAGATCATCCAAGGCGACAGACAGGCTACGCACGACCTCGGGAGGAAACGCGGAGTTCTTGAACACCCGTACCAAGTGCGGGTACTGTAGGCGTACCTGGTCGACGCTCTTGTACTTCTGTTCAAAGACCTCCTCCAAGTTGTTGTAGCGCACGAACGCCATCGATGTGTCCGACGCCAAGTACCAGGTTTTGGGCGTCTGTACTTCGCTGACCCGGTCGTCCTCCTCGCCAGCCCTCCGCAGAACAAGGTCCGCCAGGAAGAGGCCTGCTGCCTTGCCGCCGACGCGACCGGCACTGCCGGGGAGACATATCAGTCGTTCCAGCAGACACAGCATGTCCTCCAACCGGATCACGAGCTTCCCGACTTCGATGAAGCTTGGGTCGCCGCTTAGGAAGCGGCGGATGAGGGTCACTTGCAGGTTCGCCAGAAGAGGCAGCGAAAGGAACGATCCCTCCGGCGTGAGGTGCTGGTACCGCTTGATCGCGTCTGCAATCTCTGCCGGCGAAGACCTCTCATCCATCACTGCCTTCACTAGAAAGCTCGAGCGATCCTCGTGGATCCACCGCTGGACGCAGGAGAAGATCTCCTCGTCGGACAGGTAGGAGCCCGCAAGGGCAAAGGCCCGCTCGGCCAGTCTTAGGGAGGAGTCCACGGGAAATCGCTCGCTCGGCTGGTTGGTCTCTCCCATCAAATCACTTTCGCCTCGGTCTCCTCCAGCCCCCAGCCCGTGCAGGAGCGACGGCGCCTCGGCAACCCCGCTCCACGAGAGGTGGTTGGCCATCTTGCGCGACAGGCGCACGTACAACTCCTTGTCCGTCCGCCTCAGTAGGTTTACCGCTACCCTCCATTCGTGCGTCCCGCTCTGCGCTAAGGCATCCTGGGCCGAGCGCCAATCCTGCACGAGGGTCCTGAGCTGCTGGTGGAGAACGAAGTGCCCCAGTCGGTCCGCGATGGTCCTGATGAGTTTCGATTCCTCCTTCAGAAATGGACCATCGTCGGCCTGCGGCATCTCACTCGTGTAGTAAACGTTCACGCGCCCAATGACGCGGTCCTGGACGATGAGATCGGCGGACTGGACCCAAGGGGAGGCGGAGAACCCCTGTGGCGCGAAGACACTCCCTTCATACTCGACGGTCGCGCGGCACACCTCGGGATACTGCCACCCTGGCGGGATGGCGCGGATCACGCCTTCAAAGACCTCATCAAGCGGCGTGTCCGGACGATTCAGGAGCTCCTCCACCTGGTACATGCAGTTGAGCTCCTTGGCTCGTTCTTTCAGAGCCCAAAGGAGGCGTTCCGTGCCCTTCCCGCTCTCATCCATGGATCACGACCCCTCTCCCAGTCCTTCCATCGACACGGGCACGTAGCGGTGCGGCGAGTCTCACGTGCCTCAGGCTCCCTGTCTCCGCGAGCGCCGGCTGGCCATTCAGCCAGCCCCAATCAACCAGGTCGGCTCCGCTCTCGCAGACAGAGAGGTACAGAACACGGAGGTTGGTGAGGTTGTGGAAGAAGTGCGAGCCCTGCGAGAGCTCAGTCCGCAGCTGCGGGAGCTGAGCCTCGACGATCGCACGGGCGCCCGAGACTTGAGAGAAGAGGACGGGCACACCGCCCCATGGGTCCGACGTACCCCAGCGACCGAAACCGATCAGGAGGTAAGGCCTACCCTCGTCCACGAGTCGCTCGTTGATCTGTGAGACCTCGAGCGCAACTTGAGGCGTAGCGCGCGGGTCGAAACCCTCGGGCCGTACGTAGACGACATCGAAAATGTCCTGCGCTTCTCCGTTGCCGAGGGCGGACTCCGAAGCCACGAGGACGTTCTCTCCTGCGAGATCCTCCTCACCCACGTCGCAGCGCCCCTCGGCCACCGCCAGACGGCGCACTTGTAGGAAGCCGCAGCGTGCGGGAGCTTCTGCCGCGCGGCCAATGGTGACGGCAAACTCGATCTCTACGGGGTCGCCCAGCGCCGCCTCACAGGCTCCCAGGAGCCCACGCACCATCGCATTGAGAGGAATCTGGTTGTATCTCAGCAGAGGGGAGAAATCCAGCAGCCGCGGGCCCTTGGCCGTCACGCCAGCGACCAGCCGGTTCGCATGCGGGTCAAAGGTCGACGCCACGAACCGCAGCGTATCGTCCGTTTCCGCATCGGCGAGGGATGCCCGCACCATGTGCTCAGTCTCGCGGACCGGGTCGTACCGTGCCGGTCCCATGTTCACCGCCCAGAACTGCGTTTGCGTGATCTTCAACAATTCCCCGAGGTCGTTGAAGGGAGGCGGCGACTTCGGGTGAGCCGGGGAATACGTCCAACCCCCTTCACCGTCCACGATGGTTCGACCGAGTCCGAGCGCAAGCTGCACGACGCCTTCGTCTGGCCGAGCGCCGCCCGACGGATAGTAGTTGATGGACCTGGCGACCCCAGACACGTTGGGGTAGTACCGCTGCTCGTGCCGGAGGCCTACGACCTCCTGAACCACCACGGCCATCCTCTCCTCACCCTCCTTCACTCCAGCCACCATCCGGTACGTACGGGCCTTCTGAAAGAACGTCGAGGCCCACACCAGCTTGATCGCTTCGACGAGCTTGCGAAAACGAGTATCAGCATCAAGCCGGTTGTTCGGAATCATCTTGGTCATGTAGACGCCAGCGAAGGGTCGCGCCATTGAGTCCTCAAGCAGGCTTGACGACCGTACCGCGAGGGGAGTGCGCACCTGCGCGGCGAGGGCACGAAGGTCTCCTACGAATGGCGTGGGGAACTCTCCCTTGAGAAACGCTCGAGCGATTTCCTCATCCGAAACGTGCGCGCCGACTGCTCCCTCCAGGTTGTTATCCTGCATGAAGCACTCGAAGACATCGGTAGTGATCGCGGCGAGAAAAGGGATCGCGACGTCGATCCCTGGGAAATCACGGCAATCGAGACCCTCCTCTATCGACCTCCGCATGAACACGAGCCCCTGTGCCTTGCCGCCGAGTTCACCGTCACCAATGCGCGTGAGCGGCTGTTCGGGGCTGAAGAAGTCACGCTCGAACCGAGGGAGATCCCAGCTCTTCAAGGTTTCTCGATCCTCTCTCGCCAACCGTGGTGGCGCGGTTGGGACAGGATGCTCACACCCACCCCCTCGCGTGACACGCCTCGGCAACGCGGGACACGGCGATCACGTGAGCGGCATCGCGCAGCGACCAAGAGCGCTTCTTGGCCAACTCGCTCACCGCCGCAAAGGTACCCGTCAGCTGCACGTCGAGCTTTCCCAACACCTCATCCCTTTCCCAGAAGTAGTTCATGCTCGACTGCACTTGCTCGAAGTAGCTGCACGTCACACCGCCCGCGTTGGCGAGGAAACTCGGGATCACCGCGACCCCACGCTTCCCAAGGACCTCATCGGCAGCCGGCGCAACTGCTCCATCGGCACCTTCCGCGACGATTCGCACTCGGGGCCCGATGTTCGCCACGTTCTCCGCCGTGACCTGGTTATCGAGCGCGGCGGGAATCAGGACATCCACGTCTTGGGCCAGCCACGCCTCGCCGGGCAGGACCTCATAGCCGAGTTTCTCGGCACCACGGGGGTCCACATTCCCGAAACGATCCGCAACTCCGGCAAGCTCCTCCAGGATTACACCGTCCTTCTTGCGGAAGCAGAGGGAGTGACCCTCACTGGGGCTCCAGCTCGCCACACAGGTGACCGTTCCCCCGATTTCCTGGAAGAGACTGACCGCCGGCTGTCCAACCGTACCGAACCCCTGAACCGCGGCCCGAGCGTCTTCCGCGCGCATTCCGGCCGCCTTCAGAGCCTCCCTCACGGCGATCACGATCCCATAGCCTGCGGCCTCCCGCCGCCCAAGGGACCCACCCATTCCCACCGGCTTGCCGGTCGCAAAACCAGGCCTCCGCCCGCGGGAGATCACTTCGTACTCGTCGAGCATCCAGAGCATGTGCTGCGGGTTCGTACCGAGGTCCGGTTCGGGGATGTCCACGTCAGGACCGAGGTCTCTCGCGTTGGCGCGGACCCAGCCCCTGCACAGTCGCTCCTGCTCTCCCGCCGAGAGTCCGTGGGGGTCACAGGCGACGCCGCCAGCCGCGCCACCGAGTGGGACACCCAGAAGCGCGCACCGCCAGGTCATCCACATCGCTTGGGCGCAGATCAGGTCCAGCGTGCCCGACGGGTGGAAGCGGACACCTCCATTTGCGGGGCCCCTCGCGTCGTTGTGAATGACGCGAAAGGCCCCGAAGATCCTGACCTTGCCGTCGTCCATCCGCACGGGTACTCGGAAGATGACCTGCCGCATTGGCTCAGTCAGGAGGTCCCGATCTGTCTGTTCCAGCCCGATGAGATCTGCGGCACGTTCAAACTGGCCCCGAGCTACCGAAAACAGGTTGAAAGGTCTTCTTGTCATTGGCTCGCACTCGCTTCCGGCGGGCGTTCGTGAGACCCACCACCCGCCCGCAAGGTACTCATCCACAGCCTCGCATCATCCCCGCTCCACCCTCTTTTGGCCCACGAGGACCATCCCGCGACGACTTGAGCCATTGACGACCACGCGGACGGGCCTCTCAAGCCGGACATGCCGAACCGCGCCGGCAAGCGTCGCGCAACCGGCCGTCAGCTCCCGAAGTCTCGGCCAGTGGACGCAGCCGTTTTGTTGGCTTCGGTGGACAGGCAGGAACGGAATCCCGAAGGAGGTCAGGTTGTGGAAGAAGTGGGAACCCTGCGACGGTTCGATCTCGAAATCCGTGAAGTCCGTTTCCACGATCGCGCCGGCGGCGCTGATCTGCGACCATCCAACCGGGATGCCGAGCCAAGGGTCACGCGAACCCCATCGACCGGGCCCGATCAGCACGTAGGACCGACCTTCGTGTCGAAGGTCCGAGTTCAGTCGCTCGACCACCGCGGCGATCTCGGCAGTCCGAGCCCGGTCTGCACCAGGATCGACGACAACGATATCGAACAGGCCATCGAGTCGCCCATGCCCGAGGGCAGACTCGGAAACGACAAGAACCTCACTGGATTCCTCAGCGTCGGCAACAGTCTCTTCCGGGACTCCCTCGACAACCATCGGCCTGACCTGGAGCACATGGAGCACCGGAGGCGAGGCGGCATCATCCACGTCAAGAGCGAACTCGATCTCCACTGGCAAACCCATGGCCTCGTGGACCGATCGCAGCAATTGTCCGAGGACCGCCGGAAGGGGGTAAACCCGCTGCTTCAGGAGCCGCGAGAACGTTATCAGCGGCACCCCTTCCTTGGAGACACCCTCCACGATGACGTCGCTGCCGCGAATGTAGGTTGACGCAACAAGCGCTGCCGACGGTTCGACCATCAACGCCTGCACATCGACCTGCAGCAGGGGCGCATCGAAGTCCAGGGTCGGAATGACGTCCATCCTCCTCATGTCGAGGGCCCACAACTTCCTCTGGGCGTTCTTCAGGACATCCTTCGGGGTGGACAACTGGGGAAGGACCTGCGGACATCGAGGACAGAACCGCAACGCCTCGAATCCTTCGACTACAGTCTTCCCAAGACCCACTGCGATCAGCACCACCCCGTCCTCGGGCTTCATGTCTCCAACAGGGTAGAAGTTGTACGACGATGCCACACCTGACACGAGAGGGTAGAAATGGTCACGCCGCTGGCTTCCGACCAGCCTCTGCAGGAGTACCGCCATCCGCTCTTCTTCGATCCGATGTGGAGTCGTCTCGAGGTACGCTCGGGCAGCACTCATGTAAGTCGATGCGAAGACGGCTTTGATCGCTTCCAGGAGCTGAGCGAGGCGCACGTCGAGGCTCGGATGGTTGTTGGGAAGCATGATCGTGGCGTACACCCCTGAGAAGGGTCGATACGCCGAATCCTCAAGAGCACCCGACGACCTCACGGCGAGCGGGCCGCGGGCCACCTGAAGGTAGCCGGCGAGCTTCGCCCGTATCGACCGTTCGAACCGGCCCTCCCTGAAGCGGTCCAGGATCGCCTCGTCGGTCATGCCCACTGACTCGACGGCGATGTTGCGAAGCCCGTTCGCCTCGAGGAAACCATCGAACACGTCCGTCGTCAGGACCACCGTCTGTGGGACAGCTACTCGCGCGTCTTCCAGGCCGAGCGGTTCCTCGCCAAGCAGGCGACGGACGAACGCCAGGCCTCTGCCCTTCCCTCCAAGGGATCCGGATCCTATCTTGGCAAAAGGTACGAACTCGTCGAAACCCTCTGCGTCGAAATCCACGACCGTGAAGCGCTGGACGTCGTGCAGGTAGCTGACGATCGCAGAAGCGAGAAAAGTGCGCAGGTCCTCCAGTGAGGGGAACTCCGACACCCTCCGAGGACGTACTATCGCGGCGAGCTCAAACTCCGTCCGAGCCGCCAACCAGCGCGAGAAGTGATTCCGCTTGGCGTGGTACTCGATCGAGGTTTCCGGGACACGCTCAAGCTCCACCAGCAGCTGCCGCAGGTCGGCCGCCCGGCCTATCTCTTTCCCGTCCTCCGCTCGAAATACGAAGTCGCCGAACCCGCAGTGTTCCAGAAGGAAGTCACGGATGTCGCTGGAAAGTGCCGGGGAGCCCTTGTCGCTGAACTGGACACCTGCGGCCTGAGCGAGAGCGCGATTGGTGGGCTCTGATGAATGCAAGAACACTCCAAGATCCGGGTCGAGCTCCTTCACCCGACGTGCCAGCTCTAGTCCCGCTTCCGGATCGACCCTCCTCTCCCGAGGAAACGCCACGTCAGCGATGATCCCCAACGTGTTGTCGCCGAAGCGCTCCCATAGCTGCCATGCTTCCTCGAAGGTCCTCGCGAGAAGGATCTTCGGCCGCGCTTGAAGACGGAGCAACCGATGCGATAGGTTGAGTCCTTCTGCCATGAGACGCGAGGTTTGCGCGGTAACCTCTGAGTACAACCGAGGCAACATGAACGACAAGAAGCGGACGTCATCCTCGACCACGATGAGCACCCGTACTCCTCCGTTCAGAACATCTTGCTCGGCGTTTCGTGCGTCCTCTTCCAACTCGATCATTGTCAGCAGAGTCTTGACGTCGCCCTGCCAGACGAGGAACCAGTCGGCGACGCGCGCCTCAAGAACCCCGTGCAGGAGCGGGACATCCCATGGATGCGGGACAAGCACTCCCAGAGTGAGGCTGGGCCATTGGGCCTTGACCCTCTCTCCGAAGCTCTGTACGGACACGTCCGGCAGCCGAGCCGCGGTCACCACCAGATCGAAGTTGGAGGTCGCGAGCAGATCCAGTGCCTCAGCTCCACTCTTCGCCGCAACCACCCGGGGCACGTGACGGATGTTGATCTCGTGGTTTCCATACTCCCGCGCGAGGAGTTCGGTGAGTTGACCGCCTTCTTCCAGAGCGAACGCGTCATATCGCGAGGCAACCACGAGTATGCTCCGAACTCGATAACCCATGAGATGCGAGAACTCCTCGACCCGCATTCCAATGGTTGCTCTGGTGGCGTGACGCTCGATCATCTCTTCGGGCTCTTCCTTTGCCACTCCCAGTAGGTTACAGGATGAATGCAAGCACGTCTTGCGCCCTGGCTCCTTCCATCTGAGGGCGACGACGGCACAGAGCCCGGCCCAGCTTCAAGCAGAAGGAGCAGGGGCACCCACCCTTCACCCCGACACTGGGACGAGAGAAGAGTTCTGTTTCCGCCCGTGACGAAGCTAGGTGGAGCAATGGGCGCGAGGAGAGCCAGAACCAAGAGGGGGAGGATTGCTCCTCCCCCACCTTGCCTTCTCGCATTGGCGCTGAGATCTACGTCAACCCTTGATCGATCATGGCGTTTGCGACATTGGTGAATCCCGCAATGTTCGAACCAAGCACGTAATTGCCGGGACTGCTGTATTCTCTCGCCGTCTCGACAGACACCGCGTGAATCGACTTCATGATCCCATGGAGACGTTGATCGACTTCCTCACGCGTCCAGGAAAGACGCAGGCTATTCTGAGACATCTCCAAGCCAGAGACCGCCACACCACCAGCGTTCGCCGCCTTGCCTGGACCGTAGAGGAGTTTGTGCCCCAGGAACACCTCAACCCCTTCCAGGGTGGTCGGCATGTTGGCACCCTCGGACACACAGTAGCAGCCGTTCTTCACGAGCGTCTGTGCATCCTCGCCTGAGACCTCGTTCTGCGTCGCACATGGCAGGGCGATGTCGCACTTGACGAACCACGGGCGCATCCCTTCGAAGTAGTCGCACTTGTACTTCTCCGCGTAGTCCCTGATTCGGCCACGCCTGACGTTCTTCAGCTCCATCAGGTAATCCCACTTCTCACCGCTGACGCCATTCTTGTCGACTACGGTCCCGTTGGAGTCGGAAAGAGTGATGACTTTTCCGCCGAGCTGGTTGACTTTTTCGATGGCGTACTGAGACACGTTCCCAGACCCGGAAACCGCCACGGTCTTTCCTTCGAATGACTGTTTGCGGGTCTTGAGCATCTCCTCAGCAAAGTAGACACAACCATACCCGGTTGCTTCGGGGCGGATGAGCGAGCCGCCCCAGGCGAGACCCTTGCCCGTGAAGACCCCTTCGAAGGAGTGGGTGAGCTTCTTGTACTGGCCGAAGAGATAACCAATCTCGCGACCCCCGACGCCGATGTCTCCCGCAGGCACGTCGATGTTCGCGCCGATGTGCCGATACAGCTCGTTCATGAAACTCTGGCAGAACCGCATGACCTCAGAGTCGCTCTTGCCCTTGGGATCGAAGTCACTTCCACCTTTCCCACCACCCATTGGGAGCGTCGTCAGGCTGTTCTTAAGGATCTGCTCGAATCCCAGGAACTTGAGAATGCCGAGGTTCACGGTTGGATGGAAGCGCAGCCCACCCTTGTAGGGACCGATGGCATTGTTGAACTCGACCCGGAAACCTCGATTGACGCGGACCTCACCTCGGTCGTCCTGCCATGGCACCCGGAAGACGTAGATCCGGTCGGGCTCGCTCATGCGTTCGAGAATCTTGTGTTCCAGATACTCCGGGTGACGTTCGAGGCACGGAACGAGGGACCCCACAACTTCCTTCACCGCTTGGTGAAACTCGGGCTCGGCTGGGTTCTTGGCGATGAGGCTATCCATGAAACTCTGAACGGTCTTCGTCATGCTCATGCTTTCCTCCGGTTCGGATCACAATCTTGGGCAAGGTGCCGTCTGGCAGCGCCTCTATGGCCGGTAGAGGCATCGGTGGTGGCCAGTACCTGGTTATCGCTCTTGTGACCCCCTTTCGAGATTCCGCGTCGTGCGAGATGACGAGCGGGCGTTCTTAGATGTGGGAGATAATTCCTCACTCTGCGAGGAGAAGTACCCCATTTCGTGTCCTTGTACCACGGGAGCACCAGGGTGTCAACAGCCCCGACGACGCGTCGCCGTGCTGACTCTGGAGCCACCTCGCGACGCCGTCAGCCTCGCGCCTCGACCCACGTGGACTCCAACTGACTGGCCAGACACCCAGCGCCGAGAACGCCGTTCCGGCCGTTCCCGCCTGGTGGGTCCTATCCTTCCTTGCGCAAGGGCAAGCGGGCAAAGTCGCATGTTCAGGCTATCGGCAACGACGGACTACCCGCTCCCCACACTCACGGCGATGACCCAGCGTCGCGGGCTGTCCGTCGAACAAGACAGCGCGGTGCCCGCGCCCGCTACGCGCTCCTGGGCGCGAGATCTCGCCCCGTCTGGCAGCCCTCGGGTATCTCCCAAGGGCCTCGCTCGGCCAGCGCAGCACTAGCCGTCACGAGGCCCCTTCAACTTCTCCCGCAGCGTCTTGCGATCGATCCCGAGGATTCGCGCCGCCTTGCTCCGGTTGTCCGCACAACTGGCCAAGACGTTCCGGATGTGCTCGTACTCAACCTCCGCAAGCGTGCGATGCAAGCCGCTGTCCCGAAGTGCCGAGAAGCGCATCAGCGACGGGAGATCGAAGACCTCAATCTCCTTCCCCTCGGACATCACGACAAGCCTCTGTACCACATTCTCCAGCTCGCGAACGTTCCCGGGCCAGTTGTACTCGCGGAGGGCCCGCAGTGCGCGGTCCGAGAATCTCGGCGCCGGCTCCCCGGATTCCTCCGAGAACTTGCTCAAGAAATGGTTCGCCAACAACAGGATGTCGTCTCCGCGATCGCGCAGCGGTGGAATTACAACCGCGATGACGTTCAGTCGATAGAAGAGGTCTTCGCGCAGGACTCCCTTCTCAAGCAGGATCCGCGGATCGCGGTTTGTTGCAGCGACGATGCGTACGTCGACTGTACGTGAGCGCGTCGTGCCAACCATGCACACCTGCTTGTCCTGAAGCACACGAAGTAACTTTACCTGCATCGACGGACTCGTCTCCGAGATCTCGTCAAGAAAGATCGTGCCACCATCGGCCGTCTGGAAGAATCCAGCTCTCGACTCGATCGCCCCTGTGAATGCACCTTTCACGTAGCCAAAGAGCTCGCTCTCGAGAAGCCCTTCCGGAATCGCCCCGCAGTTCACTGCAACGAAGGGCGCTGATGCACGGGAGCTTGAATAGTGAATCGCACGAGCGACCAATTCCTTGCCAGTCCCGCTCTCCCCAGAGATCAGTACGGTCGCCGAAGTACTCGCGGCCTTCCTAATGGCCCGGTAGACAGTGATCATCGCATCCGACGTGCCTAACAGACCAACCGGTGCCCGCGTCGTTTCGTCGTCCTTGGCCCGAGCGGCCAACCGCAGTCGGAGCTTCTCAAGAGCACGTCTTACAGCTCCCAACAGCTCCTCGTCTGTGAAGGGTTTTGCCAAGTACTCTTCGGCACCCGTCTTCACTGCTTCCACAGCGCCCTCTACGCTGGCGTAGCCCGTGATCATCATCACCTCTGTCGACCTCAGATTCTCACGGACGTGCCGTATGAGTGTCAGGCCGTTCTCGCCCGGCATCTTGAGGTCGGTTATCACCAGATCGACCGGCGTGTCGTCCAGCAAGCGAATCGCCTCGCTAACAGAGGATGCCGTGAAGACCCGATAGCCCTCGGCTCTCAGATTCCGCTCGAGAATCTCCCGTGTTGCAGTGGCGTCGTCGACGATAAGAACCTTCTCAAGCCTCCCTTCCACCACCATTGCGTCAGCCCTCCTCAGCCGCTTCAAACGGCAGCCGCACCTCAAGACGAGAGCCTTGGCCCAAGGCGCTACTCACCGTGACGGTGCCACCGTGCGCCGTCACAATGCCATGCACAACCGAGAGCCCTAGCCCAGTTCCTTGATCAACGTCCTTGGTGGTGAAGAACGGGAGGAATATCTTGCTGACCACATCACGACTCATGCCGAACCCCGTGTCCTCCACTACCAGCCGGACCACTCCGCCCAACAAGCTGGTGCGGATTGTCAGTGTGCCTCCCTCGGGCATTGCCTGGACCGCGTTGACTATCAGGTTCACGAGCACTTGCTGCATCTGACCCGGGTCAACAGTCACCATCGGAAGCCTCGAATCGAGGTGACGCACCACCTCGACTCCCTGCTTCGCGCACCGGCTTGCAAGGAAGTCAAGACCCTCTTCTATCACCGCGTTCAAGCTCACCGGTCGCTTGCTCGGGGGCGTCTGACGGGCGAACAGCATGAGCTTCTTGACTATCTCCCGGGCGTACAGAACCCCGGAGACCGTCTTCTGCAAGTCGATCCTGGCGCGCTCCGGCAGACCCTCGGCCCTTGATGCAAGTTGGGCGAAACCCAAGATACTGCTGAGAGGCTCGTTAAGCTCGTGGGCGACCCCAGCCGCGAGCTGACCTATCGTCGCCAAGCGGTCAGCATGACGGAGCTGCTCTTGCAGGCGGGCCCGTTCGTCGGCAGCTTCCCATCGGCTCACGGTTTGCGAGACCTGCCGTGCGACGGCGCTGATCAGGCTTCGCTCTTCAGCAAGGAAGGGTCCTTCGTCCTGCTCAGGTTTGTCCTCGCGGTAGAACACTTCCACGGCACCTCGCCACTCCCCACCGACCTCGATGGCCGCGGTTTGCCATGCCGGCCCTCCCACGAAGTTGCTCGTTACGTATTTTTCTGCTCCCAGAACGATCCGAGCGCTCGCTATCTCGGGGTACTGCCATGCAGGTGGAAGCAGCTCCACGATACGCTGCATGACCTCGCGTCTGTCCAGCTCGGTGTTGGTGCTGACCTGTGTGATTCCATACAGGCACGTCAGCTCCTTGACCCGTTCGTGAAGGGCGGCGTGTGCCTTCTGAGTGACCAGCGCTTCGCCGAGAACCGTGCCGAGGCTGCCGCAGACCTCCCGCAGATTCCCTCCCTCCGGGACTCCACCTTGATAGCTCAGCCCCAGGAACCCGATCCACTCCCCCATGGCTGCGAGAGGAACGAGGAGTGCCCGCCGACTTACCGCAACCCCACGTCGCAAGCGCAGATCCCGCTTCACGCGTCCGGAGCGTGGAGGCTTGCCACCGATACCCGACCGGGTCCCACCCTTGGAGCGAGTCCTGCCTTCCGCCATGCCGAGCTCACGACGCGCCACCTGCTCGAGCAGGCCGAGGCACCGCCCGTCACTGCGCGAAACCGCCTCCACGACTCGGAGACCCGGGGGGAGCTGGTCGCCGCGCCTCACGAAGGCCTCTACGCAGCGAACATCCTCGGCCAGCCACAGGCCGACTGCTTCGGCCCCGGAGTGCTCAAGGATCACGCGACACGTGCGCCAGAGATACTCGACTCGCGACAAGTTCTCTTGCGCCTCGTGAAGTAGCACATCCCTGATCGCCCTCGCACTGTCAGGCGTCATGCGGTATCGCCCCTTGCCAGCACGCTCCCCGGAGCAGTTGCCCATCCGAGGCGACGTTTCGGCAGCGCGAGGATACTACCGCGGGCATTTGCTCCAGTCTGAGACCGCCGTCTCGCATTGCCCCTTTCGCCGTGCTGGGACTCCCACCTGTGACCGTTGGTCCCAACCGAGACCGCCGTCCGCGCAGTCGTCACCGTGATGCACAGCAGACCGGCCACCGGGCCCCACCGCGAATCCCCGACCGACGTCGGCTGTCTCTCAGGCGAGCTCCGCGAGTACGGCCCGGAGGAGGCGGTAGAAGCTGCCCACGCTCGGGATCTTGACCCTCTCGTCGGGCGAGTGAGGAGACTCGATCTGCGGTCCCATGGACACCATGTCCATCCCAGGGAACTTCTCTCCGATGAGGCCGCACTCCAGGCCGGCGTGGATCGCCTTGACCTCCGGCTGCGCACCGAACTCCCTCGCGTAAACGGCCAACGTGGTCTTGAGGACCGGCGATTCGGTGTTGGGCTTCCACCCCGGGTAGCCGTCGTGGACCGTCACCTCGGCGCCGGCGAGCCTGAAGACCGCGGCCACCTGCGTGGTCGTCGCCTTCAACGACTGCGCCACCGAGGAACGGCTCGAGGTGGTCACCCGTAGCTGTTCGCCCTCCGCAACGACCACAGCGAGGTTGTTGGAGGTCTCGACGAGGCCGGCCACTGCGCGACTCATGGCCAGGACCCCATGGGGGCACGCCAGCAGCGCGTCGAGCACACGGTCGCGGTCCGCCCGCTTCCAGACCCTCGCGGTGGCCTCAGACTCTTCGGCGGGTTTGACCTCGACCCGCTGCTCAGGATCGATCTCGCCGTACTCCTCGCGCAAAGTCGCCGCCGCGCCGGCAACAGCTTTCCCAAATGTCCGGACTCTGCGGGCCGACAAGCGAACGATGGCATCCGCCTCTCTCGGAATTGCGTTGTGCTTGCTGCCACCGGAAAGGCTGCAGATCTCGAACCTCACACCGGCAAGGCGTGCTGCCTCGAGGCAGCGAGCGAGGAACTTGAGCGCGTTGCCGCGATTCTCGTGAATGTCGACGCCCGAATGTCCGCCCCGCAAGCCCCGCACGAGCAGCGTGACCGGCACGGTCCGGGGCTTCGCAGCTTGCGGCACGATCGTGAACCGGGTCGAGGCATCGGCCCCTCCAGCGCAGCCGATGTAGAGGGCGCCCTCCTCCTCGGTGTCCAGGTTGATCATGGTCCTCCCGGTAAGCAACGTCGGTTCGAGCTCCTGCGCTCCCGTCAGTCCGGTTTCCTCGTCCACGGTGAAGAGGAGCTCGAGCGGGCCGTGCACAGCTTCGCCGTCGTCGGCAATAGCCATGGCGGCGGCGACGCCGATGCCGTTGTCCGACCCCAGGGTTGTGCCGGTAGCGTAGAGGTAGTCGCCGACGATCCTTACCTGGATCGGATCGTTGAGGAAGTCGAAAGCAACGTCCGAGTTCTTCTCCGGGACCATGTCAAGGTGGCCCTGGAGCACGATGACTGGCGCTTTCTCATGCCCAGGCGTTGCGCGCACTGTGACGACCACGTTGCCGGCCGCGTCGCGCTTCACACCATACCCCTTCTCCGTGGCCCACGAGACGACGTGAGCGGCGGCCCGTTCTTCATGCTTCGAAGGACGGGGGATCTTGCGAATCGCGTCAAAGTGCTGCCAGACGAGACGGGGCTCGAGATTCTCCAGGATGCTCGACACGCTACACCTCCCTCAGTCACCCCGAATGCGGGGAATGGCATTCTAGCGTACGGGTCTGCGCTCTCTCGGCCGATGTGGGAGTTCCGACTCGGAACGGACGCTGATCGGGAACCGCTCCTCCACCCTGTTGATCACTTTTCTCATCGTTTCCTTGTTCCGTGGGTTGTCGGGCCGTCGCCGATCGAGGTCAACCGAAGGCGCGCCAAACGCCTCCAGGTACGCGGCAAGAGTCGGCCAGGCAGGCGGTTGACTCCGCTTGAAGAACTCGAGGCACGCCTCGGCGCCTGCCATGTGGCGCCCGGGCGACGTCGTGGCGCCCGCCAGTGCCGCGCGCAAGAGACGCACGCCATCGACGGAGGTGCACTGCGAGCCGACCCAGGAATCGACTTGCTGCAGCGCGGACGTCATCTCGAGACCGGTGGAGACGAC
>Ga0316620_10000515_pt1 | contig 15552 bp, 8 predicted proteins | sample OWC_Aug_M1_C1_D5_FD_207651 | JGI IMG/M metagenome (GOLD analysis project Ga0316620, IMG submission 207651) | Wetland soil microbial communities from Old Woman Creek delta, Ohio, United States - OWC_Aug_M1_C1_D5_B | ecosystem: Environmental > Terrestrial > Soil > Wetlands | place: USA: Ohio... | reverse complement strand
CCGTTGCTCACTGAACGGTTCACGCCAGATGGCTTCAACGTCGGCGTGAACTGCGGCGAGGCGGCCGGACAGTCGGTGTGGCACGCACATATTCACGTGATCCCACGCTACACCGGCGACACCCCCAATCCGCGCGGCGGCGTGCGGCACGTCATACCGCTGAAGGGGAACTACTGACTCCGAGAAGGAATCAGGGTCCGAGTCAATTCGCCTCCAGAAGGCCTGCCAGAGCATAGGCCCGCGGCTCCACCTTGCTCTGTTACCAGTCAAGCAGCCGCGCGATCCGCTGAACCGTTTCGGGAGTAATTGAGCGATGGCATTCGTTCAATAAATTGGGACAGCCTCTGCCCGCATCGGCCGTTTGGGATTACCTTATCCGCGACCGGGCTAGATTGGAGATCTCAATCTCATCCAGACTACCTCCTGTCCCATCCTTAGAAAGGATCAATCTCCCCTCGAGCCCATTTTGTTTGTACCAAGCGAGCTTTCTTTCCCATCTCTTCCGGTAGGTCGTTTGGTCGAGCATGCCCAAGTGTTCCCAGTAGTAAACCTCCCCCTTATGGAAGATTGTGAAGTCGGGAAGATATCCAAACTTGGGATTCTTGGGATCTGGAAGGCGCTGCTCGTACTTGTAGCTGACGTTGAGGTCATCTAGTGCTCTAGCGACCACAAGCTCCGATTTCGACCTCACCCAGGTTCCAGATTTCGACCGGTGGATGAGCCGCTCCGGATATGGGACGCCCTCGAGATCTGGACGGCCGGCAATGTCGAAGAGGTAAGTGTTACGTTCTGTAGTGGCGGAGAACTCCGGGCGCGAGAACTTCTCGAGGGTCGTTACGTCGCCGCCTTCGATAAAGAGCATAAGGCGGCTCTTGAATCGGGTAATTGCGGTGTATAGAAGTTCCCTTGAGAGCGTGCGGGCGCTCTTCGGAATGATGAGGAACACGACCTCGAAGTCACTCCCCTGCGCTTTATGAATGGTGGTGGCGTATGCAAGCTCGAGGTTCTCCTCAACATCCTTTTTGCCGAAGTACCAGAGCTCCACATCCTGTCCAACAAATGACACGCTAAGCCCCTTGTACTTCCTGCTGGTATTGACGACGAGACCCACGTCACCGTTTGCCACGTAATAGTCATTTTTCTCTCGATCGGTGCGAGTCTGGTTCCTCGTCTGCATCACTTTGTCGAACACGACCAATTGCTGCGCGCCCATCGGACGCGACCCGCGCATCCGAAGCAGACCGCCATGAAAGCGATGCTGGATCATGCGGTTCAATTGCTCGGTGCCGAAGCCTTCGCCGCGAAGCGGGGAGAGGATCTGCCAACGGTCGGGATAGGGAGCACCGTACTCATCGCGCAGGGACCTGTTGAAACCCTCGTACTCCTTTTCCGCCGGTTTCTTTTCAAGGAATTGCTCCAAGCGCGCAAACAGCCTCTTCTCCAGCTCGTCCGTATCCGTCCAGAAGTGGACTTCCAGATCTCCGGTGAGCTGTCCCAAAGCCGCCCTGACGAGGATGTCGTCATCGCTCGCGTTCGGGGGTTCGGCAGTGAAAAGGTCAGAAAGCTGAAGCGCTTCGCTGTTTACATCTTTGGCGCGCGCACGCTCGCGCAAGTTGCCAAGCGCGTGCGAGCGCTCTGGCGCACCGAGCCAGGTAACTATGTCAGTAAGTGGCCTCCCCGGACCGATCGGCGGTAGCTGATTAGGATCGCCTACGAATATCAGCCTGCGGATTTGATCTTGATCCAAGGCTTTAAGGAGCACCGCAAGTAGATCGATTGGAAGCATTGATGCTTCGTCGATTACAACCGTGCGCGCACCTGCTTGTTTGCCCCCCTCCCATTTCAACGAAAAGGTTCCTCGGTGAAGCCAATCGTTGCGCTTCAGCAATGAATGAATCGTCTGCGCGTCTCTACCGGTACGGCTCTTCAGGCGTGCACGGGCTTTCCCAGTAGGCGTGAGGAGCAGTAGCGACTGCTTGCCTTCCACCTCCTCAATCCCTTTGAGCAACGCGCGAACAATGGTGGTCTTGCCTGTCCCGGCCCGCCCCGTGATGACGGACAGCCGCGATTGGATCGCCCGCTCAAGCACGTTGATCTTCTCTTCGCGGGCGCGGGCTTCAGCCTCGTCGCTCAACGCATCGGCATCGACAAGCGCCTCCTTCACATGCGACGACCAGTCGATATTGCTTGGCTTGTACTTGGTGTCAACGAGGTCAGTCAGGGTCTTGGCGACGAAGTTCTCCATCTCGCGCAGGGTACGCAGAGCAAGGAGCGGTGGCGCTCCGTCCACGTCGAGAAGCTCGACGGCGGAGGAGTGCCATTCCGCTTCGTCCAGGAATCTTTCGGCGTCGCCATCGATCTGGCGATTCTCTGCCAGCTCTTCGGCGGCACGTCCCAGCGCCTGCTGTAGCGGAAGAAACGTATCGCCGTCTCTGGAGGCGGTCTTTAGTACCTGTACGAGAAGAGCGCGAATCCTTCGGCGGTCGTTCCTGCCGATGGGGGCCTCGGCGACGATGTCCAACTTGTCCTTGTCGGGCATCATCCCGTGGTCAATTGAATCGAAACCTATCGGACCTGAATCCTCCTCACCGAGATCTTGCTCTACCAGGAGATATGGGTTGTCGAGGATGGCTTTTTCGTCCGCGACGATGCCGGCAGCGCGACGTTTCGTGGCACTGATGACCCGCTCGGCCTGATCGCGCGTCAGATCAAACCTGATCAGCAACCGGAGTAGGTCGCGGACTACCTTCCGCTTGTCCTGCCATTCGACTGCCGCCGCGGTTAGCTGCTTTTGCAGATCCTTCCTCGGTAGGCTCTTTTTCCCCTCCAGCAGAGCGAAAACCAGCTCGGCCGCATCCTTTCTTTCCCGCTCCAGCGGCTTGAACACGACCCGGTAAAGCTCCTGCGCATTCGCGACGCCAAGGTGCTCGAGAACTGCGGGAATGCCGGGGTACGCGCCTCGCTCCCGCCAAAGCTCCGCAAGTGTCGTTTGCACCCACGTGCGCGCTTTCTTCCATGGACCTTTGACGATTCCATCTCGCTCGACCTGTGCCAGGGATCCGCCCAATCGCTCCATGACGGCAATGGCAGTGTCATCTCGCACATGCTCGCCGACAAACGAGAACTCCGAGCGAGCGCCTGCGGGTATGCGGCATAGGATGCGCCTCGCTGCCTGGCCTGAGTCGTCAAGAGCCAAGTACTCTTGATACGGAAGCCGGACGCCCTCCAGATCTCCGGAGTGCGTGATCTTGCGCCACCAGATCGGATACCGGTGGCCGTTCTCGTCTTTGCCCCCGAAGTACTTCAGATCATCGACAGAGGTGATCCTTCCGACCGCGAACAGCACGCGATCCGATTCATCGTCGATGGGATTGCCGTGCATGCCGTAGAAGAAGACCAGCGACTGCTTTTCTTCCAGGGCGCCGAAGAACGCCTCCAAGAGTTGTTTCTGATCCTGCGGGTCGTAAATCCATCCCTCGTCGTCGCGCATCCTGCGAAAGGGCGCGGTGACAAATGAATACGGATGAAGGGTTTGCGATGTCGGGCTGAGAAAACTCCGATATAGCGGGTCTTTGTGCTGAAAAGTGTAGGTCGACTTCCCAAACGCGTTGGCGTCATGAATGCATGGCGGCAGAAAGCCGTCCTTGATGGGTTCACACGACCTTTGTGCCTCCTTGTCGTCTTCTCGCCCCTCGTGGACCCATTCATACCGAATGCACCAGCCGTTTGACTTAGGCGCTGTGCAAATACGGCCGTCCCAGCCTCGATCATGCCAGACCAAGCGGGCAGCTAAGTGAGTAGCCATGTCCCCGTCCTCATATAAGCGTCAACCTTTACCCTCGTCGGCATATGGCCGCGACCAGCTCTCTCCCGCTAGCACGGCAAGGCCATCCGATCGATACAGAAGCTCTGAAACCTCAGCCCCCACCGCTTGCCCGCGGTGTCTGGCTTCTTCCCAGTTTTCATCGACCAGCGAGCGCAGCACAAGAGGATGTATTCCGATTTGAATGTCGGCTTCTCTGACTTCCATCAGCGTGGGCGCATCGCGCATACGCTCGAATACATCTGGTTGAGACCGAATCAGGTCGAGAACCGGCAGGTAGTAGAAGCGCCAGTCCGCCGGCTCCACCTTGATCTCGACCGACCTCTTTCCACGGGAGCTCGGTTGGGGGTCAATCCAGAAGAACCGGAGTACATCGGCTCGAAAAAACGAAATCCCACCCACGTTGAAATTCGGCGCCGCCCCATTCACGCTGACAATCTGTCGCGCTTGCCGTTTCGCGTTTGTCCTTGCGTTCGCATCTGGAGGGCTCAGACGGCCTTTGCACTCGAGAGCTACCCATTGGCCTCCTGTTGTTTGACCAACTAGATCCGGTCGTGACCGCCCGCTGAGCACCGGGTTAAGCATCGGACGATATACATCCAAGTGAAGCATCCACGGCGCCCGCAGAAGTCGGTCCGCGAAGAGCTTGCAGACTGTTAGTCCGAGAAAGTAGTTCACCGCTCCTTTCTCAGACGGGTCGAGCGTTCGCGCCGCCTGAGTGCGCCACAGCCGCGTTCCAGACGGCCCCCTTTGTTCGAGTGCCATACGGACGAGCGACAGGCGAAATATGGCTTCGTAAATCGAAGGTGTGCCGTACCCAAAAACGTACTGACGGTTCGGACGCCCGACGGTCAACGCAGCCCAAAGAAGATCATCCCACGAGGTACTGAGCGTTCCCGGTCCATTAGGGACCGGTCCGCCCGCGGCAAATCCAGAGGACTCGTATTCGATTTCTAACGGCAAACCTTATCGACCTCCCCCGGCGACAACCCCACAACGCTTCCGGACTAGTGCTCGCCAGTAGCAGTAAAGCTACCGGAAGAAATCGCTCTTCTTAAAAGGCGCTGAACTTTCGAATCACCATCGAAGAAGGATCTTCGGTACTTACCCCACATTAACTGGCACCAGGGTCATAGTGTCGTTACCGAAGATGTCGATCACCTTCACCGCCACTGTGTAGCGCCCCGGATTCGTATAGGTGTGTATCGCCGTAGTGAGTTCGAGCTTGCGGTCCTGGCGAGTGCGGAAGCTTTGCCACTCGTTCTCGAAGATGTAACCGCCCGTCCAGCGCTCCTCGTATTCAACCAAGCTCGCCTGCGTAGGAGGAATACCCGGCAGGTGCCCCTCGACGCCCATGTCGAGCGCGACCTTGATGATCTCCTTGCGTGCCATGTAGTCGAAGTCCACCGCCCAGTAATCGACCCAATCGGTCCAGTGACGCGTAAGACGCTCGCGCGTGACCACGCCCTGCTTGTCCTTGCTCACCTTGATGAGCTGCCCCTGCTCGCAGACCACTTCGCTCTTGCCCTCCTTCAAGCTCGCAATCGCCGCCTCCATCGCGCCCTGCGTGTAGTAGACGGAAAAATCCGTCAACTCCATGGAAAGCGTGAACTTGTCCTTCTTTGCATAGCGCGGCGTCGCCTCGATGAAGCTGATGTCGTGGAACACGACGTGTCCGCGGTCCACCGCACGCTTATCGAAAACCTCGGCCGGAATGTACTTCGGCGCAAGATCAATCCCCTTGCCCTTCGCCTCGTCGAGCGCCGCAGGGAACAAACCCATTTCGAACTCGAACGCCAGAATGTCCACGCGCGACGCCCCGCGCTTACGGCACTCGGTGATGACCTCCTCGACGAAGAGTCGCCCTACCGGCAGATTGATCGGCCCCACAACCACTAGCCGCCCGGCGTTCTTGCCGTGGAAAAAGCTCTGGTCCTCGAGCGGCTGCGCCTTGTACGCGCGCAAAATCAGGTCACGGAACTCCCGCTCCTTCTGCGCCAGCGCAGCCTCCTTCTGCGCCCCCGTTAACCGCCCGCCAACATTCAGGTAAGCTTGCCGCTCATACCGCCCGAGATTCAGCACCTCAAACGCCCGAAATGGCTTCCCTTGTGCCTGCTGGGCTCGTTGCACCTGGATAAGCCGCTTGCGCGTCGTATGAATAGCAAATTTTCCGAGATCAGTTGCAATCCACTTACGTCCGAGCTTTTCCGCTACGGCAGCCGTGGTGCCGCTTCCGCAGAAGAAATCAGCGATTAGATCGCCTTCATTGCTGCTCGCCTGGATTATTCTGCTTACAAGAGCTTCAGGCTTCTGAGTCCGATATGCCAGGTATTCGGTCTTGTCCGCCGGCTGAAGCATCGAGAGCCTCCAAACGTCATCGAGGCGTTTCTTGTCCAACTCGATGTACTGGACCTTTCCATCCTCGTCGCGGACGTTAATTGCCCTGCCGCCAACAAACTGGCGCTTGAGGCGCTTTACCGGTTGCTCGAGCTGCTCATACTGCTGATGAAACACATACGATCCGCGTGTCTTTGAGTAAGAAATTATTCGATCCGATGCTCGCGGAAAACAGGCACTCACCGGCGCCATCTTGTTGTAGTAGTGCCATGTAATTTCGTTGATGAAGTTCTCCGGTCCAAATATTTCATTCAGCACGCTACGCAGGGCGTATCCAACGTGCCAATCGCAGTGGACATAGATGGAACCGTCGTGCGCCAATAAGTCCCTCATGAGTATGAGGCGTTCATAGATCATCGCGATGAATGAGTCTGCGCCGTGACCCCAGGTATCGCGATATGCAATTTGCTCAAGTAGATTGGGCTCTTTGTGGAACGTTTCACCACCAATCTCAATGTCCATCGAAAAGTCGGCACCGACATCGAAAGGTGGATCAATGCATATGAGCTTCAGGCCGCCAGCTTCTTCGATCTGTTGACGTAATGCCCCGCTCTTTAGGGATGACAAGATCAACCTGTTGTCGCCCCAAATCAGCTTGTTCGTCCATCCCTTTATCTGGCGCCCGCGTGGATCGAACAGGTTGCCCTGAATTTCGGGCGCGGCCTTGCGTGGTTCGTCGATGTGCTCAAGGCTCTGGAAGGGAAGGATAGTGGTGCAGACTTCGCGTGTTTTGCCGTTCCAGACAAGTTCGACTTCGCGCTTATCCTCGAAGAGCACGAAGCGGTACTTCTCAGGCAGGTTCTTGCCCTGCTGGATGAGCTGGATGAGGTCGCGTTTTTCGGCGTCGGTGAGCTCGTAAGCTTCCTTCTGCGGCCGGGCCATGCTCAGGGCTCCTGATAGTCGGTAAATGCGGCGGCGAGCGCAGCAAAGGTCTTGGGCGGATTCCGCTCGTAGCCCTTTTGGTCCACGTAGACAAAGCGGTAGGCGGGTCCGCCCTCGGCCTCAGTCGCGGCGGTCGCGTCGGCGCACCACTGGCGCAGGCGCGCCATTTTCTGCGGCAGGTCGATCTCCTCCCGACCTTTGGTCTCCACAACCCACACCGTCCCGTCGGCCGTCCGCACTACGAAATCCGGCGTGTAGGTCGAGAGGTCGCCGTCTGCCTTCACGTAATCGATCTTGAAGCCTACGGCGAGGTAGTTCTTGCCGTGCGCCATAACATCGGGCGCGTCGTCGAGGAAGCGACTGAAGCGAAGCTCGAAGCCGCCCGCGCGCGGTTCGCCTACGATCTTGCTGAACACGGATTTCTTCGGCGTAAGGAACGGCCTGTGCTCGGTGCGGAAGGGCCGCGTGTCGCGCAGCCGGATTCGATTCTCGATTCGCGCCGAGCCCGAGTCGCGTACCGTCAGCGCGTTAATCGCGGTCTTGAAGCTGTCGAATACGATCTTGCCCGCGTCGGGGTCGGCCAAGTTGCGCAGCACCACGGGGTCTTCGAGATTTACGGGCGAAGCCTGGAAAAGGTGCTCGCCGAGGAACGTCTTGACCTTTCCATACAGCACGTCGTAGCCGCCGACCAGACGCAGCTCCTTCAGCAATTGCCGCGCGAAGAATCCGACGACCGAGCGGTAGTCGGCGGGGCCGACGCCATCAAGCTGAATAGTGTGATGAACCTCCGCGTCGAGCATGGTCTTGAAGACAATCTCTCGCGTCTCCTCGGGCGTGAACGGCTTCAGGGGCAGGCGCGCGTTACCGAAGGCGGCGGAGTCGAGGGCATCCAGGTCCTTGTATTCGCGGTTGTAGCGACGCGTCAGCCTCGGTATCTGGATATCCAGCGCGTCAAGGTCCTTCTCCGCATCCTGCGTGTCGACTTCCACGACGAGCGAGTCCTGGCGCTGCGTGCCGCCACCCATTGGCGCGCGCTCGAAGGTAACGCCTTCACTCTGGATTGACTCGACGAACTCCATGAAGGCGGGCGTACCCATCACGGAAACCGTCTCCTGCGTGTCGGTACCGAAGTACATCCGGCGCAGGCCACGGCCGAGCGTCTGCTCGGGCAGGATGTTGCTTTTGGAAGAGTAGGCGCGCAGGCCGACGATGGTCGTGACGTTCCTCACGTCCCAGCCCTCCTTCAGCATCAGCACGGACACGATGGCCTTAAAGGGGCTGTCCCAGGTGTCGATCGAATTGGATTGCTTGCGCAGGATCTCAAGCTCCTCCTTGCCCTTGCCAGAAGCAGCTTCCGAAATGTCGCCGTTGTTCTTAGTGTGGATGACGAGGACCGCGCCCTGCAATTCGGGGCAGATCTTCTCAAGGTAGGCGCCAACCTCGTCGCAGTTGCGGGTGTCGTCTACCATCACGAAGAGAACCGCCTTCTTGCCCAAAACCTCGTGCTCGGCGTAGCTCTTCCTCCATTCTTCGATGCCGAGTTGCAAGTAGTCGGCGTAGTGCTCGGTGAAAATCGCACTCTTGTGCTCGGCGAGGCGCGCGCGGCTCGCCGCATCCGGCAGCACGGGGTGCTTGACGACGTTCTGGTGGATCGCTTCGACCAGCGGATAGTCCGACACGGTCTGGACGAAGATGGCGCCGTTGTCGTGGCGCGGCGTGGCTGTCACGTCTACCTGGAGCGCGAGGCGCCCGTCCTTCTGCAGCATTCGGTGGTGGATGTCCTGGATATTCTTGAACCAGGCCATCTTAGGGTCGTGGATGTGGTGGGCCTCGTCGTTCAATACTGCCAGCTCGTCGATCTCGCGGATGATCTCGCCCAGGTCCGCGTTACTGTCGATCGTCTTGCCGGCGGGCATCCGACCGAAGGGCTGGAGGAAGTAGTCACGCAGGTCTTCATCATCCAGCGAGGGCTCCGGCACATCGCCTAGATAGACGCGGTGAATGTTGGTTAGAAAGAGGTTCCCGGTATCGCGCACCACGCGCACGTCGTCCTGGATGTGGAGCGCAACCTGGAAGTCATCGCGCCAGTTGCGGCCGTCGTGCCCGTTGTCGGGCAGGATGGGATCGTTGAAAAAGATGCGCAGTCCGTCGAAGTCGGCTCGCAGACGGTCCAGCACAATAATATTGGGCGCGACGAGAAGGAAATTGCGTGCAAGCGCCGAGTCCGCCTCGTAGAGCTTGTGGAAGTAGCTCCACGCGATCAGGAGCGAGATGACCTTCGTCTTGCCGGCGCCTGTCGCCATCTTGACGACGTAGCGCGTCCATTCCTCGTCGAACATCCCTGCGGATACCGCGCCAGAAGCATCGAACCGGAGGAGATCGAACTTGTCTCGGACGCGCCGCACCTCGTGCAGCCAGATGACGGTTTCGACTGCCTCACGTTGCGCGTAGTAGTACTGAAACAAGGAACGCGAGCCGTCCGCGGCTTCGATGAGATGTTCGGTGCCGAACCACCACCTAAGCAATGAGCGCGATGTGGCCGACGCCCCAGCATAGTTCGCGTTGCGCCACGCGTGAACCTCAGCGCGAATCTTGGCAACAAGCGGCGGTAACAGCTTCTCGTATGCCGTGCTGCGCAACTCCTCGGCCGCGGGGAACCATCTCTCCTCAGGGTTGAGCACCTCGTAGGGCGACCGAGGAAAATTTGGATGAAGGGCCATCTCGCGACTTTTGTTTGTTAGTGCAATTGCGCCCAGCAGTCGCACTCAGTCATGGGCTTGGTCTTCGTCTTAAGAAAAGCATCGGCTTGGCGCTTGCCAGAAGCGGCGGTTCCGGCCGCATGTACGTGCTGGAGGCGCCAGGCGCTTTGCCGGAATGATTCTCGAATCAGGTCGCGAGGATCAGCTTTCCGATCGCGGATTCCGCCGAAGCGAACGACCAGGCGCGCGTTCTTGCTGGATACCAGCGCCGCGTTGTCCCAGACTTGCTTGAGCTGCGCAGCGAAGGTTTCCGGACTCATGTGGTTAAGTTGCCCACTCACCGTGTAATCGACGTGGTCCGGACCGCCCATGAACCAGTATCGCAACCACTGGTCCTGTACGTAGGTGCGCATGCCGTAATACGGCGGAGAGGTGATGATCCAGTCGAAGGACCGCTCTCCGGAGATTGCCTGGAGCCTGTCTGGACTTCGACTGTCATCGAGCAACGCAATGCCATCGACCGCGGGAAGGCATTCGCCAAGGTAGCGCTCTGCCCTTGTCCGAATGACCTCAAGGACGTCCACTTGCGGCGGGAGCAACTTGCGGCGTTTCCAGAACCTTGCCGCGTACCCCGGTTTCGGAGCGTAGGTTCTCGTGCATTGGTTGGAGAAATAGGTAGCGCTGCCCTTGGCTCGCGGCCCATGCAGGGCACCGAGCACGATCGCTCTTAGCACTCGCCGCGCCTGCGAAGAGCAGTCCACCAGCAAAGCTTCGCGTAACCGGCAAAGCGATCGCAATACTTCAGGCCGGTATGCCAGGCTCCAGAATTCGCCTGCCGGCATCTTCACTCTCGCGTCCTCATCGAGTATTCGGCGGGCGGCATGGACCACAGCGCCCGGAGTCGTGGTTGCTAGCTTCGCGGAGGTGATTGCGGCTGCGACAGGATTGCTATCGATCCCGACCGTGTCGAGGCCGGCAAGACGTGCGGCGAAGTTGGTCGTGCCCCTGCCGCAGAAGGGGTCGAGCACGCGCTGCCCACTGCGCGCATGCGCACTCAAGATCTTCCGCGGAAACGCGAGCGGAAACATCGTGAAGTACGGGCATATCGCGTTCAGCGCGCCCACGTGCGCGAACGAGGTCATCGCTTAAGACGCACGTAAGTCTTGAATCCGCGCTGAGGATTCTTGTACGACTCCCAAGCCTGGTTCTGCGGACCGATGATCTCGTCCATTGCCTTGCGCACTAGGTGATAGGCGATCGTGTCTCGATCATCCAGTTCCTTGGGAAGTTGCTCGAGCAGGAACGCTTTCAGGCTTCCCCACGCCGCGCCCGCGTCGGAGCGCACTCGACCCATCACGTCGGCGTCGCCCCGCAGCGCTGCAATGGCCCGCGCCTCGATCTGGCCCAAGACATCAACGGGTTGCTCTTCAGGCGCATCAGCTTCGGTAGGCTCGAGCGCGAAAGAAGGCTGCGCTGCCGGAGTAGTTTTTGCCAGAGGAACCCCTCCGCCGAAAAGCTTGCGCAGTTCGAGCGAGTACGTCGCAGCCGGGGGCTTGTTGTAGTCGGGATCAGCCATCGCATGCATACGCTCGAACGAGAGCACTCTCAGGCTCACGGGATATGGCTTGCCTCCGACCGAGCTCCAGAATACCCCCTGCCCGGGAATCGGCTCGTTCAGCAACGAACTCAACAAGTCGTCGCTGAAGTGCGAGTTCGCCTTCTTCAGGCTCACTAGGTCCGCGGCGGAAAGCAAATGGAAGATGAACCAGTTATCGCCCTGGCTCAGGATTTCGACCGGAATGCTCCCGGGCTGCTGCGTGATGAGAACGGCACCGAGATCGTACTTTCGTCCCTCCTTCACCCATGCGATGTACGGCTCCGACGCGCTCGCGTTTTCGCTGAGGACAGATTGCGCTTCCTCGACTACCGCTATCGTCGGTATCGTTTTCGGATCGGCGCTGGTGAACTCCTGCTGATTGCGATCAAAGATGCGACGCAGGATGAGCCCCGATAGCACCAACGCTTGCCCACCTCTCATTTGCGATACGTCGATGACGCAGAGCTTTCCTTGGGAGAGCGCATGCACGAGCATGTCCATGAGCTGGCTGCTGCGGTCGTGGAGCATCTTCACGATCGCGGTCATGTTCGCCCTAGCTGCGAGAGCCTCGGCCTCCTGGCGCTCGGAATCGAGGTCCAGGAGGTGGCAGATGTCTTCGAGCGGCGCGGCATTACCGTTCTGATCGATGAGGTTGACGAGTGCTTCCCAGCGCTCTTGCGAGAGAGAGCGTAGTTTCCTGACGTTCTGCTGGTCTTGCCGTTCCGGAGAGACGGCAATGGCGATCACGTCTCCGGGGCGCAAGCGGCGGATATCCAACCGTATGCCCCCGGCAACGAACGACTGGTAGTACGGGCTCGAGTTCTGGCGTGATGTAAACACCACTAGCCTATCGACAAGCTCCGGCACGTCGCAGAAACCCGGCCGGCCCTTGTCGTCCGGCCAGAAATATTCCCCGTCCGGATCGAAGATTACCGTTCCTACCGGCACCTTCTTTCCTGCGCGCTTCTCCACCATCGGAGTCTGACGGTACAGCGTGCTGAAAAGGAGCTTGTTTAGGTTCGACTTTCCGAAGCCGGCGCGCGCAAACACAAAGCTGCGCCGCGACACCAGCGACTCGATCGGGAAGCACACCTGGGTCTCGGGCTGGACGACCTGCATCCAGTCATGAATCTCAACGCTCTTGTTTGTCCCTGCGTAGACGTACTCGCCAAACGCTAGGTGTCCGATTGGCGCGCCGGGAATGTTGTGCCCGGCGATCTCGCGCAACACGTCCTGGGAGGGAAACGCGACGGGACTACCAACGTGGGGCAGCCGACGATGCGAGGGCACGAACGTCAGGCTCGCGCCCGAGCGCCGCTCGACGCCGAGCACGCGAATATTCACTCGATATTTCAGGTACTGCTCGCGCAGATCCTCCGGAACCGGCCTGTCTTCGCGCACCGCGCGGATGTTGAATTCTTCACCCGACCCGAACGAGAGCTTCCCTTCCGACGAAAAGGAGGCAATGCGACCAAGCACCGCCTCGTCCGGAGTTTCGAGCTGGACCAGCACGAACTGCCCGTGCATCGGAATGTTTTGGAAGTCGTTCCGATAAGGAAGCACGAGATCGGCGTGAAATTCGAGACCACCCTGCTGAAATCCGCGAAATATCCCGACGATCTGCTGTCGGGGGAATAGGTCTAGATCTGGCATTTCGCGGCTCCCCTATCCATATCGCTTCTGCGCAGGATCCGCGTCCTGCAGTTGAAAAACATCGAGCGTCTGGGACTGCTCCCCAAGAGTCCGACGGATTCCCTCGTATATGTAGTCCTGAAGAATGTCGAAATCGAAATCCACGAGCGCGGCGTTCTCATGCGCCTTCTGCAGGCAACGAGGGTAGTGAGGCACCGGGAATCCATTGATGGCATCAGCGAGCATCGAGCCGAGAATCACTTGCGCGTCGTCCTTCTGCGCGGTGAAGATGTCCACCGGCCAGACCGGGTCGCGCGGGTGAGCACCAAATTTCACCAGGAACATTTTGCCGCCCACGAACTTGTTGATCTCACGACCCTCGCTCTCGCGATCATCACCGCGCGCGAATTCCGACCAGACGTAGGCCTTCTCTTCGACGTCCCGCTGCACTTCGACGAAGGCCGGATATTCTGTCTGCAGCACGTGCTCTAGCGCCATGGCCAGACGATAGCGCGCAAGAACTTTGCTGTGCTTCGCCACACCGGCTATGTAGATCCGGCGACGATGGCGCGCCCATTGCCCGTCAATCCGCTCCTTCATGCCCGCTAGCAGGCGGGCGAAATTATCTCCGGCGAACACTTTGCTTCGAAGGAGCCCATCGCAAATGATGAGTGTGTCGGTCCCAAAATCCTTCTTCAGAATGGAGAACAGAATCGCCCACTCGAAGAGCTCTCGATAGACCTGAACCCAGCTCGGGGACACCGGAACGCCCTTGTCCTTGGGCCGGATCATGTGCGAAAGCCGCGGCAGGCTTTCAGTGCCCAAGTACTTCATCATCTCTCCGAGCGCCGAAACCGGCTCGCCGTGCTTGGCAAAATGCCGCCGGCCGAGCGCATCGATCGGGGTCGTAGGTGAAATCGCTTCAAGGCAATACTCGTTGTTGCTCGAATCGACTACGCGGATTAGCTGGACAAGAAATGGATCGAACTGAAGCTGGTTGTTTCCGCCATCAGTTCCGACGAGCGAAATGGAGGTCGTGGCGCGGGGTTGAATGCGCTTCGTCTGTTGTCTGAGCGGGCGAATTTCGTCTCGCAGCTCCTGCAAAATGCCTTGATCGCTAACTATGCAGTCAGCGATTGCCTGCTTTAGCTGCGCTTGTGTCGAAGGGTCAAACATGGGTTCCAGGCGACTCTATGTTCTCGAGGGGTTATGAGGGGAGCTGCGGCTTTCGTTCTTTTTAGTGATTCGCACTCGAACAATGCTCAGAGTCTTGTCGGGACCGGTGCTCGACATGGTCTCGCGGACAGTGATTGACGCGCTGCTTGCGTACGCATAGGGCGCCACGGCATTGCACACGCCGAATAGACCGCAAGGGGTGCCCACGATGCGCCAAACCTCCTCCTCCTAGGGATTCTAGCGGGCCGCGCCGAGGGCCATGGCACTCAAATCTGAGCGCGGCTTATCCGAGCGTCCGCTTTGAAGCTTCCTACTCCTGTCACACCCCTTACTTCAAGCGTCGACGATGACGCCCGGGTTCATCACTGAGCGGGGATCGAGCGGCTGCTTGGCGCCTTTGAAGGCTTCGGCGAAGAGCGCCGCGTGCTGTTGGTCGTACCAGGTGCGGTGGTCGCGCCCGAGGGCGTGATGGTGGGTGATGGTGCCGCGTGCGTCGATCCTCGCCTGCGAGGCGACGGACTTGATGGCCCAGAACTTCTCGGGGCGCCCATGCAAAAGGTGAGACGGCTCTCTTCGGTCAATCTTCGACGACCCAGAGAGCGAAGAGAACGAAGAGCGGCGCGCAAGCGATCAGGAAGTCGAGCGGGATCATCGGTCAGGTCCCCGGGATGCGGCGGACACGGCGCTCGCTCGGGCGTGGGTGGTGAGAGCGTTGGCCATGGCGGCAGTATGGGGAGGCAGGTGGATCAGGGCGCGAGCCTGGCCGGGGCCTAGAATTCCACGCATGCCAAAGGCCAAGCTGTACGACCTCGCCTCGCCCACGCCCTTCCCCTTGAGCCGCAGCAAGGTCGAGCTGTTCCTCGACTGCCCGAGGTGCTTCTACCTCGACCGCAGGCTCGGCATCTCGCGGCCGTCGGGGCCGCCGTTCAACCTCAACTCGGCGGTCGATGCGCTGCTGAAGTCCGAGTTCGACCGCTACCGCGCCGAAGGCGCGCCGCACCCGCTCATGACCGGGGCGGGCCTGAACGCGGTGCCGCACGCGCACCCGATGCTCGCCACCTGGCGCGCGAACTTCAAGGGCGTGCGCACGCTGCACGAGGCGACGAACCTCGAACTGTTCGGTGCGATCGACGACCTGTGGCGCGACCTCGACTCGGGCGAGCTGATCGTCGTCGACTACAAGAGCACCTCCAAGGCGGGCGAGGTGTCGATCGAGACCGGATGGGGCAGCGCCTACAAGCGCCAGATGGAGTTCTACCAGTGGCTGCTGCGCCGGCAGGACCTCGCGGTGGCGCGGCGCGGCTGGTTCGTCTACTGCAACGGCCGGCGCGACCTGCCGGCGTTCG
>Ga0316620_10000514_pt1 | contig 15617 bp, 10 predicted proteins | sample OWC_Aug_M1_C1_D5_FD_207651 | JGI IMG/M metagenome (GOLD analysis project Ga0316620, IMG submission 207651) | Wetland soil microbial communities from Old Woman Creek delta, Ohio, United States - OWC_Aug_M1_C1_D5_B | ecosystem: Environmental > Terrestrial > Soil > Wetlands | place: USA: Ohio... | reverse complement strand
CCGTCGCGTGAACCACGCCGGTTGGATCCACGTCGAAGTCGAGGCTTCCATTCGGCAGCATGAAGCCGCCCGTCTTGTTCCTGTCGCCGATGACGCCAAGCTCCACGCCGCGGAGGTCGTACCGCCGGATGATCCTCGCCGCGGCGTCGGCGACGAGAATCGCGTCGCGAACGAACCGGACTGCCGTGACCTCCGCTGGTTTCTCGCGCGTGCCAGCCGCGAAGCCGCCGATGCGGGTGCCCGTGCCGTCGAACAGATCGACGCGGCCCGGCGAACCGACGGCCACGCGGCCATCCGGCGCCACGCCGAGGCACGACGCCTTGTCTGGCGCCTTCCAACTGCGCGCGAACCGGCCACCCGCGTCGAACGCGCGCACCTCGTCGTCGCCGAGGGCGTAGACCGCGTCGCGCGGTCCGAGCGCGAGTCCCGCAAGCGAACGGCGGAACTCGCACGCGGTGCCCGGTCCGGCAATGAGCGCCGTGCGCGAGTAGGTCTGAGGCAGCGGCGGACCCGGCATCGCCGGCGGCAGATTTGCCGAGGGCCCGGGCGCCGCTGTGGGCGCACCCGCCGTCCCTTCGGCATCCGCGCCGAGCACGCCCCCGGCGATGATGCCGAATGCACCGACCACGCTCGCGAGCGGAAGCAACCGTCGCGACCGCAGTGCCTCAGCGCCCGTGTGGCGCGTCTGACTGTCTTCCTTCGGATCCATGGCCATCACCGACGTTGACGCACGGCCTCACGCTTCCGAATTCCAAACTCTCGGACTTTCGGACCTTCTGACTCTCGGACCTTCGAACTACTTCCCCGCCACCGCCGGTCCCACCTGCAGGCACACCAGCTCTCTCATGTCGCGCACGACGAGTCTCCGGTCCGACAGGGCCGGTGGCCCCCACACCTCTTCGCCCGACAGCACCTGCGCGCTGGCCAGCTCCTTGTAGCCCGTCGTGTTCGCTTCGACGAGGCGCAGCATGCCCGACTGGCCGTCGAGGACGAAGAACATGCCGTCGGCGAGGAGGAACCCGCCGAGCTCGAACGTGCGCGTGCCGGCCGGGTCGCCGGAGGCGACGGGGCTTTGCCAGACCGCCTTGCCGTCCAGGCCCACGCACATGAACCGGCCTTTGGTCTTCGATCCGACCGCGAACAGGTGGCCTTTGTAGAGGATGGGCGTGTGAACCTCGGAATTGAACTGGGCGCTGGTGAGGGTGTACAGCTTCTTCGCCGTCCAGCCCCCCGCGCCCTTGTCCACCTGGATCATCATGCTGCCGGCTTCGTAGCCGCTCGTGACGAACACGCGGCCGTCGCCAATCGAGACGGGCGACGGCACGGCGGCCATCTTGGTCGCAAACGGTATCGTCCAGAGGATCTGCCCGGTTGCCGCGTCGATCCCGACGACCTTGTTCGGCGTCATGTAGAGGTACTGCTTCACGCCGGCAATCGTCGTGGCCATGACCGAGCTGTGCGACATCACGTCGTTCGCCGGATTCGGCGAGCGCCAGACTTCCTTCCCGGTCGCCTGATCGAAGGCGACGACCAGCGCGCTGCCGCCGGTGGCCAGCACCACGCGGGTGCCGTCGAGGAGCGGGTTCTGGCCCGCGTACCACCCCGGGATGGTCGTCTTGTAGTCCTGCACGAGGTTCTTCTCCCACGCGACCTTGCCGGTCTTGATGTCGAGCGCGTGGAAGCGGCACTTCGGGTCGAGCGAGAACACCAGGCGTTCGCCGACGGAGGGCACGGTCCGGGTGATGCCGTGGTTCGGCCGGATGTCCACGCCGTAGCTCCAGCGCCACACCTCCTTGCCGTCGGCCATGGACAGGCAGCGGACGACGTGTTCCTTCTTCGCCGGGTCGTAGTCGTTGATGTACGCGCGGCCGCCCTTGATCGCCACGCCCGCGTAGCCTTCGGCCACCGCCGTTTTCCAAAGGACCTTCGGCCCGCCGGCCGGCCAGGACCGATACAGGCCGGTTTCCGTCGACTGGTTGTCGCGGTTGGGCCCGCGCCACTGGGGCCAGTCAGCAGCCATGAGCGTCGTGGCGGCGCAGACAATGAACAGGAGCACGCAGCTCTTGAACGTCATCACGAGGCACTCCGATGGAGAAGCTTGCGGACCTGCGCCAGCGCGGAGCGGGCATTATACCCGGCCGGGTCCGCGACCACCCGATCGCGCGTGGGGCGACTGATGAGCTGCCAGGCGTCAGTGTCCGCCTGGCGCTGGCGCCATCGACGTAGAGAAGGCGGGGCGACCGCAAGGGTCCCCCTACTGCCCGAAGCAGTACATCGTGCCGTGCGTGCGGACGTAGAGCCGCCCGGCGTCGATGGCCGGCGTGGCGAACACTTCTTCGCCGAGCGTGTTGACGGCCACCACGTCCCACTCGCCTTTGGCCGTCACCACCGACACCGTGCCGTCCTGGCTGATCAGCCACACCTTGCCGTCGGCGCCAACGGGCGAGGCGAAGTACTTGTCGATGGCGCCCTTCAGGCGCCCCTGCTTCAGCACGTTGCCGGTGGCGGGATCGAACGAGGTCAGGATGCCGCTGTCGTTCACCATGAAGAGCACGCCCTGGTAGAGCAGCGTGGATGGCACCTGCGGCACCGGCTTCTGATATCGCCAGCGGACGGCCGTCTCGGTCATGTCGCCGCGCCCGCCCAGCTTGATGGCCAGCAGGCCGTTCTCCGACGCCATCATCATCCGGAACACATCCCATTCCGACGCGTTCAGTTTCCCGTCGCGATTCAGGTCGAACGCGGGGAAGCCGGACCTGGGCGACAGCATGCGGTCGATCGGGTCGGTGCCGGAGATCTCGCTGTCGGCGATGAACCCGTCACCGTTCTTGTCGTACCGCTTCAGCCCCTCCTCGAACGGCATCGTCTGCACGTGCTGGCCGGGCTGGTTCTGCGGGAAGCCCCACCCATTGATGTACAGCGTGGTGTCGTCGTAGGTCGCCACCGACTTCATCTCGCACGGCAGGCCGCGCACCCACCACACGCGGCTGCCGTCGGCAACCGAGTACGCCGACAGCTGGAACGACTCGGGGATGACGAGCTGTTTCGGCCCGCCCTTGGGCGCGTACACCGTCGGCGTCGAGTAGCCGGAGATGACGCCCGGCCGATCGACCTTCCACGACGTCTTGCCGGTCGCCTTGTCCACGGCAATCAGGTACGAACCCGAATCCTGGTCAACCGGCAGGACCAGCAGGTTGTCGACGAGGATCGGCGAGGCCCCGAACCCGTAGAACATGTCGAAGGGGCCGAGCGGCAGACGCCACTTCTCGCGGCCATCGGCGTCGAACGCGAGGATTCCGAACTCCTGGAAGAACGCGTACACGTTGGAACCATCGGTCACTGGACTGGGCGAGGCCGGGCCGTTCGGTCCCTCCAGGCGTCCCTTCTGCACGCGCGGCACCTCGCGCTGCCACAGGACCTTCCCCGACTTGCGGTCGAGCGCCATCACGAACAGCTTGTAGCCGTCCTTCTCGGGTGAGTGCGCCGTCAGGAAGATGCGCGTGGAAGTGAGCACCGGCGACGAGTGCCCGGGCGGCACGACCGTCTTCCAGATCACCGCCTTCTCCGGGCCGAACTCCGCTGGCAGGTTCGCGCTCGCGGACACGCCGGTGCCGTTCGGGCCGCGGAACCGAGTCCACTGTGCTTCGGCGGTAACGGGCAGGACCAGCAACGAAGCGGCTGCGGCAATCGCGGAGAGGGTACGGTTCATTCGATTCCTCCGGCAGTGTCAGTCCGATCGCAGGGCGGCCAAAAGCGGCGAGCGCAGCGCGGCCATGCCAGCCAGCACGGCCGACGCGAGACCGAACACGATCACGCCGCCCAGCAGGAGCGCCAGCATCCCGAGCGGCAGCGATCCACCCCGCGCCCGGAACGCCGGCACGATGGCGATCCCGGCCGCGATCGTGCCACAGAACAGCCCCGCGATCATCAGGAAGAACTGTTCGGCGACAATCACTACCGCCAGCGCCGGCCGCCGGAATCCGACCGCGCGCAGCAGCGCAAGTTCCTTGCGGCGCTCGAGGACGTTGCGCAGAAGCATGGTCGCGAGACCGATCGTGCCGAGGAGGAGCCCCAGCGCGCCGAGCGACTGGAACGTCGAGAGGTACGTGTTCTCGACGCGGTGGTACGCCGCGAGCCGCGCCGAAGACGACTCCACCGACACATCCCAGTCCGCGAGGCGGTCGGCGAGCACAGCGGCGAGTTCTCCCGCGCGCTCGGCCTGCCGTGAGCGAGGGGGTGCTGCGCCCGAGTCGAACGGCGCTTCAACCAGGAAGAACCCATAGCCTTGCTGCCTGGGAAAGGCGCGAAGGAAGTTCGCCTCCGAGACGATCACTTCTCCTTGCAGGATGCTGTCGGCGAGCGCCGCCACGATCCGCAGGCGCACGTCGCCGCTGTTCCCCGCCACGACCAACTCCTGGCCCACCTCGAGATGCAGGCTGTACTCGAGCGTGTTCGCATCGGCGATCGCCGGGATCGCGCCACCTGGTTGCGGCGCCTCGAGGAGCCGCCAGGGGTTGCGCTCCTCGCCTGGCGTTGCCGCCAGGGTCTTGGCGAATGAGAACCGGCCCGCGGCGACAAAGGCGTGCGGCGCGCCCAGGATACGCGGCTCCCGTGGCGCGTACAGGTTCAGGCAGCTCGCCTCGTCTCCGGGCCGCACACGGAACGGCGCGAAGCGCACGTCCTTCAGTTCGGGCGCGTCCGCTTCGGAGATGCCGAGCGCGTCCCGGCCAGCCGCGCTGTTCACATCCTGCGCAATCGGCACCGCGGCGCTTGCCACCAGCGCGTAGCCCCCGGTGCCCGAGTGCGGACCGGCGTCGATATCGCGCGGGTCCTTGCGGAACGCCTCGACCGACACGATGACGAAAACGGCCGCCGCCACCATGCCAACGCAGAACAGGCTGCGCGCGGGACGATGGGTGGCGCTGCGGGCGCCGAGACGCAGGAGCGCCGGCCATCCAGTGCCGGCGACGGGACGAGGACGCGCGCGCCTGAGGAACAGGTTCATGACTGCGAGCGCCGCGACGAGCAGGAGCGCGCCGCCGCCGAAGAAGGCCGCCGACTGCGGCATCCGCTCGAGCGCCGCGGCGCCGACGAGCGACGCGGCGACTGTGACGCTCGCTGCTGCGGTGATTGCCGATGGCAGGTCACGTCGCCGCCTGCTGTCGGACGAACTGTCGATCGCGCCCGACAGCAGCGCGCGCGGCGACGCGCGGCGCAGGCCGCGCAGCGTCCAGGCGGCCGCGGTAATCGAGGCCGCGATCCCGATGACAGCGCCCACGGCGAGGTCGTGCCACGACGCGCTCAGGTGCAGGCGCTCGGTGCCAACCGCCCCACTCCACCAGGTTCTGAGGCCGAGCACCATCAGCGCCCCGTACGCGATACCGCCCGCCACGCCCAGCAGACTTCCGCTTCCCGCGAGCACCGCCGCTTCCGCGGCGTACATCTTCTGCAGCGTGCCCACGCAAAAGCCGACGGCCCGCAGCGTGCCGATCTCACGCGCCCGCTGCTCCACGCCGAGGCGGAAGAACGACGCCGACAACAGCAGCGCGGCGACGATCAGGAAGAAGCTGAACGACACGAAGTACTGGCCGAGATCCACGGCGCCCCGCGAGCGATCGAGCCCGTCGCGACGAACCGCGGCGACGGTGAAGCCCGTTGCCTCGGGATCGAGGCGCGCCCGCAGCGCGGCGACGAACGGTTCGAGGTTCGCGCCGAGCGACACCCGAATCGACGTCAGCCGCCCGAAGCGCGTCTGCCACAGCTCCTGTCCGCGTGCAAGCGAGACCAGGGCCTTCGGCGTCGCCCGGTACTCTTCCCAGTAGCGTTCGTCCTGCGGCCGGATGCGCCGCAAGTCGATGGGGAACGGCGGGTCCCAGTCCGCCATGCTCCTCGCGTCGGTGACGCCCGCAACGTCGGGCGCGAGCGTCGAGTCCAGGCGGCCGCCCATCGGTACGATGCCCGCGAGATGAAAGGTCGCTGCGCGCGTAACCAGCTCGCCTGGTTCCTGCCACGCGTAGTACTGGAGTTCGATGGCGGCTCCGGCGCTCACGCCGAGGTCGCGCGCGGCCCAGGCGTTCAGGTAAATGTCATCGGGCGTTTGACTTCGGACTTCGGACTTCGGACTTCCGCCTTCGCTCTCCGAGCTACGGCGGACAATTCGGACCCCGGGTATCCACCGTTCTAGATCCACCGCGGACACGACGCTGTACGGGATCTCATGGCCGCGAGCGCGGATTGCGTTGGCCAGGTAGGTGAGCACGCCGTAGGTCGGGGCTCCGACATCGGCGGCGGCGGCGAAGATGGCCCTGACCACCGACTCGTCCAGGACGATCCGGCTCGTGTCCACCACGACCTCGTCGTCGCTGACCCGCCGCACGCGCACGCCCACATCATCGAGTTGCAGCGAATCCTTCAGCGCGCGGCGAACCGCGGGACCGCGATCGCCTTCCCCGGTTCCCGCGATCAACACCGTGTTGACGCGGTCACGCTGCCCGAGCGCGCGCTGCAGCCGCGCGAGCGGAACGAAGACCGAGAGGATCTCGCCCTGCGATGGACGCAGGGCGAATTCGCCCAGGGCGGCGGGCGGAAGGGTCCCCTCGCACGTGAGCCTGACGGTGCGGCCCGACGCCTCGCGGCGCCCGAACATCGACTCGGTGGGCACGTCGCGTCCAGCGTCTACGCGCAACAGCAGGCCGTCGCCCTTCTGCGCTCCGAGACGCGAGGCAAGCGGCATGCCGATCAGTGCGCCGTTGTCCTGCGCGAACCCCGGCACCGCCACGCGCTGCAGGTCCCAGAACCGCGCGTCCACGCCGTACACGTTCACGTCGTACGCGCGGCGCCTGCTTCGTTCGTGGACCAGCGTGCCCTTCAGCGCGACGACGGGGCAGGCTCGGATCTTCGGTGCGGTCTGACCCTCGGACCTTCGGACCTCCGGACTCTCGGACTGCCCGAGTCTCACCAGGCGCGCGCCGAGGTCTTCGGGGAAGAACCGATCCGCGGAGACGGCGACGTCGGTGGTGCCGAGACGCTCGAAGACGAGCGCGCGCAGGCTCGCCCTGACCGACTGCCCGACGAGCAGCGCACCCGAGAGCACGGCGACCGCGACGGCCACGCCGGCGACCATCGCGGCGTTGGTCCGCCAGTAGTGTGCGAGGCTTCTGAAGATCAAGCGCCTCATTCGAGTCGCCCGCCGGCGAGCCGTGCCGTGCGGTCGAGGCGCGCGGCCAGATCGGGGTTGTGCGTGACGATGACGAGCACGCTCTTCTCCGCGCGGTGAAGAGCGAGCAACAGGTCGAAGACTGCGCCGGCCGATTCTGTGTCGAGGTTGCCGGTTGGCTCGTCGCACAGGACCAGCGGCGGGTGCTGGACGAGCGCCCTCGCGATGGCCACGCGCTGCTTCTCGCCGCCGGAGAGCTGATGCGGCCGGTGATCGATGCGCGGCGCCAGCCCCACGCGCTCGACGAGCTCGCGCGCGCGGCGTTCGACCTCCCGCCGATCACCATGTCCGACCAGCGTCGGCACCAGGGCGTTCTCGAGCACCGAGCATTGCGGCAGCAGGTGATGGTCCTGGAAGACGAACCCGATCTGGGTGTTGCGGAAGGCCGCCAGCCTCCGCTCATCGAGCGCGAACGGATCCCGGCCGCTCAGCCGGACACTCCCGGACGAGGGCGGTTCGAGCGCACCCAGGATGTAGAGCAGCGTGCTCTTACCGCTGCCGGACGGGCCAATGATTGCCAGCGATTCACCGGGACGGACGGCCAGGTTCACGTCCGTCAGCACGCGAACCGGCCCCGCGGGGCCGTGGTAGTCCTTCGAGATGCCCGTCGCTTGGAGCACGCCGGAATTATAGCGGGTCGCCGCGGCCGTCGTTGTAGCATACGCCCGACAACGCGTTGGTCCACATCCTTCGACTCGCTGCGCTCGCTCAGGACTGGCGCATGAAAGGAACCATCATGGCTCGCCGTTGCCCCTGGACTGTTCCGATCTTCGCAGCCGTCGTAATCCTCGCGCTCCTGTCGCCCGCGTGGGCGCAGGACTGGAACCAGTGGCGCGGACCGAACCGCGACGGGGTAGTGGCGGGGTTCACGGTTCCCCAGGCATGGCCGGAGACCCTGACACCGGCGTGGAAGGTCACCGTCGGCGCCGGTTACTCGTCGCCGGTCGTCTCGGGCGGGACCGTGTACGTGCTTTCCCGCGTGGAGGCACGCGAGGTCGTTTCGGCCTTCGACATCGCCACCGGGAAGCTCGTGTGGCAGGACGCGTACGACGCGCCGTACACCGTGAATCCCGTCGCGGCCAGGCACGGCCCCGGGCCGAAGTCCACGCCGGTCATCGCCGGCGGTCGGCTCTACACGTTCGGCATCACCGAGATCCTGTCCTGCTACGACGTCGCCAAGGGGAAGGTCCTCTGGCGGAAGACGTTTACCGGCCAGTTCCCGGCGACCTCGCCGACCTACGGAACCGCGGCGTCGCCGATCGTCGATCGCGGCCTCGTCATCGTGCACGTCGGCACCGCGAAACAGGGCGCGCTGACCGCGTTCGACGCGACGACCGGCGACGTGAAATGGCAATGGACTGGCGACGGCCCCAGCTACGCGTCGCCCATTGTGGTCGAGATGGCTGGCGTCCGCCAGGTGGTCACGCAGTCAGAGACCAGCATCGTGTCGGTCGCCGCGGCCACGGGCGCGCTGCTGTGGAAGATGCCGTTCACGACGCCCTACGTGCAGAACATCGTCACGCCGGTGCTCTACAAGGACACGCTGATCTTCTCGGGACTCGAGCAGGGCATGTTCGCGGTCAGGGTGGCGAAGGGGGCAAGCGGGCTGACGGCCGAGAGACTTTGGAAGAACGACCAGGTGTCGATGTACATGAACTCGCCGGTCGTGAAAGGCGATCTGATCTTCGGCTACTCGAACAGGAACCGCGGACAGTACTTCTGCGTGGATGCGACGACGGGAAAGACGATGTGGCTGGGGGAGCCCAGGCAGGGCGACAACGCCGCGTTGCTGCTCGCGGGCAACTTCATCCTGAGCCTGAACAACGACGCCGATCTGATCGTCACCAACGCCGTCGGATCGGGCTACGAGGTAGTGAAGAAATATCACGTGGCGGAGAGCGCCACTTATGCGCACCCCGCGCCCACGCGCGGCGGCCTGCTCGTGAGGGACGCGAATACGCTCGCACTGCTGAAGTTGTGACGCACGCGAACGCCCAAGCCCCCCCGGGGATCTCTGGTGATCCTTCGCGGCGCCGCTCGGGTTCACCGCGTCCTTGCGCGCTTCCTTGTTGTACCCCCTGCGCCCACTGCCCGCCGGCGAACCGCGACGCCGCCAGCAGGCCCCGCGAGCGGGGTCGAAGCGCAGCGGAGAGCCTTGTTGCCGCCGAGCACCGCGCCAGTCTGTCCGTTGGACCGGCCCTGCCCCGAACCGTCGTTTGACCGAAGGACCGATATCGGACGCCTACGACGAGCGCTGATTCCGGACGCTTTGGAAGTAGGCGTTGCGGAACCAGCGCCGCCCAAGACATGCGCGCAGGGCGTTTAGCCGGCGTTGATGGCATCGACCTACGCGCCGCCGACTGCCGCACGGGCACGTTTTCTTGTTGGCGATTCGTTTACGCAGCCCCGCCAGGTGGACCAACTCCAGCGCAAGTCGAGGGTCATCGACGCCAAACAACGAAGCATAATCCTCAGACAGGCCTCGGTGCCCATGAGCGAGCTCACCAAACGGCAGGACACCGTGCGCCTCGTAATAGGAGCGGCCGTATAGGTAAGGGACGACGCAGCGATCGACGAACCCGAGAAGTGACGGCGACTCCGAGACGATCAGCCGGAGCCGAGCGGGCGATCCGAGGCAGAGAGAGCCATACGCGCGCTGCTTCGTGCCGGCCGACAAGTCGGTCGAAAACGAAGGTCCGCTCTACGAAGCGGCCTTCGCAGGGCGACCTTGCGAGGGCGATTGCGATCTGCAGCTTGGTTCTGTTCAGCACCGGTACCACGTCCTCGCCGTTCCTTTGTGGACGGAGCAGCCGGACGCAGGGCCTGCCGGGGAGACCGGCGTCGCCGCCGTCCTGATGCCACTGGACGGACAAGTGCAGGCACGCACGCATGCTGCGCGATTGCTCGACGAATCTTAGACCCCGAGCAACGACCGGTACACCCCGAGCGTGGCCTGCAGCATGACGTCTGCGCCGTAGTGGGCGCGGACGCCGGCGTAGGCCGCATCGCCCAGCGCGCGGCGCCGCTCCGGATTCTGCCACAGGTCGAGAATGGCGTCTGCGAGGCTGTCGGGATCGTCGGGGCGGACGAGGACGCCGCCGCCGGTCTTCTCCAGGATCTCGATGAACGCGCCGCGGCGCGGCTGCACGACCGGAACGCCGCTGGCCATCGCCTCGAGCACCGACAACCCCTTCTGATCGTCCTTGACGGCGGGCAGCGAGAAGACACTCAACGAGCGCAGGAACGCCAGCTTCGACTGCCGATCCACCTCGCCCACATACGCGAACTCGTTCGCCAGGCCCGCCGACGCCATCGCCTTCCGCACGTCGGCCAGCAGCCGTCGTCCTTCCGGCATCAGGTAGCCGGCCGCGACCACGCGGCTCGGAGGCAGGCCCGCGCGCGACCGCAGCCGCCGGTACGCTTCGCACAGGACATCGAGGCCCTTTTCCGGCGACACGCGCGCCAGGTACCCGATGGTGAACGGTTCCGCGGTCCCCCCGTTTCGCTCGTGGCCGTCGAACCGGACGCCGAGCGGGACCACCGTGATGCGATCGCGGTCGAGACCCAGGCAGCGGGCCATCTCGCCGGCGCCGAACTCGCTCACGGCGATGAACCGATCGACGCTTTCCGCATGACGACGAATCAGCGCCAGCGCCTCACCGCGGTACGGTTCGCCGAGCCCGTCGAGGAACACGTCCTCGCCCTGAAGCGTGCAGCACACGGGAACGTCCAGCGCCGCCTTGACGGCGGGCGCGAGCGAGATGAGCAGAGAGTTGGGAAGCGTGACGATTTCCGGACGCACCTCGTCGGCCAGGAACCTCACCAGCTCCTCGATCTCCTTGCGCACCGGGCCGTCGAGTCCCTGGAGCATCGAGACGGTCATGTGGCCGAGATGCGCCGGTTCGACGCTCACGCCGTGCCGCGTGACGAGGCGCAGCAGCGTCGCGTTGTCGAGCACCCGATCGAAGCGTTTCGGGATCTTCCGGAACAACGCGAAGTGCTCCTGCAGGAACACGTTGATCCCGCCGAGGAAGATGCGCGGCGCATCCGGCTCGTGGTCCTCGGTGCGCGTTGGCGTGTACACGGGCAGCAGCGCGATGTCGTGTCCCGCGCTCCGGAGCGCGGCACCGAGCGTCGTGTCACGCAGGCAACTCCCGCAGTACATGTGCCCGGCGCCGGCAGTGACGTGCGCGATCTTCATGCTACTTGAGGTCCGAAGTCCGAAGTCCGGAGTCCGGGGTCCGGAGTCCGCCCCTCGACTCCCGCTCGGGGCGCCCTGAGTAACGCCGAAGGGCGGGGTCCGAAGTCTCGGACAATTGACGATTGGCCCCGGGCGCTCCGAAGCAGAACACCGCTCCGTCCTGCGAGCCGACGACCAGCGCCCCGTTCGCCGCCGCGGGCGACGCCGACACCGGCGAGCCGGCCGTGAACTCCCACGTCTTCTTTCCGGTTGCCAGGTCCAGCTCGTACAAGTTGCCGTCGTTCGAACCGACGAACACGCGGGTGCCGGCGATGAGCGGAGAAGACTCGACGCGAGCGCGCGTGGTGAAGGTCCACGCGGCGCGCCCGGTGGTGGGCACGATGGCGTGCACCATCTTGTCCCGCCCTCCCACGACGACACGGCCCGAGGCCACCGCGGCAGATGCGTAGAAGGGGAAGTTCCTCGTCGGGTGGCGGTAGGTCCACTTGACGGCGTGGCGGGCCAGGTCGATCGCAAGCACCTCGTCGCCGAACGTGCCGACGTACGCGGTGCCGGCCTCGATGGCCGCCGACGCCCCCGCGTTCGATCCCATCGACACGGCGAACAGCTGACGGCCGCTGGCCAGGTCGATGGCACGCAGGTACTCGTCGCAACCGGAGATGTACACGACGCCGCGATCCACGGCCGCCGTGCCGTGAACCGGTCCTTCGGTCGTGAAGGTCCAAGCGCGCTTGCCGGTAGCGGCGAGCAGGCAGTAGAGGTTCTGATCGTACGATCCAATGAGGATCTTGTCGCCGGCGGGCGAAGGCGAGGAGCGGATTTCCCCTTCCGTCTTGAACGTCCACCGTGCGCGGCCCGACGCGGCGTCCACGGCGTGCAGAACGCCGGCGACGTCGCCCACGTACACGACGCCCGCGGACACCGCAGGCGACGATTCCTCGATCGCACCCGTCGCCTTGTACGACCACCTCTCGCGGCCGGTGGCCAGATCGATCGCGTGGAGCAGGCCGTCCATCGACCCGACGTACACCGTGCCGTCTGCAATCGCCGCAGACGACATCACGCCTTCTTTGGCCTGGAAGGTCCAGCGAAGGGCGAGTGGCGCGGGGAGCGTCGTGCCCGCCACGCCAGTCAGCGTGGGCGATCCGCGGAACCTGGGCCAGCCGCCTTCGCGCTCCACTGGCGACCGCTTCGGCGGGCCAGGCTGGTCCCCGCCTGGACGCTGCGCGAGTGGTACCGCGGCGACTGCCGCGAGGCACGCGACGGCGAGACACGAAGACGCCACCGCACGAAGCGTCATTTGCCCGCCCGCGGCGTCGCGATGGCGTAGAGCGCCGAGCTGGTCATGATGTAGAGCGTGCCGTTGGCAGCCACCGGCGAACTGTACACCGCGGCCCCCATGTTGATCTCGGCGAGCTTCTTCATCTCGCGGCCTGCCTGCAGCACCGCGACGTCGCCGTCCTCGTCGCCGAAGTACACCTTGCCGTCGGCCACGAGCGGCGATCCCCACACGGCGGCCAGCCCGTCGTAGGTCCACAGCCCCTTGCCCGTCTGCGCGTCCACGGCGTGCAGGAACCCGCTGAAATCCGTGATGTAGAGGATGCCGTTGGCGACGCCGGCCGTCGACATCGACCGCCGGATGGCGCCGTAGTGCCACAGGCGGCCCGACTCGGTGATGTCGCCGCGCCTGGTTGGATCGATCGCGTAGAGGTGGCCAATGCCCTCGCCGCTCTCGGGTTCCTGGCCGACCGCCATGAACACCTTCCCCTCGGCGAAGACCGGCGTCGCGATGCCGTAGTTCCTCGTCTTCGGCCACACCGCGTCCTTCGGGTTGAGGTCGAACTTCCAGAGCGGTTCCCCGGTCCGCGCGTTGAACGCGTACAGCCAGCCGTCGCCGCCCGGGAAGATCACCTGCATGACGTCGTTCACCTGGGCCAGCATGGGCGAGGACCATTGACCGTGCAGGATGTCGGCGCCGGGCGAGGCGTCCTGCCACACCACCTTGCCGGTGTTCTTGTTCACCGCCATGAAACTTGGCGCCTTGGGCGAGCGTACCTTCTCGTGAGTGTCGTCGCGCCCGTTGGAGGTTTCGACGAAGACCAGATCCTCCCACACGACCGGCGACGAGTTCGCCATGTTGTGCTGGTAGACGCCCAGCTCCTTCATCATGTCCAGCTTCCAGATCACGTCGGCGTCGGTCGGTCCCTTGCGAGGCTCGTCGGTCACCCCGTCGTTGTTGCCGTCGCGGAAGCCCTCCGTGTCGAGGCACACCAGTTCGGCCCGGTTCGTCACGTAGTACAGGCGCTTCCCGTCGACCGCCGGCGACGAGCAGACGCCCTGCTCCGGCCAGTCGTTCTCCATGCCCGAGGGCAGCTTGTCCGACGCCGCCTGCCAGAGAAACTCGCCGTCGCTTTCGCGGAAGCACATCAGCACGCCCTTGTCGCCCTGGATCTCCGGGTTGCGCGGGTTCGCGTTGTTGGTGCCCACGAAGACCTTGCCGTCGGCGACCACCGGATTGCCGTAGGAGGTCGAGCCGAGGTCCGCCTTCCACTTGATGTTCGTCTTCTTGCCGACATCCCACGTCTCGGGCAGGCCGGTGACCGCGGCGCTCATGTTGCGCGAGGCGGTCCCGCCCCACATGGGCCAGTTCTGCGCACGAAGCGGCAGCGTCACCGCGAGCACGACCACGCTGGCGACCGCCCATTTCCGACGCGTTCCGGTCTCACGAAGGGTCATGGCTGTTTTCATCGGTGTGCTGACAGCGCGACGACGCGGCTCGCGGTCCTGAAGTAGATCGTGTCGCCGACGATCGCGGGGCTCGCCATGCACACGTCGCCCATCGAGTTCTTGGCCACCAGTTCAAAGGACGGTCCGGCCTTCACCACGAACACATCCCCGTCCTCGCTCGAGAAGTAGATCTTGCCGTCGCCGGCCACGGGAGACGAGGTGAAGGCGGTGGTGCCGCTGCCCAGCCGCTCCTGGTAAACGCGTTTGCCAGACGCGCCCTCGTAACACAGCAGGATGCCGTTCCACCTGATGTTGTAGAGGAGATCCCGGTACGCGATCGGCGTGGCCATGTAAGCCCCCTCTCGGGGAACGCTCCACGCCACGTACGCATTCGAGCTCTCGCCCGGTTTGAGCGAGATGTCGCCGGTGGCCGTTGCCTTGATGGCATAGACCGGCGAAAGCAAGCCATGAGCGTTCGTCAGGTAGACGAACCCGCCGGCCACGACCGGTGTCGGCACCGGGATGTCGCCGCCGCCCGTGAGCCGCCACACTTCCTTGCCGGTCTTCAGGTCGTACCCGCCGGCGTGCTTGTATCCGTTGACCACGACCTGTGTTTGCGGACCGGCCGCGAGTACGGCGGGCGTGCCCCATGTCGGAACGTCGGCGCGCGGCGTCCGCCAGATGTCGTGACCGTCGTTCACGCTCAGTGCGGCAAGGAAGGAATCGTGAAGCACGTCACACTGGATGAGCACCATGTCCTGGTAGATGACCGGCGAGCTCCCCACTTCCCATTGAGCAGCCGGCGCAACGTACCACGCGGCTTCGAGGACGCCGAAATCGCGCTTCCAGAGGAGCGTGCCGTTCATGTCGAAGCAGTACAGCCCCTCGGATCCGAAAAACGCCACGACGTGGCGGCCATCGGTCGCCAACGTCGAACTGGCGTGCGTGGACTTTGGATGCCGCTTGATCTTCGGCACGCCGGACACCACCGTCTTCTCCCAGAGGATCTTCCCCGAGCGCGTGTCGAGGCAGTAGACGACCCAGCGATGTGACGTGTCGTCCTTGACGGAAGTGACGTCGCCGTAAATCCCAGTCTTTATCTCCGGCTTCGCCATGCCGCTGATCGCCGACGAGACGAACAGCCGATCGCCCCAGATGACCGGGCTCGAATGACCCAGGCCGGGAATGGGCGTGGTCCAGCGCACGTTGCGCGAGGTGGGCACGTCCCAGTCAGCCGGCAGCGGTTGCCCGTCCGCCACACCCGACGCGTTAGGACCCCGGAACGAAGGCCAGTTGGCAGCGGCAGGGGATTTCTGTCCGGCCACGGGCAGCGACAGCACGACGACGGCGCTGAGCAGAAACAGCGTTCCGATGGAGCTTCGCACACGGTTCATGGCCCGTTCCTCTGCGATGATCGGACGCGAAATCCGGCTAAAGCCGGATCCCACAACAGTCTCGGCCTGGTCACGGACG
>Ga0316620_10000513_pt1 | contig 15644 bp, 11 predicted proteins | sample OWC_Aug_M1_C1_D5_FD_207651 | JGI IMG/M metagenome (GOLD analysis project Ga0316620, IMG submission 207651) | Wetland soil microbial communities from Old Woman Creek delta, Ohio, United States - OWC_Aug_M1_C1_D5_B | ecosystem: Environmental > Terrestrial > Soil > Wetlands | place: USA: Ohio... | reverse complement strand
GTATACTATGTGCGCATATGCTGGACAAAGGGGAGAAAGAGCCGCGGTGTGTGGAGTCCTGTCCCACGGGAGCCTTGATGTTTGGTGATCTGGATGATGCTGGTAGTGAGGTTTCCCGGCTTATAGCTACGGGCAAGACGGAGGCGTTACACGGAGGGTATGGCATTAAAGAGAAGGTGAGGTACATGGGGTTGCCCGGGAAGTTTATTGCCGGGACAATAATCTATGGAGACAGAGACGCATGTGCTGAGGGAGTGGCAGTTGCCTTGAGCAGGGATAGTGAAGGTTGGGAAGTGAAGACCAATGCCTTTGGAGACTTTGAGTTTGAGGGATTAGCGGACAACGCCGAATATACTATAAGGATAACAGCAGCCGGGTATAAAGAACAGACTATAACGGCCAGAACACGAAAGGATACCTACCTGGGTGAAATAACCTTAAAACGTTCCTGAAACCGGTACTAATAGGACGTGTAGAAGGACTGAATCACTATGAATGAAGTTAACTATCGAAAACCGAGCGACATAAAACAGATCGTGGTGATAGGGGCGGGCAACATGGGTGAAGGCATTGCCCAGAGCTTTGCCCAGGCTGGGAAGAGCGTCAAAGTACTCGCTCGCAAAAAGGAAACGCTGGACAAGTGCCTGCAACAGATAGACACAAATTTGAAGTTGTTTGCTGAGTTCCAGCTCCTGGAAGAAACAGCTGAGGTTATTAAGTCCAGGATTATCTATGTACCGATCACCGAACTATCTGAAGCTATCAGAGGATGTCACTTCATTGTGGAAACGATTCCCGAAGTGTTGGCGGATAAAAAGGAGCTCTTCGGAAGGCTTGACGGCTGTGAGCCGGATGTTATATTAGCCAGCAATACCAGTAGCATAACGATTACCACATTGACAGATGGTATGAAGACCGCACACCGCGTTGTTGGTACACACTATTTCAACCCTGCTCACATTATGCCGCTCGTCGAGATTCACAAGGGGAAACACACGTCTGACAAGGTGGTTGAAGCGACAAAGGACTTGATGTTACAGGTTGGCAAGAAGCCGATTCTGGTAAAGAAGGAAATCCCCGGATTCATCGTCAACAGGATTCAAGGTGCCATCTTTCGCGAAATCGGCTATCTACTGGATGAAGGCATTGCCACACCCGAGGATATCGACATGGCTGCCAAAGCAATGTACGGATTCCGACTTTCCTGCGTTGGTCCTATGGAAGCAGACGATATGATCGGCCTTGACACTTCAGCGAGAGTCTCGGGAAACCTTTTCAAGACGCTGAGTAACCGAACGGAGCCATCGGCAACCCTGCTGGATAAAGTCAAAAGGGGTGAGTTAGGCATCAAAACGGGAAGTGGCTGGTATAATTATGGCGGAAGGACACGAACGCGAGTACTGGACGAGATAAATAGGAGGCTGTTAAAACAACTGGTTCTATTTAGAGCCCGAAACAAATAACTACCTACGAAGGAGAGAGTCATGCAAGAAGGAGAAAAGGTTCTACGGAAAGTCATTATCACGGCAGCGGTTACGGGGCAAGGACCGACGCCCACAATGTCTGACTACCTGCCATACACCCCGGAGAAGATTGCGGATGACGCTGTCAAGGCCTGTGAGGCTGGCGCAGCTATTGTCCATATCCATGCCAGAAAGTATAAGACTGGTGAACCAACGCCGGATTTGAAGGTTTTTCGTGAGATTGTCTCTGATATCAAACGCCGCTGTAATGTGGTCATAAATATTACAACAGGTGGCGCAGGTAGTGAAAAGGAACGCATTGCGGTAGTGCCTGAATTCAAGCCAGAGTTGGCTACCCTAAACTGCGGCTCACTCAGCGGTACGATGATACATGTTGCGGAAAAGATAAAGAGCTACAAATTTGATTGGGAGGAGCCACGTGTCAGACAGGAAGACCTTATTTTCCCAAACACTTACAAAATGATGCGGGAATACAGTCAGATTTGTAGAGAAAACGATACAAAACCGGAAATAGAGATCTGGGATTTAGGACAGGTCGGTGCAGTCGAATTCATGTTAATGCGTAACTATGTTTCGAAACCTCTACATGTTCAGTTTGTGATGGGTGGACTGAGTGGCATGCCGGCCACACCCGGTACTCTCACTTTCATATATGAATATGCCAGGAAAGTGCTGGGTGATTTTACTTGGTCAGTGGCTGCTGTAGGAAGAGACCAGATGCCGATTGCCGCAGTTACACTGGCATTGGGAGGCCACGTTAGGGTGGGCATGGAAGACAGCCTGTGGGCTGGCTATGGTAGACTGGCAAGAGGTAGTGCTGAACAGGTGGCCCGGGTGGTCGCCATGGCACAGCAGATGAGCATAATCCCGGCAACGCCTGACGAAGCAAGACAGATGCTCGGCCTAAAAGGACTGGACAAGGTTAACTTCTAAAGAAAGTGGCTTTTCATAGGCCACGGGAGGACACGATGGCTAACCTTTTTGATTTGACGGGAAAGGTAGGTATTGTTACCGGCGGTGCCGGTGGTATCGGAAAAGCATTGGCTTTAGGTCTCGCCAGACATGGTGCAGATGTCGTTGTAACAAGTCGTACACTGAACAAACTCGAGCCCGTAGCTACGGAGATCAAGGCTATGGGCAAGAAATCTCTGGCAGTTGCATCTGATGTAACCGATGAACGCTCGGTTAAGGCAATGGTAGAGCAGGTTGCCCGGGCATTTTCCCACATTGACATCCTGGTCAATGCCGCGGGCATCAACATTCGCAATTCGGCTGAAGATATTCCAGTAGAAGACTGGCAGAAGGTCATGGATTTCAATGCTCTGGGTACCTTTATCTGCTGCCAGGCAGTGGGACGAGTCATGATAAAGCAGAAGAGCGGCAAGATAGTCAATCTATCTTCGGTGCGTGGGAGATATGGAGCTCCGTCGGGTGCGATAGCGTATAGTCCCAGCAAGGGAGCGGTGGACACGCTTACGCGTACACTGGCTTGCGAGTGGGCAAAGTACAATATTCTTGTTAATGCGGTTGCTCCTACACTGATTGAGACAGACTTAACGCGGCAGGCTTTAGCTAATCCTGAGTTTGCCAGGACGATGAAGGCCCGCATCCCCTTGGGCCGCTGGGGATTTCCTGAAGATGTGATTGGCCCGACGGTCTTTCTGGCTTCTAAAGCCTCTGATTTCGTCACCGGACAGATTATTTATGTTGATGGCGGCACGACAACCTGGTAGCTATCACTGGGTGAGTACAGATTACAGGTCAGGAAGAAACCAAGAAACGAGGAGGAAGTCAAATGCCCGGAAAAGCTTACAACCCAAAACTATTCGAACAGGAACACAGTCATCATGAGAGGTTCAATGGTCTGCCCAAGGAGGCTATAGACGCATATAGGTCGGTGAGCAAGGAAGGCAGGGCGAAGGCAGGCTACCCGGCGAAGTGGACGTACGACCAGCTATGGGAAGTGCGAAAGGCCGGGCGTTCGGGGCAAGTCGGCCATTTCATCTATGAAATGTTCTACGACATCTACATGGGAATCGAAGATGAGTTCATCGAAAACTCGATAGACACTCAGGTACGTCTCTATCCGGACTATGTGCCCAGAGCAAACGACATTATCGAGTATGCTATTAAGGCTTCCAGAGCCAAGATGCGCGCCTTTATTAGCCAGGACCATTTCTTCCCCACCGTGGGGCAAGCCTGGGGTGCTCAACAGCGGGTGGACGAGATGGTGCGTGATGGACAACTGGAGTATGCTTGCCGGTGTCTGGGCGCCCATATACTGGCGTGGAGCCATCACCCCGACCAGATAAACCTGATAAGTAAATATCCCAATCTTGGGGGTATATTGTTCTGGTGCCAGACGTATGGAGGCAAGAATTGCGGTCCGGATCTCCGCATTTATGACGAGCACGGAAAGCTGGATAATGAGGTGAAGGAGGTCGTACGCCTTTGCGCTCATTACAGAATACCTGTCATGAGTGGCCACGCTACCATGACATACGAACACATTTTGCCTCTGGCACAATATGCCTCTGAAGTCGGCGCCCATCTACTCTGGATGCATGCGGCGCCGTGGACCGCCATGGAAGACCGAGCTACGATAAAGCAATACAAGGATCTGGCTCGCCTTGGCTGCTATATGCAGGTTGATGCCAACAAAGTTCTTCCCAGTATCGTCTGGCCCATGATTGACCCAAACCAGGGTTTCCAGTGGATGGCGGAGGTGGGGCCCGACCATGTCATCCCTTGCACCGACGGTGGCCAACCGTTTTTCGGTGATGCGCTCGACTGTTGGCGGATGTTTGTTCGCGCAATGATACACTTTGGCATAAAGAAAGAAGATATCAAGGCAATGATTCAGACGAACCCCGCCAAATTCCTTTACCTTGATGAATAGGAGCATAAAGGGAAAGTAGTCTGCAACGTAGTTATAATAGAATAGGGTCTCTACCTGCTAGAGTAACCGCATCTCTCCGAAAACATGCAGGATCTGTCATCATATTGGAGTGACTCCTTGTTCCTAGGTTTGGTATTCTTCCCCTACTCAAATAGCAGAGGATGAGACAATGATAGAAATCATTTCAATCCAAGAAGCCTACAAAAAGAAGATTGAAAGGCAGGAGAGACTCAAAGGGCTTAAGTTCAAATGCCACGGAAGCTGCGCTTATATAGGGGAAGATATCTCACCTGGATGTTATGGATGTTTCTACTCAGACGCGTATCATCGTGGGTTTTTGCTGGGAAGGGATGTAGGACTGCCGAATGTCTGTAATAGAGATTGCGTCTATTGTTTTGAACCTCACGTAGTCCGTCAGGACTATAAGCCGCCCGAAGAATTCACTCTGGGTGATGAATGGCAAGAGACAATACAAGAATATCTGGCAGAAGAAAGGGAGGCAATCACCACCGATGCCAAGATGCAATACTACGAATTCACCGGCGTTTGTGAACCGCTATTCTACATTTCTATCCTTGAAGAATTCATGCGATTCTTCAGGAATGTAGTCGACCCGTTTATGGGAACGAAGGGTTGGGCCAAATTCTACACCAATGGGACTCTGTTAAATCTGGATAATACCCTACGACTGAAGGAGGCAGGTTTTGACGAGGTCAGAGTTCATCTGGGAGCGACAAACTTCTCCAACGCCGTGTATGACAACTTGAGGCTGGCGGTCAAGCATATCCCTACGGTTACTGTCGAAACGCCGTCTTGGCCTCCTCACCGCGGGAAATTGTTTGAGATGCTGCCAATTATCCAGGATATCGGTGTCAAACACCTTGATATCTGTCAGGTGGAAATTGTCAGTAAAGCTCAGCTTGGGAGGATAGAAAAGGCTCTTGGCAACATTGAACTTCACCAGGCATTCTATCCGGTAATGGATGACGGAGGCCTGGTGGAGGACATAATGAGAGAGGTGTTGGACAGACGTTATACCTATTCAGTGCTTGACTGCAATGGTTTTGTGAAACAAAGCCGGAGCGCTTTGTCTACACACAGTTATTGGAATGTACTCAATCGCAAGTATCCACCTGAGTGGGAACAACACCGATATAAGAGAAAATTGAGGGCAAAATAGCCGGGGGTGATAGTGGATATAGCCTCTTTTGTAGGTAGCTTTGGAGCAGGTTAACGGAGGGGAACCAGGAATACCTTTTCCCAGGCAGGCCTCCTATTGCTTTTGGGCATCAGCTATCGTAGCCATTAGGGCAGCATCTACTTCATCAAGACTGAAGCCACCTGCTTCCAAAGCTGCCTTAGCCACGTGGACGTCCTCGATAATTCCTCCGCTTACGCCGATTCCTCCCAGTATCACTCCGTTCTTTATGATTGGAAACCCTCCTGGAAATGTAATCCACCGTTCGTGGAAGAACAGGGGGACCAGTCCTCCCGCACAATACTGGCTGGCGAAGCTCCCGGTAGGCATCTTCCCAAACACTGTGGTAAACGCCTTATCCATAGCAATGTTTATGCTAAACAACGCGGCGTTATCCATGCGGCTCAAGGCCACTAGATTGCCACCGGCATCACTGATGGCCATTGACATAGGCACACCCTGTTTCTTTGCCTCTTTCTCTCCCGCTTCGAGCATCTTCTTGGCGATATCGAGCGTCAGACCTGAACGGTAAGATAAACTGCCACCTTTCCATGCGGCTGGAGTCGAATTCCTGGTCTCTTTCATTTTGAGATACCTCCTACCTTGATTCAGCCTACTAGGCCATATCTGCACTTAAAGAAATCGGGCTTGTCTCGACATGATTGTGGCTATGGTTCACAGTGCCAAATACGGTTTCATGGTATACTCGCACTCCCTCATTGTCAATTGTGCTTGCCACACGTCAGAATAGTGGTATGAGTCCTGGATTTCTCACTGTTGGCGTCGAAGGGCCTGATAATCAGACCTTCAAAGTGATAAAATAGGCACTACAAGACCGCAGCATAGCCCGAGAGATTTAGTCAGAATTTAGGCTTCACTTCCCGAAAGGAGAATTGCTATGGTAGGAATAAGTTCGTATGGTGCTTACATTCCGCGTTTCCAGAAGCTTTGAAGAAGCTCAGGGGGGATTACGGAGCGATTCATTCTGGAATGAAACAAGGATATATGCTGTCAAGGAGGAAATGATTGATGAGTTCCACCGTATCGGACCTAGAGCAGATATTTCATCCAAGATCTCTAAGTATTGTTGGTGCGTCAAGCAGGGAGGGCAGCTTCGGCCGGATGTTTCTGGAAGGACTTATTCGAATAGGTTTTAGAGAAATCTACCCTGTTCACCCGCGTGAAACAGAACTGCTAGGGTTGAAAGCCTACCGGAGTATAAAGGATATTCCCCACGATGTTGACGTTGCTGTTCTTATGACACCGCCAGACAGTACACTGCAAATGGTTCAAGATTGTGCCCAGAAAGGAATGAAGGGGATTATCGTTTTCACTGCCGGCTTTGGCGAAAAGGGAGCGGAGGGGAAGAAAATCGAGCAAGAGATCTGTAGCGTTGCTCGCTCAAAGAACATCAGGGTTATCGGGCCTAACTCAATTGGTGTCTACTGCCCGACCTCGAAACTGGTGACGTTCCCTCAGGGGTTGATGCATGACATAACGACCGAGGGTGGACCTGTAGGCTCTTTCTCGCACAGCGGTTCCTTTGTCGATTACCTGACCTATATTCTGACGAAGAAAGGCATCAGATTCAGCAAAGTAATAAGCTGTGGCAACGAATGCGATTTAAACGCTGTGGACTTCCTGGAGTATTTCGGACAGGATAAAGAGACAAGGATCATCATTTCGTATCTTGAAGGCATCAAAGATGGGAAACGATTCTTCCAGCTGGCCCGTGAAATCTTGAAGGAAAAACCCATCATCGTCTGGAAAGGCGGTGCTACTGAACTCGGAGCCAGGGCCGCTAGCTCGCACACTGGTTCTCTGGCTGGAACGAAACATGTCTGGGAAGCCATGTTTGAACAGGCCGGGATAATCAGTGTTCGCAGTTTTGAGGAGATTGTAGATTGTCTGTTTTGCCTCTACTATTTGCCGTTACCGAAAGGAAAAAGGATTGCTGTTGTAGCCGGAATGGGAGGCACCAATGTTGGTACTACGGACAATTGTATCGAACTGGGGCTTGAAATGGCCAGGCTATCAGGTGCGACTCTGGAAAGACTGACGCAATTGCTGCCGCCCGTGGGCACAAGCGTCGGCAACCCCACCGATATTGGTGTAGCTACATTGGTTGCTCCGCATCTTTATGGAGAAACACTAAAGATACTGAATGAAGATGAAAATGTCGATATGCTTTTGGCAATAAGCGACCCCGGCTGGCCGTGTATACAGAGTATTGCAGGGGCAGCAAAAACAATCAGGAAGCCGCTGGCTGTAACATTGTTCGCTTTGCCGGAATTTGCTGCTGAGGCATATGCCTTTCTAGCCCAAAACAAGATTGCCACGTTTGGTGATGCCAAAAGAGCCGTAGCTGCATTGGCCAAAATCAGCAAATATGCTAGCTACAGTGCTAACAGGTAGACGCGAAATACTACAGGAACTATCCAATAATGATGCTGAACAATCTGTCGGATAGGTATCTGCAAATGCTATTTGGTAATACCGTGTTTGTCCAGAAAGGGATTGTCAGGATTACCGGTTGACAGGTCCCAGCCCAAAGCGCGGTAGTAATCATCCTTCAAGTCCTCCAGGGGAACTACCTCTCCTTTGGTGGGGCCATCGGGCTTGGGCTCATTCAATAATCTTCCTGGCAGCGTGTCATCTTTCCGCGCAATGCCTTCACGCATGTTGAATAGCCGTTCCTGACACATAATTCTCAGACCTGCTTCCTTCAGATGGTCAAATGACCAGGCTTCTCCAAACAAAGACGAGACATTCTTATCTACGGGACCATACACCTGACGCCCAAATGAACAGCATGGAACGGAATCTGTGATCATCTGGCCGATGGCCATATTCTTTACCTGTTCGCCTTTGCCTTTTACTTGCAGTCTGGTTCCTTCACGGGCCTCTATTATGGCCACCCAGCCGTAACCATGCTGGCATCCTCCCCGATTGTCAATAGCGAATTGTAAGGCTTGCCCGTTGGCACCCCGGCACTCATAACCACCAAGCTCCAGACCTTTAACCTGCATGGCAAATGACTCAGACCCCTTGATCTTCTGCGATGCTCGTCTCACCCCTTCTGACAGTAGCAATCCGATCCCTTCTTGACTGACTATTTTCTTCAGCATCGCAATCATGGCCTTATCATCGCCAAACCGAAGCTCAATGCCATCGGTGTCTTTTGTCCCTATAAGCCCCTTTTCAAAGCATTCCATGGCAAAGCCAATACTTGATCCGGCTGATATAGTGTCGATGCCATTTTCATCACATATCTGCTCCGCAGCGATAATGGCCTCCAATTTGTCAACCCCACAATTCGGGCCAAAGGCATAAATTGTCTCGTACTCGGGGCCATCGCAGTGTGTGCCCTGATAGGGCCCCTTTTCCACCTCCATATATAGAGAACAAGGTGTAGGACAAAAGGGACCGCACGGCCTGTTCTTCCAGGTCCACTCTTTCTCATGAGAGGGGAAGCTTAGCCTCTCGGCACCTTCAAATGTTCCTCCTTGCCAGTTTCGTGTGGGCAGCAGCCCCAGCGTATTCATTGAATCAAAGCTTCCGCGTGTGCCGTAGCGGAACCACAAAGTGGCCCATTTTTCGTTTTCCTTTACTCTACCCAGGATATCCTTTCTTATCTTTTCAAATCCTTCCCTGTCGCCGACTTCTATCTCTTCATCTCCGTGAATCACTACTCCCTTGAGCTTCTTGGACCCCATAACACAGCCCGGACCCCCTCTGCCGAAAGCACGATAGAGGGGACCATCGACCATGATAGACGCGTATCTAAGCAACCTTTCTCCGGCCGGACCAATTGCCATTGTGGCTGCCTTCCTTGCCGATAAGCCGCCCAGCATTGCCCGCTGCGCTTCAGCGGATTCCATGCCCCGCAAATGGGCAGCGTCCTTGAACTCGACGTTCTGGTTACTTATCTCAAGATACGTGGGAGAATCAGCAATGCCCGCAACGTCAATAGCCCATAAACCGGCCTTCCTGATTTGATGCCCAATTGTTCCGCTGGACATTGCATATAGATAGATCCCAGTCAGCGGCGACTTGGTATTAATCGCTGTCTTGGAGGAATAGGACAGACCTGTACCGTTGGATGGGCCGGCAGTAAATATGAGGTGATTCTTTTCACCCAGAGGGTCGATTCGCGCGGGTACTGAGTTGTATAGAAGATAGGATCCCAGACCTCTACCACCGATGTACTGGCTGATTATCTTGTCCGGGATCTCTTCGACCCGGTAGGACCTGTTCGACAGGTCTATCCTCAATATCTGGTTTGCCATGCATTTGCTCCTTTCGTCATCAAGCGTCTCGTTGAACTTGGCCGCCCAGGGCGTGATTTCCTATTTTGAGTCAAGGTAGTCAACGGCCTCGAAGCAGGCGTGTGATGCCTTCACTGTCCAGGCACATATAAATGCGATCACCAATCTCCTGGTCTTCGGCAGAATGGCTTATGAAGACATCATGACTCACGAATCTATGAATACCTAAAATACTATAGTGCGGACACAAAGTCAACGAGTAGGGGCCTTAATATAGGAAAAAAGTGACGCCAGGGACACTTTTTAGCCTCTTTGATATAAGCCGAGTCGCCGTTACACAAAACTCGGAAGTGTTCAATTCAACATATCCAACAGAGACTCAGATTGTTGCCCCACAAATGAAGCAATGAAGCGATGTCAACAGGACTTTGTTCAGGACCCCTTGGGCTGGCAAACGGTTACTAGGCTATCTATTCATCTTGGCTGTTCGCGGGCAGACCCTGTGACAGCGACAGTGCTTTAGGCGCGGGGTTTGTCCTCGCCCCTATAGCTATGGACTCAGTCAGGCCGCGTCTGGTGAATTCCTCATCCTGGTAGTACGGTGGTGGCTCAGTAGGGACCTAGCCTCATCGGTGTCGAATCAGGGACACGACTGGTGTTGACATACAGGTAGTACGAGCCGGCCGGAGGATTCACAATGCCAGCAGCTTCCTTGAAGACCACTGTGACTGTGCCAGGCAGTATATGCTGGGGCACGACGAAGATCACCTTCGTGCCGACAGCCGTGACTTCAACTCCGAGAACGTCGTGACCATTGACGGTAATGTCGCCTATCTGCCAGCCGGTTTGCGGGACGGTGGTGCCTTCAGGAAACCAAATGGTGATGCTGTGGACTCCAGAGGTCAAACTGGCGTGGATATCAAACGTGATCGTATACTTTGCCGTCATTCCCTCACAGTTGGGGACAACGGTGACATTTCCCGTGATCCCCTGCTCGTCATAGACAACAGTCACACCTCTTCCCCTGAGTTCAGGGATGTGCACATTGATGGAGTTCCAGCTTAGCGGATTTCCCCGCAGATAGATGACATCCCCTTCACCGAATCCCACATTCTGTACCAAAGGGCTGATGTTGCCTATCTGGTTCAAGTCGAATTGGAGGTACGCCAGGTTGGTGAGATTGCCCACAGGCGAGATGTTGCCTATTTGGTTATATGAAAGGTCGAGGTTTGTCAGGTTGGTGCAGTGCTCCAGCCCGGTGAGGTCGGAGATATTCCTTCCCGAAGCAGAAAAGGGGGTGAGCCCTTTCAAGTCTGAAGGGTAGATGGGACGCTCGGGTATATGGATCGCTTCCCTTATGGCTGCCTCCAGGTTGGGGTCGGCGAAAGTCACTGCCTGTCCCTCCTCAAAGTTGGCCGTGACTGAGCAATCACCGTTCACGGTGATAGTGGTCAAGGAGGCGTTGACATTGGCAACCGTGCCCACATCGCCAGTCCAGTTGAGAAACTGGTAGCCAGCCTCGGGAGTTGCCACCAGGTTGACCACTGCTCCCTCGTCATAGGTGAAATTCCCCTCCCCGGGGAGGGTTACCGACCCTCCTTCCGTGCTCGAGACAGCGAGGTCATATACGGTCACGAAGCTGGCCGTTATGGAATAGTCATCGTTCATCGTGATGGTAGTTGTGACATCATTAACATCGGCAATAGTGGCTACATCCCCCGTCCATTCGACAAAGCGATAGCCCTCCTGAGCCTCGGCCACCAAGCCGACGTGGGTGCCGTCGCCATAGGTAAAGGTCCCTTCACCAGGGGTGGTCACCTCGCCGCCTTCCGTGCTGGAGATGGTGAGATCATGCTCAGTAGGAGAAGAAACACAGCCTACCATTCCGGCAGCTAAGGCCACCCCAATGAACAAGATGCAGACTTTGGCCAGATAACGGCCTCTCCCTGAATAGGTTGTTATCTCCATCTTGACTTCCCCATTTCGCAAAACGAGAACTGACTCGTGCACTATCTTATGGATGGATTGCTCCTGCTACTGAGAATGGGATCCAATAACCATGCCCCGGCACCAGCTCATCCGGATTTGTGATCCAGTCCTGGAGATACGGATCCCAGCCGTATATCGCGCCGTACTCCGACGGATCGAAGTCCCACAGATAATCCTCCGGTGCCATCTCCTCTGTGGATCTGAAGCCAACCATGTTCCAGCCCTCGCACACGTCGTAGCTCGATGGCAAACCTGGGGGCATTGGAGCTTTCGCGCCAAATACCCACAGCGCGTAAGGGTACGTACCGCTGATAGAAGGATCTGAGTGCTGCTCCTCAGGATACCTCATGCGAATCCAGTAGGCCTTGCCGTCCTCCATGGTCTTCAGGGTCCGGAAACTCGTATCTCCGCTATTATAAACCAGCCATTCGTCCTGACAGCGGTCGTAGTACCAGACGCTGATCAGGTCATGTGGGAAGGCGAGGGAAGCCAACACGCTCTCGATGGCAGTGTCATAGGGCATGATGGGCAGTGAGATGAGGTTCCAGCCTCCCACTAGAGACAAGCCACCCGGATTGTCTCCAACAGTGTACAGATCAGAATCGCGCTGACTCGGTACCACGACTGCTGGCGACGCCCTGACAGCCGTTGACCAAAGCGGTACTGCGATGCTCAAGATGACCGTGAAGCAAATCAGGCCATACAATACAATCTTTTCTTTCATTTCTGCACTCTCCTTTTCACCGTCTTCTACCCGCCGTTAGCCCGCTTCTTTAAGGTGCTGTACCCTGCGGGCCCGGTGCAACACTGCAGTCTTTGCCATATATCCATCTTGGTTCTTCGACGGTGCCATAACATATTCTTATCATCCCCTCCTCAGAGAGAGACGCTTGCCTGAGTCATGTCTGCCCTTGACCTCAGATGTTTGCCGAGAGGATCGGTCTCTTTATGCCAGGCAGAAGCAGCCGAGTTGACATGTCTATATGTGCTGGGTCAGCATAGAGCAATCGACCGCACCAATGTGACGTGCACATCTCACCACCAACCGCATATTAGCCTTGTATTATGATTGTATCACTAGGACGGGAATTGTCAATGCTCTGTGCTGGCTGACCACATGGGTAACACTAGACTACGGATTCTAGCAAGTTCTTTTTCGATATACTGCTTGGGAGCAAGATAGGCAAGGGATTGGTGCGGCGTGCAAGACATGGCATGGAGTCGAGGAGTCACAAAACGTCGGTCTGTGTGATGAGGCAACAAAAGGGCAGATTGAGATACGTCAGAAAAGCGGGACGGTAATCGCCTTACCATAGCAGGGAGCATAGGCGAGAAAAGCAAAAAGGAGAGACCTCCCGCCTCTGACGTTTTCAGGCCCCGTTAGTGGAATTCATTTGTCAGACTGCTTACTAAGGAGGTGGGTATAGCCGCTAGAGGGCTAAAGACGTCGTCGTTGAATCAACTACGCTGAATATTGTCCAGACAACATAATAGTGCCGGATAGTGTTTGAACCAGGCTTAGGCCTTCGTTTAGTTTTGAACCGCAGACTTCGCTGCCATCTTGACTCCCAGATAGGAGAAGACTCCAGCGCCTACTATGGTGCTCAGAGCAAACGTGATTGCTCGGTCAATCACTGTTGCTGCTATTGCAACATCTGGAGGAACACCGAAAAGAACCAAAATCGAAATCAATGACCCTTCAACAAGAACCAAGCCACCGGGTAGCAATGGAATAACACCAACGATAATTGGAAGTGAGGACGCACCTAGAAGCGCGGCAAATGTCGGATCATATCCCAAGGCTAAAAATACGGCATAGAATCGAAAGATGTCAAGCCCACTAGTTATTAATGTCCAGCCCCCGATCAACAATACCTTTTGCCATTTGTCTATTATAGTATAGGTGCTTGAATAGACGGCCTCAATTCCCTCCACTGTCGATTGAACGTCCTCGCGCTTTCCGAACCAACCAAGAACACGGTTTGTGATGTTACTTATACCCTTGAGCGCGATCCTTTTCTTGAAAAAGAGGCGGGGAATAAAAACTGTTCCGAGAGAAGCTAAAACCCATGCTGCTATGATGAGCAAGCCTAACTGGAGTGACCCTTTCCCAAATTGCAGAAACAAGCCAGCCATTAAGAACGAGACAACAACCAGGGGAGTAAGCGCGAACTCGCCAATCAAGGAAGCCATGCCAGATGAATAACTAGTATTCTCCAGCTTACGCAGCATATAAATCCTCCCGAATGGGTCGCCACCAACACGTGCTCCAGGAGTAATATTATTCAGGAAAATGGTTGCCCAAAGTATCAGATAACGAGAAAGAAAGCCTATTCTACAGTCAATGAAGGAAAGTGCCGTTTGCCAGCGGCCGGCCCAAACTGCCACACTAATGAAATATGCGGCTACAGCCGATGCGACAAGCAAGTAATTGGCACTCCTGATAGCTTCAAACGTCTGATAAAAATTCTCACGCGATAGAAGCCATCCAGCTACTGCCATGATGACAATAGCCAGAATCACCATGAGAACCATCCTACGCAGGTTTATCTTTGGCTTATACTCATCCATGCGACACCGAAGTTACTACTGGCATCGAACTCTGGCGGCAGTCTTTCAGAAACGTGAACAACATATGACTCCACATGGAGCCCGATACAACGCCGAAAACCTGAGACCTAACTAGCATAATTCCCGTGAATCGAAGTGTTGATCCGATCATAATACAGTATGTTCAACGATTTATGAGTTCATCGTAGATCGATTCATATTTCTCTATTACTCTGTTGAGATCGTGATCTCTGATAATTTCCAGACTCTTTTTTGACATTTGCGCCCACATTGTTTGATTAGAGACTATTGCGATGACTTTTTCAGCAAGCATTTGACTGTCCCCATCCGAAAAAAGGTAACCATTCTCTCCATCGTGTACCAATTCGGGCAAGGCCATTGCATTGACAGCAACAACAGGCAAACCAGATGCCATTGCTTCCATCGTTACAATACTCTGCAACTCCGCTATGCCTGCCGTCACAAACAGATCAGCAATGCGATAGATGTTCTGCAAGTCTTTGTCCGGGACAAACCCCGTAAATGTCACTGCCTTCTGTATGCCCAGTCTGTCTGTCAATACCTCAAGTTTTCGCTTCTCTGTGCCTGTACCGGCTAATACCAAATGGACATTAGTGACGCGCAGAATATCGGGCAATGCTCGCAGAATCAGGTCGATTCTTTTTTCTTTCTCTAATCTACCCACATACAACAACACCGGCTTATTGATCGGTATGGCGAAGCTTCGCTTCAGATACGACCCGTCATTGGTTGGGCTGAATCTTTCGAGGTCAATCCCACACGAGATCGGCACAACATCTTTGTTAAGGCCGACCTTTCTCAGCAATGCTGCTGCTGTTTTTGTTGGCGTGGTGACAAAATCGAGTTGTTCGAAAATTCTTACACATTGTCTCCACGCAAGCTTTTGCGCCCACCTCTCGGCAATTCCTGGCAGATGAAGATAGTGTAGTAGATTCTCTGGCATGAAGTGATTTGTGCCTATAACCGGTATGTCAAGTCTCTTTGCCGCGGTCAGTGCTTCTTTGCCGATCAAGAAATGATTCTGGATATGAACGATATCGGGGGAGATTTCGTTAACCGCTCCCCTAATGGTCCTGGAAACAAAGAGCGGTGAAATTCTGAAGTTTCGGTATAGCAGAATGGGGATGGAGCGAATTCCGTATATCGTAACTCCCTTATCATTTGACACCATGTTTTTGGACGATCGGGATGGGCACATGATAAAGACCTTGTGG
>Ga0316620_10000512_pt1 | contig 15663 bp, 10 predicted proteins | sample OWC_Aug_M1_C1_D5_FD_207651 | JGI IMG/M metagenome (GOLD analysis project Ga0316620, IMG submission 207651) | Wetland soil microbial communities from Old Woman Creek delta, Ohio, United States - OWC_Aug_M1_C1_D5_B | ecosystem: Environmental > Terrestrial > Soil > Wetlands | place: USA: Ohio... | reverse complement strand
AGAGGGTCTCGCCCTGCTGTCCGACCAGCGTGATGTCGGCCGGCGTTGCCAGTCTCTGGTCGTCCGCATCCACCCAGATGGCGGCCCCTTCGGGTGTCGACTCCACGTGCAGCGGCTGGATGACCTTGGCCGGTGCGGCAGGTACGGCAGGCAGGGGAGTTGGGTCTACCCGGGGTCGCGACGGGGCGCGATCGAGCGTGAAGGTGAGGAGCGTGACCACGACCGCGGAGGCGAGCCCAGCCAGGAAGAGGGGTCGTGCGAGCCTGGACATGACCTTCTTCCTGGCGGGCGCTGGCTGCGGCGTCGAGCCGTCGACGTGGGTCGTGGCGTACTCGGCCGCAGGACCGCGCGCGGCGGGCGCGACCACCTCTGAGGCGAACGCTGCGAGCCGGGTCACCGGTCCGCTCGGCTCGCCGGCCAGGGCCAGCGCCCGGCACAGCGCATTCGCCATCTCGGTACACGTCGGGTAGCGGTTTCGCGGTTCCTTGGCGAGCGCCTTGAGGAGCACGGGGTCCAGCGCCACCGGGAGGGCCGGCTTGCGTTCGGTGGGCGGCGGCGGTTGCCGGTGAACGATCTGGTAGAGCACGTTGGCGGCCGCGTCACCGGGGAACGGGCGGCTCCCGGTGAGCAGCTCGTAGAGGATGATCGCCAGCGAGAACTGGTCGGCCGCACCCTGGACCATCTTGCCCGCCACGTGCTCCGGGGACATGTAGTGGGGTGTGCCGAGGACTTGGCCTGAACGGGTGGATTCAGATTCGGCCAGCTTGGCGATGCCGAAGTCAGCGACCTTGGGCACGCCGTCGCGTCCGAGCAGGATGTTGGCTGGCTTGATGTCGCGGTGGACGATGCCCTGGGAGTGGGCATAGTCGAGAGCGGAGCCGATCTGGGTGGCAAGTCGGCAGATGTCCTCGGCCGCCAGCCTGCGCCCGCCGGCGATGAGCGCGGCCAGGCTCTTGCCCTCGACGCGCTCCATGGCGATGAACCAGGATCCGCCCTCCTCGCCCACGTCGTAGACGGTGACGATGTTGGGGTGGGAGAGGGTCCCGGCGACCCGGAACTCCTTCTCGAAGCGGATCTTGAGGGCAGCGGCCATGGCCTCGGTCGAGCCCGGCGCGTGGACGATGGCCTTGATCGCCACCTCGCGCCCGATCACCGGGTCCTCGGCCAGGAACACGGTGCCCATGCCGCCGCGGCCCAGCACTCCCTTCACCGTGTAGCGACCGAATCGCTCCGGCGCGACCACCGCTCCGTTCACAGTCACCGTAACATTATCGTACATTCGGGCCTGCCTGTCCGCAGCTGGGGGTAACGGCGTGCTAGGTTGCCGAACGATGATCGCAGAAGTGTGTACCTGGCGTCGGTTGACAACCGCATTCCTTACCGCCTGCTCGCTGACGACCGGGGCGGTGTCGCTGTGGTCCGAGACCAGCCTGCCCGCGGTCAAGGAGCGCTGGGTCGAGCTGCAGACGGGCAACTTCGCGTTCTTCTCCAACGCATCGCCGCGGACCCTGCGCCAGGTGGCGACCGACCTCGAGGAGCTGCGTGCGGTTCTGGCTCAGCTCGCGGGTGGGGGCCGGCCGGAACCTGTTCCGACCTACGTCTTCGTGTTCCGCAGCCAGCGCTCGTTCGAGCCCTACAAGCCTCTCTACCAGGGCAGGCCAGCGGCGGTCTCCGGTACCTTCCAGCCGCGGCCCGAGGCTAACTACATCACCATCGACGGCAGCACCCGCGAGCAGGCCTCGGGTATCGTCTTCCACGAGTACGTGCACCACCTGCTGAGCGAGAGGGGCGCCAACCTGCCCCTGTGGTTCGAGGAGGGGCTGTCAGAGCTCTATCGGACTTTCACCGTGGTCGGCAACGAGGCCCACATCGGCAAGCTCATCCCTGGCCACCTGCAGCTGATCCGCAGTCGACCACGGCTGTCGCTGCCCGAGCTGTTCGGGGTCGACCGCGACTCGCCCACGTACAACGACCCGGCGCGCAAGGGCATGTTCTACGCCCAGTCCTGGTCGCTGGTGCACTACCTCCTGCTCGGTGACCGGCGCCGGCAGGCTCAGGTCGCCCGCGCGCTGGCCGCGGTCGAAAAGGGGTTTCCCCACGAGCAGGCCCTTGCCGAGGCTCTCTACGCCGACCACGAGGCGCTGACCCGCGAGCTCGGCGACTACTTGAGCCGGGTCAGCTTCCCCTACGTTCGTCAGCCCGTGCAGGTGTCCCCGGCGGATGAGCCGAAGCCTCGTCCGATGGCCCAGGCCGATGTCCTCTACCGTCTCGGGGACCTTCTCGCCGGCCAGGAGCCCATCCGGCCCGAGGCCGAGGAGCACTTTCACGCAGCCCTCCAGGCCGATCCCGAGCACGGACCGTCGCTGGCCGGGCTCGGGCTCCTGGCCGAGGGTCGGGCGCGCTGGGCCGAGGCCCTGGCGTTGTACGAGCGAGCGGCCAGGGCCGCGCCCAAGGATGCGCTCGTGCTCTATCGCTACGGCGAGCTGCTCCTGGAGCGGGAGAACGAGGTCGAGGCGGCGCGGCTCGTGTTGGCCCGTGCCACTGCCCTGGCGCCAGGGTTTGCGCCGGCGTGGTCCGCCCTGGCCAGGGCCCTGCTCGCCGACGGGGAGGTGGGCGAGGAGGCGGTGCGAGCCGGCGAGACCGCGCTCAGCCTGATGCCGGCGCGACCGGACGTGGCCGGCACGCTGCTCCGCATCTATCTGCTGGCGGGTTGCCGGGATGAGGCCCAGGCGCTGGTCGAGCGCACGCTGGCGTTCGGCGCCCGCGAGCGCGCCCGGGCGTGGACCACCCTGCTCGACAACGACCTCAACCGGGCCGGCGCACTGGTGACCGGTGGCCATCAAGCCGAGGCCCTGGCGCTGGTCGGGCAGGTCGAGTCCAGGCTCGATCGGGCAGCGTCTCAGGAGCGTTTGCGCCACAGGGCGGCCGAGGTCCGGGCCGCGATCGTGGACGCGCGCCTGGCCGAGAGCTACCGGCTGGCCGTGGCCCGGTTCAACGCCGGCGACGAGGAGGGGGCGCTGGAGCTCCTGAACCAGGTGCTGGCGGGGGCCGCCGTGGACAGCGAGCTGGCCGGCGCGGCTCGCCGTCTCGCGCTCCTCATCCGCCAACCGCCGGCCGCCACCCGCGCGCAGCCGGCGCCCCCAGCCTTCCCCCTGGTCTCGGAGGTCGAGACCGGGCAGCTCAATCGTCTGCTGGCGGGCAACCGCTACGACGAGGCCTTGCAGCTGCTCGATGGCGTGAAGCGGCGCCTGGGCCGTGCCGCACCCTCATGGGTCGACGCGAAGATGGCCGAGATCCGTCGCGCCGTGGCCCACAATCGTTTCGTGGACCAGTACAACCGGGCCGTGGCCCTCTTCAACCAGGGCGACCACGTCGGGGCGGCCGCGGTCCTGGAGGCGTTGCTGGCCACCGCGCTCGATCGCGATCAGCGCGAGGACGCGCAGCAACTGCTCGAGGAGGCGAGACGAGAAACAGGGGAACGGTAGGTGCTCAAGCACGACTACATCCTGCGTCTCATCGAGCAGATCGCCCGAGTCTTCGCGCGGCTCCTGCAACGCCTCGCGGGTGAGCCCCAGCGTGAGCTCGAAGAGGAGCTCGACCGCGCCCTCCAGGACCTCTCCGGGCTCAGCCTGGACCTGGTGCAGACGCTGTCCCTGCAGGGGCTGCTGGAGGTGCTGCGGGCGGGCGGTGAGCCGGACGTGGCGCGGGCCCTGGCCGTGGCCGAGATGCTCTACCTGCACGCGCTGGTGCGTGAGCGCCAGGGCGACGGGGCGCGTGCGCACGGTGACCGGGTGCGCGCGCTCACCCTGTACCTGGAGGTGCTCCTCGCCTTTCGCCACGAGCGGCTGGCCGCGGCCACAGGGCGGGCCGAGGAGCTGGTCGAGGCTCTGCGCGGGAGCGAGCTTCCTGACCCGACCTTGACCCGTCTCTTCCGCTACCTCGAGGTCACCGGTCGTCTCGCCCGCGCCGAGGACGTCCTGTTCGAGATGGTCGAGCGGGGGACCGGTGGCGAGCAGGTCATTGCCGACGGGATCGCCTTCTTCGCGCGTCTGCTGGAGATGGACGACGCCGCCCTCGAGGCCGGCGACCTGCCGCGCGAGGAGGTGATGGAGGGCCTGGCCCAGCTCCGTGACCGGGCCGGCCGCAGCGGTGAGCGCTGACCGCGGAGCGGTTCGGCAGGCTGATCAGAAATGTGCGACCAAGTCTCATGGTTCGCGGGCGCGTTGCGAACGGATTGTGCTGGCCCTATATTGGTGACTCGCAGAGGCCGGGCGCTCAGCAGGGGCCGGGCGGTTTGCCATCAGCCTGCGAGAGGGGGAAAGCATGAGGCGACGTGGAGATGACTTGAGAGGTTCCAGGGTCCTGGCGGGGCTGACCGTGGCCCTGGCCCTCGCCGCGGCCCTGCCGGCGGCCGCGGCCGAGAGGACGGTGGTCGGCGAGTACTGGACCCAGCCCGGTTGAATCGACTGTGCGGCCGCGGGTCCCGTGGTCAGCGACCTCTTCGACGCCAATCCGACGACCTTCATCCCGGTCTACTACCACCTCGGCACCAGTGTGGCGTACAAGCCATGGTGCACGACCAGGTTCGATTTCTACGGTGTCACGTTAATGCCCTACATGTGGTGGGACGGTTGGCTGGACGGGAGCTATACCTACGCCGACTGGAACGCCGACCTCGCGGCGCGCCAGGCGGTGCCGACTGACATGACGATCGGCATGAGCTCCACGATTCTGGTGGATCAGCTGGTCGTCGACGCCGACGTGTGCGTCGAGGCCGGAGGCACGACCAAGGACGTGAGGGTCTACTTCGTGGTCATACTGGACCACTACCCGGACGACGCGACCTACTACCGCAACGCCTTTCGCCAGGTCTACACCCAGGACGTCAACGTCCCGGCGGGGGACTGCGTCCACCTCGATCACAGCTTCACCCTGGAGGCCCTCGACCTGGGCCGGCCCGAGGACGTGGGCGCCGTGGTCTGGGCCCAGGATCCGCTGAGCAGCGGGCCGGCCGAGATCCACCAGGCCGCCTACATCATCGGAGAGGACACGCAGATCTTCCACGACGGTTTCGAGTCGGGGGACTTCTCGGGTTGGTCCGAAGTGGTACAGTAATTCCCCTCGCCTGATGGATGTTTTCGGGCCGCCGCGGGAGACTGCGGCGGCCCGTTCCTTTTCGTCGCTGGCAGCGGTGCTGCCGCGCTATCGCGCCCCGAGCGCCGAGGCGACGACCTGAGCGAGCTGCTCGAGCTGGGGCGGCTTGCCGACCCAGCCGTTGACCCCCCGCCAGCGGGTGTCGGACGGCTTCTTGCCGGACCGCCGCGGCGTCGAGAGCACGATCTTGAGCGAGGGGTCGTTGTGGCGGAGCATTTCGGCGTTGATGTCGCTGAGGCCGGCCTCGGCCAAGACCACGGCCACGCCGCCAGGGTTCTGGCCGAGGACCATGAGCGCATCCGGACCGCCGGTGGCGACCATGGTGCGATAGCCCAGGGTCCCGAGCGCGTCCACCAGGGCGTCGCGCACGGCCGAGTCCTTCTCCACCACCAGGACCGTTTCACCCTTGCCCTCGGGGAGGGCGGCAGTCTTGCGGGAGCCTCCCTCCCCGGCCGGCAAGGCGGGGATGCGGACGGTCACGGTCGTGCCCTCGTCCTCCTGAGTGCTGACATCGACGTGACCCCCGTGGCGGGTGATGATGCCGTAGGTCTGTGAGAGACCCAGCCCGGTGCCGAGGCCGGGCGGCTTGGTGGTGAAGAACGGAGTGAAGATTTGGGGCAGGATCTCGGGGCGGATGCCGCGGCCGGTGTCCGTGAGCTGGACTTGCACCCATTCCCCGCCTGCGGTCGCAGGCGCAGCTCCGGGCTGGTCCGCCTTGACGCGCTCCAACGAGATCCTGAGCTCGCCACCGTCGGGCATGGCCTCCCACGCGTTCATGGCCACGTTCATCAGGGCCTGGCGGATGCGCCTGGCATCGCCGCGCACCCCGTAGTCGTCGGACCCGCGTGCGAACTTCACCGTCAGGTCCTCGGAGAAGGTCTGCTTCAAGGACTCGGCCATCGCCTCGACCAGCACCTCCATGTCGAGCGGGCGCAGCTCCACCATCACCGCACCGAAGTCTTGGATCTTCTGGACCAGGGCGCTGGCCAGCTCGGCGTGCTGGTCGATCTTGCTCAGCCGTTCGTAGAGGTCGGCATCGAGCCCCGGAGTGCGCAGCAGCATCCTGCCGTAGAGGGCGATCACGGCCATCATGGTGTCGAGGCGGTCGGCCAGGGCGGCCGCCATCTGACCCATTGCGTCGAGACGCTCCATATGCGGCGCGAGCTGGGGTCCGGCCGCGACCTCGGCCGCCTCGCGCACGACCAGGACCCAGCTCGCGACGCCTTCGCGCGACACGCCGTCGCGCATCATGTACTCCTCGCCCAGCGGTACCACCTTGACCCGCACCCGGCGTTCGCCGGCAGTGACCAGGGACCACGGCTGGGCCGGCCTGTGGTGCAGGAGCTCGGACAGCGGTCGGTTGCCGAGCTGGGTGACGACGTCGCCCTCCTTGGCGCCGGAGAGGGACTCCAGCTCGTGCGCGCCGCTGTCGTTGGTCAGCAGGACGCGGCCCGCCCCGTCGAGCAGGACGAGCCCGTCGGGCACTGCCTCCACCAGCTGCTGGACCTGGCGGGCGTGCTCCTGGACGTGGGAGAAGATACGCTGCTGCTGGCGCTCGCCGACCATGCGGTCGAGGATCTCGTTCTTGGACTGGCGGTGAACCTGGGCATTGGCAATGGCCATGCCGATGCGCGTGCCGAGGGCGGCCAGCAAGCTGGTGCGGTCGGCGCCGAAGCCGCCCGGTTCGGTGGCGAACAGTGTCATGACGCCGAGCATCTGCTCACCGCGGGTGATGGGAATGCCGGCGAAGCAATGCATGCCGTCGGCCAGCGCTGCCGAGAAGCTGTTGCCCTCGGCCGCCGCGAGGTCCGCCACCACCATCGGCTGTAGGGTCTCAGCCACCTTCCCGGCCATGCCTTCGCCGATGCTGAAGGCGGTGACCTCCTCGACCACGTTCTCGGAGATCCCCTGGCTGGCGGCGGGAACGAAGAACCCGCTCGAGCTGTCGAACAGGCAGACGGCGCCGCCGTCAAAACCGAGCGCGGCGAGGGTGTGGGCCAGGCCCATGTCGACCACTTCCTGGAGCTCGAGGGAGCAGCCGACCGCGGTGGCGATGGAGTCCACCGTCATCAGGTCCAGTCCGCGCCGTTCCGCGATGCGCAGCCGTTCGACCTCGGCTCGCAGCAGTTCGAGGCCCATCTCACTGTTACTCATGCACTGCCCCCTACCAGCGGGCGTGAGCACACGCGTTCACGATACCCCACCTTAGCACCTCCGTGGCTCGCCCTCGCCGCCCGGAAGGGTGCGAGCCCGCCGCAAGTGGCCCGCCGAACGCTGCCGGCGCTCCGTGGTACAGTCACCGCATCATGGCCAGGGTGCTCGCGTGCGACGATGACGCGACCGCGCTGATGGTGGTGCGGGCAGCTCTGGAGGCGGCCGGGCACACCGCCTTGACCACCGGCGATCCGCAGAGCGCAGTCGAGATCGCCGTTTCGATGCACGTTGACGCGGTCGTGCTCGACGTGGTGATGCCCGACGTGAACGGCTATGAGGTGTTGCGCGGAATTCGCCATCACCCGGCCGTGGATAAGCTACCGGTGCTCATGCTGTCCTCCCTCGGCGAAAGGCACGACCGGGTCCGCGGGCTCAAGGAAGGCGCCGACGACTACCTGACCAAGCCCTTCGACCCCGAGGAGCTGGTCCTCAGGATCGAGCGTTTGGTGGAGCGGGCCGAGGCGTGGCGTGCCCACCTGCACGGCAGCCTCGAGCACTTCTCCATCCCGGAGCTGCTCCAGCAGCTCGAGCAGGGGCGGAAGACCGGGACCCTCTACGTGAATGGCGGCGGGCTCCAGGGGGCGGTGGGTGTCGTCGACGGCTGGGTCAGCGGAGCCGCGTTGAGAGAGCTGCGCGGCAAGGACGCGTGCTTTGCCCTGCTCGAGCTTGGGCAGGGTCGGTTTCGCTTCGAGCCGGGTGCTCCGGCGGGTGCGCTCGACGGCCTGGAAGAGGGAGGAATTTCGGTCCAGCACCTGGTGCTCGAACACGCCCGCCTCCTCGACGAGCTCTGCCACCACGAGGTGGTCGCGCCCGGAGCGCGGCTGTGGGCCATGCCCGAGGGGGGACCCATGCCGCGTCTGCCCGAGGATCATCCGGCTCTGCCCCTGGCCGAGCTGTGGACGGCCGTCGCCGATCGCCCGGGGGCGGCGCTCGAGGAGCTGTTGAGGACTCCGTTGGCCGCGCCGCACGTGATCGAGGCTGCTCTCGCCGTTCTCGTCCAGGAGGGCGCAGTACGGGCCGAGGAGCCCGTGGACTACGACCAGGAGATGGTGTCGATCGGCGACGAGCTCAGGGCTGCCTCGCAGATCGACCCGGTGGCCGCCGCCGTCGAGGCAGTGCTGCGGGGCGCCACCGCGTGCGGCATCGCACCGAGCCTGGTCCCCCTCGCCCTGGTCGTCGGCCGGGGAGCCGCGTCGGACGTCGTCGAGCTGGTCAAGGACCTGCCCAGGGCAGGGTCCATCGACGTCCCGGACAGCCTCGGCGAGCTCCTGCGCTCGGGCCGGGGCGCCAGCGTGCGCCTGCGCCAGAACGTGGGCACCGTGGTCTGCAACGTCTTGCAGCTCGAAGGCTCGCGATCGCGGCAGCGGATCGAGGGCCTGCTCCCTGACTGCGCGGCCGTGGTCTTGTGGCCGCGAGGAGAGACCAGCGCGGTCGGGTTCGAGTGGATCGTCCCCCAGGTCGAGGGGCTCGAGTCGACCCGCCTCGGGCTGCTCATCGCGTCGGCCGAGGGGGAGGGCGCGGCCCTCACACCGCTGGTCGACGGCTGCCGGCGCTGGACCGTGGTGGGTGCAGAACCGACCTCGTTCAGCGGGCTCCTGCGCGTGGTGGCCGAGGGCCTGTTCGCGAAGGCTTAGCGGAACGTCTGGGCTTCTTGGCCATTTCCAGCAAATAGGCGAAGCCCATGCCGCCGCCGATGCACATGGTGACGATGCCGCGACGGGCGGAGCGCCGACCGAGCTCGCCGAGGAGCTTGGCGGTCAGGACGGCGCCGGTCGCTCCCAGCGGGTGGCCGGTGGCGATGGCTCCTCCGTTGACGTTGGTCTTCTCGGGGTCGAGTCCGAGCTGGTTGACGCAGTACACCGACTGGCTGGCAAAGGCCTCGTTGATCTCCACCAGGTCGATGTCGGCCAGGCTCAGCCCGGCCTTGGCCAGCAGCTTGGGGACTGCCGCTGCCGGGCCGACGCCCATGATGTCAGGCTCGACGCCGGCCACCGCCCACTGGCGGACAAAGGCGATCGGCTCGAGACCGAGCTCGCGGGCGGTGTCGAGACCCATGACCACGGCTGCGGCGGCGCCGTCGTTGATCTGGGATGCGTTGCCCGCCGTCACCGTGCCGCGGGGGTCGAATACCGGCTTGAGCTTGGCCAGCCCCTCCACCGTGGTGTCGGCGCGCGGTCCCTCGTCGGTGTCGAAGGTGAGGTGACGCCAGCTGCCGTTCTCCCGCACCCGGACCTCGAGGGGCACGATCTCGGCCTCGAACTTCTTGGCTGCGATGGCGGACGCCGCCTTGCGGTGGGAGTGGAAGGCGTACTCGTCCTGCATCTCGCGGGTGATGTTGAAACGCCTCGCCACCACCTCGGCGGTGGTCCCCATGGCCGTGTAGGCGTTGGGGAAGCGTTCCATGAGCTGGGGCTCGGCGTAGGGCTTGTTGCCGCCCATGGCCACCATCGACATCGACTCGACGCCGCCGGCGATGATGATGTCAGCGCTGCCCGCCTTGATCGAGTCGGCGGCCAAGGCGATGCTCTGCGAGCCCGAGGAGCAGAAGCGGTTGAGGGTCATGGCCGGGACCTCGACCGGCAGGCCGGCAAGGAGACTGATCAGCCGGGCCACGTTCATGCCCTGCTCACCCTCGGGCATGGCGCATCCCATGATCACGTCGTCGACCATGGCGGGTCGAAGCCCGGGTGTGCGCGCGAAGAGGGCCTTCAACACCTCGGCGGCATACTTCTCCGGGCGGGTGTCGCGCAGGCTGCCCTTCTTGGCCCGGCCGATGGCCGTGCGAGCAATGGAAACGATGACTGCGTCGCGCATCGTCGAGCTCCTTTCCTAGTTCCTCAGCGGCTTGTTGTTGACCAGCATGTAGGCGATCCGGTCCTGGCTCTTGGGCTCGCCGCAGAGCGAGAGGAAGGCCTCACGCTCGAGGTCCAGGATCGTCTGCTCGTCCACCGGGTCGTTGATCGTGGTATCGCCGCCGCACAGGATGTCGCCCAGGTGGATGGCGATCTTCTCGTCGTGGGACGAGATCCAGTGGGTGATCTTCATGTTGTGGAGCAGCATCTTGAGCGTGGCCAGGCCCTCCCTCCCGGGTAGGGCGAACTTCTTGGGCAGGGGCGGGCGGTAGCCCTCCTCGGCCATCGCGATCGCCATCCGCTTGGCGGTCCACAGCTGCCGATCGGGGTTGATCTCGACCACGTCCTGGGGGCGCAGGAACTTGCGCTCGCGAGCCTCCTCGCCCGAGGTGGCCACCTTGGCCATGCCGATGTTCTCGAAGGCGATGCGAATGAATGGAATGTTCGAGAGGACCGGCTCGTCCACGCCCTCGAGGACCCTCTCGATCATGAACCTGCAACCGCCGCCGGCCGGAATCAGGCCCACGCCGACCTCGACCAGGCCGATGTAGGTCTCGGCTGCGGCGCACACCCGGTCGCCGCCCATGGTGATCTCGCAGCCACCGCCGAAGGTGAAGCCGAAGGGCGCGGTGACGACCGGGATCTTGGCCCGGCGCAGGCCGGTGGTCATGCGCTGGAAGGCGCGCACCATCTCGTCGATCAGCTTCCACTGGTTGGCCTGGATCGCCTCCAGGATCATGAGCAGGTTGGCGCCGGCGCAGAAGTTGACCCCCTGGTGGTGGATGACCAGCCCGCGGAAGTCGCGCTCGCCGATCTCGACGCCCTTGAGCATGACCTCGGTGATCTGCTCGTCGACCGGGTTGAGCTTGGGTTGCAGGGTCGAGTGGAACTCGACGCAGGCAATCCCATCGCCGAGGTCGACGAGGGAGGCGCCCGGGTTGGAGAAGATCGTCCTCTGCTTGTCCTTCTTGAGGTCGCGGAGGAGGAGGAAGCTAGCCGGACGCTCCTCGCTTCGGTAGCCGGAGGTCCGCGGGTCGTAGAACTCGCGGCCGTCGGCGGTCTCGCGGTAGAAGGTCGTGTGACCGGCGGCGAGCATCTCGCGCACCCAGACCGCGGGCTCGACGCCCTCGGCGGTCATCCGCTCCGTGATCTTCTCCACGCCGAGCACGTCCCATGCCTCGAACGGCCCCAGCTCCCAGTTGAAGCCCCAGCGCAGAGCGTTGTCGATGTCGACCACGGTGTCCGCGATCTCGCCCAGGCGACGCGAGGTGTAGGCGAGGGTGTCGCGCATCAGCCGCCAGGCGAAGGCGCCGGCGCGGTCGTCCGCCGCGACCAGGTCGCGCAGCCGCTGCTTCACGTCGTGAGTCGCCTTGGCCTTGCCCAGGGACTTGAGGTCGGGCCGCACCTTGGGCCGGTACTCGCCCGTCTTCCAGTCGAGAACCAGAGTGGTCTTGGCGCCGCTTTCGTCTTTGACCAGCTTGAAGAACCCGCCCTTGTCCTTGGTCTTGCGGCCGAGCGCTCCGGAGGCCATCATTTCCTTGACGAACTGGGGAATCTCGAACAGTGCGCGCTCTTCGTCGTCAGCGCATCCCTCCTTGAGGGTGTTGACGACGTGGGCCATGACGTCGATGCCGACCAGGTCCACGGTGCCGAAGGATGCGCTGCCCGGGTGGCCCATGGCCGGACCGGAGATGGCGTCCACCTCGTCCACCTGGTAGTCCATGTCCATCATCGCCTTGATGGTGGCCATGATCCCGTAGACGCCGATGCGGTTGCCGACGAAGTTGGGCGTGTCCTTGCCGAAGACGATGCCCTTGCCGAGCCGGAATCGCCCGAGCTCGACCATGTCGTCCACGACCTCGGGCAGGGTGTCCTCGCCGGCGACCAGCTCGAGCAGGCGCATGTAGCGCACGGGGTTGAAGAAGTGGGTAACCAGGAAGTGCTTGCGGAACTCCTCGGAGCGACCCTCGACCATGCCTTTGATGGGCAGGCCGGAGGTGTTGGAGGAGACGATGGAACCGGGCTTGCGCACCTCCTCCAGGCGACCGAAGATGCGCTGCTTGACGTCGAGGCGCTCCACCACCACCTCGATGATCCAGTCGCACTCGGCGAGGAGGTCCCAGTCGTCCTCGAAGTTGCCGACCTCGATCAGGGGCAGGAAGCGCTGCGAGTAGAGCAGGGCAGGCTTGGCCTTCTTGAGCCCCTCGATGGCTGCCAGAGCCAGCTTGTTTCGGAAGCGGGGGTCCGAGGTCGTGAGGCCCTTCGCCTCATCGTCCGCGCTCAGCGAGGCCGGCACGATGTCGAGCAGCGACACCGAGAGCCCGGCGTTGGCAAGGTGGGCTGCAATGCCGGAGCCCATGACCCCGGCTCCCAGCACCCCGACCCGACGGATGTCTGTGTGCATCGATCAACCTCCCGCTCCATGGTTGTGGCTCGAGGCCCGGGTCCGGTCGCAGAGTCCCCGGGAAAGGGGGTGAATGAACACTCATTCATTCTCCACGAAATGCCGCACTCTGGCAAGTGGGACGGAAACGAGCCGGGCTCGCATCGGCTACAATGCATCGGACGCCAGCACGCAGGAACGAGTCCTGAAAAAAAGAGAAGAAGGAGGACGACGATGCGACAGGCGCTGATTGCGGTCGTGGTGGGCTGTTTGCTCATCCCGCCGGCGTGGGCCGGGTCCCTTTCCGGGGTGACCTTGCCCGACGAGGTCACGGTCTCCGGCAAGAAGCTCCAGCTCAACGGCATGGGCTTGCGACAGAAGCTGTGGATCGAGGTCTACGTAGCCGGGCTGTACCTGGAGCAGAAGACCTCGGATGCAGGCCAGGCGGTCGACTCGAGCCAGACCAAACGAGTCGTCATGCACTTTCTGACCGACAAGGCGACCAAGAAGAAGATGGACAGCGCCTGGCGCGAGGGGTTCGAAGCCAACTCGCCGTCTCAGTTCCCGTCCCTGAAGGCACGGGTCGACACCTTCGTGTCGTACTTCGGAGACATGAAGGAGGGCGACGTCATCGAGCTCACGATGGAAGCCGGGAAGGGGACTGCCGTGGTGCTCAACGGCCAGGAGAAGGGCACCATCGAGGGCGACGATTTTTCCGCGGCGTTGCTGCGGGTCTGGCTGGGGGCGACGCCGCCGGCCGAGGATCTCAAGGCTGGGATGCTGGGAGGGTAGGATCCGAGAGCAAAGGTTGCGCTTTGGCGTTCCCGGAGCGCTCAGCGTCGCCAGCCGAGCCCACCCCCAGACCGAGCGCGGGTCGCGATCGGAACGATCTGGAGGTTGAATTTCCGGCTGCGGTTGGTAGAATCACCTTCGAAAGAAGACGCGAGGGCGACTGACGGTCGGTGGCGAGTGTTGCGGGTGAGGCAAGTGAATGCTAGATTTCCGCGCGAATGAGGGGTCGATCGCAATGAAAGAACATCTTCCCATCTCCATTCTCCTGTTCTTCTGTGTCGTGCTCGCACTGCCGGTGTCAGCGCAGGAGGTCCAGAGCTACGAGGCCGCGGGGCAGGAGGGGCAGGCGGGTGACGTGCCGGTGAACGGGGACGAGGGGATCGCCCTCGGGCCGTTCATCTTCAGCCCGGCGCTCGAGCTTACCTGGCAGTACCGGGACAACATCTACTTCGCGCCGCCCGAGTTCGAGGAGGAGGACGAGGTCTACCTGGCGCGCGCCCGGCTGCGCTTCGAGCTTCCGGTCTACGACTCCTACATCCGCTTCACGTACACGCCCCAGTGGCGCGACTACGCGAAGTACCCCTGGCGCGACAAGTGGGCGCACTTCGCCGACGTGTCGGGCGCCTTCGAGTTCGCGAGCGGGTGGAAGGTCTCCACCGGCTACAAGTTCCTCAGCGGGGCCATGGAGACCCGAGAGGTGGATCCGGGCGGCGAGTACATGTGGGGCGAGCGCGAATGGGACAAGCACTACTTCCAGCTTCAGGCCGACTACTGGTTCTCGGCCACGGACGGCCTCAGCCTCGAGGGTGATCTGGCGGATCTCACCTTCGAGGACCCGCCGGTCTCGGACTACGCCTTCCACGACTACTCCCAGTACGCCGGGGGCATCGGCTGGCTGCACCAGATCAGCCCGACCGCGGTGATGGACATCAAGTATCGCCACGGTGAGTACGACGCGGAGGACCCGGTGGGATACCGGGACAACACGTCGGACGAGCTTGACCTTGGCTTCCGGGGCCAGCTCACCGAGCTGCTGTCGAGCGAGGTCTCGTTCGGCTGGCGGGAGAGCGAGTACGACGTGCGCCCCGGCGACCCGGAGATCGAGAACTACTCGAGCCTGGTAGTCCGCGGTGGCCTCGGCTACGAGCTCAGCGAGAGCTCCAACCTGCGTTTGGACATGATCCGCACGGACTACTCGTCCACGGTAGGCGAGAACGCCTACTACACCGCGACCGGCGCCAGCCTCATCTACACCCTGCACCTGAGCCGCCTCACCGGCCAGCTGCGGGCGCGCTACCAGGAGAACGACTACGACCTGCCGGTGGAGGTACTCGACGAGGATGGAGTGCGCCGCTACCACGAACGGCTGGACGAGATCTTGACCTTCGGGCTCGGGTTGTCGATCCGCATCACCGACCTCCTGTCGGTGCGCGGCAGCTACCTGTACGAGGATCGCGAGACCATGTGGCCCTTCTACTACGAAACCAACATCTTCGTCCTCGGCTTGGTGGTCGGCTACTGATCCCTGAGCCGGACGGTTTCCTGCCAACGCTCGCCGCCGGTGCGGCGAGCGTTTTCCTTTGCCGCGGGCCACTTGAGGGCGGATGTGCTAGTCTGACGGCGATGCGCGGCGTGTGCGTGATGCTGATTCTGTTACTCCTGTCCTTCGCGGCCTCTGCACAGCAGGTCGTGCCCGAGGATCGCACCCTGGAGCGAGGGTACCGCCTGGGAGCGGGGGACATCATCGCGGTCGACGGCTTCCAGCACGACGAGATCTCGGGGCAGTTCCCGGTCGAGGAGAGCGGCGTGATGACCTTCCCGCTCCTGGGAACGGTCCCGGTCGCCGGCCTCAGCACCTCCGAGGTGGCACTCCTGCTCGAGCGATTGCTCGAGAAAGACTACTACGTGGACGTCCAGCTCCAGGTGGAGGTCAAGGAGTACCGCTCGCAGCCCGTGACCGTGCTCGGCGAAGTGGGCCGGCCGGGGACGTTCTACCTCAAGGGACGGACGACCCTGACCCAGATCCTAGCTGAAGCCGGTGGGCCGCGGGCCACCGCCGGCAACGAGGTCGAGCTGCGCCGCGGGGTCCAGCGGACCGACGGCACCGAGACTCAGAAGGTCATGGTCTTTTCCACCGAGAAGCTCCTCAGCGGTGAGGAGGGTGCGGACGTAGTGCTGGCGATGGGTGATGTGATCTCGGTTTCGGCCAAGAAGATGTACTTCATCACCGGCGAGATCGCGCGGCCCGGCCAGTACGAGATCGCTTCC
>Ga0316620_10000511_pt1 | contig 15667 bp, 11 predicted proteins | sample OWC_Aug_M1_C1_D5_FD_207651 | JGI IMG/M metagenome (GOLD analysis project Ga0316620, IMG submission 207651) | Wetland soil microbial communities from Old Woman Creek delta, Ohio, United States - OWC_Aug_M1_C1_D5_B | ecosystem: Environmental > Terrestrial > Soil > Wetlands | place: USA: Ohio... | reverse complement strand
AACCCCTCCATCGGGGTGCCCTGCACCGCCAGCTTGACGACGCTGTTCTTGACCACACGGTAGCTGCCGTTGGCGTGACGGACCTGCGATCGCAGCTCGTTGACCTCGTTCACGTCCAGACCGCGATTGGAAACGAGGAAGAGCGTGCTGACCCCGTCGAGGGTCGCGCGGAGCGACTCGAACTGCTCTCGTTTCTGCTCCCTGGTGAGCATCGTGCCTCCCTACTTCATGTCGAGGCTGACGAGGTCGACCTGCACTCCGGGCCCCATGGTGGAGCAGAGGTGGACCGCGAAAACGTATCGACCCTTGGCTGCTGCGGGCTTGGCCTTCTGCACCGCATCGACCAGGCTGCGCGTGTTCTCGACGAGCTTCTCCCGGTCGAAGGACACCTTGCCGACCGGCGCGTGAATGATGGCCGACTTGTCGACACGGAACTCCACTTTGCCCGCCTTGATGTCCCTCACCGCAGCACCCACGTCCTGCGTCACGGTGCCCGACTTGGGGTTGGGCATGAGCCCGCGCGGCCCGAGGACCCTGCCCACCTTGGACAGGTGGCGCATCATGTCCGGCGTCGCGACGACGGCGTCGAACTCGAGCCAGCCCCCCTGGATCTTGGCCGTCGCCTCCTCGGCGGGCAGCACGTGGTCGGCGCCCGCCTCCTCGGCGGCCTTCTGGGCCGGCCCCTCTGCAACGACCAACACGCGGCTGGTCTTGCCTGTCCCGTGGGGCAGCACCACCGTCCCGCGCACCATCTGGTCGGCGTGCTTGGGGTTGACACCCAACCTCATCGCGATCTCCACGGTCTCGTCGAACTTGGCGAAAGCGGCATCCTTCACCAGCCCAACCGCTTCTTCGAGGGCGTAGGTTCGACGATCCACCTTGGCGACAGCCTCGCGGTACTTCTTTCCTCTGCGCGCCATCCGCCACCTCCTCAGCCGGTGACCTCGATGCCCATGGACCGAGCCGTTCCGAGAACCGTCTGCACCGCAGACTCCAGGGATTCGGTGTTGAGGTCTGGCATCTTGGTCTTGGCGATCTCCTCCACCTGGGACATGGAGACCTGGCCCACCTTGGTCTGGTTGGGAACGCCGGACCCCTTGTCCACTTTGGCGGCCTGCTTGAGCAGGAAGGAGACCGGCGGCGTCTTGGTGATGAAGCTGTAGGTCCGGTCCGCGTACACGGTGATGACCACCGGCACGATGACGTTGACCTGCTTCTGCGTGCGGGCGTTGAACGCCTTGCAGAAGTCCATGATGTTGAGGCCGTGTTGACCGAGCGCCGGGCCCACCGGCGGAGCCGGAGTCGCCTGCCCACCCGGTAGGTGAAGCTTGATCTGGCCAATGACTTTCTTCGCCATCCTTAACCCTCTCAGGCGAGCTTCTGGACCTGACGGAATTCCATTTCCACAGGCGTCTCGCGTCCGAATATCGTCACCATCACCTTGACCGTGCTGCGGTCGAGGTTGATCTCCTCCACGACTCCGGTGAAGCTGGCAAAAGGACCGTCGATGATCTTGATCCGCTCGCCCCTGTCGAAGACTTCCTTCGGCATGGGCTTCTCTTGCGTCGCCACCGACTGGTGCAGGATCTGGTTCACCTCTTCCTCGGTCAACGGAGTCGGCTTCTTGCCGGCACCCACGAAGCCGGTCACCTTGGGGGTGTTGCGCACGAGGTGCCAGGCGTCGTCGGTCATCTCCATTTCCACCAGGACGTAACCCGGGAAGAACTTGCGTCGCACCTCGCGTCGCTTGCCGTTCTTGACCTCCACCACGGTCTCGGTCGGGACACGGATCTCGCCGAAGAACTCCTCCATGCTGAGCGCCTCGACGCGCTGCTCGAGGGTCTTCTTGACCCGGTCCTCGAAGCCCGAGTAGGTGTGGATGATGTACCACTGCTTGGCCATCAACGGCTCCCTACGAGGAAAAGACACCGAAGGCGTCAAACACCTTGCGCGTCATGAACAGAAACACCAGGTCGCAGAGGTAGAGGTAGATACCGAAGATGAAGGAGGCGACCAGCACGACGGTTGTGGTTCCCACCACCTCCTGCCGGCTCGGCCACGTAACCTTCTTGGTCTCGACGACCACCTCGCGAAGGAATGCTGTGAGGCGCTTCCACCAGTTCATGCCCGTCGACTCCCGTCGCATAGTAGATGGCAGGCCAGGAGGGACTCGAACCCCCAACAACCGGTTTTGGAGACCGGGACTCTACCGTTGAGCTACTGGCCTACACGACGCCCGCGGTCGTTACGTCTCTTTGTGCAGCGTGTGACGACGGCAGAACCGGCAGTACTTCTTGAGCTGCAGCTTGGTGGTCTGCTTCTTCTTGTTGCGGTCGGCCGTGTAGTTGCGCCGCGCGCACTCGGAGCACTGGAGATGAACGATATCGCGAGGCATTGTTTCCTACTCCAGAATCTCGGTGATAGAGCCGGCTCCGACTGTTCGACCGCCTTCTCGAATCGCGAACCGCAGCCCGCGCTCCATCGCGATCGGCGTGATCAGCTCGACCTCCAGGTTCGTGTTGTCACCCGGTATCACCATCTCCACGCCCTGATCCAACCCCACCGAACCCGTCACATCCGTCGTCCGGAAGAAGAACTGCGGCCGGTACCCCGTGAAAAACGGCGTGTGCCGTCCTCCCTCCTCCTTCTTCAGCACGTACACCTCGGCCCGAAACTTCTTGTGCGGCGTGATCGACCCGGGCTTCGCCACCACCTGCCCCCGCTCCACGTCCTTCCGCTCCGTCCCCCGCAGCAACAACCCAACGTTGTCCCCCGCCTCTCCCCGGTCCAACAGCTTGCGGAACATCTCCACGCCCGTCACCACCCGCTTCATCGTGTCCTTGATCCCTACGATCTCCGCCTCGTCCCCTACCCGCACCACTCCCCGCTCGATCCGCCCCGTCACCACCGTCCCCCGCCCCGAGATCGTGAACACGTCCTCGATCGGCATCAAAAAGTCCTTGTCCACGTCCCGCTGCGGTATCGGTATGTACTGGTCCATCGCCTCCAGCAACTCCCAAATCGACTTGCACTCCTCCGAGTCCGGATCCTCGCTCTCCCCAGCCTTCAACGCCGATCCCCGTATCACCGGTATCTCGTCACCCGGAAACTCGTACGAGCTCAGCAGCTCCCGAACCTCCAGCTCCACTAGATCCAAAAGCTCCGCATCGTCCACCATGTCCACCTTGTTCATGTAGACGATGATGTACGGCACCCCCACCTGCCGCGCCAGCAAGATGTGCTCCCGCGTCTGCGGCATCGGCCCGTCCGCCGCCGACACCACCAGCACCGCACCGTCCATCTGCGCAGCCCCCGTGATCATGTTCTTCACGTAGTCCGCGTGCCCTGGACAGTCCACGTGCGCGTAGTGCCGGTTCACTGACTGGTACTCCACGTGCGCCGTGTTGATCGTGATCCCCCGAGCCTTCTCCTCCGGAGCCTTGTCGATCGCCTCAAACGGCATGTACTCCGCCAACCCCTTGGCTGCCAGAGTCTTCGTGATCGCCGCCGTCAAGGTCGTCTTGCCGTGATCCACGTGACCAATGGTCCCGATGTTCACGTGCGGCTTCGTCCGCTCAAACTTCTGCTTGGCCATTTCCGCCTCCCTCTAGGCCGTCAGCCCTCTGGCTCGGGCGACAATCCGGTCCGCCTGCGGACGGGGGACCTCGTCGTAATGGTCGAACTGCATGCTGTAGGTGGCGCGCCCCTGCGACAGGGAGCGGAGGTCCGTGGCGTACCCAAACATCTCCGCTAACGGGACGTGCACCGTCACAACGTGGAAGCCCGCGCGCGGCTCCATGCTGAGGATCTTGCCGCGCCGTCGGTTGAGGTCGCCGATGATCTCCGACGTGTAGTCCTCGGGGGTCACCGCCTCGACCTCCATGATCGGTTCGAGGAGGATGGGCCTGGCCTTCCCGGCAGCGTCCTGAAAGGCCAGCGAGCCGGCCACCTTGAACGCCAGCTCGGACGAGTCCACCTCGTGAAACGAGCCGTGTACCAGCGCCACGCCGATGCCGGTGAGGGGATAGCCGGCGAGCATGCCGCGCTCGAGCGCCTCGCGGATCCCGATCTCCACCGGACGGATGTACTCACGCGGGATCACGCCGCCGCGGATCTCGTCGACGAACTCGAACTCGGTGCCGTCGGTAAGCGGCCAGATCCGGATCTCGGCATGCCCGTACTGGCCGCGTCCACCAGTCTGGCGGATGAAACGCCCCACCCCGACCGCCTCGTCGGTGATGGTCTCGCGGTAGGCCACCTGGGGCCGACCCACGTTGGCGTTGATCTTGAACTCGCGCAGCAGTCTGTCGGTGATGATCTCGAGGTGAAGCTCGCCCATGCCGGAGATGATGGTCTGCCCGGTCTCCTCGTCGGTGGTGACGCGGAAGGTCGGGTCCTCCTGGGTGAGCTTGGCCAGGGAATCGCCGATCCGATCCTGGTCGGCCTTGGTCTTGGGCTCGATGGCAACCGAGATCACCGGCTCGGGAAACTGCATGGCCTCGAGGACGATCGGATGGTCGGGGTCGCAAATGGTGTCACCGGTGGAGACATTGCGCAGACCCACCGCGGCGCAGATGTCGCCAGCCCGGACCTCGCTCAGCTCTTCGCGCTTGTTGGCGTGCATCTTGAGCAGGCGGCCAAGGCGCTCGATCCGCCCCGTGCCGCAGTTGACGACGGTCGAACCGGTCTCCATCTCGCCTGAGTAGGCACGCAGGAAAGCAAGCTGACCGACGAAGGGGTCGCTCATGATCTTGAAGACCAGCGCCGCGAACGGCTCGGAGTCGTCGGCACGGCGCACGTCGAGGTCGCCGCTGCCAACGGTGTGTCCCTCGATCGGCGGCACGTCGAGCGGCGACGGCAGGTAGTCCACCACCGCGTCGAGGAGAGGCTGGACACCTTTGTTCTTGAACGCCGCACCGCACAGCACCGGCACCAAGGTGTTGCTCAGGGTCCCCTGGCGCAGCCCTCGCCGCACTTGCTCCTCGGTCAGGTCGCCCTCAGCCAGGTACTGTTCCAGGAACTCCTCGCTGGTCTCGGCCACCGCTTCCAGCAGCCGCTCCCGATACTCCTCCACCTCGGCCCGGTACTCGGGCGGGATCTCCTCCTCGCAGAACTCCGCGCCGAGCGCCTCCTCTGTCCAGCGGAAGGCGCGCAGACGCACCAGGTCGATGACGCCGACAAAGGCATCCTCGTTCCCGAGGGGCACTTGCACCGGGACCGGGTTGGCCTTCAGCTTGTTGCGGATCTGGTCAACCACGCCCGGGAAGTTGGCGCCGATGCGGTCCATCTTGTTGACGAAGGCGACCCTCGGGACGCGGTAGCGGTCGGCTTGTCGCCACACGGTTTCGGACTGCGGCTCGACCCCGCCAACGGCGCAGAAGATGCCAACCGCGCCGTCGAGGACCCGGAGGCTGCGCTCGACCTCGGCGGTGAAGTCCACATGGCCGGGAGTGTCGATGATGTTGACGCGATGATCGCGCCAGAAGCACGTCGTTGCTGCAGAGGTGATGGTAATGCCCCGCTCCTGCTCCTGCGGCATCCAGTCCATCGTCGCGGTGCCTTGGTCCACCTCGCCGATCTTGTAGTTGATGCCGGTGTAGTACAGGATCCGCTCGGTAGTCGTCGTCTTACCGGCATCGATGTGCGCCATGATGCCGATATTTCGGACTTTCTCGAGCGGAATCGTGCGGGCCATTTTTTCAAAGATCTCCAGTCCAACTGCCAGCTTAGCCGTGCTCCTCGCTACCAGCGGTAATGGGCAAAGGCCTTGTTGGCCTCTGCCATGCGATGTGTGTCGTCACGCTTCTTGACCGTGCCCCCCCGGTTGTTGGCGGCGTCCAGGAGCTCGCCGGCCAGCTTAAGGATCATGGTCTTCTCGTGACGCGCCTGAGAAAAACTGATCAGCCAACGGATGGCGAGCGACTGCTGCCGGTGGCCGCTGACCTCGATCGGAACCTGATAGGTGGAACCGCCGACCCGGCGCGACTTGACCTCGACTTGGGGCTTGGCATTCTCCACCGCCCGCTTGAAGACCTTGAGCGGGTCGTCGCTGGTGCGCTCCTCGATGACCTTGAGGGCGCCGTAGAAGATCTTCTCGGCTACGGTCTTCTTGCCCCGGTGCATCACCGCATTGATGAAGTTGGTGACCAACTGGGAGTTGTAGACCGGGTCGGGCAGGACCTCACGCTTGTCGACCGTCGCTCGCCGAGGCATCTCTCTCTCCCCCCTAGGCCTTGGGCCGCTTCGCGCCGTACTTGGACCGCTCCTGGCGCCGTCCCTCGACGCCCTGGCAATCCATCGTCCCGCGGATGATGTGGTAGCGAACGCCGGGCAGGTCCTTGACGCGACCGCCGCGGATCATCACCTGGGAGTGCTCCTGCAAGTTGTGTCCCTCGCCGGGAATGTACGCGGTCACCTCGATGCCGTTGGTGAGACGGACTCGCGCGACCTTGCGCAGGGCCGAGTTGGGCTTCTTGGGCGTGGTGGTGAAGACGCGGGTGCACACCCCCCGCCGCTGCGGACAGGCCTGCAACGCCGGGCTCTTCGTCTTCTCGATCGCGATCTTTCGGCCCTCACGGACCAGCTGCGAAATCGTCGGCATTTTCGCTCCCCGCTCCAGGTGACAAAAAACCAAGTGGAGGCTCCACTTGGCAGCTCTCTCCCCTCGCGACTCCAGGCACCGTGCCAGAGCCGGGGGAGAATACCGGAGAATCCCGTCTCTGTCAACACTGTGGATACCGCTTCTCGCCACTCGCGCCACGATGCGGCGAGCGCAAGTACGAGCGGCGGCAGGGGTAGCGACAGTGGACGGCGGCAGCGGGGCGCGGGCGGGTGGCGGCAGGTTGGGGAATCAGGACCCGGGGCACGCTGGTCAGGCTCCGGACCCCCGACCCTGACCCCGGCCGCCCGCTGCAGGCAGCCCGGCCCCGGTCCCCGTAGTGGTCCTCCGCAAGACGAATCGGCTCGGCGGCCTCCTCCTCGGTCTGCCTCGGGCCGAGGCTCGGGGACGAGACGGCTGACGGCCGCGAAACGGAATCGGGCCGCGGTCGGCGGGCGTCCGACGGCTGGAATCGGGGTCCGGGATCGGGTGTCGCTGCCAACGGACGCTGCAGCTGCTCACAGTCACTGCCACTGAAGCTGTCGCTGCCGCTAACCCCCGCCACCGCCGCGGCATCGAGTAGGAGGCGCCCCTGACGGGGCGCCGTCCTCTCACACCACCGTGCGTACGGTTCCGTACACGGCGGTTCGGAGCTGACACTGCAATCGGCGATGCTCGTCGAGCAGGCTCAAGAGTCCAAGCTTGCGGAAGAAGGCAGCGGGAAGGGCATGGTTCATGTGGGATGCTCCAGCATTCCACCACGGGCCATGCCCCATGACTGCGCCAGTCATGCCGCTTCGCGCCATGCCTGGCGCACAAAGAGAAACGCCCCGGGCGAGCCCGGGGCGGATGGCTGACGGCTCCGGAAATCAGTCGCCAGACGGCTTCGGCGGTCGGGTTTCGAGCAGGGCCGTGGCCGCCTCGGTCATCTCCTGGTAGAGGGCATCCGGCGCCTCCACCACCTCCATCTCCTCTTCGGGAACCGGGTCGATCTTGGTGCGGCGGTACCTCGGCGCCCCGGTGCCTGCCGGGATGAGCCGCCCCACGATCACGTTCTCCTTGAGTCCGTGGAGGTTGTCGACCTTGCCCGAGACCGCCGCCTCGGTCAGCACCCGGGTCGTCTCCTGGAACGAAGCGGCGGAGACAAAGGACTCAGTTGCCAGCGACGCCTTGGTGATGCCGAGCAGCAACGACCGAGCCGTCGCCGGCTCACCATCGGCAGCGATGACGCGCTCGTTCTCGCGCTCGAACAGGTAGCGTGGAATCTGCTGATCGAGCAGGAAGTCGGTGTCGCCCGGGTCCACGACCTTCACGAAGCGCATCATCTGGCGGACCATGACCTCGATGTGCTTGTCATTGATGGCCACGCCCTGGGAGCGGTAGACCTCCTGGATCTTGTCCACCAGGTGGCGCTGCATCTCCTTCTCGCCGAGAATCGACAGGATGTCGTGGGGGTTGATCGAGCCCTCGGTGAGCGGGTCACCGGCCTGGATGAACTCGTCCTCCTGCACCGACACGTGGGCATAGCGCGGGATCGAGTACTCGCGATGCTCGTCGGCCTCACCCTCGACCACGATCCGCCGCTGACCGCGGACCGGCTCGGTGATCCGGACCACGCCGTCGATCTCGGAGACCACGGTCGGGTCCTTGGGCTTGCGGGCCTCGAACAGCTCGACGACGCGCGGCAGACCGCCGGTGATGTCCTTGGTCTTGGACATCTCGCGCGGGATCTTGGCGAGCACGTCGCCAGCCGCCAGATCGTTTCCCTCGGCCACGGTCAAATGGGAGCCGATGGGCAGCTGGTAGCGACGCTCCTGCTTGCTCCTCTTCTCGACCACAACCAGGGTCGGGATCCGCTTGCCCGAGCCGAGGGGCTCGATGACGATCTTGTGGGCGTGGCCGGTGAGCTTGTCGATCTCCTCGCGGACGTTCTCGCCCTCGACCAGGTCGATGAAGTGGACCTTGCCCTTGATCGCTGTCAAGATGGAGGAGGTGAAGGGGTCCCACTCCACCAGCGCGCTACCCGGCTCCACGTCCTCGCCGTCCTCGACCAGCAGGTGTGACCCGTAAGCCACGGAGTAGCGTTCCTTCTCGCGCTGGCGCTCGTCGAGGATGACCAGCTTGCCGGTCCGCGAGATGGCGATGCGCTTGTTCTCCTTGTTCACGACCGTGGACACGTTGAGGTACTTCACCTTACCGGTATGGTTGGCCACGTGGCGGGACTGCTCGCCGCCGCGGGTGGCCGTGCCGCCGTAGTGGAAGGTCCGCATGGTGAGCTGGGTGCCAGGCTCGCCGATCGACTGGGCGGCAATGATCCCCACTGCCTCGCCGATCTCGACCATGCGTCCGGTGGCGAGCATGCGCCCGTAGCACAACTGACACACGCCGCGCTCAGTCTCGCAAGTCAGCACCGAACGAATCTTCACCCGCTCGATGCCGGCCTCCTGGATCTGACTGGCGATCGGCTCGGTGACCTCGGTGTTCACCGGGCAGATGAGCGTCTGCTCGATGGGATCGTAGACGTCCTCGGCCGTGACCCGCCCGACCACCCGGTCCCGCAGCTGCTCGAGGATCTCGCCGCCCTCGGTGATCGCCGTGACCTCGATCCCGTTCTCGGTGCCGCAGTCGTGCTCGACCACGATCACGTCCTGGGCCACGTCCACCAGGCGGCGGGTCAGGTAGCCCGAGTCGGCGGTCTTGAGCGCAGTGTCGGCGAGGCCCTTGCGCGCGCCGTGGGTGGAGATGAAGTACTGCAACACCGACAGGCCCTCACGGAAGTTGGCGACGATGGGGGTCTCCATGATCTCACCCGAGGGCTTGGCCATGAGACCGCGCATTCCGGCCAGCTGGCGCACCTGCTCGCGCGAGCCGCGCGCGCCCGAGTCGGCCATCATGAAGATGGGGTTGAACTGCCCCGAGTCCTTGTCGAGCACGGACATGCGCTGGAACATCTCGCGAGCCACCTGCTCGGTGACCCGGTGCCAGATGTCGATGATCTTGTTGTGCCGCTCACCGGCCGTGATGAGACCCGCGGCGCGCTGCTTTTCCACCTCGCCGACCTCGGCGTAGGCCTGCTTGAGCAGCTTCTGCTTGCGCTCCGGGATGACCATGTCCCGACTCGACAACGAGAGCCCGGACAGCGTCGCGTAGCGGAAACCGATCTCCTTGAGCTCGTCGAGAAGGCGCACGGTCCGATCGTGACCCATGTGCATGAAGGAGTAGGCGACCAGGTTCTGCAGCCCCTTCTTCTTCAGCTGGCCGTTGACGAACGGCATCTCGGCGGGCAGTTGCATGTTGAACAGCACCCGGCCGACCGTGGTCTCCATGAGCATGTTCTCCACTTCGATCATGTCGGCGTGGAGCAGGTCCTGGCTCGAGCCCTGGGCGACCAGGTCGATGAGCTGGCCCGAGAAACGTAGCTGGATGGGCGCCTGCGTGGCGAGGAGCCCGGCCGCATGGGCCAGGAAGACCTCGTCCATGTCGGAGAAGGTCTTGCCGGCGCCTTTGGCGAGGTGGTTCTCGGTGGTCAGGTAGTAGACACCGATGACCATGTCCTGGGAAGGCACTGCCAGAGGTCGGCCGCTGGCCGGCGACAGGATGTTGCGCGAGGACATCATCAGGATGTGAGCCTCGAGCTGGGCCTTGGGCGAGAGCGGCACGTGCACTGCCATCTGGTCGCCGTCGAAGTCGGCGTTGTAAGCGGCACACACCAAGGGGTGGATCTTGATCGCCTTGCCTTCGACCAGCACGGGTTCGAAGGCCTGGATGCCGAGGCGGTGCAGCGTCGGGGCCCGGTTGAGGAGCACCGGGTGCTCATGGATGACGTGCTCCAGCGCGTCCCACACCTCGGGCGTCTGCTGCTCTACCAGCTCCTTGGCGGCCTTGATCGTGGTGGCCAGCTGTCGATTCTCCAGCTCCTGGTAGACAAAGGGTTTGAAGAGCTCGAGCGCCATCTTCTTGGGCAGACCGCACTGGTGGAGCTTGAGCTCCGGTCCGACCACGATGACGGAACGCCCGGAGTAGTCCACGCGCTTACCGAGAAGGTTCTGGCGGAAGCGGCCTTGCTTGCCCTTGAGGTTGTCCGACAAGGACTTCAAGGGACGGTTGTTGGAACCCTTGATGACGCGGCCGCGACGACCGTTGTCGAAGAGGGCATCCACGGCTTCCTGAAGCATCCTCTTCTCGTTGCGCACGATGACCTCGGGCGCACGCAGGTCGAGGAGCTTCTTGAGGCGGTTGTTACGGTTGATCACCCGCCGGTAGAGGTCGTTGAGATCCGAGGTAGCGAAGCGCCCGCCGTCGAGCGGGACGAGCGGCCGCAGCTCCGGCGGCAACACCGGGATCACCTCGAGGATCATCCACTCGGGCCGGTTGCCCGAGCGGCGGAAGGACTCGACCAACTTGAGCCGTTTCGCCGCCTTCTGGCGCCGCATCATGGAGGTCTCGGTGCGCATGATCATGCGTAGCTCGGCGGCCATCTCATCGAGGTCGAGGCGCTGCAGCAGGTCGCGGATGGCCTCGGCGCCCATGAGGGCGACGAAGGACTCTCCGTACTCGTCCTTGGCCTGGCGATACTCCTCCTCGGCCAGGATCTGGCTCTCTTCGAGTGAGGTGTCGCCGGGATCGATGACCACGTAGGCCTCGAAGTAGAGAACGCGCTCCAGCTCGCGCATGGTCATGTCGAGGAGGAGGCCGATGCGCGACGGCAGGCCCTTGAAGAACCACACGTGCGACACCGGCGCGGCCAGCTCGATGTGGCCCATGCGCTCGCGCCGGACCTTGGACTTGGTCACCTCGACGCCGCACTTGTCGCACACCACGCCCCGGTACTTCATCCGCTTGTACTTGCCGCACAGGCACTCCCAGTCGGTGACCGGGCCGAAGATCTTGGCGCAGAACAGGCCGTCCCGCTCGGGCTTGAACGTACGGTAGTTGATGGTCTCGGGCTTGGTGACCTCGCCGTGCGACCACGAGCGGATCTTCTCGGGGCTGGCAAGACCCAGACGAATGGCGTTGAAGTCATTGAGGGGCTTGGGCTTCTCGAAGAAGCTGCGGACTTCGCTGAGGGAAGATCGTTCCATGGCCAGCCCCCTTACTCGTCAGCCTGTTGCAGGAGCTCCACGTCGAGCGCCAGCGCCTGCAGCTCGCGTACGAGCACGTTGAACGACTCGGGCAGCCCCGGTTCCTCTGGCACTTGTCCCTTGACGATGGCCTCGTAGACCTTGGCCCGCCCTTCCACGTCGTCCGACTTGACGGTCAGCAGCTCCTGCAAGGTGTGGGCGGCGCCGAAGGCCTCCAGGGCCCACACCTCCATCTCGCCGAGCCGCTGGCCACCGAACTGGGCCTTGCCGCCCAGTGGCTGCTGCGTGATGAGGGAGTACGGGCCGATCGATCGGGCGTGGATCTTGTCGTCCACCAGGTGGCTGAGCTTGAGCATGTAGATGTAGCCGACGGTCACCCTCTGCTCGAACGGCAGTCCGCTCATGCCGTCGTAAAGCAGGCTCTTGCCGTCCTCGGGCAGCCCCGCCTGCTCCAACATCTCGGCGATCTCGCTCTCCGTCGCACCCTCGAACACGGGGGTCGAGAACTTCATGCCGAGCTCGTGGCCAGCCCAGCCGAGGTGCGTCTCGAGGATCTGACCGACATTCATGCGCGAGGGCACGCCGAGCGGGTTGAGGATGACCTCCACCGGTGTGCCGTCGGGCAGGAACGGCATGTCCTGCTCGGGCAGGTTCTGCGAGATCACGCCCTTGTTTCCGTGGCGGCCGGCCATCTTGTCGCCCACCTGGAGCTTGCGCTTCATGGCGATGAAGACCTTGACCTGCTTGATCACGCCAGGCGGGAGCTCGTCGCCCTGCCGGAGCAGCTCGATCCGCTCCTGGTTGATCTGCTCGAGCACCTCGATCTGGGACTCGGCCTGACGGAGGAGAAGCCGGACCTTGTCGAGCAGCACCGGATCCACCGGCAGTGACGCGAAATCCGAGCGCCGGAGCCTGCGGATCGCTTCCGAGGTCAGCTTCTTGCCCTTGGCGACAAGCACCTGGCCGCCCGCGATCGTGATGTCAGCCTTGACCTTCACGTCGAGCAGGAGCTGGTGGATCTTGGAGTCCCGAACCTCGAGGATGATGCGCTTCTCGTCCCCCGAGTTCTTGCGGATGCGCTCGATCTCACTGGCCTCGATGGCGAGCTGACGGGAGTCCTTCTCGACTCCCTTGCGGGCAAAGATCTGGACCCCGACCACGACCCCTTCGATGCCCGGGGGGCAGCGCAGGGAGGCGTCGCGCACGTCACCAGCCTTCTCGCCGAAAATGGCCCGCAGCAGCTTCTCTTCGGGCGTCAGCTGGGTTTCGCCTTTGGGCGTCACCTTGCCGACCAGGATCGATCCCTGGCGCACCTGGGCCCCGACGTGGATGACACCAGCCTCGTCGAGCTGAGCCAGGGCAGACTCGGAGACATTGGGGATGTCGCGAGTGATCTCCTCCGGGCCGAGCTTGGTGTCCCGAGCCGAGGTTTCAAACTCCTCGATGTGGATCGAGGTGTAGCGGTCCTCCTTGACCAAACGCTCGGAGATGACGATCGCGTCCTCGAAGTTGTAACCCCGCCATGGCATGAAGGCCACGAGCACGTTGTGGCCGAGGGCGAGCTCGCCGTTCTGGGTGTTGGGGCCGTCGGCCAGAACCTGGCCCTTGGCCACCAGCTGCCCCTCGGCGACGATAGGCTTCTGGTTGATCGATGTGTTCTGGTTCGAGCGCCGGAACTTGGTGAGCTGGTAAATGTCGGCGCCGAAGTCTCCCTCTCCCTCTCCCTCGACACGGACGATGATGCGCTGGCTGTCCACCTTGTCTACGACCCCGGCCCGGCGACAGATCACCACCGCGCCCGAGTCCTGGGACACGAGCTGCTCCATCCCGGTGCCCACGATCGGCGCCTCGGGCCGCACCAGCGGCACCGCTTGACGCTGCATGTTGGACCCCATGAGCGCGCGGTTGGCGTCGTCATGCTCGAGGAAGGGGATGAGCGAGGCCGCCACCGACACGACTTGGCGCGGCGACACGTCGATGAAGTCGACCTGATCGCGATCGATGAGAAGGAACTCACCGCCCGAACGGGCGATCACCTTCTCGTCGACAAGGCGACCCTTGTCGTCGACCTTGGCGTTGGCCTGGGCAATGGAGAGGTTCTCTTCCTCCCAGGCAGGAAGGTAGAAGGCATGCGCCTCGCCCCATGCCTCCTGCTTGCCGGCCCTGCGGAGCTTGGCGTTGGTGGCGGCGAAGTCCTTCGCCAGCACGACCTGCTTGAGCTGGAACTTGGAGTTGCCAACCTGGGTCACGCAGACGTGCGCCTGCACTTGGCCGTTCTCGACCCTCTTGTAGGGGGACTCGATGAATCCCATAGGGTTGAGCCGGGCGTAGCACGACAACGAGGAGATGAGGCCGATGTTGGGGCCCTCGGGCGTTTCGATCGGGCAGATGCGGCCGTAGTGGGTGGAGTGCACGTCGCGCACCTCGAACCCGGCCCGTTCTCGGGAAAGCCCGCCCGGCCCCAGAGCCGACAGCCGACGCTTGTGCGTGACCTCGGACAGGGGGTTGGTCTGGTCCATGAACTGGGACAGCTGGGAGGAGCCGAAGAATTCATCCAGCGCCGCCATCACCGGCTTGGAGTTGACGAGGTCGCGCGGCATCGCCGAGTCAATGTCGGGGTGGATGGACATCTTCTCCTTGATCGCCCGCTCCATGCGAACCAGGCCGATGCGGAACTGGTTCTCCATCAGCTCTCCGACGGTCCGCACGCGACGGTTGGCGAGGGAATCGATGTCGTCGACTCGACCGAGGTCGCGGTGCAGACGGAGGAGGTAGCCGACCAGGTGGAGGAAGTCCTCGACGTCGAGAATCCGGCGATCGGCGTGCCTGTCCAGGCCCAGCTTGGCGTTGAACTTGAACCGGCCCACCGCGGACAGGTCGTACTTGCGCTCGTCGAAGAACAGGCCGTTGAACAGGGTGGTGGCCGACTCCTCGGTGGGCGGGTCGCCGGGGCGCTGCCGCCGGTAGATCTCCATACGAGCGTCCATCAGAGCCTGGGTCGCGTCCTTCTCCAGGGTCTGGTGCAGGATCTCGCCGCACGGATCCCAGTCGGGGAAGGCCAGGGCGAGATTGGTCAATCCCGCCTCCTCGGCCATGCTGATAAGGTCCTCGGTGACCCTGGTGTTTGCCGAGGCCAGGACCTCGCCGGTCTCCGGATCGACCAGGTCGTCCACGAGAATGGAGCCCAGCATGTCGGAGCGGGAAACCGTGACCTTGGTCGGCTTGTCCGGAGTGGCTCTTGCCAGACGCTTGCGCATCGCGTCGTCGAGCTTGAGCCCCGCGAAGAGGGTCGGCGTGGCCACCTTGCGGAAGCGGAGGGCCTTCTGCCGCTCGGCCTCGATGGCGAGAATGCGATCGTCCAACAGCAGAATGGCGTCGCTCGAGTTCTTCTTGAGCCGGGCGTCGATGACCTTGTAGAAGGCTCTCAGAATCTGGCTGTTGGCCTCCAGGTCCTGGCTCAGGGCGCGCAGAAACACCGTCCCCGGGAAGCGCCGCTTGCGGTCAATACGAACCCACAGCACCTGCTTTGAGTCGTACTCAAACTCGATCCAGGAGCCCCGATACGGGACCACCTTGGCCAGGTAGTGGTTGGGCCCCTCGAGGGTGAAGAAGACCCCAGGGGAGCGGTGGAGCTGGGACACGATGACCCGCTCGGTGCCGTTGATGACGAAGGTCCCGGTCTCGGTCATGAGGGGCAGCTCGCCGAAGTAGAGCTCCTCCTCCTTGACGTCGCGAACCCGGCGCGTCCCATCCTCGTCGGTGTCGAAGGTCACGAGCCGGAAGGTGAGACGGAGCGGCACGGCGTGGGTCATGCCCCTCTCGCGGCACTCCTCGGCCGAGAACGGGAGCCGAAGGCCTACCGGGGTGCCGCAGACGCCGCAGATCTCGATCCGGTTGCGGCTCGCCTTGCCGCAGTGCGGGCACACCACCAGCTCTTCGTGGGGGTCCCCCGCCCTGAACCGCGCCCCGCAGTGCTCGCAAGTCAGCC
>Ga0316620_10000510_pt1 | contig 15672 bp, 18 predicted proteins | sample OWC_Aug_M1_C1_D5_FD_207651 | JGI IMG/M metagenome (GOLD analysis project Ga0316620, IMG submission 207651) | Wetland soil microbial communities from Old Woman Creek delta, Ohio, United States - OWC_Aug_M1_C1_D5_B | ecosystem: Environmental > Terrestrial > Soil > Wetlands | place: USA: Ohio... | reverse complement strand
GCTGTCGGGGAACGCGGCGAGGAACTGCTGAAACGCCGTGATCGCCTTGTCGTACTGGCCGTTCTTCAAGAGATCGAACGCCGTCTGGTAGTACCCCTTGTCGGTTGCTGCCGCACCGGCTGCGGGAGGCGCGCCGGCGGCGGGCGCCGCTGCCGTCCCGCTCGCCCCTTCGAGCGCCTGCAGGCGCTTGTCGAGATCCGCGTACAGGTCACGCTCCTGCGTGCGACCCGTTTCGGTGGTGTGCTGCAGCTGTTCGAGGTCACCGCGCAGCTTGCGCGTCTCGTCCTGCAGGCTCGCGAGCTGCTGCGACAGCTCGACGAGGCTCTGATTGCCGAGAATGCGCTCGATCTTCGTGAGCCGAGCATCGAGGTCGTTCAGCCGCAGGAACACCGGATCCTGCTCGGGAGGCGTGCTCGCGCAGCCGCCGGCGAACAACGCCGTTGCGAGCCCCGCGAATAACGCGCACGCAGTACGGCGCATCGATGTTCGCAATGTGTGACTCATGACGGACCTGCGTCCCTACGCATCAGGGATTCGAGTAGATGATTTCCACGCGCCGGTTCTTGGCCCAGGCGGTCTCGTCGTGTCCATCCACTGCGGGCCGCTCTTCGCCGTAGGAAATGGTGCTTACCTGTGCGTCGGTCACGCCCTGCAACAGGAGCGCGCGACGCACGGCCTGCGCGCGGCGTTCGCCGAGTCCGATGTTGTATTCGCGTGAGCCGCGCTCATCCGTGTGGCCCTCGAGCCGCACCTTGAGATTCGGGCTGGCCGCGAGACGGTGGGCGTGCGCCGCGATCACGTCGTTGAACTCCGGGCGGATATCGCTCTTGTCAAAATCGAAGTAGATGGTCGTCGCTGTCAGCAGTCGCTGCTCCGCGCCGCGCGCATCCGGCATTTCGGTCGCCGGGCCCACCGCGCCAGGCGCCGGTTGCTCCGTCTCGGTCGGCGCCGGAGGGGGCGTCTCCTGAACGGTGGGTTTCTTTGGGCATCCCGCCAGCATCATGGTCAGCGCGAGCGCCAGGGCGGCGCCACAGGGCAGTACGACTTTACGCATGGTTCCTCCAATGACGGCGGCGCGTGGGCGCCGCTAGTTAGCACTTGAAATATTGCAGGGTCAAGGCGAGGAACCCCTCACCCAACCCTCTCCCCGCAAGCGGGGAGAGGGAAGAGCAAGAGCCCCTCACCCTATCCTCTCCCCTAAAGGGGAGAGGGGTTAGTTCGTGAACGGTCCCCAGACCGGTTCGCGCACGTCGCCTTTGTCGGCCGCGAGGCTCTCGTGCACCTTGCCGTCGGTCGACACGATTGCCAGGACGCCGCGTCCGCGATCCTCGCTCGCGTAGATGAGATTGACGCCGTTCGGCGAATAGCTCGGTGATTCATCCAGCATCCCCTGGGTCAGGACCCGCGTCGTCCCCGATTTCAGATCCATCGTCGCGATACGGTAGCCGCCATTGTCGAGCGTCACGAACGCAAGCTCGCGCTCGTCGGGCGATACGCGCGGGCGCGCGTTGTAGCTGCTGTCGAAGGTCAGGCGCACCGCCTTGGCGCCGGCGACCGCCGCCGACTTATAGATCTGCGGGCCACCGGCCCGGTCCGACGTGAAGTAGAGACTCTGACCATTGGCCGACCACGCGGATTCAGTATCGATTGCGGGGTCCTCCGTGATGCGCGCCAGGCTCTGGTCGGCGAGCGTCAGCACGTAAACGTCGAGGTTACCGTCCCGGCGCGACAGCGTAAGCGCGAGCTTCCTGCCATCCGGCGACCAGGCCGGAGCGCCGTTGACACCGCCTCTCGCCGACACGCGCGTGCGCGCTCCCGTGCTCAGCTCCTGCACGTAGATCGCCGCCATGCGGTTTTCGAAGGACACGTACGCGAGCCTGCTGCCGTCGGGCGACCAGGCCGGCGACATGATGGGCTCGGGCCCCGAGGCGATCACGTGCACGTTGGCGCCGTCCGCATCGGCCACGATCAGCTGAAAGCTCTGATGGGGCACCTTGCCGTCGACCGAGATGTACGCGATACGAGTCGAGAATGCGCCGCGGACGCCCGTCAGCTTCTCGAACACCATGTCGGCCACCCGGTGACTCGCGGCCCGCAGTCCGGCCGTGTTGGCCGGAATCCGGTAGCCGAGCAACCGCTGGCCGGTGAGCACGTTGAAGAGCTCGAAGTCGATGTTGTAGTGATCCTGCGCATCCATCGCAAGGCTCCCGACCACGATGAAGTCGCTCTTCAGGAGCCGCCAGTCGTCGAACTGGATCTGATCGCCCCGCGACGGGAGCGACACCATGTCGCGCCGTTGCATGGGATTGAAGCGGCCGGTGCTGCCGAGATCGGCGGCGACCCGCTCCGCGACGTCGAACGGCACGCCGCCGACGCCATTCCACCCGAAGGGCACGACGGCGATCGGAATGGCCTGTTCGCTCCCCTTGGTGATCACGATCGTAAGCTCGGCGCGCGCGGCCTGCATCGCGCCGAGCAGCGCCAGGCCGATCCAGATCTTCCAATGGGCTCTCATTGTTGACGCGTCTCCATGGGGGACTTCAGCTACTGGTCCGGCCGGAACGGAACCTTGAGGTTCCGATCGAAGAGGTCCGGATTGGAGGGTGCGGGCAAGGGCGATGCCCGGTACACCGCTGCCAGTATGGACTCACGCACGGCGTCGTCGCCATTGCATGCGCCGAGGCGCGCCGACGAGACGGTGCCGCCCGGGACCTGCGTGATGTAGACGGTGCAGTCGAGACCCGGCGCCGCGGACGGCGGCCGGTGCCACGCCCGCTGGATGCGCGCCTGGATTTGCGCCATGTAATTCGCGAGCTCGCCCGAATTGATCGCCGCCTGCCGGCGCTCCTCTGCCTCGAGCTGGCGCTTGAGCTCGGCCTCGCGGTCGGCGCGCTGCTTCGCGTCCGCCGCCTTGCGCTTGCGCTCGGTCGCGAGCTTGGCCTCCTCCGCCTGCGCCTTGGCCTTTGCTTCGGCTTCCGCCGCGGCCGCCTGCTGCTTGCGCTCGGCCTCCGCCCGCGCGGCCTGCTCCGCGGCTTCCCGCTGTTGCTTCAGCTCCTCGAGCTTCTTCGTTTCCTCCGCGGCTTCGCGCTTGAGCGCTTCGGCCTGGTCTGCCGCCGCCTGCTCCGCTGCGCGCTTCTGCTGTTCGGCCGCCTCGAGCTTCGCGGTCTCGCGCTTGATCGCAGCCTCATCGACCACCGTCGCCTGGATCGGCATCGGCTGGACGGGTTTCGGGTGCGTGTGCCACTGCCACCAGCCGTAGACAATCGCCGCGGCGAGAATCAGATGCAGCGCGATCGACACCGTGAGTGCCACCGCGTGCTCGCGCCAAAAGCTGCGCTCGCCGGCCCGCTTGATCGCCACGGGCTACGGCCTCGCCGCCTCGAGCGATTCGGCCGGATCGGTCAGGAATCCGACCTTGTCCGCGCCCGCCTTCTGCAGGAGCACCATGGCGCTCACGACGCGCCCGTACGGTACGCGCTCGTCGGCCCGCACCAGGACCGGTGTCTCGGCGTCACGGCGGATGACCGCGGCGGCCCGCGCCAGCACGGTGCGGGCGTCGATCGGCTTGTCCCGCGGGCTGCCGATATTGAGGTAGAAACGTCCCGCCGAATCGACCGTCAGCACCAGCGGCTGGTGCTGGCGCAGAAAGTCCGCGTCCATCGGCGCCGCGTCGGCCTTCGGCAGGTCGACCTTGATGCCCTGCGTGAGGAGCGGCGCCGTGATCATGAAGATGATGAGCAGCACCAGCATCACGTCGATGTAGGGCACGACGTTGATCTCCCCCATGAGCCTGCGCTTGCGAGTGGCCTGCGCCATGGCGGGTCAGCTCGCGCGCATCGGCTGCACGTGCCGCTGCAGGATCGTGGCGAACTCTTCCATGAAGGTGTTGTAGCGCAGCTCCAGCCGGCTCACCTGGTCGGCGAAGCGGTTGTAGCCGACGACGGCAGGAATCGCGGCGAACAGGCCCACCGCGGTCGCAATCAGTGCTTCGGCGATCCCCGGCGCGACCATCGCGAGCGTCACCTGCTGCACGTCTCCGAGCGAGGAAAACGCGCTCATGATGCCCCAGACCGTGCCGAAGAGGCCGACGTAAGGGCTGATCGAGCCGACCGTCGCGAGCATCGCGAGATTGTGCTCGAGCCGGTCGATCTCCTTCAGCTGCGCGACGCGCATGGCGCGCTGGGCGCCTTCCAGGATCTGGCCCGACGAAAGCCCCGCCTGTTTTTGCAGGCGGGCGAATTCCCGAAAGCCGGATTCGAAGATGTCCTCCATGCCTCCGCTCGTCCCACCCTTTGCCTCGATCGCCTTGTGGAGCGCAACCAGGTCGCCGCCCGACCAGAAGTGGCGTTCGAATGTGTCCGCTTCCGCTCGAGCACGCCGGACGAGGCGGCGCTTGCGGAGGATCACCGCCCAGGACGAAATGGACGCGGCCGCGAGCAGCGCCAGCACGAACTGCACGATGGCGCTCGCATTGATCACGAGCTTCCAGATGTTGAGATCTCCAGTCACGCCCCGAGCTCCTTGGCAAGTGCAGCGGGAAAGGCTTTCGGCTTGAGGCTCGCGGCGTCCAAGCAGGCGGCGCGCGTGCGGCCGCTCACGAGCAGCTCGCCGCGGTCGCCGCCACGAAATACTTCCTGCCGGAAGGTAAAGGTAGCGCGGCCGTGCTCTTCGATTTCGCACGTGACGGTTAGTTCATCGTCAAGCCGCGCGGGCTTCTTGTAGTCGGCTTCGAGCGACACGATAACGAAGATCAGTCCCTGGTCCGCGCGCATGCCAACCTGGTCGACACCGATCGAGCGCAGCCACTCGGTTCGGCAGCGCTCCATGAACTTGAGATAGTTGGCGTAGTAGACGACACCCTGCCCGTCGGTGTCCTCCCAGTAAACTCGAATCGGCCAGGTGAAGCGCGCCGGCAACTCGCGAACCTCCCGCTCAGCGGTCGAACATGTCGAGACTGCCGGCACGATCGGCCGCCGGCGCCTCGAGGCCAAAGTGCAGGTACGCGCTCTTCGTCGCGATGCGCCCACGCGCGGTGCGCATGAGAAATCCCTGCTGGATGAGGAACGGCTCGATCACGTCCTCGATCGTGCCACGCTCCTCCCCGAGCGCCGCCGCGAGACTGTCGACCCCGACCGGGCCGCCGCCGAATTTCTCGATGACGAGCAGCAGGAGCTTGCGGTCGAGGACGTCGAAGCCCTGCGGATCGACCTCGAGGAGATCGAGCGCCGCCTGGGCGACCGGCTTGGTGATGATTCCCTTCGCCTTGACCTCGGCGAAGTCGCGCACCCGGCGCAGGAGCCGATTGGCAATCCGCGGCGTGCCGCGGGCGCGCTCGGCGATCGAATGCGCGCCGTCGTCGGCGACCTCGAGCGCCAGGATGCCCGCCGAGCGGCGCACGATGCGTTCGAGCTCGGCCACGGAGTAGAACTCCAGGCGCTCGACGATGCCGAACCGGTCGCGCAACGGCGAGGTGAGAAGACCCGCCCGCGTCGTGGCGCCAACGAGGGTGAACGGCGGGAGCTTGAGCTTGATCGAGCGCGCCGCCGGGCCCTCGCCCACCATGATGTCGAGCTCGTAGTCCTCCATCGCGGGGTACAGGATCTCCTCGACCACCGGGCTCATCCGATGAATCTCATCGATGAAGAGCACGTCGCGCGGCTCGAGGTTCGTGAGGAGCGCCGCGAGGTCGCCGGGCCGCTCGAGCACCGGCCCCGAGGTCTGGCGCAGCTTCACGCCGAGCTCGTTCGCAACGATGTGGGCGAGGGTCGTCTTGCCGAGTCCCGGCGGACCGAAGATGAGCACGTGATCGAGCGCCTCGCTCCGTTGGCGGGCGGCCGTGATGAAGATCTCCATCTTGGCCTTGACCGCGCTCTGCCCGACGTAATCGGAGAGGAGCTTCGGACGCACCGCGCGATCGACCGCCTCGTCTTCGCGGCTCGCCTCGGGCGTGATCACTCGATCGGTCTGTGCCATGGCGGGTTACTCGCGGGCCGCGTTCTGCAGCGCCCGCCGGATGATGTCCTCGGTCGATGCGTCGGTCGCGTCGATGCCCTTCAGGAGCTTCGTGGCCTCGGCCGGCTTGTAGCCGAGCGCAACAAGCGCTCCATACGCCTCGCCTTCCGGGCTCGCGTTCGCGAGACCGTCGCCGACCGCAGACACCGTCACCTCGGCGCCGAGGACATGGACCCGATCGCGCAGCTCGATGAGCAGCCGTTCGGCGGTCTTGCGCCCCACGCCCGGGATCCGCGTGAGCGCCGTGGTGTCCTGCGTCTCGACGCAGCGCTGGAAGCCCTCGACGGTGATGCCGGACAGAATGCCGACCGCAATGCGCGGGCCGACCCCCGACACCTTGAGGAGGCTGCGAAAGAGGCGGCGTTCCGCTTCCGTCGCAAATCCGTACAGCGTATGCGCGTCCTCGCGGATCACGAGATGGGTATAGAGGGTGACCTCGGTGCCCACACCCGCGAGGCCATAATAGGTCGACATCGGTGCCTCGAGCTCGTAGCCGACGCCCTGCACCTCGATCACGAGGAGCGGCGGCTGCTTGACTGCGATCCGACCGCGCAGAAATCCGATCATCGCACCACCCGCCGATTCATGTTCAGGTGCTGAGCATGACAAATCGCGAGTGCAAGTGCGTCGGCGGCATCGGCCGTCAGCCGGCCATCGAAGGCGAGCGTCTGGCGCACCATCCAGGCGACCTGCGTCTTCTCCGCCGCGCCGTAGCCGACGAGCGCACGCTTTACCGCTCGCGGAGCGTACTCGGAGATGCGCGTATCCCCGTTCAGCACGGCGCAGAGCGCCGCGCCGCGCGCCTGGCCGAGCTTGAGGGCGCTGTCCGCGTTCTTGCTCACGAACACCCGCTCGACCGCGACTTCGGCCGGCTGGTACTCGCTGATGAGCGCGCGCATGCGCTCGAAGATCGTGCGCAACCGATGCGTGAACTCGCCGTCGGTCACGGCGATCGTCCCGCTCGCGACGTATGCGAGTTGCGAGCCGTTCGCGTCGATCACTCCGAATCCGGTGCGTCGCGAGCCCGGATCGATGCCGAGCACCCGGACGCGCACGCCCGCCACCGGCGCCACGGTGAGGACGGCGCTCGCGCGCCCGCCCAGCTCATCGAGCGACTTCAACCTAAGCCCGCGCAAGGACGTCGTCCGGGAGATCCGCGTTCGAGTACACGTCCTGCACGTCGTCGAGATCCTCCAGCGCTTCCAGCATGTTGAGCATCGATTGCGCCTGCTCGCCCTCGAGCGGCGTCGCGGTCGAGGCACGCTGCGTCACCTCCGCCTCCGCTGCCGCAAGGCCCTTCGCCGCGAGCGCATCGCGCACCTTCTCGAAGTCTGCCGGATCGGTGAGCACCTCGATGGAGCCGTCCGGGTTCGACACCACGTCCTCGGCTCCTGCATCGAGCGCCGCTTCCATCACGCGCTCCTCGTCGAGTCCCGGCGCAAACGCGATCAGTCCGACCTGGTTGAAGAGATACCCGACCGAGCCGTCGGCGCCGAGATTGCCGCCGTGCTTCGAGAACACGTAGCGCACGTCGGAGACCGTGCGATTGCGATTGTCGGTGAGGCATTTCACCATCACTGCGGCGCCGCCCGGGCCGTAGCCTTCATAGCGCACTTCCTGGAAGGCGTCGGCGCCCTCGCCGCCCGTCGCCCGCTTGATGGCGCGCTCGACGTTGTCCTTCGGCATGCTCTGCAACCGCGCCTTGTCCATGGCGAGCCGCAGCCGGGGATTCGAGGCCGGGTCGGGACCGCCCGCGCGCGCCGCCGTGCTGATCTCGCGGATCAGCTTGGTGAAGATCTTGCCGCGCTTCTTGTCCTGGGCACCCTTCCGATGCTGGATGTTGGCCCACTTGCTATGTCCCGCCATTGGCCACCTGCCGTAATCTGCGCGCGTATGATACTTGCAAACGCCGCGCCCAGCACCCCGTTAGCGCCGCAATTTCACCGTGGAAACAACGACTTCGTCCGCTCGCCGAGTCTCCGGGCGCCTGCTTGAGGCGGGCGCTCGCCTCACCGAGCGCCTGCCGCAGAGCCCCGAGGCCGCCGAGATCCTCGCGCGCGGCTCGGCGATCGCGTCCATCGTCGAGTCCCTCGGCAGCGACGAGGACATCGTGCTCGGCGCGCTCGCCTTTCCCGTACTCGACGCCCGGCTCCTCGAGCGCACGACGGTCGAACCGGTGGTCGGCGCGGCGGCCGCGCAATTGGCCACCGAGCTCACGCAGCTCGGCCGGTTTGCCACATCCGCACGCTGGGACCCGGCCGCCGGCCTGTCGGGCGCCCAGGCCGAGACCCTGCGCAAGATGTTGCTCGCGATCGTGCACGACCCGCGGCTCGTCGTGGTGCGGCTCGCCGAGCAGCTCCATCTCATGCGCAGCGCCAAGCGGGCGCCAGCCGAGGATCAGCGGCGCCTCGCGCTCGAGACGCGCGAACTCTATGCGCCGCTCGCCAACCGACTCGGCGTCTGGCAGCTCAAGTGGGAGCTCGAGGATCTCGCCTTCCGCTACCTCGAGCCGGAGGAGTATCGCCGCATTGCGACGGCGCTCGGGTCGCGCCGCCTCGACCGCGAGCGCTACCTCGAGGAAGTGCGCGCACAACTGCTGGGCGAGCTCGCCCGGGCCGGCCTCGGCGCCGAAGTCGAGGCGCGGCCGAAACACATCTACAGCATCTGGCGCAAGATGCAGAAGAAGCAGTTACCCTTCGAGCAGGTCTTCGACGTCCGCGCCATGCGCGTGCTCGCGAAATCGGTCGGCGACTGTTACGCGGCGCTCGGCGTCGTTCATGGGCTGTGGCCCTACATCGCGGGCGAATTCGACGACTACATCGCGACGCCGAAGGAGAACGGCTACCGCTCGATCCACACCGCGGTGACCGGGCCGGGCGGCCAGACGCTCGAGATCCAGATCCGGACGCACGAGATGCATGCCGAGGCGGAGCTCGGCATCGGCGCCCATTGGCGCTACAAGGAGGGAACGCGGCGCGACACGGCCTATGCGCAGAAGATCGATCGCTTGCGCCAGCTCCTCGAGCCGCAGGCGGCTGGGGCGGAACACGATCTCATCGACCGCGCGCGCGCCGGCATCTTCGAGGACCGGGTGTACGTGCTGAGCCCCAAGGGCGAGGTCGTCGAGCTGCCGAAGGGCGCGACACCACTCGATTTCGCCTATCACGTGCATACCGAGCTCGGCCACCGCTGCCGCGGTGCCCGGGTCGACGGCCGCATGGTGCAGCTCGACTACAAGCTGCTGAACGGCGAGCTGGTCGAGATCGTGACCGGCAAGGTGTCGCAGCCGAGCCGCGACTGGCTGATCGAGCGGCTCGGATTCCTGGCTGCGCCGCGCAGCCGCGCCAAGGTGCGCGCCTGGTTTCGCAGGCAGGATGACGAGCGCCACCGGGTCGACGGCCGCGCGCTCGTCGAGCGTGAGCTCGGCCGCCTCGGAGTCAAGGACGCGATGCTCCCGGATATCCTCGCGGACTTCGGCTGCGAAACCACGGACGAGCTCTATGCAGCGCTCGGCGCCGGCCAGGTGACCCCGGCCCAGGTGAGTGGGGCGCTGCAGCGGCGGGTGCGTGATCTGGCGCCCGTCAGGCGCGAGGCGCCGAAGGCGACTCCGTCGGCGGGCTCGAAGGGCGTCGTGATCGAGGGGATCGACGACGTCCTGTGCAATTTTTCCAGATGCTGCCGGCCGGTCCCGCCGGAAGCCATCATGGGCTACATCACGCTCGGCCGCGGCATCAGCATCCATCGCACGGATTGCCGCAACCTGAAGCGCCTGACGGAGCGCCAGCCTGAGCGCCTGATCGCGGTCGACTGGGGCACGGGCGGCGATCGGCTGTTCAACGTCGACGTCGGCATCCACGCCTGGGACCGGCGCGGCCTGGTGCGCGACGTGAGCGCCGTGCTCGCCGACGAGAAGATCAACATCGAGCGCATGACGACGGCCACCAACGCGCGCGAAGGCACCGCCGACATCGACCTCAGGATCGCCGTCCACGGCCTCGACGAGCTGTCCCGCATCCTCGCCCGCATCACCGCCCTGCCCAACGTCCTGTCGGCAAGACGCCAGTAACCCGGCTCCGCACGCGACTTACCGAGTTATCGGGCCACTCGCCAGCGCAGGTGCAGGTGCAGGTGCAGGTGCAGGTGCATCAGTGCCCCTGCCTGCGGAACGTCGCGAGGTCAGTCACGACTGACCTTCCATTTCGATGGACCTCGGTGAACTCCTGGCCGAGCCAGCCATCGGCGGACGAGCGCTCAAAGCGGTACGCCGCTTCCTCCCAGTTGACCAATGGCCACCAGCCCTGCAGGTAATCGACTCGGCGGTTCACATGCTTGAGGTAATAGGCGTGCTCCCAGACGTCGTTGCCCAGGAGCGGGAAATGACCCTGCATCAAGGGATTGTCATCCCCTGAGGTGGTGAGCACCTGGAGCGCTCCTCCGCCCGGCCGCGCTCTGACGAGCCAAACCCAGCCCGACCCGAACAGCGCGCTCCCCGCTTCAGTGAACTGGGTCTTGAATTTCCCGAAGCTGCCGAACGATTGATCGATGGCGTCAGCCAGCTGTCCGACGGGCGTCCGGCTCCCACGAGGAGACATGGCCCGCCAGAACAGCGTGTGATTGAGATGTGCGCCCGCGTTGTTGCGCACGGCGGTGCGGATGTTCTCCGGTACCTGATCGAGATTGAGCAGCAGCCACAGCGCCGTGCGCTCGCCGAGCTCCGGTGCCCGCTCCAACGTGAGATTCAGGGCTGCCACGTACGCTGCATGGTGCTGGTCGTGATGGACTTTCATCGTCCGCGCATCAATATGCGGAGCGAGCGCCGCGGCCTCGTAGGGCAGAGATGGCAGGCGATGGTTCATTTCCGAGCCGCGACAGCGCCGCCCTCGTCCTCCCAGACATGCAACCACCCCTCCGGCTCGACCAACTCGGCCGTACGACGACGACGCCGCTCAGCGATGATGCGGCTGCCCGCGACCGTGATCCCCACGCCTACGATGGTCGGAAAGCTCAGCGGCACGCGGATGATCCTCGAAATGGTGGACACGGCGGGCCGCGTCTTGACCGGTGGGCCGTCCCAAGAAGCGCCACGCAAGCGCAGCGACAGATCGGGCAGATCCGCGATTTGCCGCCTGTTCGAGGGTCTTGTCATAGGCTCCCGTCCCGGCCGCGTCAGCGAAGCGCACGGCTCCGGAGATAGTTGATAAGTGACGACAGCGTAATCGCGCCCGCGAGCGCCATGGCGAGGCCCGGCAGCGTGACGCTGTTCTGGTCGAGGGCCGGCGTGTTCCCGCTAATCCGGCTCAGCAACACTCCACCGAGCAGGGAACCGACGATGCCGACGCTGACATTCACGAGGAGTGCAGACCGCTCATTGGTTCGCATGATGAGACTCGCTGCCCACCCGACCAGCGCGCCGACCAGAACCCAGGCGACGCCCTTCATATTTGCACGCCCCGCAGACTCGGAATCCGTTGCAGTCAAGCTACCCGGTCGCTCGCTGGGCGTCTGTACGTCAGCGCACAGAGGATGAGCGGGCTGCACCGCAAATGAACCGGTGGTCGCGGCGCTGTGTGCGCTACAGTACAGAGCAAACCACACACCCCCTATGCCCGCGACTCCGGATCCCAAGCACAATCACATTCTGGCTGCACTGCCACGGGCAGCACGCGCGCGACTCTTTCCGTACCTGAAGCTCGTGCCTCTGCCGCTCGGCACGGTCCTCTACGATTCCGGCGACACCCTGAACCACATCTATTTTCCGACCGATTCGATAGTGTCGCTCCTGTGCGTGATGGAAAGCGGAGCGTCCGCCGAGATCGCGGTCGTAGGCAACGAAGGCGTCATCGGTATCGCGCTCTTCATGGGAGGTGAGACGACGCCGAGCCGCGCGACCGTGCAGAGTGCGGGCTCCGCCTACCGGCTCACGCGCAAGCGACTGAAGGACGAGTTCAACCGCCACGGCGATCTGCTGCAAGTGTTGCTGCGCTATACGCAATCGCTGATCACGCAGATGTCGCAGACCGCGGTCTGTAACCGCCATCACACGGTGGACCAGCAACTCTGCCGCTGGCTGCTGCTGTCCCTGGACCGCCTGTCATCCAATCAATTGACGATGACCCAGGAGCTCATCGCGAACATGCTCGGCGTGCGCCGCGAAGGCGTCACGGTCGCCGCCGGCAAGCTGCAAAAGCTCGGGGTGATCCGCTATTCGCGCGGCCGGATCACCGTGCTCGACCGACCGAAGATGGAGAAGCTGAGCTGCGAGTGCTACGCGGTGGTCAAGAGAGAAACCGACCGCCTGTTACGGTAACGGGGTGGGCATGCAGATCTGGATAGACGCTGACGCGATTCCGAACGCCATCAAGCAGATTCTGTTTCGCGCGGCGCACCGCACGCGCGTCACGATGACGCTGGTGGCCAACAAGCGGGTGCATGTGGCCGCCTCGGAATACCTGCGTTTCGAGCTCGTGGCAGCGGGGCTCGATGCCGCGGACAAGCGCATCGTCGAGTTGCTCGAGCCGGGCGACCTCGTGATCACCGCCGACGTGCCGCTCGCCGCCGCCGTCATCGAAAAGGGCGGGCTCGCGCTCAATCCACGCGGTGAGCTCTACACCGAGAACAACGTTCGCGAGCACCTGTCGATGCGCAACTTCATGGACGAGCTGCGCTCGAGCGGCGTCGTCACCGGCGGCCCCGCCGTCCTCGGTCCGCGCGACCGGCAAGCCTTTGCCAATCAGCTCGATCGATTGCTCGCGCTGCACCAGCAACGATCTCAGCGCTAAGCGCGAACATTTCCCCCGTGGCGCAGCGTGTGCCCTGCGGCTCTCGCGACCCGTGAAAACGCGTATTGCAACGCCCGCCCGCGGCGCCATAGTAATCGGTCAACGAGTCGTCTCCGGTAGCCAGTCATGCGCACATACCACCGCTTTGCGTTCATCAGTGGACTGCTCTTCGTCATCTGCGCCGGTGGCGCGGCACGCGCGGACCAGGATGACCCGCCCGAGCGCATCGCGCGCATGAGCCAATACGACGGCGACATCAGCTACTCGCCTGCTGGCGAGGACCAGTGGGTGGAGGCTGCGCTCAACCGACCGCTCGTGCGCGGCGATCGGCTGTGGACCGAGCGTGGCGCCCGCGCGGAGCTGCAGATCGGAAGCGCCGCGATCCACCTCGACGAGAATACGAGCTTCGAGATCCTTGACCTCGACGATCGCATTGCCCAGGTCCAGGTGACACAGGGCACGATCAGTCTGAGCGTGCGGCGCCTGTATCCCGATCAGGTTTACGAGATCGACACGCCGACGCTCGCGTTCAACGTCAGTCGCCCCGGCCGCTACCGCGTCGACGTCGCTCCGGATGGCAGCGACACCAGCATCATCGTCTGGGAGGGCTCGGGCGAGGCGGCCGGGAACCATGCCACATTTCCGCTGAACGCGGGGGATGCAGTCCGCTTTCACGACCCGAGTCTGCGCGACTATGAGTTGTTCGATCTGCCGCGCGCCGACGACTTCGATCGCTACTGCCTCGACCGCGATCAGCGCCTCGCGCGCTCACCCTCCCTCTATTACCTCGGCGACGATGTCGTCGGCTACTCCGATCTCGACGACTACGGTACCTGGAGCCTGGAGGCGAGCTTCGGCTGGATCTGGTTCCCGAGTCATATCGACACGGGCTGGGCCCCGTACCGCGACGGGCACTGGGTGTGGATCGAGCCGTGGGGCTGGACCTGGGTGGACAACGCCCGCTGGGGCTTCGCGCCATCGCACTACGGACGCTGGGTTTGGGCCAAGCGCCGTTGGGGCTGGGTTCCCGGACCACGGCATGAACGCGCGGTCTACTGCCCGGCGCTCGTGGCGTTCGTCGGCGGCGAGGGCTGGAGCATTAAGGTCTCCGCCGGCAGCCCGCCGCTCGGCTGGTTCCCGCTCGCACCGCGCGAGGTGTACGTCCCGCCGTATCGCGTCAGCCGCAACTACTTCACCCGCATGAATGCGACCAACACGGTGATCAACAACACGACCGTCGTCAACGTCTACAACAACTATGCGCGCGGCGACATCAATCTGAACCGGATGACATTTGCCAACCGCGCGATTCCGGGAGCGATCACCGCGATGACGAGCAAGGCATTCGTAAACGCGCAATCCGTGCGCCCCTCGAACATCCGGGTCGACAGCAGAGGCTCGAAGACTGGACAGGTGAGCGACGTTGCTCCGTTCGCGCCGAACGCGCGCAGCGTCCTCGGCGGACGCGCCGCACCGCAGCCGGCACCGAAGTGGGAGGTGACGCCGCCGAGGCGGGAAGTGACACCGCCGCAACCAGGCGTGACGCCGCCGAAGCGGGAAGTAATTCCGCCGCAACCGGGCGTGACGCCGCCGAAACGGGAAGTAATTCCGCCGCAACCGGGCGTGACGCCGCCGAAACGGGAGACGCCTTTGCCGACGCGCCAGGTGCCGACACCGCAGCGGGAGGTCACCGTGCCTAAGCGGGAAGTGCTCGATCGTCCGATCGTCGTGCGCCGTGAGCCGCCGCCGCGGGCCGTGCCGTTTGTCGTCCGCGAACCGCAACTGCAGCGCAATCCGGGGCGACCGCTCGAACCCAAACAGACCGAGACGCTGAGGACAACCGAGCGCCCACAGCCGAGGAACGTGCGCGCGATCGGCGCACAACCACCCAGCGTGAACACCCGCGCCACGCCACCCGTCCGCAGCCCAGCGCCAGGCACACGCCAGCCGCAGGAGCGGAAGAAATAGAGAGCCGGTGCCGGACCCGGCCGGGCGGAAGTCAACAGGTCGGGCCCGGTACCGAAGTTTCGCTCAGACGAGAACGAACGTTACCTTCATCCGGAGGCGGTATTCGACCACCTTCCCGTCCTTCAACAGGACCTCCTGACTCGCAATCCAGGCACCAGTGACGTTCTTCAGAGTTTGAGTCGCGCGTTTGAGGCCGTCTTGCATTGCGGCGTCAAAGCTCTTCGGTGACGACGCGGTGATTTCGGTGACTCGGGCTACTGACATTGAACTCTCCTTGTCGTTGCTTGCAGGTCAATGACGGGGAGAATGTACGCGGATTCGTCAAGCTGGACATATGTGTACAAGACGCGATCTCGGTGATACGAAGGGACCCCGGGGCGACAGCGTCCACGCGCCACCGCACGACGAAGCGCCGTAACTCAACAAGTCACGTCGGGTACCGTGAAAGTCAACGCCGATCTCACCCAACCTGTCCTCGTCAGGACTGAAAGCCTGCCGTGGGTTTCATCGCCGCTCGCGGGGGTCGAGCGGCGGATGCTCGATCGCGACGGCGGCGAAGTCGCCCGCGCGACCAGCCTCGTCCGCTACGCGCCCGGCAGCTCCTTTTCACGGCACACGCACGACTTGGGCGAGGAGTTTCTCGTCCTTGACGGGGTTTTCTCGGACGAGCACGGCGATTTCGGCAAGGGCTTCTATGTTCGCAATCCACCCGGCTCATCGCATTCGCCGCATACGAGGCCGGGCTGCGTGATCTTCGTCAAGCTGCGCCAGATGCAGCCCGAGGGCGAACGGCCAGTCGTCCTCGATACGACGCGTGCCGGCTGGGAAGCGAGCGACGTCGACGGTTACCTGGGACTGCCGCTCTACGCGAACTCGTTCGAGGTGGTCACGATGGAGCGCCTGCTGTCGGGCG
>Ga0316620_10000509_pt1 | contig 15696 bp, 13 predicted proteins | sample OWC_Aug_M1_C1_D5_FD_207651 | JGI IMG/M metagenome (GOLD analysis project Ga0316620, IMG submission 207651) | Wetland soil microbial communities from Old Woman Creek delta, Ohio, United States - OWC_Aug_M1_C1_D5_B | ecosystem: Environmental > Terrestrial > Soil > Wetlands | place: USA: Ohio... | reverse complement strand
CGAATGGACCGGTCCACAATCCGGATCGCATCCAGCATCCGCGTCACGCCCAACGCCGTGAACTCGCCGGTCAGCACGGGTTGTTCGAAACTCGTCGGCACGAAGCTCTGCGCCGCCAGGTTATACACCTCCTGGGGCCTGTGTTCCTTCAGAATGTTGATCAGGCTCACCTGATCCAAGAGGTCGCCTTGCACGACCTCGATCCGGTCCTGAATGTGGCGGATACGGTCGAAGTTGACGGTGCTGGTTCGGCGTACCATGCCCGCCACTTCGTAGCCCCGCTCCAGCAGGAACTCAGCGAGATACGAGCCATCCTGGCCCGTGACGCCCGTAATGAGTGCTTTCGGCATGCCATCCTCCTATGACCGACGTCAATCTCAGACGTGACCAACGGCGGCGTAGCCGCTGTCCGGTTATCGGTTGTCAGTTGCCCGTCTTGCCTTGTCCCTTCACAACCACCTGCCCTCGCCAGTAGTCCAGGAGGTCCCGCAGGCTCTGCTCGAAAGGGATCTCGGCACGCCAGCCGGTTCGGGCGCGCAGCTTGCGGCAATCGGCCACGACGCGCGGCACATCCGACGGCCGCAGGCGCTCCGGGTCCTGGACGATCCGCACATCCAGCTTCGTCAGCGAGATCAAGGCTTGCAGCAACGCCCGGGTTGTGTGCTCGCGCTCAGAGCCTAAGTTATAGACCTCGCCCGGCTCGCCTTGAGTCAGTGCAAGGTAATAGCCGCGCACGATATCCCGCACGTCACTCAGGTCCCGCGACACATCGAGCGCGCCCACGCTGACCTCTGGCGGATGCAGTCCTGCCTCGATCCCGGCGATCTGCGAGGCGAAATCCGGGGCTACAAAGCCTTTGCTTTGCCGGGGGCCCATGTGGTTGAAGGGGCGCACGCGGATCGTTGCCACCCCGTGGGAGAGATAATACTGGAGGCCGAGATAATCCTGAGCAATCTTGCTCACGGCATAGGGCGTCATCGGGCGAAGCGGCGTGTCCTCATCGATTGGCAGGTCGTCCGGCCTAACCCGCCCATACTCCTCCGACGAGCCGACCACCAGCACCCGGCTCTCGAGATCCAATTCCGCCACGACGTCCAATATATTCAATTGGACGCGGATGTTGTTTTCCAACGTGAACCAGGGGTCGCGTCGGGACAGCGCTGCGCTCGGCTGCGCTGCCAAATGGAATACATAGTTCGGTCGCGTCTCCTGGAGAAGGTCGGTGACCACTTTCCTTTGGGACAGCTCCGCCGGATATATCGCCACCTGGTCCTTGAGATGGGCCACATTGTTCACCGGGCCGTACACCGTTCCCGCGACCCGCCAGTCGGTGTTGTACAGGAGGTACTCGGCGAGGTGGCTTCCGACAAATCCGGAGACTCCTGTGATGAGCGCCCGCACCAATCATCCTCCTCAGCCACCTCTGCAGCCAACTCGGAATCCGAGGGAGTTCCCACAGAATCTGCGGCAGTATACTCCAGGGTGGAGTTTGTAGCCAAGCAGACTTGTGTTGTGAAACAACTCCGAGACATTTGATATTTGATCGCGAGCCAGGAAGGCTTCCACCCGCGGGCGCCCAGAAGGCCAACTTCCGCCTTGACCCTGTCCTTCTCCTGGTGGTAGCTTTCGTCGGGTTATCGTTCCCGGAATGTCTATCTGTGCGAGGTTACGCCGCTCTTGTGGCCCCCTGCCCGCCTTGGTAGCCGTTCCTGGCTCTGGCATGGCTTCATGTGGTAAGAGCGAATCGTGAAACTGAGTGTCATCGTTCCAGTGTACAACGAGGTCGGCACGATTGAGCAAGTCCTGGACCGTGTCCGGCGTGTGCCGATAGAGAAAGAGATCGTCGTGGTTGACGACTGCTCGACGGACGGGACGCGCGATCAGCTGACCACGCTTCAGCAGCGGGGCGGGGGCTTTCGCCTCGTCCTTCATGAGAGAAACCTGGGCAAAGGTGCGGCGTTGCGCACCGGTTTCCGGGAGGCCGCCGGGGATATTGTCATCGTCCAAGACGCCGATCTGGAGTATGACCCAAACGAGTATCCCAAGCTGATCGCACCGATCCTCGACGGCAAGGCCGACGTCGTGTACGGCACGCGTTTCTCGGGCGGTGATTCGCACCGCGTGCTTTACTTCTGGCACTTCATGGGAAACAAGCTCCTGACCCTTCTGTCGAACATCTTCACAGGCCTGAACCTTACCGACATGGAGACCTGCTATAAGGTGTTTCGTCGGGACGTGCTTCAGCGCATCCATATCGAGGAAAATCGGTTTGGTTTCGAACCAGAGATGACGGCAAAGGTCGCACGGCTGCGCGTCCGCGTCTACGAGGTGGGCATCTCTTACGCAGGTCGGACCTACGAGGAAGGCAAGAAGATCGGATGGAAGGACGGTATCTGCTGTCTTTGGTGCATACTCAAGTACAACTTGTTACGCTGACCTGGTTTGTCACGGAGACGAATTGACCAGAGAACTGGTTGCTCGAGTCGAGCCGAAGTACGTCGTGAGCCGCAACGGGAGCCCATTCTGCCCCGGGAGGGGACGGGCCGGTCAGGAGGCCAAGGCAAGGACGATGGGGAGGTGGAGCAGCCGGTGAAAGCTGACATCCACCCTCCGCTCGTCGATGGTCACATCTGCCGGGCCAGCAAGGGGAATAGCCCGATCGCCAGGACGAGAAATGCCATGTCGAAGTCGACTTTCCGTCCGACGGCCGACGACAGGCCGTCCCTGTGGATGAACCGCACCGCATCCGCCTGGGCGTTCTCAATCAGCATGCCGTGGGCGTAGCGGGTGATAAACCGCTTGACCGGCACGTGGTGTCGATTCGTCAGGAGGATGGTGAGACCGACGTGGCGCCGACTAGGGGGTGGGAACATTGCAGCTCACAAATGGGGACCTTATCAAGCGAATAGAGGAACTCGAGAGCGCCATCAAGGGGAACGAGGCCGCCCTCGCGGATAGGGACACCAGGATCGAGGACCTTGAGCGCACCATTGAAGAATTTGAGCGAGCCCTTGAAGACCGTGAGCGTGCACTTGAAGAAAAGGAAGCTCAAATCCAGCAGATTCAATCAGGCCATGGATGGAGGCTCTTGGCAAAGTACTACACATTCAGGGAACGGCTCTTGCCGCATGATACGAAAAGACGGCGTTTTGCACGGACAATTTTCAGCACAATTTTGAGCGCTGGGCAGACCCTAAAGAGGATTAAGAGAAGCCCTCGAGAGCTGGTTCAATTCCACACCTCACCATCCAAGACCCCATTGGTCTTTGACAATCTGTCTAACTACGCCGACACCGTTTTGCTCCCTGAGAGTCCCGGTCACCTCCTCGTAGTGGACGAGCAGGTTCCGAGTCCTGATCAGGACGCGGGCTCGGCACGGATGTACGCTATGCTGAAGCTGCTCAGGGAGATGGATTTCACAGTCACCTTCGTCTCGAGCAGCGAGTCCCGGTCGCCCGATTCCGAACGGAAGCTCGCCCAACTCGGCGTCCGCGTGCTGTACGGCTACTCCGCTACCGTGGCACACCTCGCGCGCCAGGGCTACCAATATGAATTCGTGCTTCTGTCCCGGCCCGATGTGGCCTTACGGTTCCTGCCAGCGGTCCGAGCCTACGCCTTGAACTCGACGGTCATCTACGATACGGTGGATGTGCACTCGGTTCGCTTCCGTCGCGCAGCGACGCTATCGGGTGATCCCGCGTTAGCGCGGGAAGCGGACCGCTACCAGCAGATGGAACGACTCAACGCGGTTTGCTCGGACCTGGTCCTCGCCGTTACCCAGGAGGACAAGGCTAGCCTGCTCGCAGTGGCTCCCAACGCGAGAATCGATGTTATTCCAACAATCCACACGCTTATGCCACCCTCCGATCTCGGGCAAGAGCGCAAGGGACTGATGTTCGTAGGCAATTTCCAACATGCCCCGAACGCAGATGCCGTGACGTGGTTCGTAAAGGAGGTTTTCCCCCTCATCCAGCGGCAACTGACGGGAATCGTCTTTCACGTCATCGGGGGCAAGGCGCCGGAGGACGTGACGACTCTAGCTTCGCCGAGTGTCCGAATCGCGGGCTACGTGCCCGATCTCGAGCCATACTTCAGGTCCTCGAGGGTTTTCGTGGCGCCGCTCCGCTACGGAGCCGGCATGAAGGGCAAGATCGGGCAGAGCATGAGTTACGGCTTGCCGGTTGTTACCACGTCCGTCGGTGCGGAGGGAATCATGTTGCAGGACGGCGAGACCGCGCTGATCGCGGACAGCCCGGAAGCCTTCGCCCAGGCGGTCGTCCATCTGTACACTGACGACCTTCGCTGGAAAAAGATCGCGGACAATTCCCTGGAGCACATTCGCACGCATTTCTCGGAGGAGGCAATCAAGCCCCGCCTCGCCACGATCTTCGCCAGCCTCAGAGACGGCGGTCGGGCCGAGATTTCTGGCGCGGAGCGTGCGGCATGAGCGGGGCCAAGACGCTAGGCTCGGACACCGCAGAGCGCGTGCTCGTCGCGGGTATCTACCTTGCCGACCGCGAGAATAACATCGTGCCAATCAGCAGCGAGTTAGGCCAAAGCAAGCACTGGATAGTCGATCAACAATGGATCGCGCTGGGGAGGGGTGCGATCCCGGACGGACTCGCACCCGTCACGGTGTCGACGGTCGAAACTCCCACGCCAAAGTTCGTCCTCCTCAACCAGCTCCTGGGGAAGCTCGATCTCGATCGGTATTCCTTCGTCTTGGTCTGCGATGACGACATCGGTCTCCCGCCGGGGTTCGTGGATCGCTACATGGAGCTGGTGGTCGCGCATGAGTTCGCCCTCGCTCAACCCGCGAGAAGTCATTGTAGCGATATCGGTCACGTTTTTGTCGAGGCGCTCGACGGCCTGACGGCGCGCTGGACACGTTTCGTGGAGATCGGGCCGGTCTTCTCGATGCGTCACGACGCCGCCCGATTGCTCTTGCCATTCGACGAGACCTCGCCGATGGGGTGGGGCTACGATTTCATCTGGCCCGTCATCATCGAGAAGGCCGGCCTAAGAATGGGTATCGTGGACGCGGTGCCAGTCGACCATAATCTCCGGAAGCATGGGGCGGCCTATGACTATGACAGCTCCCGGCAGACGATGGCCGAGTTTCTCGCGCCTCGGCCGCATCTGTCCAGACACGAAGCCTTCTCAATCATCGAGTCCTATTGCTAGGTGATCATATGGCGTCGATCCGCCGGCCCCGTCCGACTCTAAGCGTCGTCCTGTGCACCTATAATCGTGCAGAGCTGTTGCGGCGAACCCTGGACAGCTTGTGCCGCCAATCGTTGGACAAGGCACTGTTCGAAATCGTGGTGATAGATGACGGCTCGACGGACGACACCCGGCCGGTGGTGCAGGCATACGAGTCTCTGCTACCATTGCGGTACTCCCGCCAGCGTAACGCGGGCCTCGGCTCGGCCAGGAATCACGGTGTGTTCCTGTCGCAGGGGAAGATCCTCGTTTTTCACGATGATGATGACCTCGCCGGTCCACGGCTTCTGGAGGAGCATCTAGAAACGCATCGCCGTTACCCGGAAAACCGATATGGGGTCCTTGGCTACACGGGGCTGAATCCTTCCATCGCCCATGACCCCTTGATGCGTTTCGCGACGCGTGTCGGCTTTTTCCTGTTTTCATATCCGACGCTCAAGAACGGTGACGTTCTCGACTTCAGATACTTCTGGGGCGGATGCTCATCCTGCAAGCGCGAGTGGCTGCTCGATTGTGGGGTCTTCAATCCGGTCTTCCGCTTCGGTTGCGAGGACATCGATTTAGGGTTTCGCCTGTCGAAGCACGGTTTTAGGGTCGTGTACAACTCGCGCGCGGCAAGCTACATGGTTCGCGAGATAGGCTTCGACGGTTTTTGCCGCCGCCTACATCTGCAAGGACAGTCCAACTACGTCCTCAGCCGATTACACAACGATCCAGCCATCCAGGAATGGGCCGAGGTCATCGGTGCCAAGGAAGCTTGGGCCAGGATTGGATTGAAGTACGACGCAATTATCAGGGCAGGACGGGAACTGGATCGCATCGCCCGCCTCAGGGCCGAGTGCGGTTTGTCCATGGACGAGGCGGACACAAAACTGCTTCACCAGTGCTACTTCGTCGCTTTTCGGGCGAGCAAGATCAAGGGAATCGTCGAGAAGGCGAACGCGATGGGGGCAAATTGGAGCTCCTAAGACGGAGGATGCCTGTTCGTTCACGCTGTCAAAGCTAAGCCCCCGATTGGTGGTAGTAGCGAACTCGTCACCGGACCCGCTGATATTTCAAGGAGTCCCGATGACGAGTTCAACGTTTAGGACGCCCTCCTGGCTGACAACAATCCGCCTCACAAGTCGCCTGAGCAATGCCTTTGCTGCCGGTTTCGGTCCCTCTCCTCGCACCGGTGGCGCAATTCCGCCCCGAGGGTCCGAAACATCGCAACGGTTGGAATTGGTACGGACTTCGCCTTCAGAGGTTCTAGCTGTTGGGTCTGAAAGCGAAATCCAGCGGTTCCGGTGGGCGTCGCCGATAGGGTTGTCGCCCGGCGCAATTTGGAAGCCAACAAACTTTGCGCCGCTGGAGATTCCCCATCAAAAAATTCCATTTGACAGCGTCATTCGCATAGTCCTAGCCTTCAGCCCGCCGCAGTTTCAAATGACTTTACCCCGGACCTGGAAGGCGTATCGTTGCACGCCTCACGGTTCTACCGCACGCCTCTTCCGGCCTGCGTGGTCTCGGCGTCTCGGGTCTCGTCACCGTTACGCCTCAACGGTATGCACTCAATGACGCGACTTCGATGTGCCAAGGTTCCCCCTTGCCTGCCCGCTTCTCGCGCTGCGGACCATAGCTCGGCTCCTGGGGCTGTCGGCCCGGGCAGCGCGCCGCCACGTTCCTTTCGCATCCGCCAGGGGCGTACATGAATCCATCCCAGTCGCTATAGGAGGGGAATGTGACCAGGGGGATGTTGCCACAAGCGCCCGCCGCCCCGCACTCCCGGACGCCTGTCATCCGGAGTATCCCGGTTCTACTGCTTGCTCTATCTCTGATTCTCGGATTGACCGTTCGCTATCGTGCAGCGAACCACGACTACATTGCTCAATGGGACGAGGCCTACCATGCGCTTGTTGCGAAAAACCTCACCATCAACCCGTTCGTACCGACCCTGAACCGTACCCCTCTCCTCTCTTACGACTATACGGACTGGAGGGACAATCACATTTGGCTTCACAAGCCGCCACTACCTCTCTGGCTCATGAGCTTCTCGATTTGGGCCCTTGGCCCCGTGCCCGAAATCTCTTTCCGGCTACCATCCGTGCTACTCGGAACGCTTTCCATCCTGCTCACGTTTATGATTGCCCGTGAACTGTGGGGTGCTTCGGGTCTCTTGCCGGGCGCCATAGCAGCCTTGCTGCAAGCCCTGAATCCTCTGCTGGTGCAGTTAGTGGCTGGCATCCTTCCAGTGGACCACGTCGATCTCATACTGGTGTTTTTCATCGAACTTTCAATACTTTTCTTCGCAATAGGCTTGCGGCAACAAGACCGCTGGGTCATGCTGTCAGCAGGAGTCGCCCTCGGCTTGGCGTACCTGTCAAAGTCTGCTCCCGCTTTTTTGGCTGCAGGTGTAGCACTTTCGCTCTTGTTCAGCCAGCCGCAGCGTCGCCGTGGAAGCCTCAGGCTATTCCGCACCGCGATCGTCGGCTTCGCTATTGTAGTCATTCCCTGGTCTCTTTACTGCACTCTACGCTGGCCTCAAGAGTTCGCGTGGGAGAGCAGTTATACCATCAAGCACCTTTTTCAAGTGATCGAGGGTCACGCGCATTCCGTGACCTTTTTCTTTGACAGAATTCCAAGTCATTATTATGGCGGGGTTCTTGGTCTGGTCGTGATCACCGGCTCCGCTCTTTACTTCGTGGTCGATGCCATGATCAGACGTGACAGCACGCGACTCCCCGTTTTGGCCTGGGCATTCTTGCCGTATCTTGTATTCTCAGTCGCAAAGACCAAGCTGTCCTCATATGTCGCGCCAGCGGTCCCTGCCGTGTTGCTGATGGTCGGAACCATGTTTTCATCGCTGCTCTATCGCTGGCGTGCGCGAAATGAGTCTACGAGTGGGAGTGCAGAAAGGCGAAACGCAACTCGCCACGCAGTGCAGCGCACTGTCTCTTTGTGCGCCGCGTGCTTAGCTCTCGCTTATGTCTTCTCGCTATTGAATGCAGCGCTTGCAATGGAGTTCCCCTCTGTTCCAGCGAACTACTTGTATGATTATGCAGCATTTCGTACGGCCCTTCTGCAGATAAGCCTGGAGCCGCGACCAAAAGTTTTGTTCAATGTCGGCGATAATAAGACGCCGCAAGCAATGTACTACTCAAACGCCCCCGCCTACTCTCATATCCCGTCACTTGAAACGGTCAAGTCTCTCATCGATGAAGGACGCAGGGTTTACGTCCTCGAGGACGACGAAGGACGGAATCGCACGAAGCTTGAAGCGCTGCGGCAATCCGGATTGGACATCGAAATCATCGCCATCCGATCGACGCAATCTCTCACTGCGGACCCGAGACCATCATGGAAGAAGAGGTTCCGTGCGTTCGTTCCCGAATGGTTGTGGGCCTTGAGGCGGGCGTGTTGTATGTAAGGGCTTGATCTCGTCAGAAAAAACTAAGATTGCTCTGCGCCCTGTAAGGGAAAAACATCCGTCGGGGATCAAATTGCATTTGGGACGGAGTATGTAGTGACGCGCGGTGGAATTGTTGCTCGCTGAAGGGTCGTGTCAGGCTTTGTCGTGCTGAGTACGCTTCGTGGCCACAAAGAGTACTTGCTCGCCACCTAAATAGCCTAGCTCCCGGGACCAGTAGAATAAAGCCTTTGCATCCTTAAATCCGATAGCATTGATTTCATTTAGAATTTCCCAGCCAAAAACATTAAAACAGAGACAACCCTCAGGACATAACAGATCCCCATGATACTCGGGCGGCAATAAATGGATTACCTCTCCATTGTCGGCTACGTAGGCTCGCGCGATATTCTTTTCAGCCTTCTCGTTAAACGGCACGCTAAAGAAAAGCATCCCGTCTGGCCTCAAGCATCGGCAACACTCCGCTAGTGCCCTTTGGTAATTTGGGATATGCTCAAACACATCAAGTGTCAATATATAATCAAACTGATTGTTTGCGAAAGACAGCTGTGTAAGATCTTCATTTCTAATTCCTTTACTGTCGCAGGTTCCATGATCCACAGAATTTCCCAAATATTCACTACCCAATGTATAAGGGAACCAGAGCTTGAGAAATCTGTATACGTCAGTCATTTGTTCCGCTGTGTATATTCTTGACTTGCGATTCGGCTGACATACCTGATCGAAGATTTGCAGCACTGCTCGCATCCGGTTATTCAAATGGCAACGGGGGCACGCCAAGTGCTCTCTCCAGTTTGGTGTCAAGACTCCATCAACTTCATAGGAATAGGCAAAGTTCACAAGAAAATCGACATAGGTTCTGCAGAGGTAGCAATAACCGTTAAATGTAAATTCAGTGCAATTGTCTGGAACGAGATTCTTTTCGAATAACCGATTTGCTAATATGTTTGCTCGGCAGTTCTGGACATGACGAGTGTAGTCTTCGTAACATCGGATCTCTGAAATGGTTAAGGTTGGTACCAGCCTTTTAGTCAACTTTGCCTTCAGCAATATTCTTGGCTTCTCCAGCATCCTAGATATTCGACCGAGCATCATGAAAGCCTCGTGTGCGAGGAGTCCGTGCTGCCTGCGACAGCCTCGCGTGCGGATATAGGGCACTACGATTTCAAGGCGCTAAAAGGTTCATTTTGAATGCGGTGAATGGCCTTGAATGCTGGAGAACAATTCAAACGCTGTCCTTTCGTTGTTATAAAACCGCTCGACTAGAGATCTATTTTCTCTGACAATAGAAATATAGCAGCCTTTATCTTCAAACAGTGTCGAGATGTGTTTGTAGAAATCCTCCTTCGTGTCTGCCACTAATATCCTCAGCTCTTCCAGACCCTCGGCTCCCAATTCGGTGGATACGATGGGCCGTCCGTATGCAGCGCATTCGATAAGCTTTGTCCTAAGGCCCCTTCCGCTTATGATGGGATTGATAAAGACGTGGATTGCTGAATAGAAGTCCGTAAGGTTTGAAACATCTTCCATTATTATAATATTCGGGTTTTGGACGGTTTTTCCACTGATCGGAGCAGGGATGTTCTTGCCAGCCACGATGATTTCAAGGCCATCGATCTTTTCGAATAAATATGGCGCTATGGATTCAAGAAAATAATTGATGGCAACAGCGTTGGGAGCGTGATGGTAATTGCCGATGAAACCGATCCGTCTCTCGTTCGCACAAGGGGGGAGCATTGGAAAATCACCCAGTTCGATCCCGTGTTTCACAATTTTTATGTTCGCGCCCGGGAAATACGATTGGATGACGTTTTTCTCCTGAACTGAAATGGCAATCCATGAGCCTATGTGTCTTAGCCGGCTTCGGTAAAACAGGAGCGTCTGGTAATATCTGAGAAGCCGAGCATACCTCATCAAACCGCTAAACTTTGTTTTTGCTTCGTTCTTCAACATTTCAAGTACCAAATCATCCTCAAGATAGACAACCTTTGGAATGGCGCGCAACAACGGGGTGTCGACAAAGCCAAGCGCCAAAGGATACGCGAGCATGGCTGCGTCAAATGAGAGGCCACCCAAAAAAGCGTTTATCTCCTTGCTGTATCGGTTGATATTGGGCCGCATATCAACCGGCGCGCGGAATATTTTTTTTGCCAGCGGAAGTCTTTTCCCACAGTCGGGAAGCAGAAGCAGGCGGTCCGGTTTGTCGCTGCATGCATAATAGGCGTCTTTTTCATCCGAGGCATCCATGCAGATTGTGTATACTTCACACAGGCGCGATAGACCCTGCAGAAAAGAATAGAGCCGTTTGGCTCCGCCAAACCGCGTTTCTTTGAAAAGGAGCAGCGAGGAAACAAGAAGAACGCGCATGTGAGGCCCTGTCTGCATCTTCCTGCATGCGTTGGTTATGTCAATCCGTCTCGGCGCAAACAGATTCCCTTTTTCCGACAAGAAGCGTTCTCGCCAGATCCCAGATGCCAGCGCAAGATCCTTGATACCGATAACGTGAGCAGCGCCTCTTGCGCCCGTATCAGTCACCCGGTCAGGCGACATGGTAGACACCTGGTCCATCGCATGCGGGCCTGTTCGGTCCGTAGCGACACTGGGGTCTCTGCCTTTTTACCTCTCACACCCGTCGGCCGGTGTCAAGCCCGCCCCGGTTTCCCATCCTTAAACGGATGCGACCGCATCGCGGCAGGGCGGACGGCTTGGTTGGCTGCGTGCGGCCTCGCACTCGCCCCCGGCACTGCTTCCGTCTGCTTGACTGGTCACGCCGGCGGTGGTAGCCTTCCGCTCTGCCTGAACACCACAGGGTTGTTCCAGGGTCGGCCACAGCCCGCGCTCGCCGCCCCCGACTTGGCGTCGTTTTGCAGTTCACTATCCGGGTTTCGGTAGCTCCGCAGTAGACGCAGGTTGGGCCGATCATGTCGGGGCCAAAAGGTCGCCCTGTAAGACCTCCAGAACGTCAGCAGTCAGAGAGTGTCACAGGAGTTCAAGTGGCGCACGACAAAGCCACTTGCGATGATCAGGGCTGGCGGAGTCTCGCGTCAGCAAGTGCGGGCCGCCCGTATCTTTCAAGTACTACAAGCCGAACAGCATGGTCGACGCTGGCCGTGGCTTGGGACCGTGCCAGAAGTTGACTGATCAGTGCGGCGTCGAGGGCGCGTTGGGAACCGAATGAGGTCACGTCGACCGTAGGGCGGTGCTCATGGATAGGTACCTATTCCACGCCATTGGCCTGCTCGAGCGACTCGAAGTCCGCCAGGCGCCTTTAACTCGCAACCTCGTTCGAGGTGAGCGAGCACCTGCCGTGTCATCGAGCCGAGACGTTTGTTACCCACCTGGCCGGTTTGAGCGAAGTTGCCCTGCTCTCTGTTGCACTGCAATACCAAAGAAGGACGGAGCGCATCACCGAGCAGGTGCTCGAGTGGTGAGCAATATACTTTTGCGGCACGGCTATGTGCCTTGCGGTCTTTTCGCAACCGACTCTGGGAGGCCAAGCGCGTTGAGTTCTGGTGCTCGCAAAACCGCATCATCTTCTGTAAAACAGAGATGGTCCGCGCGGTGATTCCGGCCGAGGTTGTCGCCGCGGACCGTGCCCCGTCGTCTCACCATCCGCTGACCTTTGTTGTCAATGGGACCCGCTATTGCCCCCTCCCCCGGTCCCCCATGGGATTGGCGATGAAAGAAAGGGGAGCATACCTGGTCATCTCAACCAAAAACCCGGTTCGCTTGGACTGCCGACAAGGGGCAGCCTCTTAGCAACTCAGCGCGTTCGAGAGGACAGCAGTGATCACGAAGCCCACCCGGCTCCTTTGCACCATCATCTGCCTGCGTGCCATCCTGTCGATTTTTCTTTGGAACCACTCTGGCGGATTCTTTTGGCTAACCGCAGACGATGCGTCTCGCATGGAAATGGCCTACTATTGGAGTCAGGGGTTCTTCTTCTTCAACTCGCCAGGTAATCCCTTCTGGTTGCCGTTGGGCACATGGGTGCATGGCCTCGCACTCATAGTCGTGGATGATCCTTTGGTCACCTCTTCAGTCGTCAATTCTACATTTTCGATCGCGTCAATTGTCCTCATCTATAAGATAACACAAGCCTTGTTTCCCGGAACACCCTTCTCTCCGCCCCTAGCCGCAGGAATTTTTGCGTTTTGCCCTATTTTGGTTTGGCTAGGTATGTCCGGACTGTCAGAGCCCATGTTCCATTTCTTTATGCTTATGGGCATCTTCTTTCTGCTATTAGCAGATCGTCACAAACAGCCAAGGGCATATCTGTATTCCTCAATCGGATTTCTCGGAGCCTCCGCGATTCGGTATGAGGCATGGGTCCTCGTGGTAGCTTTCGCCTTTTTCTGCGCCTTAGAGTTCAAGCAGAGCAAACACAGGCTCACAATTCTAATGAGCGTAGCGTTGGCCAGCATGTTCGTCCCCTTTTGGTTGTATTGGCAGTGGCATGTCTATGGTGATTATCTTCATTTCGTTCGATTTTTTGCGGCCACGTCGCCGTCGCTAGGCGCTTCTTCGTACATTCGCCTCCTTTGGGAAATCGCTCCCTTAGATTTGCTGCTAGCCCTATCAGGCATTTGCATGTCAATTCGGCTTCCTGGCATCTGGCGATACTTGTTTTTCATTGCCTTTTATTATTGCGTTTTTGTGATAACGACGCGAGGCGTCGTTGCCGCAAATTATCCGGTCAGGAATCTTACAAGCGTTTTCATAGTCTTGATCCCGTATGCCGCTTACGGATTGCACGTCATCGCCACCAGACTGCGGTTTTACAGAACGGTAGTGTATTTGGTATTGCTTGCCTACATAGTCGGCGGGACCGTTCAATCCTTGGCTTACGCTTACACTTTTCAGGCGAGAGATGTGGTGGTGAAGACTGCCATATGGTCTCACTGCGCAATTCGCGTTGGACTCTTCGATGATGGGTCGAAGATCTTGGTCGAGGCCCGCCGCGGAGGTTCAGACGAAGGGGATCTCGTGTGGGACAGCCATTTCCTGCACGCCGTGAATCCCGGCAAAATTGTCTACGACAGACTTGGGAATTGGATACACAAGGATGGTCACTACGTGCTCAACGAATTAGGCAACCCGTCAACTCTTGAGGGACCGTCGGGGGAAGTGGAGAAAAGATTGCGCCTCCAAAACATCCGAGTCGTTATCGCCTATTCAGAGCCGGCTTTTAGAGTCCTTGACGCGTTTATGAAACCCGTTAAGCAATGGGTGGAATATCGCATATATAAATGGCCGGACGATGAACGCATGACCGATTTGTGTGGTCTTGAACCTGCAAGAGATCGTGAGCCTCAAATAACGCGTTGAGAGCGCGGGCCGGTCGACGTCGTCCGAAAGCCACGCGGGCATAGGCGGGAGCACGGGGAGCCAGGCACGGGCCGGGACAGGGACAGGAGCCTGCGGGACGCGTGACGACTCGGCGGCCGGCGCGAGGGGCGTCGTGCGGACGCCGCCGCGGACCGGTAGTAGCGCGTAGTTGGCCAGCCGGGTCGCGCCACAGCAAGCTCCCGCACCGCTTTGTACCTCATCGCGGGTTTTTTCGTTTCTGGTCTCCCGCCTCATGTTCGCTGTGCGGACTGCCACGGAAAGAGAGAACAGCCATTTCTCCCCTATCGATTTCATCGCGTGCTTCAAAGATCCTTCTGGTCACGGGGTCGTCCGGACTCATCGGTTCCGAGGTGTGTCGTTTCTTTCATGGACATGGTTGGTGGGTCCATGGGGTTGACAATAACCAGCGTGCTGTGTTCTTTGGCCCTGTGGGAGATACTCGGTGGAACCAGGCCCGCCTTCAGCGGGAATTACCAAGATTTGAGCATCACGAACTCGACATCCGGGATCGGGCCGGGGTGTTGGCCCTGCTGCGGGCGTTACGCCCGGCCCTCATAGTCCATACCGCCGCACAGCCGTCGCACGACCGGGCCGCTGCCATACCATTCGACGATTTTGACACAAATGCGGTCGGCACCCTCAACCTGCTGGAATCGGCACGCCAATATTGTCCCGATTCCCCCTTCGTTCACATGTCCACGAACAAGGTATACGGGGATGCGCCTAACCGCATTGCCCTCGTGGAAAGGAACACGCGGTGGGACTACGCCGACCCGGCCTTTACGGAGGGGATCCCCGAAACCTTTTCTATCGACCACAGTCTTCACTCGCTGTTTGGTGCGTCCAAGGCCGCGGCGGACATCCTGGTGCAGGAATATGGGCGCTATTTCGGAATGCCCTCGTGTTGCTTACGCGGCGGCTGCCTTACCGGCCCGAACCACAGCGGCGTGGAGCTTCACGGCTTTCTCAGTTACCTTGTGAAGTGCAATTTGGAGGGGTGCGAATACAGAATCTTCGGCTACAAAGGAAAGCAAGTCCGAGACAACATCCATGCGCAGGACGTGGCGCGCTTCATTGAGGCGTTCGCGGAGACTCCTCGATGCGGGGAGGTCTACAATCTTGGTGGTGGGAAAGCTAACTCCTGTTCGATTCTGGAAGCCTTCCAAATGACAGAGGAGCTTACGGGACGATCCCAGATTTTCACGTATGTGGAGGAAGCCCGCAAAGGAGATCATATCTGCTATTACAGCGACCTGCGCAAAATGCGGAGCCACTATCCCGAATGGGACATCACGATCTCCCTTCGGGAAACACTGCGGCAGATCGTGGACGCGTGGCGAGAGCGCCTTTCATGAAAATCTTGATTACGGGCATCTGCGGATTTGTCGGGAGCGGGCTGGCCCACGGCTTGGCACAGAGCGGGAAGGTGGACGCTATTCTCGGGATAGACAACCTCGTTCGCCCCGGAAGCGCGGCCAATCTCCAACCCCTTCGGAACGAAGGCTTCGCGGTCCAGGTTGCCGATATCCGAGATGCCGCGGCTTTCGACCGACACGACAGGGTTGATTGGGTTCTCGACGCGGCAGCGTTGCCCAGCGTTTTAGCCGGCCTAGACGGGAGGACGGCAAGCCGCGAACTGATTGAGCACAACTTATATGGTACGGTCAACATATTGGAGTATTGCAAGCGGACAGGGGCGGGGTTCGTACTGCTTAGCA
>Ga0316620_10000507_pt1 | contig 15700 bp, 17 predicted proteins | sample OWC_Aug_M1_C1_D5_FD_207651 | JGI IMG/M metagenome (GOLD analysis project Ga0316620, IMG submission 207651) | Wetland soil microbial communities from Old Woman Creek delta, Ohio, United States - OWC_Aug_M1_C1_D5_B | ecosystem: Environmental > Terrestrial > Soil > Wetlands | place: USA: Ohio... | reverse complement strand
AGCCCTGTTGCCGATGGAGTACTGGGCGGCTTGCTGCAAATCATGCGCCTGGTAACTGTGCTGGCAGGGCTGTCAATATTGCTCACCCTGTTATCGCAGCCGCAACTGATAACGGGTCTCTATACCCTGTCCCGTCCCTTGCGTTTCATTGGTTTGTCGCGTGAGCGTGTCGCCGTACGACTGGCGCTGACGTTGCGTTATGCCGAGAGTGCGATGCTGGATACAGCCAGCAATTGGCGTATCAGCATGGAGCAGTTGCTTGCACCTGTGCCGGTGGCGCCGGGATTTATTGAGTTGAATGTCTATCCGTTTTCCAGGCGCGACTGCCTGCTCATTGCGGCAGCATCTGTTGCGCTGCTGGGAATATGGTTGCATAGGGGGGCATGGCTATGAGAATTGCATTGGGCATAGAATACGACGGCAGCACATACTGTGGCTGGCAGAGCCAGCCAGATGGCCGCACAGTGCAGGATGTACTGCAGCTTGCATTGAGCCAGGTCGCCTGTGAAGCCATTACTGTCATCGCCGCCGGACGCACCGATACCGGGGTGCATGCGCTGGAACAGGTTATCCACTTTGACACGCAGACTATCCGCCCACTTACGGCCTGGGTGCGCGGCACGAATGCACTGCTGCCGTCCAGTGTCGCCGTATTGTGGGCGCATGCGGTAGATGATGAATTCCATGCGCGTTTCTCAGCGCAGGCGCGCAGCTATCGCTACCATCTGTTCTGCCGTCCGGTGCGTAGCGCTCTGCAGTACGGCAAAGTCGGCTGGTTTCATCAGCCGCTGGATGTAGACAAAATGCGCGAAGCGGCCCAATACCTGCTGGGGGAGCATGACTTTAGCGCCTTCCGCGCCTCGGCATGCCAGGCCAAATCACCCATCAAGACTCTGTCTCAGCTCAATATTCAGCAGCAGGAGGGCCTGATACACCTGGACCTGACAGCCAACGCATTTTTGCACCATATGGTGCGCAATATTGTCGGCTGTCTGGTGTATGTAGGTAAAGGCAGGCACGCGCCAGAGTGGATGCAGCAGGTGCTCGATGGCCGTGAGCGCAGCCAGGCTGCGCCTACTTTTGCACCGGATGGCTTGTATCTGCGTCGCATTACTTACGATAAAAAATGGGGATTGCCGCAGATTTAGGGCTGGCTGGTCATTGGAACGGGCTTCGATGTATCCTGTTTTAAGTGACGGCTATTAGGCAGACTTTTACCTAGATGCTTTACAATGCCTACCTTTCAGATTGATGGCGGATTACGCAGACTAAATGCCAGTACAGGCTACGAACTCCCTCTATGACACGAATTAAAATTTGCGGTATCACGCGTGCTGAAGATATGCTGGCTGCTGTTTGCAGCGGTGCGGATGCGCTTGGATTGGTGTTCTATAACATAAGTCCGCGCCATGTGAGTTTGCGGCAGGCTGCACAACTGGCCGCCGCTGTGCCGCCTTTCGTCACACTGGTGGGTTTGTTTGTGAACCCCAGCGCGGCGGAAGTGCGCGAAGTGATGCAGGTGGTTCCGCTGGATGTGCTGCAGTTTCACGGTGAAGAAGAGCCGGAGTTCTGTGCTCAGTTTGGCCGACCTTATTTGAAAGCAATACGGGTCAGGGCAGGGGTGGATTTGGTACAATACGCGGCTCGTTTCGCTGGAGCCCAGGGTTTGTTGCTGGATGCCTTTGTCGAGGGAGCTCATGGCGGCACCGGGGCATCGTTCGATTGGACGCTGATTCCGCGAAATCTGCCGCTGCCGGTGATCCTGTCGGGCGGACTGCATGCGGGCAATGTGGCAGAGGCCATCAGACAAGTGCGACCCTACGCGGTAGATGTTTCCAGCGGTGTCGAAGCGAACAAAGGAATTAAAGATGCGGCGAAAATTGCTGCATTTATCAATGAGGTTAACAAGATTGACTTACAACTATCCTGATAGCACCGGCCATTTTGGCCCATACGGCGGCATCTTCATGGCAGAAACGCTGATCCCGGCGGTAGAAGAGCTGCGCCAGCAGTATCTGCATTTCCGTGACGACCCGACATTCCAGGCCGAGCTTGCCTATGAACTCAAGCACTATGTGGGGCGTCCCAGCCCGATTTATCACGCCAAAAACTGGTCGGATCGACTCGGCGGCGCGCAGATTTACCTGAAACGCGAGGACCTTAACCATACCGGTGCACACAAGATCAACAATGCGATGGGCCAGGCACTATTAGCCAGGCGCATGGGCAAGAAGCGCGTCATTGCAGAGACCGGCGCCGGCATGCACGGTGTCGCCACCGCGACCGTGGCAGCACGCTTTGGCATGGAGTGCATCGTGTATATGGGCGCGGAAGACATCCAGCGCCAGTCGCCCAATGTCTATCGCATGAAGCTGCTGGGCGCGACTGTGGTGCCTGTTGAGAGCGGTTCTAGGACGCTAAAGGATGCGTGCAACGAGGCGATACGCGACTGGGTCACCAATGTCGAGAGCACGTTCTACATTTTTGGCACGGCCGCTGGCCCGCATCCTTATCCGATGATGGTGCGCGATTTCCAGTGCGTAATCGGCAATGAAGCAAAAATCCAGATGCCGGAAATGATAGGGCGCCAGCCGGATGCGGTAATCGCCTGTGTCGGCGGCGGCTCAAATGCCATCGGCCTGTTCCACCCCTATATCGAAGAAACAAGTGTCAGAATAATCGGGGTAGAGGCGGGTGGTCACGGCCTCGCCAGCGGCCAGCACGCCGCGCCGCTGACTTCCAACAGCAAGGTCGGCGTGCTGCACGGCAATCGCGTTTACCTGATGCAGGACGACAACGGCCAGATCATTGAAACTCACTCCATCTCTGCCGGACTGGATTATCCCGGGGTCGGCCCAGAGCATTGCTGGCTGAAGGATACAGGTCGTGCAGAATACGTGGCCATCACCGACGACGAGGCATTAAAAGCCTTCCATGATCTGTGCCGTTTAGAGGGAATTATTCCCGCGCTGGAATCCAGCCACGCGCTGGCTCACGCGGCAAAAATTGCGCCGAGCATGAGTAAGGATAAAGTGTTGCTGGTGAATCTCTCCGGTCGCGGCGACAAGGATATCAACACCGTGGCACGCCTGTCTGGTCTTACTCTTTAGGCATCACTCTCTAGGCTCATCATGTCGCGCATACAAAGCAAATTTGAAGTTCTCAGGAAGCAGGGCCGCAAGGCGCTGATTCCATTTTTTACCGCCGGCGATCCCAGTCCAAAAATGACCGTGCCACTGATGCACGCACTGGTGGAGTCGGGTGCGGATGTGATCGAACTGGGCGTGCCGTTTTCGGACCCGATGGCGGATGGCCCGGTGATACAGCGCGCGTCAGAGCGAGCTTTGAAACACCACGTGGGATTGCGCGACGTGCTGCAGATGGTGGCCGAATTCCGCAGCAAGGACGCGGCAACGCCGGTGGTGCTGATGGGCTATGGCAACCCGATCGAGGCGATGGGCTGGGAAAAGTTTGCACAGCGTTGCGCCGAAGTGGGCGTGGATGGCGTGCTGACGGTGGATTTTCCGCCGGAAGAAAGCCATGACGCGTTTGAACATCTGCAGGCGCACGGCATCGACCCTATCTTCCTGATAGCGCCCACTACCAACGAAGAGCGTATAGCACTGGTCGCCAAACTGGCGCGCGGCTATGTCTATTATGTTTCGCTGAAAGGCGTGACCGGCGCAGGCAACATCGATCTGACGGCCATCGCGCTGAAAATTCCGCAACTGCGCAAACACATTTCCATTCCCATCGGCGTGGGCTTTGGTATACGTGATGCGGACACTGCGCGCGCTGTGTCTGCGTTGTGCGATGGCGTGGTGGTAGGCAGCCGCATTGTGCAGGAAATTGAAAATTCGAATGAACAACAAGTACTGGGGAATGTATCCAGGCTGGTAAAAGAATTGCGTATAGCAATCGATAAAAGCGTCTGACTGAGGAGAAAATAATATGAGCTGGTTCCAGAAACTATTACCGCCAAAGATTAACCGCAGGGAAAGTGCGGACATCAAGAAAAGCGTCCCCGATGGCTTGTGGCATAAATGCCCGTCCTGTCAGGCGGTGCTCTATCACGCCGACCTGGAGAAAAATCTGAGCGTGTGCCCGAAATGTAACCACCATCACCGCATCACCGCGCGCACGCGCCTTGACTGGCTGCTGGACAGTGAGGGGCGTTTTGAAATAGGTGCGGAAGTATTGCCGGTGGATACGCTGAAGTTCAAGGACAGCCGCAAGTACAGCGAGCGCCTGACAGCGGCCAAGCGCGATACCGGTGAAGACGATGCGCTAGTGGTGCAGCAGGGCAGCATCCATGCGGTGCCGGTGATTGCGGCCGCGTTTGAATTCAGTTTTATGGGCGGCTCGATGGGCTCGGTGGTGGGCGAACGTTTTGTGCGCGGCGTGCAGCTGGCGATCGAGCAAAAAATGCCGTTTATCTGCTTTGCCGCCAGCGGTGGTGCGCGCATGCAGGAAGGCTTGTTATCGCTGATGCAGATGGCAAAAACCTGCGCAGCACTGACCCAGCTGAGCGAAGCCAGGCTGCCGTTTATTTCGGTGCTGACTGACCCAACCATGGGCGGCGTGTCCGCCAGCTTTGCATTCATGGGCGACGTGGTGGTGGCAGAACCCAATGCCCTGATCGGCTTTGCCGGTGCACGCGTGATCCAGCAAACAGTGCGCGAGACTCTGCCAGAGGGATTTCAGCGTGCCGAGTTCCTGCTTGAGCACGGTGCCATCGACATGATCGTGGATCGCCGCCAGATGCGCGACCAGCTCACCACGCTCATCACTTTACTGAGCAAACAGCCAGCCGCTGTTCCGCTGGCAGCCTAGCAGTCCTTGGTGCAGCAGATGTCAAAATCGTTGCATGAATGGTTGACACATCTGGAATCACTGCACCCGAAAACCATCGCGCTCGGTCTTGAGCGCGTTGCAGAAATCAAACAGCGCCTTCAGCTAGCCCCCGCATTTCCCGTCATCGTCGTAGGCGGAACCAATGGCAAAGGATCCGTGTGCGCGATGCTTGAGGCCGTGTTGCACGCGGCCGGCTATCGCGTCGGCTGCTACACCTCTCCGCATCTGCTTGCCTATAACGAACGTGTACGTATCGGTAAGCGGCCAGCCAGCGATGCCGAGTTGTGCGCATCATTTGAGCAGATTGAGCAGGTCAGGGGCGACATTGCGCTGACCTATTTCGAATTTGGCACGCTGGCAGCGATGCAATGTTTTATTGCGCATGAGGTTGAAGTTGCGATACTCGAAGTAGGGCTGGGCGGCAGGCTGGATGCGGTCAATGTGTTCGACAGCGATTGCGCCGTGGTGACCAGCATAGCAATCGATCACGCCGATTATCTGGGCGATACGCGCGAACAGATTGCGTTTGAAAAAGCGGGAATTTTTCGCGCCGGCAAAGTTGCCGTGTTTGGCGACACGGATATGCCCGATGCCATTGCCACGCAGGCGCAAAAGATAGGCGCGCAGCTGTGGTGTTTGGGCAAACAGTTCAGCTTCAAGGCGGGTGAGTTGCAATGGGATTATCAGGGCAAGACCAAACGCAGCAGCCTGCCTTTTCCCGCGCTGCGCGGCGCATTCCAGCTGAACAATGCCAGCACCGTGCTGGCTGTGCTTGAAGCGTTGCAGGAACGCTTGCCTGTGAGCATGGCGGCGGTGCGGCGCGGGCTGATGGAAGTCGAATTGCCGGGGCGTTTCCAGGTGGTTCCAGGGAAACCCGTGCTGATTCTGGATGTGGCGCATAACCCGCATGCCGCGCGCTCATTGGCGAAAACCCTCAGCAGCATGCCGCCTTGCGCCAAGACCTATGCGGTTTGCGCGATGCTGAAAGACAAGGATATGGCGGGTGTCGTGCGCGAACTGATCTGGCAGGTGGATGTCTGGCTGGTCGCGGGCATTGCTGCAGCGCGTGGCGCAACGGCAGAAGAACTGAGCAATGTGGTGCAGCAAGAGCTGATTGAGGGCGAAGTGCAGACCTTTGCCACGGTTACCGATGCCTTGCATCATGCCTGTAAAGAGGCGGGCGAAAATGATAGAATTGTCGCCTTTGGTTCTTTCTATACGGTGGCGGAAGCGATGCGCGCGCAGTCTGCGTAGCGGCAAGGTTCTGCAAGAGTGGCTATGGCAAAACAAATTATTACTGACGAAGAGTCAAATCTTAAGCGGCACGCCCGGCGTCGGCTGCTGGGTGCGATAGCGCTGACCATACTGGTTGTGGTGTTGCTGCCCATGGTTCTGGACAGGGAGCCGCCGGCACCCTCACAGGATATCGAATTGCAGATACCGAATAAAGACAAGGTGGGCGAATTTGTTCCCAAGATGGTTGTGCCGCCACTGAGTGCCAACGATGCTGCGTCGCAAGCGGCATCAGCCCCTGTGATAGCACCTCTGCTGGACGTAAAACCTGCCGCAGAGCTGGCGCCGCCAAAACTTGAAACGAAGCCTGCGGTCGAAGCCCAGCCCAAGGCTGTGATCGAGCAGAAGGTAAAGCAGCCAGAGGTTAAACCCGTAGCTGAGACCAAGCCGGCAGCCAAGACCGGTGCCGCACCGCATTCCGGTTTTGTCGTACAGGTAGGTGCATTTTCCAATGCCAGTACTGCGAAACAGTTACAGGAGAAGTTACACAAGCTGGGCTACCCCAGCTATACCGAAAAATCCGGCAATAAAATTCGCGTGCGGGTCGGCGGCTACACCACCCATGCAGAAGCAGATAAAGTGCGCCGCAGGCTGGAAATTCTGGGAATGAAACCGAATGTGGTGAGTCCAGATTAAGCATGACGGAATTTGATTACATCGTACTGCTAATTGTTGTGTTGTCGGTGTTGCTCGGATGGTGGCGCGGGCTGGTGTATGAAGTACTGTCGCTGTTGAGCTGGATTACATCCTATTTTGTGGCTAAAGCGTGGGCAGCCGAAGTTGCTCCCTATATGCCTGAGGTGCTGGAGAGTGACGCTTTGAAGAGCGCGGCTGCATTTGTTGCGGTGTTTGTCACCACGCTGATTCTGTGCGGCATCGCCGCATGGGCGTTGAGCAAGCTGATCAAATCTTTTGGGCTGGACTGGCGCACTGATGGCGTTTTGGGAGCGTTGTTCGGTTTTTTGCGCGGCTGGATGCTGGTGCTGGTGATTGTGTTGCTGGCAAGCATGACAAAGTTGCCGCAAACGTCGGCCTGGCGTGATGCGTTGCTGAGCAAACCCCTGCAAAATGTGGCGTTACTGGCCCGGGACTTGCTGCCGGAAGAGATGGCGAAACGTGTCAGCTTTTAAATTTATAGTTAAGGATTAAGCATTATGTGTGGCATTTTAGGTGTGGTTGCGCGAGGCCCGGTAAATCAGTTGTTGTATGACGGACTGCAAGTGCTGCAGCACCGCGGGCAGGATGCGGCAGGGATTGCCACGCTGGAAGGCAATACTTTCCATCTGCACAAAGGCAACGGCCTGGCGCATGATGTATTCCGCACCCGCAACATGCGCGCGCTGACCGGCAACGCAGGCATTGCGCATGTGCGCTACCCGACTGCCGGCTCGGCGGTCGACCACAATGAATCCCAGCCGTTTTATGTCAATTCGCCATTCGGCATTGTGCTTGGGCATAACGGCAACCTGACAAACACCATGCAGTTGCAAAAAGAACTGTTCCTCGACGATCTGCGCCACGTGAATACCAACTCCGACTCGGAGGTATTGCTGAACGTTTTGGCGCATGAGCTGCAGCGGGAATGCAAACAGTTTCGCCTTGAAGTCGGCAACATATTCAGCGCGGTGTCCAGTGTGCACAATCGCTGTCGTGGTGCCTATTCCGTGGTGGCAATGATTGCTGGATATGGCTTGCTGGCTTTTCGCGATCCTTACGGCATCCGGCCGCTGGTGATCGGCAGCAACCAGACCGAGCAGGGAATTGAGTACCTGGTGGCATCTGAAAGCGTAGCGCTGGATACGCTGGGCTTCAAATTCATGCGCGACATCGCTCCGGGCGAGGCCGTGTTCATCGATTTCGACGGCAACTTCCACAGCCAGCAATGCGCGGCATCACCGGTGATCAACCCTTGCATTTTCGAGTACGTCTATTTTGCCCGTCCCGATTCGGTGATGGACGGTATCTCGGTGTATGAGACACGCCTGAACATGGGAGAGTATCTGGCCGACAAGCTGCAGCGCGAGTGGGGCGAGCACGATATCGACGTAGTGATCCCGATTCCCGATTCCAGCCGCCCGAGCGCGCTGCAATTGGCAAACCGTCTGGGTATTTCTTTCCGCGAGGGTTTTGTAAAGAATCGCTATATCGGGCGCACCTTTATTATGCCTGGCCAGGCCAAGCGCAAGAAGTCGGTACGCCAGAAACTCAATGCGATCAGCGTCGAGTTCAAGGGCAAAAACGTGCTGCTGGTGGATGACTCCATCGTGCGCGGCACCACCAGCCGCGAGATCGTGCAGATGGCGCGTGATGCCGGCGCGCGCAAAGTGTATTTCGCCTCGGCCGCCCCGCCGGTAAAATTCCCCAATGTGTACGGCATCGACATGCCCACGCGCCATGACCTGATTGCGACCGGGCGCACGGATGATGAAATATGCCGCGAGATCGGCGCTGACCGGCTTATCTACCAGGATCTTGAAGACCTCAAAGCCGCGGTGCGCAAGGCCAATCCGGCGATTGAACGATTTGACTGCTCGTGCTTCGACGGTATCTACATCACCGGCGACATCACGCCGGAATATCTGGACAGGATAGAGGCCGCACGCGGTCAGGCCTCAGTGGCTCCGTCGCCGGAAGATGATCAGCTGGAGCTGGATCTGGCGATGAGTGTTTCTTCGATGTGATTCAAAAATATTGTGCCATGTGATGACAGTAAGAGTGTGCCATTGCTTGACATGCACGTATTGCGGATGTAAATTTTCATCTGCGCCGATTTGAGAAGCAGCTTGCGGGCGCATAATAAATACAGCTAAAGCGTGGGAAACCCGGTTTGGCGCAAGCTTGCCGGGTTTTTATATTTGGAGCGGTGATGTACATTCCAGCACTTTTTCGTGAAACCGAAATGGCAACGCTGCATGATTTTATGCGCTCGCACAGCTTTGCCACGGTGGTCACCGCGCGTGACGGCAGGCCGTTCGCCAGCCATTTGCCGTTGTTCCTGCAAAGGGGTGCGGGCTCGCAAGGTGCACTGATAGGCCATATGGCACGAGCCAATCCGCAGTGGCAAGAAATGCAGGCGGACACAGAAGTGCTGGTGACATTTCAAGGTCCGCACGCCTATGTGTCGCCGGCATGGTATGCCGCCCAAGCGATGGCAGTGCCCACCTGGAATTACATGGCGGTGCATGCCTACGGCAAGGCACGCATTCTGCCGCAAGAGGAACTGGTGCAGGCTTTGCACCAGCTGGTGGGCGAGAATGAAAGCGTCTATGCAGAACCGTGGCAGCTTGAGATGACGCAGGAAATGCGCGAGAAAATGCTGGATGCCATCGTGGGTTTTGAAATTGTGTTGAGCCGCATAGAAGGAAAATTCAAGCTGAGCCAGAATCGCCCGCCAGCAGACCGGCAGCGTGTAATGAAGCAGCTGGCGGGGCAGTCAGACGAAGACAGCAAGCGAGTCGCCGCGCAGATGAGTAAATATTCGGGAGAGAGGTAAATCATGCCAAAAAATTTAAACCAGCAAAATGCATATCAGCTTGAAACCCTGGCGATACGCGCCGGTACCCATAGAACCGAATTCAACGAGCACAGCGAGGCGCTGTTCCTGACCTCAAGCTTTGTGTTCGACAGCGCCGCGCAGGCCGCCGCGCGCTTTATCGGGCAGGAGCCGGGCTACACCTATTCGCGTTTCACCAACCCCACCGTCACGATGTTCGAGGAGCGGCTGGCCGCACTCGAAGGCGCCGAACAATGTGTCGCCACCTCATCCGGCATGTCGGCGGTGCTGGCGTGCGTGATGGGCCACCTCAAGGCCGGTGATCACATCATCGCGTCACAGAGCGTGTTCGGTTCGATCATCAATCTGTTCAACAACGTCATCAAGAAATTCGGCGTCGAGACCACCTATGTTTCCGCCACCGATGTGGCGGAATGGCAGGCGGCGGTGCGTCCCAATACCAGAATGTTCTTTCTGGAAACGCCGTCCAATCCGCTCACAGAAGTGGCCGACATGGCCGCGATTGCAGCGGTGGCTAAAAGCTGCGGCTCGCTGCTGGTGGTGGACAACTGTTTCTGCACCCCTATCCTGCAGCGCCCGCTGGAATTCGGCGCGGACATCGTGATTCATTCCGCGACCAAATATCTGGACGGGCAGGGGCGCGTGCTGGGCGGCGCGGTGCTGGGCAGCAAGAAAAACATGGAAAGCGTGTACCAGTTTCTGCGCATCGCCGGCCCGACCATGAGCGCCTTCAATGCGTGGGTATTCCTCAAAGGCATGGAGACGCTCAAGATACGTATGGACGCGCACAGCGCCAATGCGCTGCAACTCGCGCAGTGGCTGGAGCAGCAGCCGAATGTGGCGCGCGTCTATTACCCCGGCCTGCCGTCGCATCCGCAACATGAACTGGCGATGCGCCAGCAGAAAACCGGCGGCGGCATCGTCGCGTTCGAGGTCAAGGGCGGCAAGGAAGCCGCATGGCGCGTGATCGACAACACGCAAATGCTCTCGATCACCGCCAATCTGGGGGATACCCGCACCACCATCACCCATCCGGCCAGCACCACCCATGCGCGCATCACGCCTGAGGCACGTGCTGCGGCAGGCATTACCGACGGCGTGATCCGCATAGGCGTAGGGCTGGAGGCGGTGAGCGACATCCAGGCCGACCTCGCGCGCGGCCTGCAATGAATCAACTGGCCGCACAGGTAGGCGCAGCGCTGCAGTCACACGGCATGATGCTGGCGACTGCCGAGTCCTGTACCGGCGGTGGTGTAGCCAGTGCCGTGACCGAGATCGCGGGCAGCTCGGCGTGGTTCGACCGCGGCTTCATCACCTATTCAAACCAGGCCAAGGTCGATGTGCTGGGCGTGTCGCCTGACACACTGGCGCGCTTTGGTGCGGTGAGCGAAGCCACCGTGCGCGAGATGGTGGACGGCGCCCTGCGCCACAGCCAGGCGCAACTCGCGCTGGCGGTCAGCGGCATCGCCGGGCCGGGTGGTGGCACGGCTGAGAAGCCGGTGGGTATGGTGTGGTTTGCGTGGGGCATCAAGGATGGCGCGAGTGCTGCTCGCGTGCACCAGCTTGCCGGTACTCGTACAGAAATCCGCACGCAGGCAGTTCGCATCGCGTTGCAGGGTGTGCTTGAGCTGCTGGCTCACAGGACAGAAGCTGCCTAGTTACAAAACAAAAGGGCGGCCAGTCGGTCGCCATCCTTATGCCATAAAGGCGCATAAAATATTCACATTAACTAACTGCGCCTGTCTGAATTACAGCCCCACTCTGGTCGCCACTGGATCAAGTGTACGTACGATATCCAGTATCTGCATGCCCTGAATTTCGTCAGGATCATATTTCACGATCAGTGAATGGGGATGCGCATGATGGTCGAATTCCGCGCAATCGACCCCGCAACATTCCATTATCCTTCTTTCCAAATCGGCTCTTGCCTGTGTATCCAGCTCAGGATGCACATGAATCAACATATCTGCTGTGTTCATGATTTTCTCCTTCCATTGCAGAATGATAAGAACAGGGCAATACATCTCATCACCCTTGAGATAATTATAGACCTCTATATTTGGCAAAGTAAACAATGGTCGCTTGTCCGTAGCTGGATTGGCGGGCACACGGGTGCAGCGCCATGCGCAGGTTTATTTAATCAGTGTTCCTTGAGGAATTCGCGGTAGCCGAGCGGTGCTCGTCCCAGCAGCTCTGCAAACTTGTCGCCATTGCCGGTGTTGCCGGCCGCGAGCATGGCTAGGGTATCCGATCCGACCGGCATTGAGGGAATGCGGTCGCCCAGCCATGCCACAGTATTTCGCAGCAGCCCCGGCATCGCGATTATCCACGGCGCCTTGCCGCCGCGCTGAGTGCGGTAACTGGAGATCAGTCCGCCCAGCGTGACGGCCTCGGCGCCCACACACTCAATGATGCGGCGCAGGGGAGGGCTGGCGGTGCCGGGAGCGATCAGTATGGCGACTGCCTGTGCCACGTCATCTACATGCGCCGGTTGCACCATCTGCTTGCCTCCGTCCGGCAGCATCAGCACCGGCATGCGCGACAGCTGCATGAACATGCGCGTGCCGGCGCCTTCTTTGCCATACATCATGGACGGTCGCAGGATCACCCAGTCGAGATCCAGCGTCTGCAGAAAATCGTCGGCTGCCTGCTTGGACTGCATGTAGAGCGTATTGATGCCTTTGTCTACACCCAACGCCGAGATTTGCACGATGCGCCTGACGTCGCACCGTGCCGCGGCGGCAAACAGCGCGCGTGGTGCGGCATCATGCAGGCGCGCCATCGGCTGGGACTTGCTTTCGCGCAGCACGCCAACGGCGTTAACGATCGCATCGACTCCTGCCAGACGCGGAACCCATGTTTCGATGTCTGTATCGTTCAGGTAATCGATCGCGATGTCGCTCGGGCCTCGCGGGTGACGTACCCCGCGAATGACCTTGTGGCCTGCTCTTAGCAATGCAGCCTCGATATGGCTGCCTACAAACCCTGATGCGCCGCATAAAAGAATGTTCATGATGTTCTCCAGGAATGTATTGGGTGTTGCTCTGATTGCCAGTGCCATTGGCAGGTGCAATCCCAGAAAATCGCTGCCGAATAATCTGAGCTTACTCTGGTCGCAGTCCGCAGTGATATTTCTGTGTTTACATTGAGCGATAAAGTGATACTGGGAAGGGTAGCTTGAGTGTGCCGGCTGAAAAAAGTGATTTTAATATTAGGTTAATCAGCTGCTTATTGTCGAGAGGCATGATTTAGAACGATCGTACTATGCAATGCTGATCTCCTATGCCATAATTGCGCCAATATTTTTTAAGGGGTAGCGCGATGGATGACAATAAAAGCAAGGCACTCGCAGCAGCGTTGAGCCAGATTGAAAAGCAGTTTGGCAAAGGCTCCATCATGCGCCTCGGCGATGATGATATTGGCAAGGACATCGATGTGGTGTCCACCGGCTCGCTGGGTCTGGACATCGCGCTGGGCGTAGGCGGCTTGCCGCGCGGCCGCGTGATCGAAATCTACGGTCCGGAGTCATCCGGCAAGACTACATTGACGCTGCAAGTCATCGCCGAAATGCAAAAGCTGGGCGGTACGGCTGCCTTTGTTGACGCTGAGCACGCGCTGGACCCGCAGTATGCGCAGAAGCTCGGCGTGAACGTGACCGAGCTGCTGATCTCGCAACCGGACAACGGCGAGCAGGCCTTGGAAATTGTCGACATGCTGGTGCGCTCGGCCGCTGTCGACATCGTGGTTATTGACTCGGTTGCAGCGCTGACCCCCAAGGCTGAAATCGAGGGCGAGATGGGCGATGCGCAGATGGGCTTGCATGCTCGACTGATGTCGCAAGCCCTGCGCAAGCTGACTGGCAACATCAAGCGTTCCAACACCACCGTCATTTTCATTAACCAGATCCGGATGAAAATCGGCGTGATGTTCGGCAGCCCGGAAACAACAACCGGCGGCAATGCGCTCAAGTTCTACGCCTCGGTGCGTCTGGATATCCGCCGCACCGGCGCGATCAAAAAGGGCGATGAAGTGATCGGCTCCGAGACGCGCGTTAAGGTCGTGAAAAACAAAGTTGCGCCGCCGTTCAAGCAGGCCGAATTTGACATTCTGTATGGCGAAGGCATTTCACGCGAAGGCGAAATCGTGGAACTGGGCGTGCTGCATAAATTTGTTGAAAAAGCCGGTGCCTGGTATGCCTACAACGGCGAAAAAATCGGCCAGGGCAAAGACAATGCACGCGAATACCTGAAAGAGCACCCTGCAATTGCCGCTGAAATTGAAAATAAAATACGCGACGCAGTCGGTGTTGCGGCGAAAAAAATCAGCGCCGAAGCCGAAGCAGAGGTAAAAAAGAGCAGCTCCGGCAAGAGCGGTGCAGCAAAAAGCGCGGCAGCCAGGGGCAGCGAAGCCAAGGTTGCCGAATCGCTAGAGTAGTAAACAAGCGCGGTGAGAGGGAAGACTGAGCCCAGCCTGCGCGGCCGCGCGTTGCAGGCTCTGGCGCGGCGCGAGTATAGCCGTGCCGAACTTCACGCCAAGCTGTTGCCCCACGTTGCCGAAGCAGATAATGTTGTTGCATTGCTCGACGATCTGGAGAGGCGCGGCTGGCTTTCCGATGCACGCGCGCTGGAACAAACAGTGCGCATACGCAGCGCCCGTTTTGGCACCCAGCGCATCGCGCATGAGCTCAGGCAGAAAGGCATCAGCGACGAACTCATCAGTGCCGTCATACCGCAATTGAAACAAGGCGAATTGGAAGCCGCACGTGCAGTGTGGCACAGAAAATTCGCCACCCCCCCGCAAGACCAGAAAGAAAAGGCCAAACAGATGCGCTTCCTGCAGTCGCGCGGATTTTCCATGGAAGTCATTTTCAAGGTGATGCGAATATCAGATGATACTGAGTAATAGCCACTTTAATATCGTCAATAGATATGCGCACAGTATTCCCACAAGTAGAAGCACTCGCTACTCAGCTAGCAAGGCGGGGCAGTGACTACATCTGCACCGCTCTTCTGCCTGATACAAGCGCATCTGTTTTATTCCTGGGGCAGTTTCAGGACCACACCGTAGTGTGGAATATGACTGTTGCTACACTGGCACACTATCGTCTGGCAGAGGCTGATGTCATCGCCACAACAGAATCACGCCGTTTCTTCTGCCCGTTTGTCGACATTAAAGAAGAAGCTGACGGTGGATATCAGCTTAATGTCGGGCTCGATCTCCCAGTCATTGACGAAGCCGTGATCAAAAAGACCATCATCATGATCCGCAATTACAAGCGTCTGGCCATTGGGAAAATTGAATTTGGTACTGCCAAAACTTGATATTTTCGCCTGTGTCCGCATCTGGCCAGAAGGTGTACCATATTCACTCGAATTAAGGAGATGGCATGGCGACTACCCCGCAAGGCAAACATATTTCCAGGTTGTACAAATGGGGTATTTTCCTGGGGGTGGTTATTGTCGTGATCGCTTCGATAGGCTATTACACGCGTACCAAGCCACTGCCGGTCAGCTTGTGGACGGTGGAGCCGGGCACAGTTGAGGCCACGGTCAGCAACAACCGTGCTGGCACAGTCAAAGCCTGCCGCCGCGCAAAAATGTCGCCGCCGGCAGGCGGACAGATATCCAGATTGACAGTGAAAAAAGGCGATCGGGTGGTTGCGGGTCAGGTATTGCTGGAGCTGTGGCACAAGGACTTGCATGCGCAGGAAGAGCTGGCACAGGACCAGTTTAAAACGGCCAGCAGCCGCGTGAAGGAAGCCTGTGCGATGGCATCGGCAGCGCAGCGCGATGCGGAGCGCTCTACGCAGCTGCGCGAGCAAGGATTTATCTCATCGCAACTGCTGGACCGCAGTCTGACCGATGCGAAGGCGCGCCAGGCTGCCTGTGAAGCTGCAAAGGGCGAAGCCGAACAGAGCAGTGCGCGGATTGACGTTGCGCGCGCAGGCCTGGAGCGCATGACATTGCGCGCGCCGTTCAGCGGCATCGTGGCCGACATCAGCGGCGAGCTGGGCGAGTACGCCACGCCGTCGCCGCCGGG
>Ga0316620_10000506_pt1 | contig 15713 bp, 8 predicted proteins | sample OWC_Aug_M1_C1_D5_FD_207651 | JGI IMG/M metagenome (GOLD analysis project Ga0316620, IMG submission 207651) | Wetland soil microbial communities from Old Woman Creek delta, Ohio, United States - OWC_Aug_M1_C1_D5_B | ecosystem: Environmental > Terrestrial > Soil > Wetlands | place: USA: Ohio... | reverse complement strand
ACGCGCGAGGGTCCGGAACATGGCCGTCGGGCCGCACGCGTAGATCCGCCGGTACCGGGCTCCCCCGTCGAGGGCCCGCGCGAGGAGATCGGTGACCCGGCCGGCCTCGCCGAACGTCCCGTCGTCGGTCGCGTCGTGCTCCGCGCCGGTCACGAGCGTCGAGATCTTCCCGCGGTAGGCGAGGTCCGGAGCGGAGCGCCCGCCGAAGAACAGGTCGGCGACGACCCCGCGGGAGGCGAGATCGCGCAGCAACAGCGGAAACGGGGCGACCCCGACGCCTCCGGCGACGATCGCGACCCGGTCGCCGCGGGCGAGGTCCGAGACGGTGAAAGCGTTGCCGAGCGGCGCGAGGAGCGATACCTCCTCGCCGGGGGCGAGCGAGCCGAGGCAGGCCGTCCCGACGCCGATCACCTTGACGAGGAACTCGACGGTCCCTTCGCGTCGATCGACGTCGGCGACCGAGAAGGCGCGGCGAAGGTAGGGGCGGCTCCTCCCGTCGATCCCGACCATCGCGAACTGCCCGGGGGCGGTCGCCGCGGCGAGGCCGGGCGCGTCGCAGAAGAGGGAAAAGAGCCCCGGGGCGTGGACCGTCCGGGCGACCACCCGCGACCGGACGTCGCTCCATCCCGCCGCCGTCACGCCGCCCCCGCCGGCCCGGATGCGCGAACGCGCCCGGGAGCGACCGCGTCGGACACACGCTCCGCTCGAAGGGGAATCGCGGGGTAGGCCGTCACCGCCGGAAGTCTACCGCGAAAGGGCGCGCGCCCTCCGGAACACGCGCTCGAGCATCGGCCGCGTGAGCTTCCCGGTGAACGTGTTCTGCTGGCTCGGGTGGTACGCGCCGAGGACGACGTAGGGGCCGATTCGCGTCTCGGAACCGTGGGCGAAGCGGGGACGCGGACGCGGGACCTCCCGGCCCGCGGCGCGGAGCGCCTCGAGCAGCTGAACGAACGCGAGCCCGCCGAGCGCGACGAGGACGCGGAGATCAGGGAGCGCCGCGATCTCGCCGGCGAGGTAGGGACGGCAGCGGTCGAACTCGGCGGGCGTCGGACGGTTGGCCGGGGGCGCGCAGCGTGCCGCCGCGGTCACGAGCGCGCCGGCGAGCGCCAGACCGTCGTCCCGCGAGGTCGATCGCGGCCGGTTCGCGAAACCCGTCGCATGGAGGGCCGCGAAGAGAAAGTCCCCGGAGGCGTCGCCCGTGAAGATGCGCCCGGTCCGGTTGCCGCCGTGGGCCGCCGGGGCGAGGCCGACGAGGAGGACGCGGGCCGCGGGGTCGCCGAACGCCGGCAGAGGGCGCGCCCAGTACCGCTCGCCGCGAAAGCGCCGGGGCGGGTTCGCCGCCGACTTCTCGCGCCACGCCACGAGCCGCGGACACCGGCGGCAGGCGACGACGTCGCGTTCGATCGCCCCGAGGGACTCCGTCACATCGTCGTCGAGGACTGGAGCGAGGAAAGGAGCGCGTCGAGATCCGGCCGCGACCGCTCGATCAGGGCCCGGGGGCCGGTCGCCTTGACGAACACGTTTCCCTGCGGCGCTTCGATGATCGCGCCCCAGAGCGCGAACCCGGGCTCGGGCGTCGACGGGCCCATCGGCATCCCCGACCCGTACGTGCCCTCGGCCGTCACGACGGTCACCTTCAGGCCGTTCCGTTCGAGGCTCGTCACCGTCCCGGGGCGGGGAGAATCGGTGAACTGGTCCTGCCACCGCTTCGCGTTGTCGGCGATCCCGCCCCCCTGGCCGCTCCCGAAGAAGTAGACGGCGACCGTCCCTTCCTTCTCGCCCGCCGATCCGGGAATGCCGAACTGGGCGATCCTCATCGAAGACTCCGGAGGCTCGCGGCGCCACGCGGCGGGCGGCGCGAAGGAGATCCCGGCAACGCGGACCGGTCCCGATTCCGGAGTGGCCGACACGGGCGCGGCGGGCGCGCCCGCCTCCTCGGCGTGCGACGGGGCCATGGGGATCTCCGGTGCCGGCCGGGCGCGCCGGCACGCCCCGGCGGCTGCGAGGATCCCGAGAAACGCGGCGATTCTTCTCATGATTCCACTCTAGCAAAGATCGAACGGAGGCACGCGCCCGGCTTACCGCTTTCGGACGGGCGAGGCGGCGCGCAGCGCCGTTCGCCACTCGCGCTCGAGGTCGGGAAGGCCCTTCCCCGTCTCGGCCCGAATCGCTCGTTCGACCGGCATTCCCGCTCCGAGGTCCCGAAGGAGGCAGGACGCGGCCCCCGGGCCGTGAGCGCGCACCAGCTCCTGAACGCAGAAGAGCGCGAGCCGGTAGGCGGCGCGGGCGCGCTCGCGGTCGGTGCGCTGGGTGAAGGACGAGGACAGCTCGGCGACGGAATCGAGCGGAATCACGGCGAGCGACTTCGCCGCTTCGGCGGGAGGGATCCGCTTCCCCTCCACGTACTCGGCGATCCCCTCCTGGAGCCATCCCGGGGCGCGGCCGCGCGACATCTCCGTGATGAACGCATGCGCGAGCTCGTGCGAGAGCAGGCCGCGGTAGCTCTCCGCCTCCGGCCCGTCGGGCGGGAGCGGGACGTGGATCCGCCCGTCGTAGACCCCGCCCACCCAGTCGGGCGTGTCCATCCAGCTGAAGTAGCGCCGCCCCTGATAGAGGATCACGACCGGCGAGGCCGCGAGCGGGCTCTCGAAGAAGGCGGCGAGCTCGTTCCGGCGGTCGTCGAGGAACTGGAGCGTCGATTCGACCGCATCGAGGGGAACTCCCGGGTCGTAGAAGACCTCGAAGTCGTTCCCCTCGAGATACTGCTGGCCGTGGCCGTACGCCCAGTCGCGCCGGAGCTTCCCCATGCGGGCGCGGATCGCGGGATCGTCCCCGCCGAGGCGGAGCGCCTCTTCCCAGGCGCGCAGGGCCTCGCTCGTGCGGTTGCGATCGGCGTACAGCGCCCCGAGCTCCAGAAAGATCCGCGCGTCCGCCGGGTGGGATCGGCTCGTCCGGATCGCGGCATCGAGGTAGAACTCCGCGAACTCGAGGTCCCCGTGGCGGACGTACGCGAGCGTGAGCTCGGCGGCGGCGGCCCCGTTGTCGGGATCGTCCGCGACGGCTTCCGCCAGGAGCTCGATCGCGCGCGGCTGGTCCCCGGCCGCGAGATAGCGGTCGCCGATCTCCGTCAGGCGCCGCGACTGCTCCGCGAGCGACGGCGGGTGCGCGCCCGCGATCTCGCGCCGGAGAGCGGCGAGCGCGGACGCCGGGTCGTCCACGCCCGCGGCACCGCCCGGAAGGAAGAGCACCGCGAGGGCCGCGAGCGCGGCGGCGGCCCCCCTCCTCATCGCGCCCTCCCGCCCGCGAGCATGCGCCGGGCCTGTTCCGCCTGCGCCGCGTAGGCGGGAGGGGGCGGAAGGGCGAGGAACCGCTGGAGGAGCGCGGACGCCCCGGGGACGTCGCCGCGGCGCGCGCTCCAGAGCGCGAGGTTGAAGAGCGCGTCCGGCTCCCGCGCGTCGATCGCGAGCGCCCGCCGCCAGGATTCCCCGGCGCCCGGCTCGTCCCCCTGTCGCGCGCGGGCGAGACCGAGCGACGCCCAGGCCGCCGCGTCGCCGGGAGACCACTCGCAGGCGCGGCCGAGCCACGCGGCGGCGTCGGGGGCGCGCCCCGCCCGAAGGAGGAGTGTGCCGAGATTGAAGGCGGCCTCCGCGTTGCGCGGCTCGCGGGCGAGCGCCCGCTGGAATGCCGACTCGGCCTCGGCGGCGCGCCCCGTTTCGGCGAGCGCGATGCCGAGGGCGACGAGGGCCCGCGCGCCCGGATCGGCGATGCCCGACAGGATCGCGATCGCATCGGCGGGCCTTCCCTCGGCGATCCGCGAGCGCGCGAGGTCGGTCTTCATCTCCGGCCCGGCGACGCCGCGGCGCGACGCGTCGGCGACGAGACGGTCGCGCTCGGCCGTCCGGCCGAGCCGGCCGAGGAGGACCGAGAGGTTGTCGTACGCCTGCGCGAGCTGTTCGGGCGAGACGTCCGGCCCCGCCTCGCGCACCGCGGCCGCGAGGGCGTCGCACCCCTCGGCGACGCGGCCCGTCTGCACGAGGCTGTCGGCGAGCATCTCGCGCGCCGTGAAGGAGGTCGGACTCTCCCGCAGGACTTCCCGGGCCGCCGTGATCGCGCCCGCGAAGTCGCCGGCCGCATGGCGATCGAAGAGAGCGCGGAAGCTCCGGAGCGTCGCGACGTGGTCCTTCGGGTCGGGAAGCGCCGCGCCGGGTTTCGCCGCCCCCGCCCCGGAAAGATACCCGAGCGAAGCGAGGGTTCGCACCTCCTCGGCCGAGACCGCCGACGGCGCCTGGAAAGGACGCGACATTCCGGCGAGCCGGACCGCCAGTCGCCGGAGCTCCGGCGGACGCTGCGGCGCGAGGTTGCGCGTCTCCCCCGGGTCCGAGCGCAGGTCGTAGAGCTCCGGCGCGGGCGCCTGGATGTACTGCGTCCGCGCGTTCTCGAGCGAGGCGAGATCGCTCCAGCCGAGGGCGAAGCGCGGATAGAGGGTCTCGCTGTAGATGTCGCGGTCGGGGGCTCCCCTTTCCCCGAGGGCGAGCAGGGAGAGGCCGTGGAGCCCCGCGGGCACGGGAGCGCCGACGAGGGACGCGATCGTGGGGAGGACGTCGGTGAGACCGGCGGGCGCTTCGACGGTCGTCCCGCGCCGCTCCTCCCCCGGGAGCTTCAGCAGCAGCGGCACCCGCACGTCCTCCCGGTAGAGGAAGACCCCGTGCTCGTCCTCACCGTGCTGCCCGAGTCCTTCGCCGTGGTCCGACACGAGCACGATCGCCGCCCGATCGTAGAGCCCCTCTTCGCGCAGGAACCGGACGAGCTCCCCGACCGCCGCGTCGGCGGCCGCGATCTCGCCGTCGTACGGCGAGGAAGGGTAGGCGCCGCGGAACGGCTCGGGGGGGGCGTACGGCGCGTGCGGCTCGTAGAGATGGAGGAAGAGGAAGAGCGGCCGGCGCCCGGCGCCGCGGGCCCAGGCCGTCAGCGCCCGCACGGTGTCGGCGCCCGCCCGCTCCTTCGTCGGGCCCGCCACCGCGTCGTCGTAGAGGTCGAAGCCCGCGTCGAGGCCGCGGTCGCGGCGCAGGACGAAGGAGGACACGGCGGCGCCCGTCGCGTATCCCCTCGCCTTGAGGATCGTCGCGATCGTCGGGTGGCCCGCCGCGAGGCGAAACCCGGCGTTGTCGCGCACGCCGTTCTCGAAGGGGAGGAGGCCGGTCAGCAGCGCGGCGTGGGACGGGAGCGTCAACGGCACGTGCGAGTAGGCGGCCGTGAACAGGATCCCGTCCCGGCGCAGCGCGTCGATCGCCGGCGTCGCGACGGCCGCATAGCCGTAGGCCGGGAGATGGTCCGCCCGCAGCGTGTCGATCGAGATCAGGACGACGGCGGAAGGCCGGCCCGCGCGCCGGCACGCCGCGGGCGCGATCGACGCGCACGCGACCAGGAGCGCCGAGGCGGCGCGCGAACGGACGAGCTCTCTCACGATTCCCCGGGGAAGGATACCGGAAGGCGCGGGCGCGCGGGCCCGGCGTCTCCGCGCGTCAGGAGACGGTGAACGCCGCCTCGGTCTCCGAGACCGGGAAGCCCGCGCCCCGCACGCCGAGACGCAGCGAGTAGCGGCCCGCGCTGAGGCCCGACGTGTCGAGCTCGAGCACGAGCTTCCACACGCCGTCGGCGGCGAGAGGCGTCCGTCCGACGAGCCGCACCTTCGCCGGGACCCGGGTCGCGCCGTCGGCCGATACGAGCTCGGCGTTCATCGTGAACGGGACCATCCCTCCGGCCGTCTGCTTCTGGATCACGACGAGGCAGAGCCGCGCCAGCGAATTCAGGGCGAGATCGGGGCTCACGCGGGGCGCGAAGGCCCGGTCGCCGATCGTGAAGATCCCTTCGGGAGCGTCCGACGAGTCGTCCCGGATGTTGACCCCGTCTCCCGAGCCGTCCACGAAAACGGGCGGCAGCACCTCGAAACCGGCCTCCGAGAGATCGGGTACCGCGAGATCGGACTGCGAGAAGCCGTAATCCCCCGATTTTTCGTCGCGGACGAGCACCCGGAGCCGGTACTTCCCCGGAAGGAGGTGGCACGCGGTCAGATAGGTGAAGCCGCCGGACCCGAGCGCGCCGCGGAGCTTGGCGAGCTCGACGCTGACCGACCGGGAAAAGTAATCCGCGAGCGCGCCGGTCTCGTCGGTCACGTAGCCGTAGATTCCGACGCGCATCGAGCCGTCCGGCGGAAGTGCGGCGAAGAACTTCGACGGAACGCTGACGATCACCCGCACGGGGTTCAGGCTCCCGCCCGCCATCGGCAGCGCGGCGATCTGGAGCGGGATCTTCCCCGGCGAGCGCCCGTCGTTGATGACGTCGGCCGCGGAGAACACGCGTTCGAGCGGCGAGAGCGCCCCGAAGGAGCGCGAGTCGTAGTATCCCGCCCGCGCGGACACGTGCGCGCGCGGGACGTCGACCTTCACCTTGAGATGGTGGAACTGCCCGGGCTCTCCCGCGTGGGTCGGGCGGAACGAGAGGAGATAGATGTAGCTCGTGCGCTCGACGATGCGCTTCAGCTGCGACTCGATGTCGTTGGAGTTCTCGATCACCTCGCCGCCCGTCGCCGAGGCGATCGCGAAGAGCGACTCCCTCCCGCGGCTCGTGTGTCCGAGGTTCGCGTCCCCGCCCGTCTCGTCGCGAAGGCCAGCGATGTCGACCGGATAGATCGTGCAGTCGGAGCGTCGGAAGATCTCCATCGTCTCGGCGAGGCGCCGCTCGAGCGCGCTGTTGTTGTAGCGCTTGTCGATGTCGACGGTCCACATCTGCCCCGAGACCATCGAGTCGTTGTCCGCCTGGTTGTCCTCGTTGGGCCGGAGCATGTTCCCGTAGAGGAGCTCCGCGTCGAAGCCTTCGGAGAAATAGACGATGAGCTTGCGTCCCTCGACGGCGTCGAGGGCCTTGCCCAGGCCTCCGATCCCGCCGAGCTGGCGCTCGACGCGGACCTGGGCGAACTGGTCGGAGCTCTTCTGCGCGAGCATCGAGTAGATCTTCGTGGACGCCGAGAACTCGGCCGAGTTGCCCTCGCGGAATTCCTCGGCGGGGACCACCTTCGCGGCGTTCGGGTCGCCGGGCATCACGAACGCGAACGCGAGCGGGTCGCGGGCCTGGTCGGTCAGCACCGGGAGACCGACGCGCTGGACGGCGGCGGCGAGCTGGCGGCGGTCCTGGGTGAAGTTGACGAGGAGCTGGGCCCCCCTTTCGATCGACTGCGTCGCGACGGCGGTCAGGTCGTCGGGGCCCATTCCCTTCTGGACGAACGCCAGCGCGGCCTGCCGGGAACGCGTGATCTCGTTGGGTGTCGCAAACGAGAAGTCGAAGAGCAGGAGGAAGTGGCGGCGCCCCGCCGCGGGCAGGTCGCCCGGGAGGCCGCTCGCGAGCCGCCGCTGCGAGAGATCGATCGTGTCGACGGAAAGGATCTTCTGGCGCTTCCCCTCGTCCTCGACCGTGAAGTTCTTCTCGGTCAACCCGCGGACGGGCTTGCCGTCGCGCCCCGTGACGTTGACGGGAACTTCGACGAGGGAAACTTCGGCGCTCTCGTGGAAGATCTTGCCGGCCGTCTTCTCCGCCCGCAGGGGAATCGCGGCCGCGAGCGCGGCGGAAAGGACGGCGAGGAGAACTCTCTTTGACACGACCGGCCTCGAAGCTGCCCTCCACTCTACACCCGAACGGGGGCCGCGGCGAGCTCCGGCGCGGTCTCGAGAAGACCTTCATCCGCCGCCCACCCGCGGACCGGCCGCGCCCGCGCCCCGGGAGCGGCGCTCAGGCCGGCGGCGCCCCCGCGGCACGCACGGCGGCATCGGCCCGCTGCTTCCAGAAGGCCGCCGCGGCCGGGTCCCCGAGGATCTTGAAGGTCTCCGACGCGGCCCGGAAACAGCGCGGGGTCGGAGACTTGCGGACCATCTCCAGGAGCGTCGCCCGCGCTTCGGCCGACCGCCCCTCGCTCGCGAGGAGGAAGGCGAGCGACGACCATCCCCCGGGATTGCCCGCGAAATACTTGATTTCTTGACGGAATTCCTGCTCGGCCTCGGCGTTGCGCCCCAGGCGCGCGAGCAGGTCCCCCTTCAGGTAATGGAGGTTGCTGACCTGCCGGTCCTCGCGGTTCTCGAGCTCGGTTTCCACCTTGTCGAGCTGCGCGAGCGCCCCGGCGAGGTCGCCGCGCGCCTTCCGGACCTGCGCGAGGAGGATCTCGGGCTTCACGTGCCCCATGTGGCCGCGCTCGAGCGCCTCGCGCGCTTCCTTCTCGGCGCCGTCCAGGTCCTTGTCGTGCATCAGGACCGCGGCGAGGACCTCGTGCGCCTCGGCGGGTCCGGAGACCGCGATCGAGCGCTGGGCGAAGAGCTTCGCCTGGGCGAAGTCGCCGAGGTCGAAGTACTCGTTGGCCATCGAGGCGAGCGTGACGGGATCGCCCGGCTTCCAGCGGTCGGCCTGCTTGAGCGCCTCGAGCGACTCCTCGGTCCGTCCGAGCTTGTGGTACGTGTTGGAAAGCTGCGTCCAGGCGTCGGTCATTCCCGGCTCCTTCCGCAGCAGCTCGCGCAGCAGCGGGATCGCCTCTTCGTAGCTCTTCTCGGCGTAGAGCCGGATCGCCTTGTGGAGGTTCGTGAGCTCGCCCACGCGCTCGATCGGATTCGGCAGGTTCGCGGCGTCCTCGGGCGGCGCGGCGGAGCCCAGGTAACCGAGGGCCGCGAGCTTCTTGACCTGCTCCGGATCGCCATGCCCCGGCGCCTGGCGCGGCCGGTCCATCGCGAGGAGGGCGTTCCTCATCCGGCGGAACGGCGGCGGGAGCGACGACGACAGGTCCTGCTTCTGCGACGGGTCGGCGACGATGTCGTAGATCTCGTCCTTCGGCGCATGGATGTATTCGTAGCGGTCGTTCGTCAGGGCCGCGAGATCGCTCCATCCGAAGTGGTAGCGGGGGTAGAGCGTCTCGCTGTAGATGTCGCGCACCGGGAAGGATCGCGCCTCCGCGGCCGAGAGCGGCACGGCCCTCCCCGCGAGGTTCGCCGGCGCCGGCGCCCCGACGATCCCGGCGACCGTCGGAAAGAGGTCCTCGAGGCCGACCGGCGATGCGACCGACTGTCCCGCGCCGTTCTTTCCCGGCAGCTTGATCATCATCGGCACGTGCAGCGTCTCGCGATAGAGGAGAACGCCGTGCTCGAGCTCCCCGTGCTCTCCGAGCCCTTCGCCGTGGTCGGAGACGAACACCACGAGCGCGCGGTCGTAGAGTCCTTCCCTCCGGAGGTACTCCGTGAACTTCCCGACGATCTGGTCGACCGTCGCGATCTCGCCGTCGTAGGGACGGTCCCGGTACTCCGCGTCGAAGGGAGGAATCGGCTGGTAGGGCGTGTGGGGCTCGTAGAGGTGCAGGAAGAAGAAGAAGGGCGACTTCTCGTGCTGCGAGATCCACTGCTCGGCGATCTTCTCGGTGTCGAACCCCGAGCGCTGGACCTGGGCGAGGCTCGCGGTCTCGGTCTTCGCCTCCACCCCGTCGTCGAAGAAGTCGAATCCCTGGTTGATGCCGGTCGTCGCCGTGAGCACGACCGCCGAGATCGCGCCCCCGGTCGCGTAGCCGTCCCCCTTCAGGTCCGCGGCGAGGGTCGTGTGCCCGGGACCGAGGACGTACCCGACGTTGTCGCGCACCGCGTTCTGGGGGGGAAGCATTCCCGTCATCATCGTCGTGTGCGACGGGAGCGTCAGGGGGACGTGGCTGTACGCGTTCTCGTAGAGAACGGAGTCGCGCCGGAGCGCGTCGATCGCCGGGGTCTTCACCTGGCCGTACCCGTACACGGGAAGGTGGTCTGCGCGAAGGGTGTCGATCGAGATCAGGATCACCGGCGCGCGGCGGAAGCTCCGCCGGCCGCCGCCGCACCCTCCGAGCGCGAGCGCCGAGGCCGCGAGGAGGGCGGCGGCCCCCCTCCGGGCCTTCCGCCCCGCCGGGCCGCTCCCGAGGATTCGATGCTGTCTCATGGCCGTGCCTCGCTCCGTTCCGGCGGCGCCCCGGTCAGTCCTTGCTCGCCGGCAGCTGCGCCAGAAGCTGCCGCGCGCGCGCGATGTCCGCCCCGTACCGGGCGGCAGGGGCGCGGGCGACGAATTCCTCGAGGGCCCCGCGCGCATCCGCGTCGTCGCCCGTTCCGTGCGCGACGAGCGCGATGTTGAAGAGGGCGTCGAACTGGTTCCGGTCGAGCGCGACCGCCTTCTTCCACGACTGGATCGCGTCCGCCGGGCGTCCCGCCCGCATGAGCGCGACGCCCTGCGCGTTCCACGCCCGCGGGAGGCGGTCGTTGACGGCGAGCGCGCGCGCGAACGCGTCGAGCGCGGCCGGCGTCTCCCCCGCCTGGAGCCGGGTGATGCCGATGTTCTGGTAGGCCTGCCCGCTCCGGGGATCGGCCGCGGCGGCCTCCTCGAACTTCGCGATCGCCTCTTTCACGCGGCCGGCGGTCGCGAGCGCGATCCCGGTCGCGTTCAACGCGTCGGGGTCCCGGCTCGCCGAGAGCGGTGCGAGCACGCGGAGCGCCTCGGCCGCCCGCCCCGATTCGGCGCAGAGGAGCCCCCACCGCGCGCGGAGCGCGTCGTCGACCAGGCCCTTCCGGTCCGCGGCCTCGAGCGTCGCGATCGCCGCGGCGTCGCTTCCCGCCTGCGCCTGCAGGAACGCGAGGAAGTCGTAGCCCGTCCGCATCGCCGGCCGGGCCTTGACGAGGGCGGCCGCGCGCCGGATCGCCTCGTCGATGCGGCCGCGCTGGTACAGATCCACGAGCTCGTGGATCGTCTGGTCGAGCGCGACGAGGTTCTTCGGATCGTCCTCCGGCCCGTAGCGCTCCTTCGGCGCGGCGCTCCCGGTGATGTAGCCGAGGCTCTGGAGGCGCGCCCGCTCTTCCGAAGACACCGATCGGGCCGCGACGGCACCGGCGTCCCGCGGGATCGCGTTCTTCAGGGTCCGCACGCGCGCGTCGTCGGGGGCGAAGAGGTTGCGCTTCTCGCCGGGATCGGCGTCGAGCGCGTACAGCTCGGGAATCGGAAGGTCGACGTACTTGGCGCCGCCGCCGACTTCGCCCCGGAGCGGAGCCCAGCCGCGGTTGAGGCTCGCCGAGAGCGCCTCGAAGTAGGACGTCTCCTTCGGACCCGGCGCCGGCCCGAGGAGCGAGGTTCCCGGGAGCCCGGCCGGCATTCCGGCGCCGACCGCCTCGAGGACGGTCGGCACGATGTCGATGTGCCGCGCGAGCCTCGCGTCGGCTCCCGGCGGGACCGCCCCCGGCGACCAGACGAGGAGGGGAACGTGGAGCGTCGCCTCGTAGGCGAAGAGCCCGTGCGTCAGCTCGCCGTGCTCGCCGAGGCTCTCTCCGTGGTCGCCCGTCACGACGAGGAGCGGGGGCGCCTTTCCGGCGCGGAGGTCGTCGAAGAGGGGCGCGAGCGCGGCGTCCACCCCGGCGACCTCCCCGAGATAGGGATCGGCCGCGTACTGCCGGTCGAACGGCGGCGGGGGCCGGTACGGGGCGTGACAGTCGTAGAGATGCACCCAGAGGAAGCGCGGCGAGGCGTGCGGAGCGTTCCACCACCGGAGCGCCGCGGCGACGACCTCCGACGCCGGCCGCTCCGACATCACGAAGTCGTACGGCCCGACGCCTTCCGGATAGTGCTGGTCGTACACGTCGAAGTCCTTCGCGAGCCCGAACCGCGCGTCGAGCGGGAACGCGCCGATGAATGCGGCCGTCGCGTACCCTCGCCCCTTCAGGAACGTCGCGAGCGTCGGGATCTTCGGATCGAGCCGGAAGCCGTCGTTGTCCCGGACCCCGTGCTGGAACGGGTAGAGGCCGGTCAGGATGTCGACGTGGGAGGGAAGGGTCACGACGTTCTGGGCGTGGGCCCGCGTGAACACGCGTCCTTCCCGCGCGATGCGGTCGAGCTGGGGCGTGGCGACCCGGGTGTCGCCGGCGTAGCCGGGGGCGTCGGCCCGCAGCGTGTCGATCGTGACCAGGACCACGTCGCGTCCGCGCGCCGCGCCCGCGGCGGGCTCCGCCGGCCGGCGGCAGCCCGCGACGGCCGCCGCCAGCAGGAGGAGAAAGGCCTTTTTCACCGGAATCCGCGGGCGCCCGCCGCGCGGGGGATCATCCGTGCGACGGCGACTTGTGCGCCGGCGCCTTCGGCTTCGGCTTCCCCGGCTTCATGGAGTTCAGGAGCTCCTTGACCGTGTCGGCATTGGAACCCGTCGGCGCGACCTGGAGATACTTCTCGAAATCGGCCTTCGCGTCCTCCGTGTGCTTCTCGGCGAAGCGCGCGAGGCCGCGGTAGTAGTACGCGTCGGCGTTGTCGGGGCTGTCGGGAGCCTTCGTGATCGCCTTCGTGAACCACTGCTCCGCTTCGGCGCCCCGGTTCTTGTTGTAGTAGTTGATCCCCATGTTCAGGTAAGGCCCCGCGTCGGGGATCTTTTCGTCGGGGACCTTCTCGATGGCGGCCTTCCCCTCGTCGAGGTTCCCCTTCTGGAGCTCGATCTCGGCGATGATGAGCCAGCTGTTGGTGTCGTCGGGAGCGACGGCGACGACCTTCTTCGCGTAATTGAGCGCGTCGTCGTACTGCTTGGAGTTGTAGCAGGCGTATTCCAGGTGCTCGAGGACGCCCTGGTTGTCGGGCAGCTCGGTCAGGACCTTCTCGAAGTTCGCGCGCGCCCCGGCCCAGTCTTTGGCCGCCCAGGCCTGGTTCGCCTTGTCGATCGCGTCGGCCGTCTCCTTCGAGATCTTCTTGCCGCCGACGGAGAGCTCCTCGTGGGGCGCCTCCTGCGGGACCGCCTTCTCGAGCTGGACGTTGATCGGCTCGTTCCGTCCCGCCTGCGACACGTTGTAGGAGGTCTTCTTCGTCTGGAAGCCGGGCGCGGAGATGTCGATGTTCCAGGCGCCGCCGTTCAACCCCATCCGGGCCCAGCGTCCCTTGTCGTTGGCCTTGACGTCCGGCCCTTTCCCGTCGGTCCAGCGGAGCGCGATCGTCGCGTTCGGGATCGGGTTCCCGTCCATGTCCTTGACGCTTCCTTCGAGCCTTCCCCGCCCGGTCCAGTCCTGCGCCGAGAGCGCCGACGCCGCGAGCACCGCGAGGAGCATCAGGACGTACTTCTTCACCGACATCGATTCATCCTTTCCGCAAATATAAAAAAAGCCCCGCCGGGCATTTATTCCCGGCGGGGCCGAAGGATAACCGAGGAGGTTTAGAAGCTCAAGCGAGCTCCGAACCGGAGGGTGCGCGGGGCCTGGATCTCGAAGATCTCGTTGGCCGTCGCGCCGCTGCCGTTGACCGCTCCCGAGCTGTCCGACGAAGCACGGATCTGCTTCTGGAGGACCGTGTTCGAGTTCATGACGTTGAACACGTCGAGGGAGAAGGTCAGGTCGGCCTTCTGGAAGAGCGGGACGACCTTTTCGAGCCGCATGTCGAGCTCGTAGAGGTTCGCGTTGCGGTGGTCGTCCGGGTTCCCGATGAGGACGTTCCGGGTTCCCAGACCGTCGTGCGGGTTGACGCGCACGTAGTACGGGAGCGGATAGCCCTCGCGGCCGTACAGGTTCGCCGCGATGTTGAAGTTCATCGGAAGCTGGTACAGGCCGCTGACGTTGAAGCTCCACTTGCTGTTGATGTAGACGTTGCCGAACGATCCGGAGTTCGAGGCGCCCCCGAACCAGCCGATCGATCCGTCGTCGCAGTTCGGGCCGTTGGCCGTCAGGGTATTGGTCGGATCCTGGCAGGAGCTCGATCCGATGTTCTGCTTCCAGTCCTGCCAGCTGAAGGACCCGTGGGCCATCCAGCGGTTCGTCAGGCGCTTGGTGAGCTGGAGCTCGACGTTGTCGTAGCTCGTGCTGTAGCCGGGGCGGTTATCGAGGTTCTTCCCGAAGTTGCCGCCGTAGCCGCCCGTGACGCCGTAGACCGGACCGGAAACGCCGAGGGAGTGCCCCTGCCAGTCGAACCCTTCGACGCCGGCGGAATAGAGCGAGTAATCGGCGCTCGTGAGCCCGATGTACGGGCTCCAGGTCAGCTCCTTGCGATTCCGGTGGGTGTAGGAGAGGCCGGCCACGAACTCCGGCGAGATCTGGTGGTCGACGCCGATCGTGTACTCGTCGGTGATCGGGGCCTTGAGGTCCGAGTTGATGGTATTGACCGAGACCGGCGAGTTCGGGTTGTTCGGGTCGACGCCGTAGGCGTAGTAGAAGCCGGCGAGGTCGCCCGGGCCCGTGATCGTGTGGTTGCCGGAAGCGGCATGGGCGTTGTACGCATCGGAGAGGTAGTAGTAGAGGTACGAGTATCCGAGCGGGTTGTTGAATGCGATCGTGCCCTGGCCGAGCTGGTCGGCAAAGCGCGCGTACGAGGCGCGGACCAGCGTGCTCTTCTGGGCGCCGATGGCGTAGGTCAGGCCGACGCGGGGCTCCCAGTTCTTCCACTTGAAATCGGTCTTTCCGCCGCCATAGGTGAGCGTCTGGAGGCACGGGTTCGTGTCGGCAGGAGCGACCGACGTGTCGCAGAGGAGGCTGTTCCAGCCGAGCCCCGGGGCCGTGCTCGCCAGGTTCTTCCCGTACTGCTCGTCGTAGCGCACGCCGATGTTGAGCGTGAGGTTCGAGATCGTCAGCGTGTCCTGGAGGAACCCGTCGTAGTACTTCGTGTTCGCGGCGATGATCTTCGGACGGGTCAGCTTGGCGAGCCCGAAGTTCTCTTCCGGAATGGCGCCGCTTCCCGGCCACGTCGTGTTCGACTTCAAGTCGACGTTGCGGTAGCCGAACCCGAACTTGAGCTCGTGGCCGATGTTGCCCGTGTTGAAGAAGCCGGAGAGGTTCGCGTTGACCTGGTGCTGCGGGCGGTACGTGTTGTAGTAGACGTAGGAGTTCTGCCACACGCCCTGTGAGTTGCGCCAGACGTCCTTGTTGCCGCCCTCGGGGACGAAGCCGAAGCCGCCGCCCACGTAGTTGTAGGAGGCGTCGACGACCAGGTTCGGCCCGAAGACCTGCGAGTCTTCACCCTTCCAGATCGTCGTCGGACCGGACTGGTCCCACGACGTCGGCTGCGGCCGGGTCGGGCCCGAGTTGCGCCCGAACTTCAGCTTGTCGCCGCGGAAGTAGAAGCCCGTCATCGAGTTCGACTCGATCGGCTGGATGTTCAGCTTGCCGGCGAAGTCCTCGAGCGTCGTCTTGTCCGTCGTGCCCGAAGCCTGGAGAAGGTCGATCTGGTTCCTGCCGTAGCTTCCCCAGAGCCAGGCCTTGTCGGGCCAGAGCGGTCCGCCCGCCTCGACGCCGTAGTCCTGGATGTTGAAGATCCGGTTCTGCGTGGCGCTCTGACCGAGAGCCGCCTGCTGCTCGCGGTAGTCGGTGCGGGTGTTGAACGCCTCGAGCTGGTGCGGCGTGTCGAAGACGCGGGCGGACCCGTGCACTTCGTTCGTGCCGCGCTTGGTCACCATGTTGAGCGTCACGCCGGGGACCGCGACCGACGGATCGCTTCCGCCCGTCGTCGCCTGCATTTCCTGGAAGGCGTCGAAGTCGTAGTACGTCGGGGACGATCCGGTCGCCGCCATGTCGGTGATCGTCACGCCGTCGACGTTCCACGCGTTCTGCGTCGGATCGGTGCCCTTGCCGACGTAGTTGTCCTGCTGGCCGCCCTGGTTGCCGCCGACGTTCTGACGGTCGACGAGCACGCCCGGAGTCTGCTGCAGGATGACCCACGGGTCACGGCCGGTC
>Ga0316620_10000505_pt1 | contig 15734 bp, 16 predicted proteins | sample OWC_Aug_M1_C1_D5_FD_207651 | JGI IMG/M metagenome (GOLD analysis project Ga0316620, IMG submission 207651) | Wetland soil microbial communities from Old Woman Creek delta, Ohio, United States - OWC_Aug_M1_C1_D5_B | ecosystem: Environmental > Terrestrial > Soil > Wetlands | place: USA: Ohio... | reverse complement strand
GATACGTTGGTGATTGCGGCAGGATTGACAGGTGCAGCAGCTATTGGGAATAGGATTTTTACCTACACCACTAAGCTTATTCGCCCTTTGTATATCGAGCAAGCATCTGTTAGAGACGTAAACGGCAACGATACAGAACTTGGAACGATGACTCCAGCTTATTACGAGCGGATTGGATTGAAGAGTACTGACGGATTCCCTTCTCGTTACCGTTATGATGACACGCTTACTAATGGAACGTTTTATATTGACGTAGAGCCTAGCGATGTAACAAACGTAATCAGATTGGCTTTTATGGCTCCGGCAGAAGATTATGACGCCGTTGGGAATGATATCGCTTTCCCCCAACAGTGGTATCTTGCTCTTGCATTGGGACTTGGAAAGATTGTAGCGCCTAAATTTAACAGTGCGTTATGGACTCCTCTGCATGAAAGTAATCTAGTCTCTGCTCTATCAATCGCACGAACTGCTTACGCAGAAACAACGGAAGAGTATTTCCAGCCGGGGGCAGAATGAAAGTAGAATTTCTAGGCGGTGCTGATACACAACGTTCGCTAAACCATAGCGACAATCGCTGTATTAACCTAATCCCTTCTCTGAATGACAAGGGAGATATTGGTGCTTTTTACAATGCGCCAGGATTATCCCTAGAAGCAACTAACCCGTCCGCACAAGTTGGTAGTGGAATCTACACAGCTTCTAATGGTAGATGTTTTGAAGTGGCTGGGACTACGCTTTACGAGATCACCTCAGTTGCCGGAGTTATCACTACTACCAGCCGAGGAACCGTTACATCGTCGTCTATTTCACGTATGACTGACAACGGAATAGACTTGATTATAGTCAATGGTGTTGATGGGTGGTTGTTTACATTCTCAGATAACACTCTGAGACAGATCATTGTGGCGCAAGAAGATTTTACGGTTACGATTGCAGACCCTGCTGTATTCACTAAAACAGCGCATGGACTTCCTGCTGGAACTGGAATTAGACTTACCTCGACTACAGATTCTATTCTTTCAAATAGTTTAATCGAAGCGTTAGATACTCCTACTGTAGCGACTTCTACGTGGCCTTGGGCGATAGCTGTAGCACCAGCTAATGATTTTGTTTACGTACTTGCCGAAAACACAAAAGGCATTGATATGTACACAAGAGACACTTCTACAGGATCTTTATCCCCACTAAGCCCACAAACCGCTGATTTACTGAACTCAGGGTTTGGTAACTATGGGAACAACTTTGCCATTTCGTCTGATGGGATAAGCGGATACGTTGCAGGAAATAGCGTTATCCACATGCTGGCAATAAACACTACAACCGGAGTGGTAACTAATCAATCTCCAGCTACGATAGCAACGTCATCTGTTCCTAGCTGCATAGCTTTATCTACGGATGACAAGTTTGCTTATGTCACTATCCCAGCTAGTAACACTATCGCACAATTCAGCAGGAATTTAGGAACAGGTGAGTTAACTGCGCTTACCCCTGCCACGATTGCTTGTGCTACAAACCCTCAATTTGTAGTTGTGTCGGATGACAATCTATTCGTCTATGCAGTTTGCTACACATCCAACACAGTCAATATGTATAGCAGGAACACGACTACCGGACTCCTTACGGCCTTAACGCCGGCGACTATTTCATGCGGCGGGCTTAATCCGCAATGTGTATCTGTATCGCCTGATAATCTTCACTTGTATGTCACAAACAGGGGAAGCAATAACATTTCAATGTTCGTCAGGAATGTAACTACCGGCCTTCTGACAGCGTTATCTCCGGCGACGATCTCTATCGGAACCAGCCCGAATGTAATGTCTATAACGGCAGAATCTATTTATGTGACGAATAGTGCAGATGCGACAGTTTCACAATTCAGCAGAAACGCAACTACTGGACTTTTGACAGCTTTGACACCGGCGACTATTGCGACAGAAACCTATCCTTATGGGGTTGTAACTGCGCCAGATGGTAACTCGGTCTATGTTTGTAATCGAGGTTCTAATACTATCTCGATGTATTCTAGGAATGGTACAGCTACGGACGTAGGACTCCCTACCGGACTGGCCGAGCTTACCACTTATTACATTTCAACAAATGGATTGACAGCGGATGCTTTTGAAATCTCAGAGACTAAAGGAGACTACAACCATTTCGTCAATCCAAATTCCCCAGCTACTCAAACTAGCCCAACACTGATTGTTGGAAAATACACTTTAAGCATTACAGGTACAGGTTCTATTGCTGTTGCAGGAACGACAGCAACAATTACCGGAACAGGAAGTGCTGTAGCCGGAACTCCTATCAATTTTGAGGTAACAAAAGAAGGCACTGTGACTTACACAGTAACAGGGACACCTACAACAGCAAACGCTGGAGTAACATTAGCAGCAACTTCAGGTCAGCAATCAGGAATTCACACTTACACAACTTTAGGGTACGGATTCCCTAATGGGTGTAAAACAATCTCCTATATGAATGGTAGATTTGCTGCACTTGAGCCAAATACTCAGAACTTTTATCCGTCAGAAGTTCTTAACGGCGAATGGTGGGATGCTTTGAACGTCCAGACTGTAGACGCTAATCCAGATCAGAACGTTGGGGCTACTACTGCTCACCAAGAATATATCGTATTCGGTAAAAACTCAGGACAAGTTTACTACGACTCTGGGGCTTATCCGACACCATGGATTCCTAATCCTAGTGGAGTTTTTGAGGTTGGATGTTCTGCTGAATACTCGATTGCTTCTATTGATAACACAGTCTTCTGGCTTGGTGGGAATCAAACCGGAGACGGGATGGTTTGGAAAATGCAGGGTTTTACTCCGGTTAGAGTTTCTACACACTCAATCGAGTTTGCCATTCAATCAATGTCAGATATTTCTGATGCTAGATCATTTACATATCAGCAGGATGGACACAACTTCTACGTATTGACTTTCCCGACAGGCGATAAGACTTACGTTTATGATATTAACACCGGACTATGGCACGAAAGAGCTAACTTCGCTGGTGGTTCATTCTCACGCTGGGCGGCACAGGAACACGCTTACTTCGCTGGAAAACACCTTGTTTTAGACCACACAGAAGGAAAGATTTACAGCCTGTCTAACAGTGTTTATACATACGGAACTGAGGACAGGAAGTGGCTTCGGTCTTTCCGTGTATCAACTGCAAACATGAGCCGTGAACGGCATACAAGGCTACAGCTTGATTGCGAGGCTGGGGTAGGATTGGTTGGAGGAACGGAGCCTACCGTAATGCTTAAATGGTCAGACGATGGTGGTCATACGTGGTCTAACGAAATCTGGCGATCTATGGGAATTGGCTCAATCGGAGAGTATAACAAACGAGTAGTTTGGCATCGTTTGGGTATGACTACCGGACAGCCTAGGATTTATGAATTATCTGGCACTGCTGATGTGAAAACGGTTTTGAATAACGTATATTTGTACTGAAATACCAAACAAAACCATTGAAATCATGCAATAATAGGACAGATTAATAATGATTCCTGAGATTATGAAAAACGAGTTAATCACTTGCGAAAGTATCGAAGATATCGAGCAGAGAATGCTCACTCTTCCGCAGGCTGATTGCCCTGTATCTCATAAATTCGGTGATGGTATCTATATCCGTGAGCTTTCCATGAAAGCCGGAACATTAGCTATAGGCCATGAACAACGTTTTCAGCACTTCAATGTTTTCCTTAAGGGGAAGGTGCTGATGAGGAATGATGATGGCTCTACAACGATTCTGGAAGCCCCCATGACGTTCTTTGCGAATTGCGGGCGAAAGGTTGGTTATGTTTTAGAGGATATGGTCTGGCAGAACATCTACCCTAATCCTGAAAACATTACCGATGTTGAAAGTCTGGAATCTAAATGGCTGATTAAAAGCGATTCATGGAAACAACACCATTCCTTTATTGGCGACTTGAAGAAGCTGGAACACGAAGTAGACCGACAGGACTTCAAAGACGCATTGATTGAAATCGGGGTGAGTGAAGAACTTGTTACGGCTCAATCGGAAAACGAAACCGACCAGATTAACTACACGAACAGCCACACAAGAACCGCCCCATCAAACATTCATGGAATTGGATATTTTGCGACTAAAGCAATTCCTGCAAATGTGATTATTTCACCAGCTAGGCTTGGAGGTCTTAGGACTCCAGCTGGACGATATACAAACCATTCTTCTACTCCGAACGCACGGATGGAAGGCGATGAAAATGGGGACATTTGGCTTATATCTACTCGATATATTGAAGGATGCAAAGGCGGACAAGACGGTGAAGAAATTACCATAGATTACCGTCAAGCTATTAAGGAAACATTAAGGATTGGAGGTGATCTATGTCAGCAGTTGCCGTAGCAGGTTTAGCAGTAGGTGCATATGGAGCAAGTCAACAATCTGAAGCGGCCCGCAGGGCGGCAGAGGGTCAACAAGGTGCTGCCAATCTTTCACTCGCAGAACTTCGCCGCCAATACGACATAAGTCAAAGCAACCTAGCGCCTTGGTTGCGAGCTGGAACTAGGGCATTGGCAGAACAAGAAGCACTAATGGGACTTGGTGGTGATACTGCTGGGTCTCTAGCAGCGTTGCGAAGCTCACCAGGTTATCAAGCCAGACTTCAGCAAGGGGAAAGGTCTTTGGCTGGTAGTTCTGCTGCTCGTGGAGGTATGGGAAGTGGTAAGGCAATGACCGCCGCCGCTGGTTGGGGACAAGATTATGCTTCTAATGAATATGCCAATCGTCTAAACCAACTTGCTGGGCTTTCAGGAACTGGACAATCTACGGCAGGTTCTTTAGCAGGATTGGGACAGAATTATGCTCAAGGAATGGGTAATATCTGGCAGAACGCAGCAAACGTACAAGGCGCTGCAGGTATCCAAGGAGCTAATGCTTGGCAGTCTGGAATCCTTGGAGGGTTAGGTGCTGGAATGAATATGTACGATTACTTTAACCGTCCTCGCAATGTAATAGGTTAACGGAGGATATATGGCGCTCGACCCTTCAATTTATGAAAACGTAGGCCGTGTAAATCTAGGCGCTGGACTGTCTAGTTTGATTGACGCACAACGCGCCAGAGAAACCGCTGCGACAGAAAACCAACTCAGGCTTGCTATTCTTACGCAACAAGGTCAACTCGCACAACAACAGCAGGCAGAGTTGCAACGCAAAGCGCAATCTCAACGCAGCCAAGAGTTGAACGCATGGTTGTCTAGTGCTGTTCAATCTGGACGACCTCAAGAAGAAATCATGCAAGAAGCTATCTTGCGAGGTAATCAGATCGGAGTTGCACCAGAAGCCACACAACAGCACGTAATGTCTGTTTTCCAGAATGCACAGACTCCGCAAGCTAGAAGTGAATTCGCATTTACCCAAGCGTATCCTGAGATGGTGGCTAAACAACGTGCAGAGTCTATGTTCGCCAAAACTGCATCTCAGGCTGCTCCTAGCGTATTAGGAAAGCTGGTACAAGAACGTGAGGCATTGCCTGCTAATTCTCCATTGCGCGCATCCTATGACGCCGCAATCAAGAAAGAGACCGCTTTGCAACAGGAAGTTCCAAAGTTTTCTGACGAAATTGCTCGTCAAAGGCTTGAGCTTGAGCGTCAAAAGTTTGAATTTGAAAAAGGTAAGCCGCAAAAATCTGCACAATTGTCCCCGACTGCACAAAAGGAATTGTTTGACGCAGAAGAAACAATTCAGGCATCAAAAAACGTAATTGGTATTTTGGGAGAGGCTTTAAAAATTAACGACAAAGCATATTCTGGGGCTTATGCAACAGAGAGAGCTATTGCACGAAGCAATCTGCCAGGAACAGATGAGGCGGCAGACGCTACGATAAACCTTAACAACATGATGACTGGTCAAGCTCTTGAAAGTTTGAGAGCAACATTCGGAGGGTCGCCTACAGAGGGAGAACGTCAGATTCTGCTTGACATGCAAGCCGCGCCAAATAAAACTCCGTCACAGCGCAAATCAATTATCGAACGCGCACAAAAAGCGGCGGAAACTCGCATCAAGTTCAATGAAGATAAAGCGAAACGTTTGAGGTCAGGTGAGTTCTTTACTGAACAACCGGCTACTCAGGACGAAGGATGGAGTGACCTATGACATGGGAACCTGCTGAAAGAGTTCAAAAGAACACCGCTGGAGAATTCCGTGCACTTATCAATGGAGAGTGGGTTCCTGTTGCAAAAGCTCAAAAGAGTGCATCTGGACAATATCGTGTTGATCGTGGCGAAGTACAAGCTAAAACAGAAACACAACAACCAGAACAGCAGAGCGCACTAGAGCAACTTGGAGGTGCTGTTGTTGCTACCGGAGCAGGATTGTTAAAAGGTGCTGCGGATATTGGGGCAACAATTCTTTCGCCATTTGACTATCTTGGTTTAAGTGGTAGAACACCTCAAGAACGCCGCGCAAGTTTGCAAGAGTTTGCTGCTGGATTTAATCGTCCTGCATTTACTGCTGGTGAGATAACTTCTCAAATCGCCGGAAGTGCTGGAGCTGGTGGTGCATTGGCTCAAGGTGTACGAAGAATTGCTCCATTTGCTACAGAGGCAGCTACAGCGTTAGAATCTGGTGGTATGGCTAGAGGACTTCCTATCGCACAGAGACTTGCTGGAGGCGCTATATCAGGTGGCGCACAGGCTGGATTAGTTAATCCGCAGGATTCAGTTACAGGAGCGCAAATCGGTGCTGCATTGCCTGCTGGCGCGCAACTTATAGCTAAAGGAATTCCTGCCGCATTGACCGGAGTTACTGGCATGACTACCGGAGTAGGTGACGAACCTATCAAGCAAGCATTCCAAGCTGGGAAACGCGGAGGCAAAACTGCTGAAGCATTCAAAGCAAACATTCGCGGAGAGGCGAATATGCTCGATGTACTGGATACTGCCAAACAAGACTTGGCGGCTATGAACGCTGCTAAATCTGCTGAGTATCGTGCAAACATGCAAGCGATTAAATCAGATAAAACAGTTTTGGACTTTGCTGGCGTAGACCAATCAATCGTTGATGCTTTCAATACTGTCACGTTCAAAGGACAGGTTAAGAATCAAAAAGGAGCAGAAGTTCTAACAAAGATTTCTGATGCTATCGGCGATTGGAAAAATCTACCACCTTCTGAATATCATACCCCTGAAGGATTGGACGCACTTAAACAATCAATCGGCGGGATTGTTGATTCTATCCCGATGGAAGAGAAAACCGCCCGCAAAGTCGGAACGCAAATCTACAATGCTATTAAGGCTGAGATTTCAAAACAAGCTCCGGCGTATTCTAAAACGATGAAGTCATATTCTGATGCGACCGAGACTATCAGGGATATTGAGAAGTCGTTATCACTTGGTCAAAAAGCATCCGCAGATACTTCTATGCGTAAACTGCAATCTCTGATGCGGAATAACGTATCTACCAACTACGGCCAGCGGCAACAATTAGCGAAAGAACTTGAACAAGTCGGAGGCGGTGAGATTATGCCAGCTTTGGCAGGTCAGGCATTGAGCGAACTAACCCCTCGTGGTTTAGCTCGTGTTGGTGGAGGTTTGGCTGCTGGAGGCGCTGTTCTTAACCCAATGAGTTTGGCGGCGCTTCCTGCTGCTAGTCCTAGACTTGTTGGTGAGGCTGCATATGGTTTAGGTGTTGGAGCAAGAGGTGTTGGAACTTTAGATGATTTAATACCTCAAGGTGCAGATAGTTTGACTCGCGCCGCAATCATTAACGCACTGGCAAACAGATAATGGCTATCCTGACAAAATTTCGGCACAGATTCTATAACAACGATGGAACTCTAGCCGCTGGTGGAAAGGTTTACACCTACGAAGCCGGAACATCCACAGCTAAAACAAGCTGGACAAGCTCTAGCGGTGCTATAGCTAATACTAACCCGATCATCCTTGATTCTAAGGGGGAGTGCGACCTTTGGACTTCTGGACTATACAAAATCAACGTAACTCAATCGGATGATGTGCAGATCACAGGCTACCCTGTAGATAATATCGGACAAGGACAATCTAGTTATGACATAGCAGGATTCCTCTCAGGAGTGCCTGCAGCCTCTCAAATACTTCTTAGGCTACCGATGGTAAGGCAGGTAACTTTCGACGTTAACATGGCCGGTTCTAAGGGTGCTGCGAGTGTTGCTGCAACCGCATCTACTACGTTCACGATTGCAAAGAACGGAGTGAGTATCGGAACGATGGTATTTGCATTGGGCGCGACTACTTCGACTTTCGTAGCGGCTGCTGCATCTACTTTTGCTATTGGAGATGTGTTGAGTGTAACAGGCCCAGCAGGTGCTGATTCTACTCTAGCTAATGTCGGATTTATCCTCGCTGGAAACATCACTCCATGAGTACTTGCATCCTGACCGGATTCGCAAAGAAAAAACACAAGGTGGGAACTTCTTATGCTTGTAATGGTAGTGATTTGCCTATAACACAGGATTTAGGAACTAGTATTTTTCAAGGGCCTAGCGGAACGATTTTAACTGTTCCGGCGACAGAAATTACGTACACTATTATCGGTAGTACTCCATGCGGAGATACAATTCGTAGGATAAGCACTAAGACCTATTCTTTGTTAACAGGCGCAACTTATGCAACTGGGAATACTCCGATATATACTGCAATTTCTCCAGATGGAATATCTGTTTATGTAACTAATCAGGCCGGTCTATCTATTTCTATGTATTCTCGGAATACTGCCAATGGAACATTATCAGCAAAAACAGATTATGCGACAGGAACGTCTCCAAACAAAGTAGTTATTTCTGCCGATGGTAAATCTGTGTATGTTGCCAATCAAATATCTGCAACAGTTTCAATGTATGCAAGGAATATAGTCACTGGCACATTATCAGCAAAAACTGATTATGCAACTGCTGCCAATTCTCTAGGATTAGCAATATCCGCTGATGGGAATTCTGTATATGCTACATCGGCAACTGGCGTGGTTTCAATGTATGCAAGAAATACAACAGATGGCACATTGTCGGCTAAAGTGGATTATGCGGCAGGCACTACACCATATGGTGTGGTTGTTTCTCCTAATGGGGCGAACGTTTATGTTGTTAATTCTGCCGCGAATACTGTTTCGAAATACACAAGAGATATAAATACTGGCGTTCTTTCAGGTAAAACTGATTATGCGACTGGAACCGGAAGTACCAATATATCAATATCTGTTGATGGTAAATCTATCTATGTAACCAATCATACTGCTAACACAATTTCAATGTATGCAAGAAGTACGATAGATGGAACTTTGTCTACAAAAACTGATTATGCAACAGGACTTGCGCCATATGATGTAACTATTTCGCAAGATGGAACTTCTGTATATGCGATAAACGTATCTGGAAATACTGTTTCTATGTTTTCGAGGAATACGGTTGATGGAACTTTATCCACCAAAACTGATTATGCAACTAGCACTAGTGCATGGGGAATAGCATTATCCTCATTGGGGGATTTTGCATATATAACAAGTCTAGTTGATAACACGATTATGCTGTATTTAAGAAATTCAGCAAATGGCGTATTAACCAAAATGCCAACATCTGGTTATTATCTTTTCATGCATGAAGTCCTAACCTACGACCTAGTATGAGCCTATCCCCTCCACCATCAAGAGAGCGTCTGCCTATATCAACTGAAGGCGGTAAATCTTATGCAGAAATGCCTCGCACATGGATTAAATGGTTCACGGACATAAAAGAACTGCTGGCTCCTGTATCTACTGGTGGTCAGATTCTTTGGTCTGCTATTAGCAAGGCAGGTTCTAACCTAACGGAAATTGAAACGCGCAAACACGCTGACTTGCAAGAGTTGGATTCTGATGCTGCTACTCATTTAACAAAATTGGTTAAAACAGACTTAACTGATGGAGGTGAAACAATCCTCCATAAGCACAGGCACAATTCACAAGCTGGATTGCAAGGAGGTACAACGGATGATTATTACCATCTAACCGGAACACAAGCTACAGATTTGACTGATGGCGGTGCTACAACGCTCCATAAGCACGACCATGCGGCGCAAGATAACCTGAATAGTGCGACGTATTCTCACCTCACCGCTGCACAATTAAACGCCGCTCTTAATCAAATGAGCACCGCGCTGATAACAGGATGCACATTATCTATCAATGCAGATACCACTAAATTTGACGTATCCGCTGGTACATTCCGTGTAATGAACAATTACACAAACCCACTTGCTTCTACATATTCTGAAATAACTTATGCAGGGTCTACTGGGAATTCCGTTATAAACCTAGCTACGCAAGACAGCACTTATGTCATTATTGATTCTGCCGGAACAATAACACAATCAGCGACAAAACCTTCTGGGGCTGATTTAAGAAATAAAGTTCTGTTAGGTGCGTTAGTACACACAAGTCACACATTTATTAGTTCTGCTGATTCATTAACTGAAGTAAATGGTTTTGATGTTTCCAGTTCTTTAACGGACATTTCGTTAGCAGTTGGCCCGATCAATTCTGGGAATATATATTCGGCCAATGCTACAAACACTCTCAGGATAAATAAATCTGCTGGAACACTCACACAGACCGGAATTAACTGGAAAAATAACAAACAAAACCCAAACGTAATAACGTGTGCTGCATCCACTGGAGCATCATTTCTTATCACATGGCGTAATGGTACTGGCGGATGGACTACAGTATTAAATTCAGATATCACCCCTGGACGATATGACGATGGAACAGGTGGGGCTACTCAGCCTAACGGTTTAGTAAGCAATAATAAATGGACGTTGCTTAGAGTTCACTATTTACCAAACTCACAACTAACAGGGATTGAGTATGGGCAAATTGTCTACAACAGTGAAGCCGAGGCAGAAGCTGCAAAATCCGTAGCTACTGCTAATAATCCTGCGCTTGATTCTATTCCATTTCGTGGATGGATAATTGTAAGAGGTGCGGCAACTAATTTAAACTTGACTACTGATGCTATATTTTTGGATGCGGGTAAGTTTGGTTCTGAGACTAGTGGTGCATCAACCGGAAGTTCAACGACTAATTTACAGGGCGCATACAACAATTCTACACAACCGCAGATTGTAACAGATGCAACATTGGGTGCATTCCAAGTAAAGCGAGGCTCTGCTGCGGATACTGATGTTGTATTTGAAGTTTTGAATGGAGCAGGGACTGCGGTTTTTCAAGTGACAGGTTTAGGAGTTGCTGGAACTGGCATAACTTTGGCTCAAAGCAGAGCAGTTTCGACATTAAGGATTTAACATGTTCTTAGACTCAAATAGAAAATTAGTTGCTGTTCTCACAACCGCAAAGACAACACTTAATTTGTCGGTTTCTCTGGATGTTGTTGATCTAACAACTACGACTACAACTGCGGTTCCGTTGGGTACTTATACGAACGGGACAACCCCAGTAGATATTGTTCCTGCTCCTGCGGCTTCGACCATTAGGAAAGTAAATGGGCTAAGCATCTATGGCCGTGACACTACATCTAAAATAATTCGTATTTACGTAGTCGATGCGACTCCCACGACTGGATTAATCACGGCAGGCGCTTTTGTAGTTGGGAATGATTACCAGATTGTTTCTGTTGGCACTACCGATTTTACTCTGATCGGAGCATCTGCCAATACGGTAGGTGTTATTTTTACGGCTACAGGGGTAGGAACTGGAACGGGAACAGCTAGTACGGCTTATCAAATTGTAGATACAACATTGCAAATTGACGATGTTCTTGTATATACGGACACTAAAGGATGGTCGGCTATTGATGTCAATGGAAATACAAAAACTACTCCTTTGACCGCTATGACCTCTTCCCAATTGGCGGCTATTCTTACCGATGAAATTGGAAGTGGAAAACTTGCATTCGCTGCTCAAGACATTACTGCTTGGACTCGTTCGGCTACAACTACTTTAGGAACAACTCTTAATGGAACAATTAGCGATACGTCAACGACTATTACGGCATTCAATGGAGATGCTGGAGTAACCTATCATGTTAGAGCATTGGGCGCTGGTATCATTACTTACCATGCGACAAATCTCATTATTACGCAAGGCCTCGCAGATATAACAACTTCAGCTGGAGATACATTTGATGTTGAGATGTTGACCAGTGGGACGTGTCGGATTAAGAACTATGTTGCTGCTGTCAAATTGGGCGAGATTATATCGTCTGAGATTCCAGCCGGTAGCGCAATATCATTGACTACAGGAACTGCCGCAAATATCACCTCTATTACTATTACTCCTGGGAAATGGAAAATAACTAGCGAAGCATCATTCATTGGTGATGGGTCTACCAGCATTACTCAATATCAAGCTGGTATCAATACCACATCGGCGGCATATCCATCCAAGGCGCGGTTCCGTGTGATAACCCCCGCATTTGTACCTGCTAGTGGCGTCGGTTTTGGAGGGCCAACTGGCGATCTTTATATCGAAGTGGCGGCAGACACTCTCGTCTATCTGGTCGCCCAAGGGACTTTTACGGCAGGCGCATTACAGGCATTCGGAAACATCTACGCTACGAGGTATTGATTATGCTGTATGTTCAAATAACACAGACTGGATTTGAAATTAGAAAGGATGACAATCCTACTCAACCCTTTTTACTCATTGATGAATCTCAACGAGAACAATTAATGACTGGGACACATACAATATCTAATAGTCAGATTGTTCTTGCAACTCCGATACAAAAAACCTCTGCACAAATTGCCCAAGAACTAGAACAATCAATTGACAGGCATATTGATGCTGTAGCAAAAGCAGACAAATGGGATTCTCGTATTACTTGCGCAATGCGCGCTGGTTATCCTAATCTATGGCAGAATAAAGCAATTGCTTTCGGGCAATGGATGGATGCTTGCTATGCGCATTGCATCCAAGTTCAAGCAGCAGTTGTTGCAGGGACTCGCCCTGTACCGACAGAATCTCAATTAATATCAGAGCTTCCGATTATGGTATGGCCTGCATAAAATGTGGTAAAATGTGTTGACTTTTAAAAAGGAGATGATTATGGCTGGATACGGTAAAGAACCTGTTCGACGCAAGAAGCAAGAAGATTTGCCAACTTCGGGAAGCAAGAAGAAAAAATGATTCCGCTGTGGATTAACGTCTTTGCGTTCTATGCTCTGGCGTTCATTTTGAAGTCTAGGACGTACTCAATCCTTGCTTTTTCTGCTATTGCTAATCTTGCGATAGACCATTACACCACGGCAGATAGTCCTTGGCTGATGCTCATTTACTCAGATATTGAGTTAGTCACCGCTTTACTTGTATTGAAGTACGGCGACATTCAGAAAATCTATCAGTCTATCTTGCTTTCGTTAATGCTTGCTCTTCATTTCACAGGTCAACTCTTCATCGTTATTGATGATTACTACCTGTTTGAGTCGGGGATATACACCTATGTCATGTTGTTATTGATTATTTTTCAGCTTTTGGGAGCGGGATGTGGAACTGACAAACTTAATACCTTACATCGTCCTAATCCTAATCGGTGGAAAACTCGTTTTCCTTATCTGTCAGATCATAAAGCACATTAAATACTTGTGGAAGGCAAGAAATGATTAACACGACATTACATGACGCATCAAATATCGGAGCAGGGGCAACTGTTGGGGGAGGATTATTCCTTTTCTTCGGAGAGAATGCTACCGCTATCGGCGCTATGACTGTAGTGTTTACTGCCATAGTAACTTTAGTGTTCCAATGGCTAAACTATCGAGTGAACAAACACCACAAAGAAATAGACCGCCGCCATGTGAAGGATGAGATTATGAAAGAATTGGGGATGAAGAAGTGAAGGTTCTGCAAAAGAGGTATTGCTTCGGGGACGACTTTACAATTAGCCGCATCGAACTTGACAATAAATCATTCAACGGTTGTCCGTATATCCTTGAGGATGCTGTTCGAGAAATTCCAAATAAATCAGTTAGAGCTTGGAAGGTAAAGAATGAGACAGCCATTCCTGTTGGTACGTATGAGGTGGAAAAGACATTTAGCCAGCGATTCGGCAAGATGGTATATCAATTAATGAACGTGCCAGGGTTTGAAGGCGTAAGAATCCATTCTGGCAACACCTCACATGACACCGAAGGATGCCTCATAATTGGCAAGGAACGCGATGAAAAGAATGGAGAGGTATCAGGTAGCCGAGTGGCTAAAGACGCGCTTGAGCGTGTTTTAGACGCTGCTGTAGCTCGTGGAGAGAAGATTTACTGGACTGTTGAGGGGATGAAACCATGAGCGTAGATATTGCAGGACTTGGAGCTTTGGCAACAGCGGCAAAAGGAATTGTAGATAAGTTCTGGCCTGATAAAACCGAAGTCGAAAAGGCTAAACTCGCTACAGAACTTCAAACAGTAATGAACGAATACAATCTTTCATCTGATCAGATTGAAGTTAACAAGATTGAGGCCGCATCTACTAATTGGTTTATTGCTGGATGGAGACCTGCTTGTGGTTGGGTAGGGGCATTAGGTCTAGGATATGCGGCTATCATCGAACCATTTATGCGCTTTGTTGCTACCCAATTCGGATATTCTGGGACGTTCCCTGTCCTGGACACAAGCATTACAATGCAAATCCTGTTTGGTCTGCTCGGTCTAGGCGCTATGAGGACATTCGAGAAAAACAACGGAACTGAGAAAAACCGTTAGGAGAAATTAAATGGACGGATTGCTACTTGGGCTTCTTATCTGTCTTTGCATGGCGTTCATGGCTTGGGAATATTGGAAGAAATAACGTGAAGCTCTACAAGGAATGCAGAGCTTCGTGCGTTAAGTAGTTCTAGTTGCTTAGTCAATGTCGCTCTCTGGGGATGCGTTGCGGATAGCTTCTGCGCATTCATACGGAATGCAGTGATCTGGCATGGCATCGCAAATCTGAGCATCTAACGCTTTCTGCTCTGCTCGGATGCGGGCGACGAAGCGTTCGAGTTCTTCTGTTGTGAATGTAAATGTGTCGTAATCTTCGTCACCAACAATAACTCGCCAGTGTTTTTTAATTGCGCCTTCTTCTTCTGCTATCTGCAAGATGGTTTTCATGGAGTAATCCTTTCAATCAGTGGTGCAAGAAATACGTGGTAGATAACTATTCCCCATAGGACGTAATAGAATTTATTTTCAGTATCGCTCATACCTGCTCCTTACGCTTGGATGCGGCAAGACGGCGAAACTTTGCCTTGCTATCAATATACGGCCTGAAATCGTGCATCCCATGCAGTTCCAAATCCTCAAGCAAATCATCCCAAGCGTCGAAGATTTCTCTCTTCATTTCGGCATCATGCTCTTCCAGCCATTGCGTAGCCTGTGGCTCGGTTGCGGAGAGCGCCTGTTGAGCAAATTCGGCAAGGCAATTTTCACAGTGTTCATAGCCGTACTGGCCGTGCGAGCATTGCACTGCTTTATGCGTTGTTCTTGATTCGCCCTCTGCAATCATCCGCAGTTTCTCAACCAGCATCGCCCGCTCACGCTTGAGAGATTCGAGTTCGGATTGCTTTAGTACAACGCTTATCATCAGGGAGTCTATTTGTTGCTGCAAAAACTGTTCAGTATTCATGCTCATCACTTATCTCCTTTAGCGCGTAGTTCGGATGCCGCAAAAGTCTCTATATGCGGAAGAACAACTGTTTCATATGCTTCGCATTCAATCATGCATGCCAGGAATGATTTAAGTCGGTCTATGGTTTTTGTCCTATCCTC
>Ga0316620_10000504_pt1 | contig 15838 bp, 14 predicted proteins | sample OWC_Aug_M1_C1_D5_FD_207651 | JGI IMG/M metagenome (GOLD analysis project Ga0316620, IMG submission 207651) | Wetland soil microbial communities from Old Woman Creek delta, Ohio, United States - OWC_Aug_M1_C1_D5_B | ecosystem: Environmental > Terrestrial > Soil > Wetlands | place: USA: Ohio... | reverse complement strand
AGAGGAAGGAGCTTCGCTTATGAGCAGGACCTTGAAAAAGGGCTTTCCAATTGTTTTTATTGTGTGTCTTTTAGCTCTCCTCTCCGCTCAAGCCTGGTCGGAAGACGCGGACCTGACATACTCAGTATCCTTCACGGAACAGGAGCTTGACGATCTTCTCGCCCCCATCGCGCTCTACCCGGATCCTCTGCTGGCCCAGATACTGCCTGCTTCAACGTATCCGACAGAGGTTGCCGATGCGGAAGCATGGCTGAATAGCGGAGGCGATGCGTCAAGCATTGACGAGCAGGTTTGGGCTGAGTCCGTCAGGGCAATCGCCCACTATCCAAACATTCTTCAAATGATGGCCGAGAATATGGATTGGACCGCCAACCTGGGAGATGCCTTTCTCAACCAGCCGGAAGACGTGACCAACTCGGTCCAGCGGCTCAGGTGGCGGGCAAGGGCCGTCGGCAATCTGGTCAGTAACGCTGAGCAAACCGTCATTATCGACGGAGACTATATCCAGATCGTTCCGGCACAGCCTCAGTATGTATACGTCCCTCAGTATGATACTTCAGTTGTATATGTCCAGGCCCCGGGTTACTCGCCGTTCATCACCTTTGGCTTTGGCCTGATGATCGGGGACTGGTTGAGCATGGACTTCGACTGGGGTCACCACCACGTCTTCTATCATGGCTGGGACCGCCCGGGCTGGGTCAATCATGCAAGGCCATATGTTCACGTAAGAAATGTATATATCAACAGAAGCAGACCCTACATAAATCAGACATGGAGGCATGACAGATCACACGGTGACCCCGCCAGGTACTTAGCTTCACGACCCAGTGGTCCGAACGCGGACAGGTATGCACGCATGGGAGAAGCCAGGGGGAGCACTACGATACAGACCAGCCCTTCCGGGGGGATATACGGTCACGAAGCGGACACCCGCGCATACAGGAATCGCGGCCGGCAAAGCCGTGGTATTGTTAATCAGCAGCCAGCGCCATCGACTCCAAGATTCAGTCGACGGCCTGCCATACCGACTCCAAATGTCAGCCGGCAACCGGCGGCACCATCTCCGGGTTTCAGTGAGCGACGAACAACGCCGGCCCCCAATGTCAGTCAACGGCCGACAATCCCGTCTCCAGGCAGCAGGCAGCGGCCGACACCAGTTGCTCCACATGTCAGCAGCGGCTCAAATCAGCCCGGTCCTGCGCGAGCGAGCCAGCAGCCTGCCAGGACGCCATCAGTTACCTTTGGCGGTTACCGGGGAGCTCGCGAAGCCAATACGCAGAGCCTTCGTGGCCAGGAGAGCCGTCAAAGCAGTGAACGATCACGGCCTCCCGCGCCCCCGGCAAGTCGAGGTGTTCCGGCAGGCAGGGGAGCCTCCGGTGACAGGCAACGCCGGTAGCAAGGACGGGTTTGCTTCAACTAATTACTATAGAACGGAATACATTGAATTAAGAAAGGGAAAAAATTATGGAAACGAGGCGACGGAAATCTCTCTTTCGTTCATCGCGGGGTATGGTTTTTATTGCTGCGCTTGTGGTCTGTACAGCCTTTATCGTTGCCCGGAGCATGCCGCTCATGGCGGCAGCATCGCAAAAACTTTTTTCCTCTCCCGAAGATGCCTTGAAGGGGCTCGTTGAGGCTGTCAAGGCAAAAGACAAGGCTGCACTCGATCAGATCTTCGGACCCTCCGCAAAAGACCTTCGCTCAAGCGACGAGGTGCAGGCCGCAGCCGAATTTGAGGAATTTGCCAAACACGTGGCGGAAAAAACCAGCCTCGTGAAAGAGGGTGATGCAAAGGTGATCATTCACATAGGCAACGAGAACTGGCCGTTCCCGATTCCCCTGGTAAAAACGGACGGCCAATGGTTCTTCGATACCGAAGCGGGCAAAGAAGAGGTCCTGAACCGCAGGATCGGAGAAGACGAACTCACCGCCATACTGGTCTGCCGCTCATACGTCAAGGCACAGCGCGAGTACGTGCTGAAGGACTGGGACGGCGACGGGGTCCTGGCGTATGCACAGAAACTTCGGAGCGATCCCGGCAAGAAGAACGGTCTCTTCTGGAGACACTCGCACGGCGAAGCAACGAGCCCCCTGGGTGAACTCGTGGCGCAGGCCAGGATGGAGGGCTATAAGAAGGAAAAATCCGTATTCAAGGAACAGCCCGTGCCGTTTCACGGCTACTATTTCAAGATACTGACAAAAGAGGGAGCGCACGCGCCGGGGGGAAAATACGATTACATCATCAACGGCAACATGGTCGGCGGCTTCGGTCTGGTCGCATTTCCCTCAAACTGGGGCAAGTCGGGGGTGATGACCTTTATCGTCAACCAGCAAGGCAGGGTTTTTCAGAAAAACCTCGGATCGGATACTCCGAAGATGGCCCAGGACATGGACACGTACGATCCTGATGAGACCTGGACTCCGGTTAAGGAATGACAAGTCATTTACATCTGTACGAGAGCGAATCCGAAGGAGCATGAAAAAAGATTATCAATATAAATGTGCTGCGTTTAACCGTGCTCTACTTGCCCGATTGCACTAGCATGCGCGGGACTTGCGCGGACCTGTGAATCGCGATAAAGAAAAAGGAAAGGATCAAGAGGCCCATGAAAAGGCTTATCTCTGTTCACGGGCCTTAATTTATGGTGGTGAGCCCTTGATAGATTCCGCGCCATGAATATTCCGTCGTTGACCTTTTCATAATCAAAAACCGTTTTATTCCGAGCGGACTTCCCCTTCTTCCCCCTTTGTCACATGCAGACTTTGTGGTAAAATGCGTTCATGGAGACTAAAAAAACAATCATCCCCGTCAAAGGCATGACCTGCGTCAACTGCGCAGCTGCTATCCAAAAAGACATTTCAAAGCTCGCGGGCGTGATAAGCGCGAACGTCAACTATGCGAATGAGAAGGCCGTGGTCGAATTCGATCCTGCTGCCATTGGATTGAATGAGTTCGTCTCAAGCATCAAGGAATCGGGCTATCGGGCGGTCACGGAAGCGGTTACCATCCCTGTCATGGATTTTGATGTCTCACGCGTCCAGGAGCTTGAAAAGACCTCATCGGCAATCGACGGGGTGCTCAAGGCCCGGGTAAACGCCACTGCCGGTACCGTTGAACTGGAGTACGTCCCCGGACAAATAGGCCTTCGCGATATCAGGAAGACGATCGAAAAGTCCGGGTTCCGTTTGCCCCAGCAAGCAGAGGGCCGTTCCGCGCTCGACATCGAAAAAGAAGCGCGTGAACGAGAGCTTTCCGAACTGCGGACCAAGCTGATTACGAGTGCGGTTCTTTCAGCGCTCGTGCTTATCGGCAGTTTCCAGGACATGCTCCCCTTCTTCGCACTCGTTCCCCGTCAGACCATGTGGTTCATCCTGTTCCTCCTGTGTACGCCGATCCAGTTCTGGGCGGGCCGCCATTTTTACCAGAATGCCTGGGCCTCGCTTAAACACGGCAGCACGAACATGAACACGCTCGTTGTTGTGGGCACCTCGGCGGCATACGGATACAGCGCCGTACTCACCTTCTTTCCCTCGGTTCTGGGCCACTATGGGGCGCACGGGGGCGCCTACTATGATACGGCTGCGGTCATCATAACCCTGATCCTCTTCGGCAAGTACCTCGAAGCCAGGGCCAAGACACGTGCGGGCGAGGCCATTAAAAAGCTCATGGGCCTCCAGCCGCGCACGGCACGGGTAATGCGCGAGGGCAAAGAGCTGGACATCCCTATCGAAGACGTAGAAGCCGGCGAGCTCATCATCGTGCGTCCGGGAGAAAAGATACCCGTGGACGGCGTCATCCGGAACGGTCAATCATCCATCGATGAATCCATGCTGACCGGCGAGAGCCTCCCCGTGGACAAAAAGACCGGCGACCCGGTCATCGGCGCCACGATCAACAAGACCGGAACGTTCACCTTCGAAGCGACCAAGGTCGGCAAAGACACGATGCTCTCCCAGATCATCCGCATGGTGCAGGAGGCCCAGGGCTCCAAGGCGCCCATTCAGCGTCTCGCTGACACCATCTCGAGTATTTTCGTGCCTACGGTCATCGGCATAGGGCTCATTACCTTCGGGCTCTGGTATGTCTTCGGCCCGACGGAGACAAAGTTCACCTTCGCGCTGGTCAATTTCATCGCCGTTTTGATCATCGCCTGCCCCTGCGCAATGGGTCTGGCAACGCCGACGGCCATCATGGTCGGGACCGGCAAGGGCGCCGAGCAGGGCATCCTGTTCAAGAACGCGGAAAGCCTCGAACGGGCGCAGAAGATCGATATGGTAGTGCTCGACAAGACCGGCACGCTCACGCGCGGCGAGCCGACAATGACGGACGTTATCCGGGACAGCATGAGCGAACAGGAGGTCCTTTTCTTCGCAGGGTCCGCGGAAAAAGGCTCTGAACACCCGCTCGGTGAAGCGATCGTGCGCGGGGCCATTGAAAAAGGAATCACGTTTGAGCAGGCAGACGAATTCGAAGCCCTCCCGGGCCACGGGATCAGGGCAACGCTCCAAGGCAAAGAGGTGATAATCGGCAATGAACGGTTGATGTCGGAGAGACACATTGACTTCGGAACGTTCCATGCCAGGGCGGAACAGCTCTCCTCGCGCGGCAAAACACCCATGTTCGTTGCGATCGATAAGAGAGCCGCCGGCATCATTGCGGTCGCTGACACGATCAAAGAACATTCTAAAGAGGCCGTGACCGGGCTCACTACGCTCGGGATCGAGGTCGTTATGCTCACCGGGGACAACCGCCGCACGGCCCAGGCCATCGCCGAAGAGCTCGGCATAACGCGCGTGCTCGCCGAGGTCCTTCCCCAGGACAAGATGGACATGGTGAAAAAACTGCAGGCAGAAGGCCGCGTCGTGGCCATGGTCGGCGACGGCATCAATGACGCCCCCGCCCTTACTCAGGCCGATGTGGGTATCGCCATCGGTACCGGCACCGATGTGGCCATCGAGGCTTCGGACGTCACCCTGATCAAGGACGACCTGCGCGTGGTGGCTGCTGCGATGCGACTCTCCAGGCGGACCATGCAGACGATCAAGATGAACCTGTTCTGGGCCTTCTTCTATAATGTGATCGGGATCCCCGTGGCCGCGGGTGTTCTTTATCCTTTTCTGGGAACCGCGGGACTTCTGAATCCTATGTATGCTTCTGCTGCCATGGCCTTCAGCTCCGTGAGCGTGGTCACGAACTCGTTGAGATTGAGAAAATTCCAATAAGCCAGGGCTGCCGCGAAGATGCGAAGACACAGCCCATGCGATCTGAGCGAACAGGTCCAAGCGGTCGCACATAAAATATTCCACGAGGTTGTCACTCTCCGTGAATGATAATCTGTGGAAGAAATAAACCCTCATGGGAAGCTTAATTACCAAACCATCTCAGGCTTTACGATAAAAGGCCTGGATTCTTCTAGAGGAGCATTAAATAGATTTTCTTCGCGCCTTCGCGGCTATAGTTGGTTCACTATGAAATTCATCGCCGATGTCATGCTGGGCAGGCTCGCGAAACGGATGAGGCTGCTCGGATTTGACGTCCTCTACGACAGGACGATCGATGACAATGACCTCATCCGTCTTTCTCTCGAGCAGGACCGGCTAATCCTGACGCGGGATACCGGCCTCGCTGAACGTCCTCTGGCGGTCAACCACGTGTTGATTGCAGACAACGATATCCGCTCACAGATTAAGCAAGTCCTTTCCACTTTTCCACGAGGCGTACTTCCGCAGCCCCTCACTCGCTGTTCGGAATGCAATGAACCGCTCGTCGCAATTTCCCGAAAAAAGGTAAAGGACCTCGTACCGAACTACGTCTATGAAAAGCATGAGACTTTTTTACAGTGCATGACATGTAAAAGGGTGTATTGGACGGGAACACATGTAGGAAGGATGGGATTGTCGGAGTAATTCAGCTCTGCCTCGCCCGAGCATATCACCTCATGATATCCGGCGACAGCGAGACATCCGTGCTCTCAGATTCTCCATGGTTAGTCTGCGGGCTTCGAGGGCTTCAAGGGTGCCAGGGGATCGGGTTGTGCCGGGGCAGGAGTCGGTGGTGTCTGCGGGACCACGGGTTTTTGCACGTCTTGCGGTTGTGGTTCTTGAGGTTGTGTTTGCTGCGGTTCGGCCGCAGGCTGCGGTTTCGGCTTCCTCGGCATGGCCTGTTTCACCGGAGCAGGCTGGTTTAGAACGCCGGCACGGGTGATGACGAGGTCCCTGACCACGGTCTCTTTCGTCCCGTTTACCATGAGCTCTGCGCCGTTCAGGACAAGTTTTAGGGCTCCAACACGTCCATAACTGAGCAAGAACCTCTCATCGGCGCTCCAGGTAAGACTTTCCCCCCGTTTGAGCACGGCCTTTTTCTGCGGGCTGTCATCGGTCCTGACCAGGAGCCACGTATCTTCGATTGCAACGACTTCGAGATACAGCTTTTCCTGTTTTACGCCCTGAGCCGACGCGGTTTCACGAGAGAATACTGCCGGTTCGGTAGAGCCAGCAGGCTGTTGAATATTTTTTGAGAGCCTCGAAGGCAGAGAAGAGAACAGGAAAACAAGGAGCAACATGACGATTACGGCACCCCATACAAAGGGCTCGACAGGAGTTCCCTTCGGGGTCTCGCGTTCACCGGGCGCAACGGCATTGCCTGCGCTCGGAGGGGGAGTGGAAGGAGACGCCTGCTGGGGCTTGAGCTGCGCGTATTTATCCATCACCTCGGATTCGTCGAGGTTTAAAAAACGGCCGTAACTCCTGAGAAATCCCTTAACGAACACTTCGCCGGGAAGCTTTGAAAAATCTTCATTTTCCAGGGCCCTCAGGTATTGAATGCTGATACGGGTCTGTTGTGCTGCATCACGTAAATCTATATTCTTGGCCAGCCGTGCGTTGTGCAAATACTGCCCTAATGTCACCATTACCATCACCTCAGGGTTTGTATATAACCTTTTGCCTTCTGTGCAATATCACTCCCCGGAGCGAGTTCAGACGTCTTTTTAAACTCGGCAAGGGCGGCCTTTTTGTTGCCGTCCTTCAAGAGAGCAAGCGCTAAACTGTACCGCAAATTTGCATTCTGCGGCGCAATCCCCACTCCTTCCCGGAACTCGTTCAGCGCCTCCTTATTTCTCCCGGCCTCGAACAAGGCCGTGCCTAACTCATAAATAATAAAATCCTGATTTGCATACCGCTTTGCTTCACGGTAGGCGTCCACAGCCTTATCGTAGTCTTTCTGTGCCATGTACAGGCGTCCGATATTAAGGTAAGGCACGTGAGGGGTGGGATAGAGCTTGTTTTCCAGAGCTTTTTTGAAATACTTAAGCGCCTCTTTCCATTTTTGCTGTCTGGAATACACGGTCCCGAGAGCGTTGTACGCCTCGGAATAATTAGAGTCTCTGTCGATGGCTTCCTTGAAATATTTTACAGCGTCATCCAGCTTTCCCTGGTCCGAATTGATAATGCCGAGCATATAATAGGACTGTTTGTTGTTGCTGTCGGTCTGAATAGAGCGGTTAAATTCGACAGACGCAAGCTCATAATTTTTCTGCTGATAATGTGAGATCCCTTTTGTATAATACCCTTCTGCCATCTTGGTCTTGTCCACAGGTGGTCCGGATGTGGTCGCGCACCCCGCCAGGAGAAACATAATAATTAGGATTCGTTTCATGAACAACGCTCCTTTCAAAACGAGGCCAAAAGGCGCGCAAGGGCTTCTTTATCCCTGCTCGTTACGCCGGAGGAACTGCGAATATCTTTCTTGAGCTGTTGCTTCGGGGCCTTTACAATGCCGGCCTTTACTGCCCGCTCCATTACGTCATCCACAGAGAGTTGGAGTTGCGGATGATCGGCTACAGGCGCTGCTGTTTTCGGCCTCTCTGCAGGCTGGCGCGGTGGCGCCGCCTGTTTTCTCTGGGGACGAGACGGCGCCGGTGACTGCACAGGCGCCTCGACCTCAGATTGTTCAGCGGAATCAGGTCGTGGTTCCGGCATCGATTGCACTACAGGTTCGGGCCGTTGAACAGGAGTCTGCTGGACCGGCTCATTTTTTTCCGGTGGGGCGGACTGGACCGCAGGCGCCGGCTCTGGAGCAGGGACCGGCTGGACAGACGAGGGGGCGGGAACGGGCTGCTCAGCGGGAGCCGGCTGTACGGCAGGCGTTGATTGCTCAGCTTGTTGTGGTTGAGCACCATCTTCAGCTGCCGGTTGCTCGTCCGTTTTATTCTTTGAAAAAAATATGTCCTGCTCTTCTATCCACCGGTCTTTTTCCATATCGGACATTTTTGCGAGACCTAATTCATCCAGCATCGCGCCCATGTCCTCGGCAAAACTCCGCGCCTCGTCCTCGACAGACGGCAACTCGCTCTCGGAGAAGGGATTCGCGGAATGACGGTAATACGTCTTACGGTCGGTACGAAGGAAGTGGAGGCCGATATAGGACATATATTTGCCGCCTTCCCGGAAAAAGAAAACGTAACTTTTGGCGTCCTCTGCGCTCAATTCCGGAGTGGCAACCTGATGAATGTTCACGGAGAAGAGTACCTTGTGCAGGTTCCGCTCCTTGATTTTCAGGTCAGTTATAGTGGTATCGATGGTAAACATAAATGAGATACACGTTCTCAATACGAAGATCTAAATCCTAAATATTTAAAATTTTCATATTCAGCATTAGGATTTGCATTAAATTATATATCTTCAAAGTGCGTAAGGTTCTTGAACTCCCGGTACCTGCACTCGATCTCCTTGTAATCCAGACTCCGGAGCCGGTCTAGGCTGAAAGCTTCTACGTTCAAGGACGCCATGACGCTGCCGAAAATAACGGCTTTTCTCATGCTTTCTTCGGAAAAGTTCTGAGTGCTGGCCAGGTAGCCCATGAAGCCGCCCGCAAACGTGTCCCCGGCGCCCGTGGGATCGAACACGGACTCCAATGGATACGCGGGCGCGCTGAAAACGCTGTGGCCGTTGAACATGAGCGCGCCGTAACTCCCCTGCTTCACAACGATCGTCTTCGGTCCCATGGCCTGCACGATCTTTGCGGCTTTGACCAGGCTGGCTTCGCCGGCAAGCTGTCGGATCTCCGCCTCATTGATGGTCAGCAGGTCCACCTCTATCAGCGTTCGTTTCAGCGCCTCAAGTTTGCTCGATATCCAGTAGTTCATCGTATCGCAGGCGACCAACTTTGGCTTCCTGACCTGTCTGAGGACATCCAGTTGTATCTCCGGGTCCACATTTGCCAGGAACACGACATCGGTGTTCTTGTAGTCCTCGACAATTGACGGCTTGAACGTTGCCAGGACATTCAGGTGCGTGGCGAGCGTATGGGCCTCATTCAGATCATACCCGTACTCGCCCTTCCACCGGAAGGTTTCCCCCTTCTGTACTTCAAGACCGCGCGTGTCGACGTTCCTGCTCTTGAGAAATTGTATGTGTTCCTTCGGGAAGTCCTCGCCTATTACGGCCACGAGCCGAACATCTGTGAAATAACTGGCAGAGGTGGAAAAATAGGTGGCTGAGCCACCGAGTGCATTATCAACCTTCCCGAATGGCGTTTTGACCGAATCGAGGGCCACGGTGCCGACAACGAGCAAACTCACGAATGCAACCTCCAAAATAAATGTCAGCCACGGATGGACACTGATGAACACGGATACAATACAGGATATATAGCAAGGCGTTACATCCGTGTCTATCCGTGCAAATCCGCGGCAAAAATTATTTCTTCTTCATGTACTTCCCGATGATAGGTGCAAGGTCTTTCTTCGTCTTTGCCGGGATCATCTTTTCCGGCGTCATGATCGTATTCCGGAGCGCTTCTCCGCATTCGCAGTCCCGTGACATCGTCAACATGCGCACAGCCTCGCGGATCATTGACTTGGACGTCTCTATGTTGTGTTTCATAACGGCGAGCACAGCTTCGACGGTTACTGCCTCTTCACTGTGGTGCCAGCAGTCATAGTCCGTTGCCAGAGCGATCGTGCTGTAACAGATCTCGGCTTCGCGAGCGAGCTTGGCCTCAGTTGCGTTCGTCATGCCGATCACCTCCACGTTCCAATTGCGGTACGTGAGAGACTCGGCTTTCGTCGAGAACTGCGGACCTTCCATGCAGAGGTAGGTCCCGCTCCTATGGATTGTGGCCCCGACTTGCACTCCTGCCTCGATCAGGACCTTGCACAGGCCGGCGCAGACCGGATCGGCCATCCCCACATGAGCGACGACGCCATTGCCGAAAAAAGTGCTCCGCCGGTGTTTCGTATGATCATAAAACTGGTCCGGGATCACAATGTTGCCCGGTTCTATTGCTTCCTTCATGCTACCCACGGCGCTGACCGAGATGATGCGCTCTACGCCGAGTTTTTTCATGCCGTAAATGTTCGCCCGGTAGTTGATGTCCGTGGGAAGCAAACGGTGACCGCGGCCATGGCGGGGCAGGAATGCCACCCGTTTGTTGTTTAAGGTGCCGATGATGTAATCATCCGAAGGCTTACCGAAGGGCGTCGCGATCTTTACGGTCTTGACCTGGGTTAGCCCGTCCATTTCGTACAAACCGCTGCCGCCGATCACGCCGATGCTGATTTTTTCCGTCTTCGCACTTCGCTTCGCCATTTTTGATTATTCCTTAACAAACCAAAGAAGCACATTTTAGGGAGGGATGTCGATAAAAGATATCACTCTTATCCCTGCGGCTCCGATGTTTATACCGCATTCCGCCTGCGCCCAGCGTTTATGAGGTCCTTGATTCCCGTCTCGCGGTTCTCAGCGATGGTACGACAATGGGTCTAGTATTGTGCCTGGCGCGAGTGCAGGGCGCAATCCGCATTCGTTATCCTTGCGCCGGCTGCTCCTGTTCGGCCTTCTTCAGTTCTACGGCCTCCAGGATTTCAACAGGTTTTTCCGGGATGATGGTGGAGATGGCATGTTTATAGACGAGCTGCTGATTTTCCTGTTTCATGAGAATAACGAAGTTGTCGAATCCCTTGATGGTTCCCGTGAGTCTCGCGCCGTTCACAAGATACATGGTCACCGGTATCTTTTCCTTGCGCATCTGGTTCAAGAATATGTCCTGAAGATTCACCTGCGACTTTCCCATCCATCCCTCCGTTAAACAGTCGCAAGAGCAACGATGGCTGCCCCTGCTTCAAAACCAATATTTTTTTGATTTTATACCAACTTATTTGAAATTTCAATGTTTTTCTTTATACACTCCACAATTTCCCCTGTTTTTGAGAGGCCGCTGATGTCCACCCATCTCGCCTCGGGCTCGCGCCGGAACCAGGTGAACTGGCGCTTGGCATAACGCTTGGTATCGCGTTTGAGCAGCATCACGGCCTCGTCCCGCGACGTCTTGCCGAGGAAGAAATCCATGAAGTGCTTGTATCCCAGCCCCTGCAGGGAGGAAAGGTCCGGGCTGAGTCCCCTGTCCTTCAACAGTTTCACCTCTGTCTCAAGCCCCTCGGCGAGCATCTGTTCTACCCGCTGCTCTATCCGGAGATACAATTCGCGTCTGCTCCTGGCGAGAAAGAACAGGCGGAACGTATAAGGCCTGTCCTGAAAGGCATGCTCGCTCTGGAAATCAGAGAGCTTCCGGCCCCTGAGATAATACACTTCCAGCGCCCTGACCGTGCGCCGGATATCGTTCGGATGTATCTTGAGCGCCGCCTCAGGATCGACTTTCACGAGGTCTGAATAGAGCGTACCCGCTTCTCCCTCCGACTCCCGCAGAAGCAACCGCGCGCGCAGTTCAACGTCTGCCGGAGGTCCGTGGAAGAGTCCTCGTGTGAGCGCGCGGATGTAAAGCCCGGTCCCGCCGACAACGATGGGTGTTCCGCCCGATGAGATAATGCCGTCAATCGCCGTCCGCGCGTCGCGGAGGTAGTCGCCGACACTGTACGGCTGGTCCGGCCCCACAATGTCGATCATATGGTGATAAATGAGCTTCCGTTGTGTTTTTGTGGGTTTGGCCGTGCCGATGTCCATACCGCGATAGATCTGCATGGAGTCAGCGCTCACGATCTCCGCCCCGAGTTCCTGGGCCAGGAGAATGGAGGCATCGGTCTTGCCAACGGCCGTCGGCCCGGCAAGAATAAGGATGGGCTTGTTGTTTGACATGGATTAATGAGTGATGACTTCGATCGGGAACTCGCTCTTTCTCCAGCCCTTCATGGCGCCCTCAAGGGAATACACCTTGTCGTATCCGGACAGAATCAGCGTGAATCCGGCGATGCCCGATCGCGGACCATGTTCGCAATAGAGCACGACGGGCGCCTGCTTCGAAAATCCCAATGCATTCAAACCGGAGCCGATCGAATAAAAAGGAATATGCACTGCACCCGGCACATGGTCCCGATCGTACTCGCCCTGGGATCGGACATCAACGATCATCGGCGGATTTTCCGACTGCATCTGCTCCAGGAGTTCCTCCCGGGTGATGCCCGTGGCGCAGCCGGCAGCGGCAACTGTCAGCATAATGCCGAGAACCACTATGATAGAACGAACCTTGTATCTTGCAAAGATCACAGATAAATCCATGTCGCTACCGAGCTATCCCTTGTGCATAGGTACCTGACGGCATGCCGAAGATTGTGCGGTCAGATTCTCTTAAACATTTTCTTAATATCATCCAAAGAGAACCGCACGACCGTGGGCCTGCCGTGCGGACAGGTGTGCGGCATGCGGCATTTGAAAAGGTCCTCGATCAGTTTTTCCATCTCCAGCAGATCGAGCTTTCGATGGACCTTGACCGCCGGATGACAGGCCATGACGCTCAAGACCTCGTCGCGCAACTCATCCGTCTTTCCGCTCTTTCCATGGATGTATATTTCATCGAGAATGTCGAGGAGCAGTTTCTTATAATCTCCGCCGACGAGAAGCGACGGAACCGCCTTGAGCACGAACGTGCCGCTGCCGAAGTCCTCGACGGCAATGCCGAGCTTATTGATGTCGGGCAAATGCTCTGAAAGCAGATGGCTCTGAGCCGGGCCCAGTTCAATCTGTTGCGGAATAAGGAGGTGCTGGATGGTGATATGTTCGTTCCCGAACTGGTCCTGGAGCTTCTCAAAAAGCACGCGTTCGTGCGCCGCGTGCTGATCGATGATCGCCATACCGTCCCGCGACTGGGTGATGATATAGGAATCATGGACCTGTGCAAGGGGCGATAAAAAGACGGCAGGCATTATGACAGGAGGGCCAGACGTTGAAAAAGAAGTTTGCTGTTGAGAAACCTCTTCATCACATTGCGCTTCACGAAGCAGCGGGTCGCTCTTTCGGCGGCCGAACAGGACCGAAGATTTCCGTGAGTCCGCCATACGGCCCGTCTCCTGCTCTTTCTGAAAATAATCCGTAAGCGCCTCCCTTACACCTTCCGGATCAAATCGTGGTGCCGTCGTCGTCCCTCGTCCGGGCAAGCCCTGCTCACGCAGGCTTTCTCTGATCACGTCCCGGACGAGATCATGGACCTGTGCCTGGTTTCGAAAACGCACTTCCGCCTTGGCCGGATGCACGTTCACATCCACAAAGGACGGATCGATCTCGATAAAGATGAAGCCGACAGGATGGCGATCTCGCATGAGCATGTCGCCGTACGCGGCATAAAGCGCATGAGTGAGGGAGGGGTTCTTCACTGCGCGTCGGTTTACATAGAAATCCTGATAGGTCTTGTCCGCGCGGGTAAAACCGGGACGGCCGAGAAGACCCTCTATCCGTATCGGATCTCTCACGCCTGAAAACCCGAACAGGTTTTCCGCGATCTCTCCCCCGTATAATTGGAATGCACGCTCCTTCACGTTCGATGAGGCCGGCAGCTCAAGCACTGTTTTTTTGTTGTGCGTGAGTTTGAACTGGATGAAAGGATGGGCCATGGCCTGGCGTGACACAGCGGTCAGGATGTGGGAAAACTCGGTCGCAGGGCTTTTCAGGAACTTGAGACGAGCGGGCGTGTTGTAGAACAGGTGGCTTATTTCGACGGAAGTTCCCTGAGAGGCTGGGGCATCGGACACTGACATGACGCTGCCGCCCTCGATTTCTACCATCGCGCCCAAGATTGCTTCCCCTTCAGAGGTTAGCATCCGTACCTGGGCGACTGAGGCTATGCTTGAAAGCGCCTCTCCGCGAAATCCCATCGTTTTGATAGCTTCGAGGTCAGAATCGCTCGTTATTTTGCTCGTTGCATGGCGTTCAAACGCTATCCGCGCATCGTCTTTCGACATGCCGCAGCCGTTATCCGTAATACGGATGAAACGCCTGCCGGCCTGTTCAATGTCGATGAATATCCGGGTCGCGCCGGCGTCAATCGAGTTCTCGATCAACTCCTTGACAACCGATGCCGGCCGCTCCACCACTTCGCCCGCGGCGATCTTATTGATTACGTGGTCCTGGAGTATTTTTATTTTATGATTCATACAGGGAAAGCATCAGGCGGCAGGAATGCCCCACACACATCCACATAGCTTCGTTACTATTTTAGCTTCGCCTTCTCCTGGTCCGCGACAACAACGATCACCATTTTATCGGGAGTAAGGTACTTCTTCGCTACCCGCTGGATATCTTCTCTGGTCACTGCGTTTATCAGGCCGGGAAATTGTTGAGGATAGTCGAGCCCGAGGTTATAGATTTCGATGGACGCCAGCATGCCGGCAATCTTCGCCGACGTATCCATCCGCAAGGGGAAGCTTCCGGTCAAATATGCCTTGGCGTCCGCCAATTCCTTCTCTGAGACAAGGTCGGTCTGCATCCGGCGGAGTTCTTTCAGCGCCTCGGCAATCACTTCATTCGCCGACTCGTTCTTGGTCTGGATGCTCACCTCAAAGGCGCCTGTCTCCTTCTCTGCAGCAAAACCGCTGTGCACGTCGTAGGCCAGGCCCTTGTTGTCCCGGATATTGTCCATCATTCGTGATGAAAACCCGCCGCCGCCCAGGATATAGTTCATGACCATGACCGCGTAAAAATCCGGATTTTCCCTCTTGATGCCGATATGCCCCATATCGATATTGGCCTGGGTGATCTTCTTATCAATCTTCATAATGACGGTTCTGTCGATTGCCGGCGGCGCTACGGATGCAGGCAGCGGCTGATTACTGCCCTTCCACCCCTTGAAGTACTCTTTCAGCAGCGCTACGATTTCCCGTTCGGTTACATCGCCTACTACGGCGATAATGACATTGTTCGGGCTGTAGCGAGCCCTGTAAAAATCAAGAATATCCTGCCTTGTAAGCTTCTGCAGGTATGCTGCCACGTCGTCGCCGGTCCTGCCGTAGGCATGCCCTCCGTAAATGGCCTTTTCAAAAGCTTCGTTGGCAACGATGTTCGGCTCTTCCTTCTGGCGCTGGATCTCCGCCAGCGTGGACTTGACCTTGCGATCGATCTCTTTCTGTTCGAAGACAGGGTGCATGAGAACATCAGAAAGCAGATCGAACCCTGTGCGGATGTCCTTTTTGAGCACACGCAGGCTTGCTGTGGCAAAGTCGTCCCCGCCTCCGGTCGAGAGCGAGCCTCCGATGAAATCGATCTCGCTGCTGATCTGGCTTGCGGTCCGGCTTGCCGTCCCCTGCGTGAGGAGCGACGCTACAATCGATGAGAGCCCGGCCTTGTCTTCAGGAACGGCGGTGTTCCCGGCCTTGATTGCCATGTTCACCGTGACCATGGGAATCTCGTGCTTTTCAGAAAGCAGCAAGATCATGCCGTTCTCGAGTTGAATGCGCTTGCCGAGCGGTTCAGCTCCGAACGATGTCGTTGCCATCATTAACAGGGCAAAAAAAAGGATTACGCAGGTTCTGGTTATTCTTTTTTGATGTATATTTCGCATTCCGCACTCCGTTTATACGCGTGCTCGCGAGTGCATAGCGCGAGTACAGGGTAT